>WBZT01002563.1_pt1 | contig 12533 bp, 12 predicted proteins | sample 5204241 | NCBI WGS metagenome assembly WBZT01 (sample SAMN12344358, study PRJNA552823) | activated sludge metagenome | biome: Activated sludge suspended growth; feature: Nitrification reactor; material: Wastewater; isolation source: activated sludge from nitrification reactor of wastewater... | reverse complement strand
CGCCAGCAGCACGACGGCGATCAGCAGCAGGCCCAGCCAGTGGTTGTGCCAGGGACGTGAAGGAGCGGAACGACGATTCATGCGCGATCTCCGGTGCGCTCACCGAACAGTCCCGATGGACGAAACATCAGCACGATGATCAGCACGATGAAAGCAAAAATGTCCTGGTAATGGCTGCCGAGGAAGTTGCCGGTCAGGTCACCGATATAACCGGCACCGAGCGCTTCGATCACCCCAAGCAGGATGCCGCCGGCCATCGCCCCGGCCAGATTGCCGATGCCACCGAGAACGGCCGCGGTAAATGCCTTCAGACCGAGCATGAAACCCATCTGGTAATGGGCGATTTCGTAGTACGAACCGACCATGCCGCCGGCCACCGCACCCAGCGCTGAGCCGATGACGAAAGCCATGGCAATGACCTGATCGATGTTTACCCCCATCAGCGAAGCGACATGCGGATTCTGCGCCGTCGCGCGCATGGCCATGCCGATCTTGGTGCGATGCACCAGAAAGATCAGACCGACCATCATCAGCGCCGCTGTGACAACGATGGCGATCTGTACGTTGGTGAAGGTGGCGCCGGCGATCTCGTAGATGCGCTTGTCGATCATCGGCGGGAAAGTGATGTAATTGCGTCCCCAGATGATCATCGCCATGTTCTGCAGCACGATCGACATGCCGATGGCTGTGATCAGCGGAGTCAGGCGTGGCGCGTGACGCAAGGGGCGGTACGCGACACGTTCGAGCGCCCAGCCGAGAATCATACACACGACGATCGAAACCAGCAGGCCGACGGTCAACGCAACGAGCGGATGGGCACCGGAGGCGACCAGAGAAACGATGACGGTGAAGGCGACCATGGTGCCGATCATCACCACCTCGCCGTGGGCGAAGTTGATCAGACCGATGATTCCGTAAACCATCGTGTAACCCAGGGCGACCAAGGCATAGACGGCGCCGAGAGTGATGCCGTTAATCAGTTGTTGAAGCAGGGTATCCATGTGCAGGCTTTCCGCAGAGGGTGCTCATGGCAACCCAGAACCGCTAAGTCGGCCTTCGAATCAGCGAGGCCCGGCGGGTTAAGCCCGGTTGATGCAGAGCAAATGCCGATGCAGAAAAAACGGGGGAATGGTGTTCCATTCCCCCGAAATCAGAACGGCTTATTTTTTGACATCCGGTGCTGGCGCCGCCGCAGGTGCCGGTGCTGGCGCCGCCGGCGCAGCGGCCGCAGGTGCAGGAGCGGCCGCGGTGCCGCCTTCCGACTTCAGAGTGACCAGCTTGCCACCTTTGACTTCGAAGACGGTGATGGCGCCATTCTTGATATCGCCTTTTTCGTCGAACTCGATCTTGCCGGTGACGCCGTTGTACGAGGTCTTGCCGATTTGCGCCAGATATTTCGCCGGTTCGACGGAGTTGGCGCGCTTCATCGCATCGATCAAAACCATCACCGCGTCGTAGCTGTACGGCGAATAGATCTGGATTTGGCCGTATTTCTTGGTGAAATCCTCGACGAACTTCTGGCCATTCGGCAGCTTGTCGACCGGCAGGCCGGCTTGCGAACAGACCACGCCTTCGGAAGCGTCGCCGGCCAGCTTGATCAGTTCCGGCGAGCAACCGCCGTCGCCGGTGGTGAACTTGGCCTTGATACCCAGTTCCTTGATCTGCTTGAGCATCGGCCCACCGATGGCGTCCATGCCGCCGACGAAGATCGCGTCGGGATTCTTGGCCTTGATCTTGGTCAGAATGGCCTTGAAGTCGGTCGCCTTGTCGTTGGTGAATTCGCGGGCGACGACATTGGCGCCGGCGGCTTTGGCAGCTTTTTCGACTTCGTCGGCCAGGCCCTGACCATAAGCGGTGCGGTCATCAATGATCGCCACCTTCTTCGCGCCAAGGTCCTTGACGGCGTAAGCGCCGATCACCGAACCCTGCTGAATGTCGTTGGCCATCACCCGGAAGGTGGTATTGAAACCCTGCTGGGTGTATTTCGGATTGGTCGCCGATGGCGAAATTTGCGGCAGACCGCCCTGGTTGTAAATCGCCGATGCCGGAATGGTCGTTCCCGAGTTCAGATGGCCAACGACACCGGCCACTTTGGCATCGACCAGCTTTTGCGCGACGACGGTGCCGGTTTTCGGATCGGCCTGGTCGTCTTCACCGAGCAATTCAAATTTGATGACCTTGCCGTCGATTTCGATTTTCTTGGCATTGGCGTCTTCGATGGCCAGGCGGGCGCCATTTTCGTTGTCCTTGCCGAGGTGGGCGATCGGACCGGTCAGCGGAGCGACATGGCCAATTTTGACCACGAGTTCCGGTTTTGCTGCCGGCGCTGGCGTGGCGGCGGGAGCGGGGGCAGCGGCTTTAGGCTCTTCCTTCTTGCCACAACCGATCACGGCCACGGAAGCAGCCAGAACGACAAGTACACCAGGAATACGTACATGGTTCATAGGTTTGGTCTCCGATATTATGTTCATACGGGCTAGCGAACCAGGGATTGTCCAAGCACATCAGCACCTTGTCAACTTGCTTTGTAGCTGGCAGGGGCTTGGCGGCCAATTTGTCCACCCCTGGAAACGAAAAAACCGGCACGCAGCCGGTTTTTCAGCATTTGTCAAGATCACTTCAAACTGAGAATCCACTTGACCAGCTTGGTTGCCTCTTCGGGTTTGACCGAAGCATTTGGCGGCATCGGGATTTCACCCCAAGAACCCTTGCCGCCTTTGATGACCTTCTCGGTCAGTTTGGCTTCGTCCTTGGCGGTGTACTTCTTGGCCACGTCTTTGTACGCCGGGCCGACGACTTTCTTGTCGATCGAGTGGCAGGACATGCAGTTCTTGGCCTTGGCTAAGGCTTCATCGGCTTGTACCGCTGTTGCGGACATCACGCCGGCTGCCGCCAACAAGCACACGTAGATTGCTTTCATGTTTTTACTCCATTGTGGTAGGGGATAAAACGTGGCGATCATATTTCAGTTTGGTCACCTTGAAAAGGTCTCGTGCCCGACGTCGCCAAGCCGTCACCGACACCCACATAACGCGGCGCCGAGTTTGCTCGTTGACAGGCGACCGTCACATAACACAATTCAGATTTAATGAAATAAATAAAGCAGAACGCGTGGCGGGTGCAAAAAAGAATCACTGGCAATGCTTTGGCCTCCTCCCGTGCTGGCGGGCACACGTATTCATGCCGCAGACGGCAAGCAGTCGTGCGGCAGGACAACACTTCCACGCATATCAGGAAAGACCAAACCATCACGCAGTCCGGCATGCCATCGGCAACCCGGTCCACCGCACGCCGGTCGGCAAACAGGCACAGCCGATGCGCGCCTGATAGCTCCGCCCCGGCAGGCGATAACAACGCAGGTCGTCGTCGGGCGAACTGATCAAGGTAGCGATTTTCTCCAGACAGCGGCGCTGATCGCCCACACTGCTGACGAGCAGAAAGATGCTGTACTCGAGCAGCGTCACATGTTTGTTGCACCTTTCGCGGTGCACACGCTGCAAGCGGCACGCATCGGCAATATCGTAAGCGAAGGGACGCTGACCATAACGGTGGTGCGTACTCCGGAAAACTGTCAGCGCCATTTGTGCAACTGGTTCGCGCTGATGCCGTGCGCCATCGCGACGCCAGCAATCGACGCACCGGCTTGCCGGCTGGCTTCAACGGCGCTTTGCTTAAATTCGAGACTGGGAGTCCTTCGGGTCGCCGTATCGTGTCCGCTAAGGCATCGTCAACAAATAACTTGTACATTCGTTGAGCGAAGGATATGCTTGGTGCCCATGCTGTATGGATCGCCGATAGAGCAGCGCTGGGAGTTGATGCGGGAGCGTCTGGACGAGCGACAGCGACGCACTTACGCGGCGGTCGAGGCCAAGGTCATTGGGCGTGGAGGTGTGTCGCAAGTGGCCGCTGCGACGGGTTTGGCCCGTGGCACGATCATGGCCGGCATGCAGGAGCTTGAAGGCAAGGTCAACGAGTTCTTCGCAGGTGCGACGCTGGCCGCAGCGGGATCGGTGCGACGCAGCGGCGGCGGGCGCAAGCCGCTGACGCACAAGGATCCGACGCTGGTGGCGGACTTGATTGCTCTGGTGGACCCGGGCGCGCGAGGCGACCCCGAGTCGCCGCTGCGCTGGAGTTGCAAAAGCCTTCGTGTCCTGGCCGAAGAACTCAACGCCCAGGGCCACACCGTCAGTCACGTGGTGGTTGGTGAACTGCTCAAGGCCCAGGGTTTCAGCTTGCAGGGCAACGCTAAGGTCATCGAGGGCAATCAAAGCCCGGATCGTGACGCGCAGTTCCAGCACATCAATGCCACCGTCGCCCAGGCCCTGTCTGAAGGACGGCCGGTGATCTCGGTGGACACGAAGAAGAAGGAACGGGTCGGTGCGTTCAAGAACGCCGGCCAGGAGTGGCGCCCCGTGGGCGAGCCCGAGCAGGTCAAGGTGCATGACTTCGTCGATGCCGAACTCGGGCGCGCCAGTCCCTACGGCGTCTACGACGTTGGCGCCGACCAAGGCTGGGTCAGCGTGGGCACAGACCACGACACCGCCAGCTTTGCCGTCCAGACCATTCGGCGCGGGTGGTTCAGCATGGGCAAACCGCGCTACCCGAACGCACGGGAGTTGACCATCACGGCTGACGGCGGTGGCAGCAATGGCCACCGCCTTCGACTCTGGAAGGTGGAACTCGGCCGCTTGGCCGCCGAGACAGGCTGGAACATCAGGGTCTGTCACTTCCCTCCAGGCACGAGCAAGTGGAACAAGATAGAGCATCGCCTGTTCTCCTTCATCACGATGAACTGGAGGGCCAAGCCGCTCATCAGTCACGAAGTCATCGTCAATCTGATTGCCGCCACAAAGACGCGCAGCGGATTGACTGTGCGAGCCGAACTGGACACCAATTCGTACCCGAAGGGCCTGGCTGTCAGTGATGCCGACCTCGCCGCAGTGCCCATCGAACGCGCGGACTTCCACGGCGACTGGAACTACTGCATCAGATCCGGGTGAACGTTCAGCTTGTTTGCTAACGAAGCCTTAGCCAAGCTCGACAGCCATTTCACCTCAGCCTACGGCATTTTTGCCGGACAGCCGAAAGACTGGGCAGTGCTCCGTTTCTCGCCGGAACGGGCGCGCTGGGTCCAGTCCGAGCGGTGGCATGGGGAGCAGCAGTCAGAAATGTTGCCAGACGGCAGTTATCGCTTGCGGGTGCCCTACGCAGACGAGCGCGAGTTGCTCATGGACATCATGCGGCATGGTCGGCATGTGGAGGTGGAGGCCCCGCAGTCGCTACGCCGAAGTGTTGCCGACGAAGTGGCAGCGCTGGCGGCGACTTATTACGGGTGCCATTTGATCAGTTCATGAGGCGCAGTATTTGAGCCACCTCTCCAGTTAAGGTAGGGGCTCGTAATGGGAGGTAGTGATCATTGTTGAACACGTCGGAAGCTGATTATTTTGCCCTGCGGCGCCTCATCCTGATTGATGCGTACCGCAAAGGCGCTATCACTGAGTTAAAGCTAGATGGCCATACCTCCCTCACCGGAGCGAATGGCGTGGGCAAGACGTCGCTGCTGCGACTGATCCCCTTGTTCTATGGGGAAAGCCCGAACAAGCTGGTACAGGGCGGTGGCGTAAATCAGTCCTTCGTGCAGTACTACCTTCCGCACACCACTTCTTTCATCGTGTTCGAATACAGCCGGCGCGGCAAGATCTGCATGGTGGTGTTGCATGCCTCACGCTCCGGCGAAAGCGTCTATTACCGCTTTATCGACCAGCCTTTTGCTTTGGAACGGTTCCGCGACGAGTTTGGCGATCTGGTCATCGGCCCAGATCTAAATCGCCACATCCGGAAGCGGGGCGAGTTCTGTTCCGAGCAAATCACTGCGCTCTCAGATTATCGGGCCATCATTCAGAACGCCGTTTCTGGAAATCGCGATCACCGGACTCTGGCGGCGAACTTCTCATTCGTCGGGCCGGGTAGCCGTCTGAGTCATGTCGAAAAGATCGTGACCGGCATGTTTTCGCGGGTGACGAATTTCCGCGACATTAAACGGATGATCGTTTCCTGCATTGTCGATGACAAGACCAGCATCCGGCTTGAATCCAGCAAGACGACCATGAAGGACTGGGTGCGCGAGTACCGAACCTACGCAGTGGTAATGGAACAGGCTGGTCGCATGCAGGATTTCCAAGCAGCGCAAATGCGCCACGAAGCGGCTGCGAGGCAACTTCAGCTTGTTCACACCGATTTCGCCCGCCTGCAGCAGGTCCAAGAAATTGCAATCGAGCAGGCAAAAACCAGGACGGGTGAGATCCAGGGCGAGATGCAACTCCTGGAAGACCAAACCAACGCTCAGTTGCGCGAAATAGGCAGTCAGCTTGGTGTGGCCGAAGGTCAGGTTAAGAGCCTCAAGAGCACCCTGCAGGGGCTGGAGAAGCAATACCGCGCCTACGAGAAGGAAGATCTTCCTGGCCTTGCCCGTTTGGTCGATGCCTTGCCGCAGCTGGCCGACGATCTGGAAACGAAAGACAAGCGGGAGAAGGCGCTACTCGGAGAGTCGCAGGATCTGGCCAATCGTTATGCCGAGATGTGCAATCGGCGCATCGAAGTCTTCCATGCCCTGGAGCGGGAAAAGAATGCGCTGAAGGAGCCAATTCGGGTCAGAGGCCGAGGCGAGGAAGCGCAAGCGCGGCAGGTTGCTGATGAGGCATGGCAGGCCATCGTTGCGGAATTCGATCGACAGGAAGAAGCAATCAGCATCGCGAAGGAGCGGCTGGTCGAGCAATTGGGCGGGCTAAAGCAGGCCGCTGAGTATCCGCAAGCCAACCCCCAGGTCGCCGCTGCCAAAGAGCAGGCTCGCACTGAGCGTGACACAGCAGCGGAGGCCGCATCCAGGGCGCTGTCGGCATATGAGGAAGCAAAGGCCGCGCATCAGGCAGCGACGGATGCGTTTCGTGCCATCGATGACCAGATTCAGGATCTGCGAGATCGAGAAAAGAAGGATCAAGCGGCGCGGGCGCACCTGCTTTCGCTCAGAGACGCCGCGCCAGGCACGTTGCTTCACTTCTTGCGAGAAAACCGTCCAGAATGGACCAAAGACATCGCGAGGGTAGTTCCCGAGGAATTGTTGCTACGCACGGATCTGACGCCCACGCTGGTTAGTGAAGATGCGCTGTCGTTGTACGGCATCGGCCTGGATCTGGCTGCGCTAGATGTTCCGAGGGCGGGCGACGAGGAAGTTCTGCGGCAGAGAATCGAGGAAGTCGATCGAGCCATCGAGCGACATCAGCGAGACGCGAAGGCGAAGGCAAAAGAACTGGAAGGCCAATCCGAGCGCGTCCGCCAGGCGAAAACTGCCTCTGACGACAAGCAACGCCTTCATGTCCAGGCCGCGAACGCAGCACGGTCATGCCAGACAGCCTTCGAGGCGGCGGAGCGGGCATTGGCAGAGGATATCCGTCAGGCTGGCATTCGTGCCCGACAGCAACTGCAAGAAGTCCAGCAATCTGTGGAGAAGAATAAGCAGGCGCTGAATACACTCAAATCGACCCGAAGCGCACGTAAGCAGAACCATGAAAGCGAACTGAAAAAGCGTTTGGCGGCAATTGAAGCGCTGGTTAAAGCCGACATCGGCGAGCTTGATCAGGTCATTGCAACAGCAAAATCATCCTGCGATCAGGACATCGGTGCGCTGAATAAGGAGTTGGACTCCGCATTGAAGGCACGGGGCGTCGACACCGCTTCGCTCGAGAAGCTTCAGAAAGAGAAGTCGGAGGCGCAGGAGAGGTTGCAGAAAGCCCGGTCCAATGAGGCCAAGGTAGGCGATTGGCGGCGTTGGCTGAAATCTGAGTGGGAAACCCGCTCAGAGAAAGAAGCTGAATTGAAGGTGGCGGAAGCCAGTGTCCAGCAGTTGCTGGAGCAGGAGTCCAAGGCCCGCAAGGCGCGTGAGATCAAGCATGGTGAGCTGGATAAGGCGCTAGGCCAAGTCAATCAGGAAAAAGCGAAGGTAGAGAAACTACATGGTTTCGTGGTCAAGCGCAGAGAGAAGCTGACCCGATGGCCGGCGGATCCTATCGGGCCACTGGCCAAGCCGCTACGAGACCAAGATGCCTTGGAGGCAGATATGGATCGGCTGCTTCTGGATATTCATGGTGAGGAAGCGCGAGCACGAGACGCGTTGGCACCAATCAAGCGAGTGTTCTTTGAGTCACCGGGCACCACGCCTTACCAGTTCTACGACAAGAAACGTCTGGAGCTGGGGCCAGATCAGGACGGCGCTTCACCATTCCTGTGGGTTGCCCCCATGCAAGAGTGGTTCGAGGCCGAACACGAAAATGCCCGCAGGTTGCTTTTGAGTCAGTGTCGTAACTTCGCCTCGGGCATCCATGAGTTCCATGATCGGCTCGATGGCTTCAAGCGCAAAGTCGGCATCTTCTCGAAGGATTTGCAGGAGAACATGGCAGCATCCACGCGCTTCCGCTTTATCAGCAGTGTCGCGGTGCGCATCACCACTTCATTCGATGGCTTGGATGGCTGGGACAAAATCAAGCAGCTGGATGAGGAGTACAGCGTATGGGCCGGCAAGGACACCAACGATTTGCCAGGCCACGCGTTTGCTGACTCGGTGGACCAGGTCAGCGATTGGCTGCAGGGTCGCCACACCCTGGATGTGAAACTGGAAGACCTGCTTGGTCTGGAAATCGATATCGAGGAAGCGGGGCAACCCAGGAAGACCGTAAAAGACGAGGGGCAGCTGCGAGATGCTTCCAGCAATGGTCTCTCCTATCTCATTCTTTGCGTCGTTTTTGTCGGCTTGATCAACAAGATTCGCGCCGGGCAGCCAGTGCAACTGGTTTGGGCCTTGGACGAGCTGCGCGATCTTGATCTCGACAATGTGAGAGTGCTACTGGATATGTTGGCGGACAATCAAATTCATCTGGTTTCCGCCTTCCCTGATCCTGAGCCTGAAATCCTGGCCCTCCTGAAAAATCGCTACGCCATCCAGGAAGGGCGACGTCTTGCAACCTTCCAACCGGAGGTGGCCAATGTTTGAGGCGACGGTCATCAAATTGCTTGAAGGGGCATTTATTTGCCGCACGGCATACCCCGATCTCTTTTCCTTTCTGGACGATGAATCGACCCGCCGCCAGGTGGATGGCTATCTGACCCAGATCGGTCGGCGCCTAGCCGCCACTGCCCACGGCGAGGCTTATTACGCGGCCCATCGAGCGGTCGGGCCAAGCGAGCGAACGGAAATCAGATCCCTGTTCAAGGAAGTTAAGCATGAGCTTCGGCCTGTGCTGGGTTTCCTTAACCTGATCATGCAGGCGCAGCGTGCCGACCGAACTCTTGGTACCGGCGATGTGATCGATTTTCCCAAGACGCTGCTACACATTTCCGAGAACCCGCATCTGGGCGAGATGCTGCGGGGATTCGCGGCGTTGGGGAAAGAGTTTGCGTCCAGTGATGCCAACTTGCGCACGATGCTGGATCGTTTGTTGCAGCAGATGGTGAAGACTGGCTACCTCATCCCGGATCGCCAGGGCGACCGCTTCGAAGTCACCGGCAAGATCGATTACTTCTACGAAGTCGTGGATTTTCTTGCCGAGAATGAACAGGCCATTCGCGAGGCACAAGACCAAGAATCCGAGGGAGAGACGGGGAGGCTGTTTTGAGTCGGGATGGTGTAAAGCACCTGATCGGCCGCTTGGCCACTCACCAGCATCTGGTTTCTCATGCCTATTACAACAGCGAGTTAATCAAGGACGAGGAGAACGCCCGAGGGATTGAGTTATTGCAACAGCACAAGGTGCTGATTCCGCGTGGCGATGATGCCTACACCCTTCACACGACCTTCCGCCGCTTTCTGGATGCCGCCCTGAACATTGAACGGCTGTACGGCATTGGCTCCGATCTTGGTGTTGCGTTTGAGCGGCTGGAGCAGCTGACGAATGCGCTGTTTGATGTCGCTCATGAAGGACAAATGGAAGACCGCGAGCGGATTGAGGATGAGATCCGCCAGTCCATCTATGAGATATCCGACAACCTGGCTGCCGATCTGGCGCATCTCAGAACGCTGGTCGAAAACCGTTTCGGCAATGTGAGCACCCTGGCCGAGAAGAAACGCCAGAATGCCTATTACATTGGCCGCACGGAAAAGGTAGTACGGGCAATTGAACTCTTCACCCTTTCCGATCTGGGCGAGCGGATTCAGACACAGGGAGCGTTTGCGAACATCGCTGCTATGTTCCGTGCCCAGCTACAGGATCGCCTGCCTTCATTCCGGCAGAATCTGAGCGACATCCTGGAAATTCTGAAACAGTATCTGTTTGAGTACCGCGAAATCGAGGAGCGGACTCGGCGGGTGCGTAGCCTATGGTTGTATCTTGAGCGTCATCCTGTCTATGAGTTGCAGGAATGGGACGAAACCGCTCACCCCCAGCCCTGGCATCGGGACTATCAATACGCAGTCATCCTTGGGTGCGAGATCCGGAATACACAGATGCTCTTGCCGATCTCGCGGGTGATATTGCACCACCGACCCTTCGCTTGCCGGTTGAGCGACCTCGCGGAACGCTGATTGAGGAGAATCCTGCACCGTCGGTAATTCTTCAGATCAAGCCTTACCAGCGGGCTATCGAGAATCTCATCACCACCTGCAAGTCGCAGAATGTCCGCGCATCCGCCTTGGAGTGGTATTTCGACCACCCCAACGACCTCGGCGGCATGAGCGTTTCGGTCTGGCTGCAATGCGTGCTGGAAGATCTCGGGCCAACAAAGAAGAAGGATCTCGGAATCGCTGTGGTCGCGGAGGAGTCACCCGACCCCATATTTACCGGCAATGTCATGGTCAGTGATGTGCATGTGGAGCCGGCGTGATGGATAAGCGGCTCATCAACACCTTGCTGCGGATTTTTCATTCCCCGGACACCCGCTTCGCCTCCGGGCGAGCAATCAGTGCCTTTTGTACTGAATACAACCTTGGCGTCAGGCAGGGGAGTTCCCTGGTATTTAATGATGCACATAAGGCGGAGATCGGGCGGATCCTCAAGGGGGAGCTGGGTATTGACCCAGCGGCGACGGCAGCCGATAGCTGGAAGGGCTTGGGTAGATCTGAAAGTCTGATGCTTGCCAGGGATGAGAAGCTCACCAGTCGTACTGTCGGAGATGGCAGATTGAGGTTGAAAGCATTGCCCGGGCGCGTTCTGCGGGTTGCTGGTGGTAGCTGGTCCCTGCCGGATCGCGCCGATCTGGGGATGGATCTCAGCGCAGTTCTCGAGAGCGAAATCGGCCACGATGCCCTGCTGATCGTCGAGAACCTGCAAACCTTTGATGACATCCATACGGTAGGTCCGGAGGTGATGGCCAATTTGTCCGCGCACGATCCGCTTGTGATTTATCGTGGCGATACCCAGGGTGGCGCGCGAGCTGATGCTGTTCATGCGCTGGTCAGCGGTACGGATCTGCCGGTGATCGCATTTGTCGATTTTGATCCCGCTGGCCTGGTCATTGCATCAGGCTTGCCAAGGCTCGATATGGTGTTGGCCCCCCCTTTGCAGGAATTGGCGGAAATCATCCAGGCCCGTGGTATTGCCAAACGCTATCTCGAGCAAGTGGCGATGGCGACTCACGCTATGCAGCGGATTCGAGGAGACGCTCGGATGGCCCCTCTGTGGCATGTCATCCATGCCGCTGGCAAGGCGCTTCCACAGGAGTATTTTCATCGTCGCGCAAAATGGCTGAGAAGGCTCATGGTGTGAGCCAGCATCTCCTGGACAATACGCAAATACGATAACGATTTGATCTGAGGTTGATATGGAAATTGCAGTTGTCCTGCGAGCTGCCCAGTTCGCTGCAGAGAGACACAAGAATCAACGGCGAAAGGATGCGGATGCCTCTCCATACATCAATCACCCCATTGCATTGGCGAACGCCCTCGCGACAGAAGGTGATGTTGTTGATCCTGATGTGCTGTGTGCAGCATTGCTGCATGACACGATTGAGGATACTGAAACTACTGCTGAGGAATTGAGACGAGATTTCGGGGAGCGTGTGACGGCCATTGTTCTCGAAGTCACCGATGACAAGTCATTGCCGAAAGCTGAGCGGAAACGCCTTCAGGTCCAGCACGCCAAGCATGCATCACCCCAGGCAAAACTCGTCAAGCTTGCTGACAAGATCTGCAATCTTCGCGACATCCTGGCATCGCCACCATCGGACTGGCCTGCAGAGAGAAAGCGCGCCTATTTCGACTGGGCATCCGATGTGGTTGCTGGAGTGCGAGGTATTCACCCGGGCCTTGAGGCTGTATTTGATGGACTACGAGATCGCCATGCCGAACTGGTCTGAACTTCGCCTGAAGCCGGAAGCACTTCAGCAATATGGACTACCCGATATTTGTCAACGCCGATTTAAAACTGACACACTTTTCCTTCGCACACCGATTTAACCTAGAAATCTCAGTTGGAGAGCTTGATCCGGCCGGGAATGCTGGCAAGCTATGGGTTTGGCGTTCATCAGGGGAGTCACCCGATGGGTGAGTC
>WBZT01002559.1_pt1 | contig 12537 bp, 9 predicted proteins | sample 5204241 | NCBI WGS metagenome assembly WBZT01 (sample SAMN12344358, study PRJNA552823) | activated sludge metagenome | biome: Activated sludge suspended growth; feature: Nitrification reactor; material: Wastewater; isolation source: activated sludge from nitrification reactor of wastewater treatment... | reverse complement strand
TGGAAAGCAAGTATAGAACGAAAATAAAAAGGGCAATTCGACTAGGTGCACCATTGATCGTCAAAGAGGTTAGTTATGAAGAAATTCTTGAAAACGAAGAACATTTATTTAGCCTGTATCAGGAAGTAGCGGAATCCGCAGGTTTTAATTTGATTGAATTAAATAAAAGTTATTTAAGTACCATTAAAAATGCGGTTCCTGAATTTTTTAAAGTTAAATTAATATATCATGATCAATCACTCGTTGGATTCTACACTTACTTTTTGGAATTCGATGTATTTAATGCTCACTTTATAGGTTATAAAAAAAGCATGAACAAAAGTCATGAACTGTATCATAATATTCTTTTATATTATCTTCAAGACGCCATTCAATATAAGATAAAACAAATTGAATTTGCCAGAACAGCACTTGAAATTAAGAGCTCACTAGGCGCTATCCCAATTGATTATTATTGTTATATTGCTCATGAATCAAAATTTATTAATAAAATCATCCCAAGAATTTTGGATCTTCTTAAACCAGTTGAAGAATGGAAGCCAAGATCGCCTTTTAAAGACTGATTCGCGTTAAACCCTTGTTAAACTAAATTAAATTAATTTCTGTCCTTGTTGTAAATGATACTTTTGTAATCTATGGATTTAAGAATCTTGATACTGATCTATATCTTACTATCAGGTATTTACAGTAAGGGTATTCTAGCTCAGGATTGCCCTACGCTTATACAAATTAGAAATAATTATTATATTTTTAATGATGGTTTAGATTCGGTTCAAATAAAAAATAAACAGAACAGGACAACTCAAATTGTTTATTTTTTATTCGCAGCTGAAGAGGATCCGATAGGTTTAGATCCTGGCTTAAGTATTGATGGAAGATGGAGGTCCATGAATCTGTTGAATATTTTTAGAGAAGTAGAAATTGGTGCTTTTTTTTCAACTCCTTTCCGTCGCAATGTTCTGACCATCCAACCATTGACCGAGAATAAAAAAGCCACCATAACATATTATGATCAGGCTGATTTAAAGTCACTTTTTAATCAAATTGAAAAATTAGCTCCAAGGGATGTTATCGTGATGGCTCACAAGGAAACGCTACCTAAAATTATCGAACATTATACCAAGTCCGTATTTTCAGAAAAAATCGATAATCAACCTTCAGATCGTATTTTTGTACTGGAAAGGAAATTATCCGGCGCAGCTATTATCAGAACTTTCGGATACAATATTAGATAAACAATTAAGCATGGAACCTTCAATAAACTATAATCCACAAATCGTGGAAGAAAAATGGTATAAGTATTGGGAAGATAACAATTACTTTGCTTCAAAGCCGGATTCAAGAGAACCATTTACTATTGTAATCCCTCCACCAAATATTACTGGTGTGTTGCATATGGGTCATATGTTAAACAATACCATTCAGGACATTCTGGTTCGCCGTGCAAGACTTCAAGGTAAAAATGCTTGCTGGGTTCCAGGTACGGATCATGCATCCATAGCAACAGAAGCGAAAGTTGTTCGAATGCTTCGCGAAAAAGGAATTAGAAAATCTGATATTAGCCGCGAAGAATTTCTTAAATACGCATTTGACTGGAAAGACAAATACGGAGGTATAATTCTTCAACAGTTGAGAAAATTGGGTGCATCCTGCGATTGGAGCAGAACAGCCTTTACCATGGATGATATTAGGTCAGAAGCCGTCATCACAGCATTTATTGATCTCTATAGAAAAGGGAAATTGTATAGAGGAAAAAGAATGATTCATTGGGATCCAGAAGCCAAAACAGTACTTTCCAATGAAGAAGTAATATATAAGGAAGAGCAGGCTCAACTGTTTCATTTAAAATATGAAATCGAATCGAAACCTAATGAATATGTAATTATCGCAACCCAGAGGCCTGAAACCATTATGGCTGATGCAGCAATAGCCGTACACCCGGATGATGAAAGGTATACTTCTCTCATTGGATGCAAGGTAAAAATTCCATTAATTCAAAAGTGCATTCCAATTATCGCTGACAGTTATGTTGATAGAGAATTTGGAACTGGGGCACTAAAAATTACACCTGCACACGATCAAAATGATTATGAAATTGGGCAGCGCCATGGATTGGAGATTGTTGATATTCTAAATGAAGATGGTAGTCTGAATGATCAAGCTCAAATCTTAATTGGAATGGATCGATTTGCAGCAAGAAAGAAAATTAAAACCCTCCTGGAAGAAGCAAATGCTATTCAATCTATTCAAGACTATAAAACCAACATTGGAAGATCAGAAAGAACGAATGCAGTTGTTGAGCCTAGACTAAGCCTTCAGTGGTATGTAGACTCTAAACGTCTTGCAGAGCCCGCACTCAAAGCAGTGATGAATTCGGATATTGAATTTCTACCCGAAAACATGAAAAATACTTACAAATATTGGATGGAAAATATTCGCGATTGGTGTATATCCAGACAATTATGGTGGGGGCATAGAATTCCTGCCTACTATTATAATGATCATGTTTTTGTTGAGAAATCGAGAGATGAAGCGGTTGTTGCTGCAAAAAAAATTATCGGTGAAGAAAATTTTATTGACCAATTACTAAAGCAAGATGAAGACGTCCTAGATACCTGGTTTTCTTCCTGGTTATGGCCTATTTCTGTCTTCGATGGATTTAAAGATTCAAAAGATTTTAAATATTATTTTCCAACCAGTGTATTGGTCACCGGATGGGATATAATTTTTCTATGGGTTGCTAGAATGATTATGGCAAGCTACGAATGGAAAAATGAAAAGCCGTTTCAAAAAGTTTATTTTACCGGAATGGTAAGAGATAAACAACGAAGAAAGATGAGTAAATCTTTGGGTAATTCCCCGGATGCTTTAGAGCTAATGGAAAAATTTGGTGCTGATGGTGTCAGATTCGGAATGCTCTCTTCCTCTCCAGCTGGTGGTGACCTTTTATTTGATGAAAAGTTATGTGATCAAGGACGAAGTTTTTGCAATAAAATTTGGCATGCTTCGAGATTGGTACAAAGCTGGAAGGAGGACAAAAAAATAGCTTCAACATCTGACGTCTTAGTTATCAATTGGATGGGGAATGCTTTGGATCGATTGCAAATAGACATTGACCGCTTAATTGATCAATCCAAATTAAGCGAAGCCATAAAGATGATATACTCTTTTTTCTATGAGGATTTCAGCGGATTTTATCTGGAAGCGATTAAGCCTAAAGAAACATTATTATTACCTGAGGAGGTCCTTCATAAAACCATTGAATTTTTTGAACGAATCTGCTCCATTTTACATCCTTTTATGCCTTTTATAACAGAAGAGGTATGGCATTCTATTCGAATAAGAATTAAGGGCGGAGATTGTATGATTACACCTTATCATCAAACGAATAAGGTTGACGAAACGATTTTGCAAAATTTCATTGAATTGAGACAGGTCATTACCAATGTATTAAACCTTAGAAATAGACATGGAATTAAGATGTCTGAGGAACTATCCCTTTGTATTCAAAAATCAGATCTACCTAACTTACTCTCCATAGCTGGTACTAAAGAACTGCTGATGAAATTTGCAAGATTAACAGACGTTGCTGAAATCGTTGAAGAGGATTCCGAAGCTCAATCCTTCTTAGGCTTAAGACATAAATATTTCCTTAAAATGCCAATTAAGGTAAATGTTGAGGAAGAATTGGTTAAGATCAAAGAGGAAATAGAATATACTAATGGATTTATCAAATCTTGCGAAGCGAAATTGGCAAACGAGCGCTTTATTTCTGGAGCTCCTAAGGAACTTATAGAGAAAGAAATTAAAAAATTACAAGATGGAAAAGCTAGATTACAATCCTTAGAATATAGATATAATTCATTAATCGTTGTAAATTAGTAAATTACATATTGAATTATTATTTTATATTTATTTTTTAATTTTTTTTCAAATAAAATAAAAATTAGGGGTTTTCACTGATAAAACGATGTTTGAAATTAACCGTATCTTTGTGACATCCCCCGCATATCCGATCTGTTCAGATCGATTATTCACTTTTTTAATTTTTATAATATGATTATTACCACCAATGCCGTAAGGAGGATTCTCCAAGTTTTAATGATGTTTTGTTTTGCAGGACTTTATGCACAGAATGTTGGAGAAATTAATGTTCAGGCTCAGGCATCCCAGCGCAATTCTGCTGTTGCTCAGCTTGTCAAAGATGCACAAGATGCAAAAGTTGCATTCAATAAACCGATTACAATGAATGCAATGGAATCAAACTCCAAAATACTTCAACTTTATGGAGTGCGACAGGCATCTTTTTTTCAAATTTCAGGATTATCCCAACTCTTGGTTCAAAGACCTGAAGCGATAGAACTTGAATTTTTAACTTCCGAGTTTGGAAACCTGGAAGTACAATTGATACAGAGCCATCCCTTAACCGAAGATTTTTATGTTGAAACCTCAGAAGGGTTAAAACCAGCTATGACTAAAGGAGTCTATTACCAAGGAATTATCAAAAACCATGAAGAGGTTTCCATAGCTGCTTTAAGTTTCTTTGAAAATAAGATACTAGGTATGATATCTATCGATAATCAAAATCTTATTTTTGAAGCGATCCCATCCATTCCTAACGCAGTTATTGTTTATAATGACAAAAGCATTATTGTAAATCACGATATTTCTTGTGATGCTGAAAAATTGGATTTGGTGCAGCATGGCGGTGTCAATGGACCTGAAATGGCTGCCGGAGATTGTATCAGAGTTTATGTTGAATGTGATTATGCTTTGTATAATAATAAAGGAAGCGTGCAGGCAACCGTGGATTGGATTACTTCTGTATTCAACAATATCAAAACCCTGTATAGCAATGAAAGTATTAATACAACACTTTCTGAAGTTTATGTCTGGACAAGTTCAGACCCATACAGTAAAACGGATTCCTATACTGCCTTAACACAGTTTAAAACCCAAAGGCCTACATTCAATGGAGATCTTGCACATTTAGCTGCATTAGGTGGAAATAACATTGGTGGAATTGCCTGGATAGATGCATTATGTACTTCTTATAAATATGCTTATAGTAATATTTATTCTACCTATCAGAATGTACCGACTTATTCCTGGACCGTAGAAGTAATGACGCATGAAATGGGACACAATGTTGGTTCCAATCATACCCAATGGTGTGGATGGCCGGGTGGAGCTATTGACAATTGTTACACCACTGAAGGCGGATGTAATCCGGGTCCTCCTCCAACAAATGGTGGTACCATAATGTCGTATTGCCATTTGACAAGTTATGGTATCAATTTTAATAATGGATTTGGACCATTACCTGGTGATAAAATCAGAAGCAGAGTAATAGCTGCAAATTGCCTGGGCACATCTTGTTCAGGTGGTTCTTGTGGGGTCGCATCAGGACTTGTCATCAGTAATATAACAAATACTTCAGCAAAGGCCTCTTGGAATGCAGTAACAGGAGCTAATTCCTATGATTTTGAATATAAACTTAGCACATCCGGAACCTGGACGGTAGTAAATGTTACCACTACAAATTATACTATGAACGGATTGACGGCTGGACTTACCTATAATACCAGAGTTAAGACAATTTGTACAGGTGGTAATAGCAATTATTCATCACAGGTGAATTTTACGACAACAGGAGGTGGATCTTGTGGTACGCCAACCAATTTTAAGGTATCTAATATTACTACCAACTCAGCCAATGCTTCATGGACCGCTGTAACAGGGGCTACTTCTTATAATTTTCAATATAAGTTAACTACCTCGCAAACCTGGTCACAAGCCAATGTAACCGTTACTTCTGTCAATTTAACAGGCTTAGCTTCCGGAACCTCATATGATGTTAGAGTACAGGCTGTTTGCAATGGTGGTAATAGTGCATTCACCAGTACGATTACCTTCGTAACGCTTACTTCTTCTTATTGCACTTCAAAAGGTAACAATGCTAGTTTTGAATGGGTGAGTAGAGTCAAAATTTCAAATATTGACAGAACATCTGGAAGTGATGGTGGATATTACAACGGTACGGGTTTAATAGCTAATGTCAATAAAGGAACTACCTATACACTTAATTATCAAGCTGGAAGTACCGGGCAGTCTGGAACTTTGTATTGGAAAGTCTGGATAGACTGGAATAGAAATAATTCTTTTACTGATGCTGGTGAAGAAGTTGTTGTTGTTGCTACACCAAGCCTTTCACTTTTATCTTCTAGTATAACGGTTCCTGCTGGTGCCTCAACGGGTACTACCCGAATGAGGGTTGCAGTGAAATATGGTGGTTATTCAACTTCATGTCAAACCTATTCTTACGGAGAAGTTGAGGATTATACCATAAATATTAAAGCTGCCGGAACTTTGATAGATCCTAATGCTGGACACAATCAAAATTCCATTTCAGTTCAACCCAATCCATTCAATAACCAATTGAATGTCATCGTAAATTCAGAAATTGATCAAGATGTTAATGTATCCGTGGTCAATTTGTTGGGACAAATACAAACTACGGCAAAAAGATTCTTAAGACAGGGAACAAATTCAATAGACTTAGATCTATCCGAATTGGTGCCTTCTACCTATATTCTGAATCTTGAAGCAGAAAATCAAAGTTGGCAGAAAAAAGTAATTAAAGAAAACTAATTTTAAAATTTGATCCAACTCAATATTTCCAGTTATTAGCATTTAATATAATTTTTTTAATATGCAAATTGACCGGATCTGACAATGAGACCTTAACAAAATCAGAATATCTCTGGCAAGAGAAAGTTTCGATTTACCTTAAATGTCCACTGATTTTTCAGTGGACATTTTTTTTGTAGTATTTAAATTAAATTCGAATCCTATTTGCGCTTAATGTTTTTTAAATTAAAGTTTAATAATTTGATTTAATCATAGGCACAGCTATCTGAAATGTAAAAAAAACGGTATATACCAATAGAACACACACTAATAGTAAATCTGGTTTTTCATCGTCCAATCATCAATTATTCCGGATGTTTTCAATTAATTTTAGTTTATTTGCTTACTTATTGCAATGCTGTACCCATATAACTTACCACTCCATATTCCTCATGTTGCTTTAAACCAAATTAAATATCTGAGTGAAGCAATACGTTCAGGAAGGCTATCCTCCTATGGATTTTTTTCGCAAAAATGCGAGGACTACTTTAAAGATATTTTCAATTCTTCGGATTGTTTTCTTACACATTCTTGTACCGCAGCATTAGAAATGACGGCATTGTTGCTGGAATTGGAAAAAGATGATGAAGTAATTGTTCCATCTTTTACTTTTGTGTCAACCGCCAATGCATTTGCCTTACGATCTTGTAAGATTAGATGGGCAGACTCACAAAAATTTCATCCGAACACTTCAATTGCTGAAATTGAACCTTTAATCAACTCAAAGACTAAAGCTATAGTGGTTGTTCATTATGCTGGACTTGCCGTGGATATGGATCCTATCCTTGCATTGTGCCGAAAATACCATCTCGCATTAATTGAAGATGCGGCACAGGCTTTAAATGGATTCTATAAAGGGCAGCGGCTGGGCAGTTTGGGTGATTTTTCAACTTTCTCATTTCACGATACCAAGCCAATCAGCTGTGGAGAGGGTGGACTTTTGGTTGTTAACAATAAGAAATATTCAGATAAGGCGAGACAGATTCTGGAGAAGGGAACGGATCGTCAGGCGTTCTTAATGGGCCATACGCCATTGTATCAATGGCAAGCTCTTGGTTCTTCATACGCCGCATCACAACTTCAGGCTTCGTGTCTTTTGGCACAATTGGAAGAGTTGGAATTTGTATTTGACAAAAGGAAAATGCTATGGAACAAGTATGTTGAGTTATTTAATTCAGAAGGCAGCTTTTCTCATTTCAAACTACCAGCATTGTCAGAATTTACAACTTATAATACCTCCGTTTTTTATATAGAGTTGCTTTCAAAGGAACATCGCGACAACTGTATTCAATATCTGAATAAATTTGGGATAGGCGCTTCTTTTCATTATCTGCCATTGCATAGTAGCCCTTTTGGATCTCAGTATTCATCTGAAATTTGTAAAAATGCTGAATATTGGTCAAGCCATATTCTTCGGCTTCCAATGTATGCTTCTATGGAAATTTTGGATGTAGAATTTGTTGTTCGTAAAGTTCTAGATTATTTCACATAAGAATAGCTTTGGATAGAATCAAAGTAAGATCTTTTATCTAGGAATGGGAGATCCATGGGGATCATGCGCCGGATAACCTAAACTTTTATCCATTTCGAGAATTTCTTCGTCTGTTAAGGAATGTTCAAATTTTTCAGCTTCTTCATGGATTTGATCCTTAGCAAGTCCTAATTCTTCGACAAGATAAACTTCCCATAATCTATGTGCTCGAAGTAATTGGTCTGCGCGAATTTTTCCATTTTCGGTTAAGGAAATTGAATCGTGCACTATGTTCACCAATCCTAATGCCCGCATCTTCTGAAGATACTGTTTAAGAACCTTGCTGGAATGAACTGTTTTTTCACCAATCCGCTGAATGTTATTGCTTTCCTCAGTAGTTCCTTTTAATAAAATTTTTAGAATATCCTCAATGACGATTCTCATCTCATGACTTCTTTTTATTCTCCATTTGGAAACTAACCCACGTTGTGGTGCAAAAAGCATGATGAATAAATAAATCATTGTGGTTACAACAGCCATGGAAGGGCCTGGCGGAAAGTCAAAAGAAATACTGAGTAACAAACCGGTCATTGCAGAAATCATCCCTAGCAAAGCAGAAGTCAGGAGGACTTTTGGAAGTCGATTAGAAATCAACAAAGCGGCAGAAGCAGGTGTAATTAACATGGCAACAACCAGAATTACACCAACACTTCTAAGTGAGGCAACAACGGAAAGCGATAAAAGCAACATGGTTAAATAATGTATGAAGTTGGCATTGATTCCCAAGGTATTAGATAAGGTTGCTTGAAAACTCGTAACGAAAAGCGGCCGATAGAAAATGATCAAGATGGCACTTACAAGAAAAACCATCGTCAGGGTCAACCATACATCCGTTTGATCAACAGCTAAGACATTGCCAAATAAGAAATCTTTTAAATCAAGATGTACGCCCTGATGATGACTTAACCAACTTATTCCAATGATTCCTAATGAAAACATGAAAGTAAAAATAATGCCAATGGCGGCATCGTTTTTTACCCGAATGTTTCGTTGAAGCCAGGTTATCAAAATCGCTGATATGATACCAGCTACTACAGATCCTGTAAAAAAAGCAAAGGTCGAATATCCGAAAAGGATAAAGGCCACAACAATTCCGGGTAGAATAGCATGAGACAAAGCATCTCCAATTAAAGACATATTGCGCAAAACGATAAAACAACCGAGCAATCCACATAAACCCCCTACCATCACAGAGGCAAATAATGCACGAAGTCCTGATTCTAATAGAAAAAATTGCTGAATGTGCTCATTTAATTCTAACATGTACAATAATTTCAAGCAAAGCTAATAAATAATTTAGACTAAGCTAAATATATTGACCTTATTTTGTTTTAGAGCAATGACAAATAAGCAATCCAGGCATTAAGATTGCCGGAGTTAACTAAGTAGTTGCAATAATTTGAATTTAAAAGTCTCTATGGTCAATGGAGATCCAATGAGAGGCCGATTAGTTCATTTTAGCAAGGCTGTCCATTTTTTCCTTACTAATAGGTTTGATGAAATTTTTAAAAAATTCAATGCCTTCAGGACGTATCTTGTTGACATTGACAATTTTACCTCCCTTGATAAATGCAAAGGCATTACAGCCATTAGAATAATAGATGTCTGCCTCATAGTTGATTTCACCATTTTCACCAAAAACAATGTGTGCTTCGGGTGTACAGTTTCCGACAATTCCTTTCTCATCGCCAATAAAAGAAATCATATATTGTAGAGCCTGAGATTCATTTTTACTAAAACTAAGGCTGGCGTTTGCACCCTTAAGTAGTGGAATAATATCTATACTGGTACAATTGTTATTTAACTGTGTAATAATGGCAGGTGATAAGGGAGCAACATTTGCGGTTCGATCCAATACTTTGGCTTCCTTTTTATCTTTTGTTTTACACGCTACGGTGAAAAATGCAAGAAGAGCAAACAAAAAAAACAATTGTTTCATAGGATATTAATTGAATCTGTAAGTCAGGCCCAAAGATATAAAATAACTGATCATCCTTATATCTTCCCCTTGGCTATTAACATACCGAAGCAATGGTGTCACTGAATTTGTAAATCTACCTGTAAAGCCCCAGTGGACATTTGAATAGTAGGTGAATCCCAATAACCAACCAAAATCAAATTTCTTAAAGGACTTATCTAACATAGCCTGATCAATGCTGGTACTGGAAATGAGTCTTCCAAGATAAAATCCTCCCTGAAAATGTAACTTAAAGTATTTTGATTTGGTAGATTCATAAAACCAATCTTTAAATGATAGGATAAATGGCACATCAATGTAATTAAGCTTATAGGCTAAAATCAAATTGCTCCTGGTAGAATATTTCGATCCTCTCGTTCCATAAAGAAATTCAATCTGAAGCTCCGTCTTGTTTCCTAAATAAGCAGCGCCCATGATTCCGGTCTGTATTCCAAACCTGTTATACCCAAACAACCCATCTCCATCAATTTGGGCCATATTTAACCCAAGTTTAAATCCGCCATAGAAGCGACGTGAGTTCTGGGCATTTAATAAACCGACAGCTAAAAGCAGGATCGAGGCAATAATCTGAATCTTAATTTTCATTTGAATTGAAATCTATGCAAAGTTACATTTTCTAAACTTTTGACAATCAGCAAGTTTTTTATATATGTTAACGTAACAAAAATATATTTTAATATATATTATTTTTTATAATGGATCCTACAATATCTTTACTCCATATTCCAAAGACGAAAAAATGAGCATGAAATATACCCGCGGATTTCTTAAAAAACTTGAGGAGGTCGCTCAAGATTTAGGTTATAAAATTCGTTATGAACAAGGACATTTTCAAGCAGGTTACTGCAGGGTCGAAAGCAAAAAGTTAATAATCATTAATAAATTTTTTGAAATTGAGGCTCGAATTAACTGTTTTCTGGATCTATTACCCAAACTTCCCATAGTTCGCGAAAGTTTAACAGAAGAAACCCTTCGCGCTTACCACAAAATTTTAGATCTTCGGGTTCAGGAAGAAGCCATGGCTTCCTGATAGAGTAAGTGAAAATAGTATTACTTGGAACCGGTACCTCTTTGGGTGTACCCATGATTGGGTGTGATTGTGAGGTATGCCACTCAAGCCATTATAAAGATAAAAGGTTAAGAAGTTCTGCCTATTTTGAGTTGGAGGGGCTTGGTTTACAAATTGATATAGGTCCGGATTTTAGACAACAAATGCTTTTGAACCGGATTTCAAAAATCGACGCAGTTCTTCTTACCCATGAGCACGCAGATCATACATCAGGTATGGATGAGATCAGAGGATTTAATTTTTCTCAAAAAATGTCCATTCCTTTTTACGGAGAGCAAAGGGTGGTCAACGATTTAAGACAGCGATTTGATTATATATTCAAACCAGTTAAGTATTCTGGTCTCCCTGCCATTGAATTAAAGGAAATTTCTGGTTTAAACAATTTCTCCATAAAGGAAACGGAGATAATGCCATTAAGGCTGATGCATGGAAATCTGCCCATTCTTGGATACCGAATAAGAAACGCTGCCTATATAACGGATGCAAGTTTTTTACCAGAAGAAACCATCACAAGACTACAAGGCCTGGAGGTATTAATTATCAATGCGCTGCGACAAACATCACATCATTCTCATTTAAGTTTGAAAGAATGCCTTGTATGCATTGAGCAAATTAAACCCAAGAAAGCCTATATAACCCATATTAGCCATCAGATGGGATTGCATGATCAAATTGAGTCGACGCTACCGGATTCGGTGCATTTGGCATATGATAGCTTGATAATTTACACATGATCAATCAATTATACAAGAGCAGTAGCCCGTATCTGATTCAACATAAAGATAATCCCGTCCATTGGCAGTTATGGAGTCATGAGACCTTGCAATTGTCTAAACACCAAAATAAACCTATACTGGTCAGTGTGGGGTATTCGACATGTCATTGGTGTCACGTAATGGCTCATGAGTGTTTTGAAGATAAGGAGATTGCAGCCTTGATGAATTCTTACTTCATCAATATCAAAATCGATCGAGAGGAAAGACCTGATTTAGATCATTTTTTTATGAATGCCGTTCAGTGTATGGGTGTTTCCGGTGGCTGGCCTTTGCATTGTTTTCTAACTCCGGATCTAAAGCCATTTTATGGAGGGACATATTTCCCTCCTGTTCCAAAATATGGTAGAATTTATTGGCCGGAATTGCTTAAGGCCATCCATAAGGCCTATCAGGAGCGAAACCTTGAAATCATAAGTCAATCCAATAAATTATATGATGTAATAATGCAAGCATCTACCCCAATTGCCAATGTTGATTATGATAATCATAGTAT
>WBZT01002556.1_pt1 | contig 12542 bp, 14 predicted proteins | sample 5204241 | NCBI WGS metagenome assembly WBZT01 (sample SAMN12344358, study PRJNA552823) | activated sludge metagenome | biome: Activated sludge suspended growth; feature: Nitrification reactor; material: Wastewater; isolation source: activated sludge from nitrification reactor of wastewater... | reverse complement strand
CATGGGTCGGGCGTAGAGCTGCTGCTCCACGGCGGCGCCGAGGGCGCGGCGTGGTCGCGTGCGGAGCTGCAACGCTGGGCCGATGCGTGCGGGCGCGGCGAAAACCTCCAGGGGGCGGTGCGCGGGTTCGCCTCGACGATGCGCGCGGCGGGTGGCCTGGTGGGCGACGACGGCGCCGCGCTGGCGTCCGCGGGTCGGACAGTCGCGCGGGCGGCTCGGGGCGGCTCGCGGCTGTTCTCGCTGCTCGGGATGGCCTCGCGTCCCTTCGCCCGCGAGGCGCCTCCAGCGGCGCCCTCTGCGCCTCCTCCTGCGCCTCCTGGGGCGCGTCCCGTGGAGGCGTGGGCGGACGGTCGTCCGGTGCGAGCGTGGGTCGAGGTCGAAGGGGTTGCGCCGCGTGGTCGTCGTCGGTAGCGTCGGGCGAAATAGAGAGACCCCGGCGCGCTGGTAACGCGTCGGGGTCGGTGGCTGGCGTTGGAGGCGCCGGATCCATGGACAATGAATCACGTTGGGCCTTGGTGGGCAAGTTGGGTCGGTCGGCGTCCGCGGGAGGGGATCCCGCGGTGCTGGCGCTCGGAAGTGCCTGTTTCGTAGGGGTTTCGTCGGGGCGCCCTCGAGCTCGAGCTGAGCTTATTCGCTCGAGCGCCGGGAGGTGCTCGTGAGGCGCCCTGTGGTGTGGGGGTGCGGGGTCTGCTCGGGCCTGCACGGCTGCTCGGGTCTGATCGCGTCGGGCGTCGTGTCGGTGCTGCGGCGCGGGGATGTGCCCGATGCCGTGGGCCTGGTGGTGTGGTGCTCGGGGGAGCGCCCGGTGATGGTGCTCCGCTGGGCGGGGACGGATGCCCCGTGCGCGGTGTTCGTCCGCCGCCCTGCGTGCGCGCCCTGCGCCTCGCGATGCCGGGGGCTCCGATGAATCCGCACCTAGCGGCTCTCCTTCGGGACATCGACCGGGCGGCGCCTCGCGACCTGGCCGCGGTCGTCGAGCGGGTTGCGATGGCGGCGGAGCGGGCGGCGTCCGCCGTCGAGCGGGTCGCGGGCGTGGTGGAGCAGATGGCTTCCCTGCCCGACCGGGTGGCGTCCGCCGTCGAACGGGTGGCGTCCGCGTTGGAGCGCATCGCCTCGACGGTCCCGGTGGAGCTGCACGGCGTCTGCCGCGCGGGCTCGACGGCGGCGGACTGCGCGGAGCGGTCGGGGTGGTGTCGTGGTCGGGTGGCGCCTCTTGCGGCGCGCTGCCCACGGTTCGGAGTCGAAGTCAAGGGCGGAGGGCGGTGATGCGGGATGTGGTGTCTGCGGTCATTCTGGCGTTGGGTCTGGTCAACTATCGGCTGGCTTGGTGCCTTGCTGTGTGCATCGAGCCCGGCGCTTGCGCTCGGTTCACAGTGCGAGGCGGAAGTCAATCGCCCTGCGATGGCATCGGCCCTATCGGCTGCGCTCGGTCAGGTGAGCGCGTTGGCGGGGGTGGGGCGCGCGGCGGGCGTCCAGAGGTCGGGGGCTCCCATGGCGCTTGAGGTCATCGCAGGGGGGCGCGCGGGCTCCGTGACGGACCGGGCTGTAACACCGGTCAGATATGACGCCGGGGGATCTTCTGAGCCTCTGGAGGGCCTCCCGTCGAGGGATGGAGGGCCTCGGGTGCTGCGGTGCGCCCTCGACTGGCTGACGCTGCTCTGCCTGGTGCCTGTGACGCGGGTCCGGTGGGCGGAGCTTCGGGAGCTGGCGGCGCGGCGCGTGGTGGTGGTGGTGCCTAGCGCGGTCGGTCCGCTGCCGGTGGAGCTGTACGCGATGGGGAAGGACATCATCGGCAAAAGCACCGCGGGAATACGCCTGCTGCTGCGCGAGCCCGATGCCTGTTCGGTGCGCGAGCCCGCAACGTGCGCGCGGTCGGAGATGACGCCGCAGGGGCCTGGGGTCGTGCGCGCGGGCTTCTGGCGGGGCCTCGCGTCGGATCCTTTGGAGCCGTGCGGCTGGCGCAGAGACGAGCGGGCGGAAGTGACGGCGCGCGGTCCGTCGCGGCGGTGCTCGGGCGTGCTGCCTGCCGTGGATGCCGTCGTTTCCGCGGGGCTGGCACACCGCCCCGGAGAGGACGTGCGCGCCATCTACGGGGCCGAGCTGCAAGTCCAGGGCGTTGCGTTCTCGTCGGTCCAGTCGGGCGGTGATGGGCTCGCGCAGGCTCTCTGGCGCGCGGTCGCCTCGTGGCTGTATGCGGGGCGGTGGGCGGATCCTGTGCAGGCCGTCGAGCCCTTTACGCGCGTCGGCCGGTTCGATTTCGCAAGCGATACGGCCTTTGAGGCGGACCCTGGAGGCGAGTGGGTGACGCGCGGCATCTACGCGGACGGATCGCATACAGACTGTTTCCGGCGCTTCTCCTCCCGCGCTCGCAAGGTGCGATCGGAGGAAACGGTGCGCGACGATGCGGCCGATGCGCTCGCGGAGGTGCCTGTGAGCGGGCGTCGGGCGTTGCTGGGGAAGGCGACGGCGGGGCGTACGGTCTACATGGGGTCGGCGGCGTATGTGCTGCTGTGCATTTACGAGCGGTCGAAGAAGCGCGACGGGGATTGGTCTATCCTCGGGCCGACGCTGACGGCGTGCGGCTGGGATGGGGTCGCGGAGGTGGTGCGGACGGAGTTTCGGGCCTCGCGCAAGTGGCTGGGGGATCAGGTCGTGAGGCTCCCAAACGGGGAGCCGATGTTCCCGCGCATCGCACAGCAACGCGGCGAGTCGGACGGGCTCAACGCTTCGGAGCTGACGTTTTCGCAGTTCCTTCGCGCGCTGCCCTCGCTGGTGGCGGAGTTCCCGTCGAGGTTCCGCCATACCGACCCCGATCAAGACCACGGCGGAGGGCCTCGGGTGAGGGATCGTGCGTCGTCGGCCTGGTGGTCCGGCATCGAGGGCGCGGCGCTGCACTGGTCGAGCGGGAGCGGCGACATCGGGCGCGTGGTGTCCACACGGCGCCACGCAGCAGCAGAGCGAACCACGAAGCAAATTCGCACGTCGTTGGTGCGCTTGGTGGCTCTGAGCGGAGCGCGGGGGCTCTCGGAGGTGCTGCCGTCGATCTTCGACGCGTGGAGCGAGAGGGAGTTCGCGGATCAGAGGGAGGAGCTGATCGCGAGACAGCGAGCCCGGTACGCGGTCCCGGTTCCGGCGCGTCCGGCGCTCGCCATGATGGCTGCGGGGTGAGGGGCTGACGTAGCCTCGGGGGATGATCTTCCGGGCGTTGCTGGCGGTGGTGGTCGTGGTGGGCTGCGGAGCGGAGCTGCCCCCTCGTGGGCCTGCGTGTTCGTGTGCGCGCATCGAGTGCGGCGATGACGCGTGCGGTAGGCCGTGCGGGGAGTGCGCGGGCGGTCTGTCGTGCGTGCTGGGCGTCTGCCTCCCTGAGCGCGACGCGGGAGCCCTCGACGGGCGGTGAGCGTCGGGCGTAGCGTCGCGGCATGACCCGACCCGCACCCAAACCCCGCGCGCAACGCGCCGCACAAACGGACCGCAAACCCGACGCAACGCGGGGCGCATCGGAGCGCGCAACGCCTGCTGTGGAGGCGGAGAAACGCGAGGAATCGCCCGACCTGGGTCACGCTCTCTTCGGGTTGGCGCCCGTCGTCGTCGTGGCGATCGAGCAAATCCGCTACCGTGGGCGCGTGGTGGTCCCGGTGGAGCGAGGCCGCTTCGCGCCGCGGGATGTCGTCGATGCGACGGCGGTGCGGGAGCTGTGCGGCGTGGGGCGGTTCAAGCTCAAGCCGTTGGGTGCCAGCGGTAAGCCATGCCTGCCCGCGATCGAGGTCGATTGCCCCGACGAGTCCGGCGGGCTGGATCTGGTCGCGCCGATGCCCGATGACGCGTTGGCGCCTCCAGCGGCGGCGCCTCCAGCGGCGCCGACGCTCGACGGCGTGGTCAACCTGTTTCGGGAGCAACTGCGCCTCCAGGGCGAACGCCTGGAGGCGGAACTCCAGCGGGCGGAGCAACGGCGTCAAGCCGACATGAACTCCATGGGCGGCTTCAACGCGCAGCTGATTGAGCTGGTGAAGCTCGGGCGGAGCGACGAGGGCGGCGGCAAGGCGCAACTGGAATGGGTGCGCGAGACGAATACGCGCCTAGAGAAAGAGAATCGGGAGCTGCGGTCGGAGCTGCTGTCGCTGAAAGAAACGCATATGAAGCTCCGCATCGGCCACGAGACGAGCGGGGACGCGTTCGTCAAGGCGGCCGTCGAGACCTACGCGCCGAAGGTGCTGGAACTCGGCGCGCAACTCATGGCGGAGCGGCGCAAGTCGCCCGCGGCGGCGTCGGCGTCGCCCGCGTCGGGCGTCGAGCTGCCGGACGTGAAGCTGCCCACGGCGGAGGAGCTGCGGGCGCAACTGGCGTCGGGGGGCCAGGTGCCCGGCGAGGTGTTGCAGGTGTTCCGAAAGCTGCGCGAGGCGAAGGCGTTGGGCGATGAGGTGTGGTCGATCGTCGGGCCGCTGATTTCGATTGCCACGGGGTCGGTGTAGCGTCGGCCGATGGCGGAACCTCTACCTGGCTGCTCGCTCCGCACGCACCGCGTAACCGGCGACGGGATGCAACGGGCGGAGCAATTCACGCGCATAGGGCGCGGGTGGGCGTCGGACCCTTACGTCGCGCGGATCGCCTCGGAGGTGCGGCGCTCGAAGTCGGGCGACATCGAGCGGGCGGAACTGGCGTTGCGCCTGGTGCAAGCGATGGAGTACCGGCCCGACCCCGCGAGCACCGATGACGCCGTGCGCGAGCCCTGCGAAATCATCGGGCGCGGCGGGGACTGCGATTGCCTGTCGGCGCTGCTGGTGGGGATCCTGACGGCGCTCGGGCTGCGGGCGGAATGCGTGTGGATGCTGCAACCGCTCGCGGATCAAGACCACGTTGCGGCGCGCGTGTTCGTCGGGCGTGAATGGTTGTGGTGCGAGACAACCGTTGCGGGCGCCTGGCTGGGCGAACACCCGCGCGAGGCGGCGCGGCGGCTGCGAAAGGGGCGGGCGCTATGACCTGGGAGCTGAAGGCGTCGCCGGAATCGTCGCCTCCGTTCGCCAAGTGGCTCGACATCGAGGCGGCGGAGCGGTGGCGCGGCATCATGCGCTATTACCTCGACCACGACGCATCGGAATGGGCACGCGTCGGCGGCGACGAGGCCGCGCAGTGGCGCAAGGTGGCGGAGTACTTTGAAGCCCTGCGAGGCTTCGCGCTCGCGTGCGACCTGCACCCGTGCGATCTGGCCTGGTACGGTCCGCGACGGCAAAAGGGGGATCCTGGGACCAACGATGTTCCGGGTCTTTTCAGCGATGCGGCGATCTGGGAGTCGCTCTATCGGCGGACCGTGGTCGATACGCTCAACCGGTATTCCAGCGGATATCGGGAGATGCTCGCCCGCGCTCGGGCGGGGGATCGGGCGGATTTGGATCTGACGATTCAACTCCGGGTCGATCTCGATGCGTCGGGCGCGGTGGTGGTGCGAAACGGGCCGCTGCCGGATCCGTCGGCCGGCGCGGATCGGTTCGGCGTCGATGACGCGGCCACGGGCGGTGTTCGGTCGTCGTGGGCCTCGACGGCGTGGGTGGAAGGGGATGGCGATGCGGGGCGGCTGGAGGTCAACGTGTTTTGCCCGTTGTCTTGGTCGTATGACCTGGCTCGGGCCGCGATGGAGGATTGCGTAAGGTTCTCGGTGCTCGCCTCGGTGGCGCGGTCGCTCGCGTGGATCGGCACGCGCAACGCGAAGCTCGCGCAACTGTTCGGCGGCGATGGGACGCCTGCGGAGGTCGTCGAGCTGGCGAGGTCGTGGGATCTCGCGGCGGTGACGGCGGTCGAGCCCCCGACGGCGTGGCGCGCTGCGATCGGCGGCATGGGGACGCTGGCGGCGGCGGCGCTCGCGTCGGGCGTCGCGGCACCCGTCGCGGCGCTCACAACCGTTGCGGTAGGCATCCTCTTTGGGGTGCCGGAGCTTCTCAATCGCTTCTTCTCGGCGGTGTTCGGCGTGGCGGTCGCCCGCGGCTATGACTGCTGGGGCCGAGCACAACCGTACCTCGGCCGTCAAGACTATACCGGCTCGCTGAACCCGCGGACGGAACCCACGCACGCGATCCCTCCCGTCCCGTTCTGGGTGGTCGGATCGAACCCGATTGGGCTGGACGCTGACCGGCCGCTGGTCGAGCTGCGCGAGGTCGGCCAGGACGTGCGCGACGGGGCGGGCGGCGGCGGAGGGGGCGGCGGCGCCCTCGTGGTGATGGGCCTGCTCGGGGCCTGGTTGCTTTCTCGGAAGCGTCGGGCGTAGCGTCGTGACCATGGGTTCAAGCTGCTCCGCGTGTGCCGCCCTCCGCGTCGTCGGTCCGGCGCTGTACAGAATCACGACGGTTCGTGATGGTCTGCGCTGGCGCACGATCATCGTTCCGGTGGTGCCGCGCGATGCGGGGTGCGCGGGCGATCGGATGTGCGGCCCCTGCGCCCTCGCCAAGTCGGCGGCGGCGCCCTCCTCCTCCGTCTCGATGGCGGCGGCGCCGTCGATGTCGCGCGACCCTGCCGGGTGGCTCGCTGCCTGGCGCGAGGCGATGCGCGGCAAGCCCGCGGGCCTGACGCCTGACGCTTCCTTCGATTCGGATACCTCGTTCTCGGACCCTTCGGGCACGTCGGAGGAAACGGCGCAACGTCTCCGCGACTACGACACGCGCTATCAGGCCGCGACGACGCAGGCGGAGCGCGACGCGATCCAACGCGATTGGACGCGTCTCGGGGACGCTGAGAAGCGCCGGATTGCGACGCAGATCGCGGCGCGAGCGACCAACGACGCTGCCGCGCGTGCGCGCCTCGTTACGGTGGCGCTGACGCAGGGCTTCGCGGCCTTCAATCGCATTCTGGATGGCGAATATGGGATCGTGATTGCGCGCATCAACGCGCAACGCGATGTCGAGCTTGCGCGCATCAACGCGCGGGGAGACTCGGAGCGGCTGCTTCTCCAACAGGGGCTCACGTCCAATCAGCCGTTGCAGGCGTCGGTATCCACGGATGCGAGCGGCAACGGTCTGCTCGCGGCTGGGGCGCTGCTGGCGCTCGTGCTGCTGAGTCGGAAGTGATCCGGTGAGCGGGTACGGTCAAGGCAACGGCGTCACCGCCTACACCCGCGAGGCCGCTGTGGCCTATGGGGAGGGCGATAGCGTGTTGCCTGGGAGCGCCAACGCGTTTGTCATCGCGTGCGCCCTGGTGGGCGATGTGCTCGCCAATCCCGAAGCCCATATCAGTGTCTCGGGCGGAGTCGCGACGATCGGATATCCCACGCATCAAGACAACGGCGCGGCGGTAATGGACGTGGGGGCGGATTTCGCGGGCGCGCTGCCGGTGGATGACACGTCGAGGCGCTATGTGCTCGCGCTCCGCGATGTCGTGCGCGAGCAATTCGCGATGCGAAACCGCGTGCTGCCGGGCGAGCGTTCGGGCGCTCTCGCGCCGTGGGCGGCGGCGGGCCTGGTGCTGCTGGCGGCGGGCGTGGTGTCGTATCTCGCGGCGACGGGGATCAACGCGTTTCGCGACATCCGGCGCGAACAACTCCAAATTGCGCAGGCCGCGAGCGACCGGGCGGAGGGGTTGCGGGTCTACCGCGAAACGGGACGGATGCCCCCTCCGTCTGCGGTGGAAACGGCGACGGCGGACGCGATCCGGCGACGCGCGGAGCGCGAGGCCGCGCAGCCGTCTCCGTTCGCGATCATCGCGGCGGGCGCGGCGACGGGCGCCAAGTGGGGAATGATTCTGCTGCTCGGCGGCGCTGGGCTGTGGCTGTGGTCGTCTGCGAACAAAAGGTGAGGTGAGAGCATGGCCGATGAAAAGAAGGTCGCTAACGGCATGAACATGGCGCGCACGGGTAAGCGCGTCGTGGTGATCGGTGTCGTCGGCGGGGCGTACATGATCGCGAGCGATCAAGTGGTTGACGGGTGGTTTCAGGATTCGACGGGCATGGACACGTCGAAGAACGCTCCCTATTACCGCGCGCTGGTCCAGGGCGGCGGCGGGCTGCTGCTCGGGGCCGTCACATGGAAGTACTCGCGCGACGTGGCGATGGGCTTCATGGCGGGCGGCGGCGTCGGGGCGGGCCTGCGCGTGGCGGAGGAGCTGGACGTGGCCAAGAAGCTGCGCGACCTGGTGGACGGCGACGGCGACGGAACGCGGCGGACGACGCGGCGCTACGTTCCCCCGGCCACGACCACGACCACGACCCCGCGCGCGGGCAACCGGCTCGCGGACGTGTCGAGCATCCACGACGCTCCGGGCTGGGCGACGGTCGACGACGTGGCGCGCGTGGCGCGGCGCTGATCTCTCAACGGGCAGACGATAAGGGGTAGACGATGGCGAAAAAGACAATGGTTGTGGTCGAAGATTCGGATAAGGCGATTCGCTCGGTCGGCATCGACACGAGCTTTCCCTATCCGTTCCCGGGCCTCCAGGGCACGGAGCTCATGGTGTCTCCGGGCGGGGCGTGCGACCCGTCGCAGGGGACGCTCAAGTCGCGTCTGGTGCCGTTCCGTCACTCGGCGGCGGCGTTCGTCGGAACGGTCGCGGCGCCCGCGGCGGATATCGTCATCACCGCGGGCCAGTCGGTGGTGCTGTTCGCCAACGGCAACGAAGGCGCCACCACGGGGCTCACCACCGGCACCCTCACGGCGGCGGACACCAACGCGGAGAATGACGGCGGCGTCGCGAAGGGGACCAGCAACTTCATCACCGAGGGCATCGGCGTGGCGCCCATGGAGCCGTGGTTCGCGGCGGCGGGCGCGCAGCCCAACGACCTGATCTCCCTGCCGCACTGGCTGCGCGATGTCGATGCGGACTACAGCGGCGCGGCCATGCGCGCGATCTTCGACGCCTGCTCCGTCGAGATGACCAACGGCGATGACGCCTGCGATTACGACCTCGGCCCGATGTCCCTGTGGGCGCAGATGTCGGGCGTGGGTCGGGTGCGCAACGGCATCGGCGGCATCGGCGGCTCGCTGTGGTTCCTGGCCACCCCGCAGGTGTCGGCGTCGGCCAAGTCGTCGGAGGAGCTGACCGTCACCATCACGCTCACCAAGCCCATCACGATCCCCTCCAGCGCCCTCGCGCCCACGGCGACGGGCCAGGTGGTGGTGCCGTTCCGGTTCGTGCTGCTCGGGTATCCGCAGTGCCCCACGTCGGCCACCGACAACGCGATGGCGCGGAAGATCCTGGAGCAGGAGCAGCGCATGGCGGACCTGGAGAAGCGCCTGGAGGCTGCCGGGAAGTGAGCGATCTGTCGGGCCTGCTGAAAAATGGGCCTGTGGTGCCCCCCCCCGGCGATGTCGGGGGGGTGGCGCCCGTTCGTTCTACGCCGGTCCCGAAGGTGTCCCTGGTGGTGTCGCCCGACCTGGTGGCGGTCGCGGCGTGGGAGTGTCTGATCCCGTTCTCTCGGGCTCGGCTGGATTTCCTCAAGCTCTCCTGTGAGGCGCCCGTTACGGTGATCTTTCGCCTCCTCGCGTGTGCGACGTGCGACACTGATACCGGCATCGAGGTCCAGAAGGGCACGCTTACGGTGGGCGCGGCGACGGCGGGGGCCGATTTCGCGGGCGTCGTCGGCGGCGGCGTTCCGGGTCTGTATTGGGCGCTGACGGCGCGCGTCGTCGGCGGTCCGGTGAAGTTCATTCCAGTGGTCTATTTTGATCGGCTGGGCGACGGGTCGAAGTTCTACGGTGACAAGGTGACGCCATGACTCAGGTTGCGGTGCGGCTGACGGGTCGTGGCGCGTATTCGGTGGTGATGGTCGGCGCGAACGGCGTGCGGCACACGATCGAGGGCACTGCGCCGACGCGGGAGGATTGGATCGCGAGTCGCGTCGCGATGGCGGCGACGGAATGCGCGCGTCGGGGCTGGTCCGAGGAGCAAGCCGCGCAGGCCGCGATTGCCGCGGTGTCGGTGTGGGCGCTCGAAACGGGCTGGGGCGCGGCGGAGTGGAACGGCAACCCCGGCAACGTCCACTGCACAAGCGACACGCAAACGTGCGCGCGTCTCTCCAACGGGGAGAACATCATCGCTTATCCGAACATCGGAGAGGGAATCGTTGACTGGTTCGCCCTGGTCGAGAGGCGATATCCGCTGGCGATGGCTCGCCTCCATTCGGGGGAGCTGACGTTGCTTGCCTGGAACACGCTACGGCGCGGCGGCTACGGCGGTTCGTCGGTGACGGGCGCCGACGCGATCTCCATTTTCAATAGGGTGGCGCGCGGCGTCTCGGCGGCGGAGCTGACGGCGGACGAGCGGGCGGACATCCTCGCGGAGTGGACGCCTGCCGCGGAGCTGCCCGGCGCGAGCACGGGCGGCGGGTCGAGCGCCTCCACGGGCGGGCGGGATACGACCACGGTGCGCAACGTCTCGGGGGCGGCGGCGGGCGGTGGGTCGAGTGCGGGCGGCGGCGGGCTGCTGCTGGCGGCGGCGTTGCTGGGCTGGGCTGCGTGGAAAGGTCGGTGAGTCGTGGCGATGACGGAAGCTGAGAAGAAGAAGTTTGTTGCGAAGATGAAGCGCGCTCGCGCTGCCGCCAAGAAGAAGGGCGGCGCCAAGAAGAAGGGCGGCGCCAAGAAGAAGGGCGGCGCCTCGGGCTCGCTCGCGGCGCGCGTGTCGAAGCTGGAGGCGGGACAGAAGGTGCTCCGCCAGGATCTCAACACCGTGGCGGGTGTGGTCCAGGGGCATCACCGGTTCCTGTCGGGCGTGGCGTCGGTGATGCGGTCGCGGTTCGGCGCGTCGAGCGTCCCGAAGCTGGAGGCCGGTCGGAAGAAGAAGTGAGCGGGCGCGTAGCGCGGCGGTCCGCCGCGCTCCGCTCGGGTGTCTCTCTCGTGTGAAAGGTAAGGGGCTATGCCGTCTCCGCGTCTCATCAATGGGAATCCGTCAACCTTCAACCCCAATGCGGCGAGTGCTCGCGACGTGCGACCGGGCGACCTGGTGGTTGACCTGTCGGGCGCCGTCCCTGGGGCCTCGGTCGTCGTCGGGGCGCCTGGCGCGTTCTCGCTCCAGTCGGTCGGGAGCGGCGGCGGGCCGCAGCAATCGGCGGTGGTGCTGGTGGTCACTACGCCTGGCGCGGCGGGGACGGCGCGCATCACAGCGACCGTCATCGATCCCGGCCCCGCTACCCCGATCGTGGGCGCGATCGTGGAGTTGACGGTGACGAGCGCGTCCGCCATGACGGCGGGCGTCGCGGGGCCTGTCGGGTCGGTGGCTGGGTCGGTGCTCGATGGAGACTCCGCGAAAACGCTGATCCTGCTCGGCAAGACCGGGGCGGGCGGCGTCTGCGATTTCGACGTGAGCGGCACGGCGGCGGCGGCGTTCGGGGCGGTCGCGGTGGTGCTGGATCCGCTGCCGTCGTCGAAGGACGTGGCGGGGGCCTTCCACGCGTGAGCCGTGCGCGCCCCGCTGACGCGCTCGCGGACCTGGCGCGCTCGCGCTGGGCGGGTGCGCCGGTGGGGCGCGTGGTCCCGTGTCGATCGCCTCTGATCGGCCGTACCGTGTCGGTGCGGGTGCGCGGCAAGCCCGGCAAGCAAGACGTCGAGGTGACGGCGTGCGTGGTGCCGAAGTCGGAGCGCGCGTCGAAGGGACGGCGCCCGGACTACCGGGTGCGCGAGGCGGGTCCGGCCCTCTTCCCGTTCACGGCGACGGTCGATGGTGGGCGCGTGCGCAACGCGACGAGGACGCCGCGCGCGTTCCATCCGGCGGGGCCCTGGGAGTTCGTCAACGGGCAATTCCTCTATGGGCCTGTGCAGGCCATGGCGGTGAACGAAGCCGAGGGGCTCTCTCCGCTGGAGGGCCTCGACGTGCCCTATCCCCATCGGGTCGGGTCGCACGTCTGTTGCCCCGATCACTCCTCCAACGCGCTCCGCCTGGCTGGGGTGGTGCGGGACGAGTACGAAACGGAGGGCGCGCTGTCGGCCTCGACGCGTCGGGCGCTCGCCGGCCTGGTGGCGCATCTGCGCAAGGCGCATCGGGCGAAGGGCCTCCCGTCGAGCATCGAGGCGGACGATTTCCAGGGCGCCGAGGCGATCACGGCGGCGGGCGTGGAGTCGTGCGCGGAGCTGTTCGCCCGATGGCAGGAGGATCAGACGCAACACAACGCGGAATATCGCGCGGAGTCGAAGCGGAAGCGGAAGCGCGCGAAGTCGGCGGCGCGTCGTGCGGCGAAGTCGGCGGCGGTGGATGCGGTCGTCGGGGTGAAGGCCAAGCGGGCGCTTGCGGCCCTCTCGCGTCGCAACGCGGGAAAGAGGTTGAAGCGGTGATGCAATTCGTAGCGCCTCCAGTGGTGCGCGCGGCGATGGCGGAGGGCTTGCGCCAGGTGCGCCAGGTGGGCCAGGTGGGCGGCATCGCGTGCGACACGGCGCGGCGGGGCGCGGCGGGGCAAGGGCTGTCCGTCTCCGCCCTCCGCCGCGTGGCGCGGTGGCACGTCGAGAACCCTCATGGGTCGGGCGTAGAGCTGCTGCTCCACGGCGGCGCCGAGGGCGCGGCGTGGTCGCGTGCGGAGCTGCAACGCTGGGCCGATGCGTGCGGGCGCGGCGAAAACCTCCAGGGGGCGGTGCGCGGGT
>WBZT01002555.1_pt1 | contig 12546 bp, 7 predicted proteins | sample 5204241 | NCBI WGS metagenome assembly WBZT01 (sample SAMN12344358, study PRJNA552823) | activated sludge metagenome | biome: Activated sludge suspended growth; feature: Nitrification reactor; material: Wastewater; isolation source: activated sludge from nitrification reactor of wastewater treatment... | reverse complement strand
CCTCCGCCCTGGCCATGCTTGCGATGACCGACGATCCTGCGGTACAACTGGCCGCCTCGCGACGCTATGCGGACAAAAAGGTACTCAAGGATCTGCCCTCTCTCGCCAAGCCAGGAGGCTACGGACACCCAAAAATCCGCATCGGCTATTGCTCCTCGGATTTCTGCCTGCATCCGGTCGCCATGCTGATGGTAGAGATGTTCGAATCCCATGACCGCGAGAAATTCGAGGTCTACGCGTATTGCTGGAGCCCGGAGGACGGCTCGGAAGTGCGCAGGCGGGTGATTGCCGCCATGGACCACTTCCAACGTATCGATCAACTCGGCGACGAGCAAGCGGCTTGCCTGATTCGGGAACACGAGATCGATATTCTGGTAGACCTGCAGGGCCAGACTGCCGGTGCCCGCATGAACATGCTGGCCTACCGGCCGGCGCCCATCCAGATCACCTATCTCGGCCTGCCCGCTACTACCGGCCTCCCGTTCATCGACTACGTCATTGCCGACCGCTTCCTCATCCCCGAAGAGGAAGCCCGCTACTATTCCGAAAAGCCCCTCTACATGCCCGACATCTATCAGGTCAGCGACCGCAAGCGCGCGCTGGGCCCCATCCCTAGCCGGGCGAGCTGTGGGCTGCCGGAAGAGTGCTTTGTGTACTGCTCATTCAACAATAACTTCAAGTTCACCCCCGAAATGTTCAGCGTCTGGATGAACATTCTGCGCCGCGTGTCCGGCAGCGTGTTGTGGTTACTGGCCGACAATCCCTGGGCCGAAGAAAACCTGCGCCAGGAAGCCATCCATCAGGGCATTGAACCCTCCCGCCTGATCTTCACCGAGCGGGTTGCCCCGGAAAACTATCTGGCTCGCTACCAGATTGCGGACCTGTTCCTTGACACCTTCCCATTCAATGCGGGCACGACCGCGAACGACGCCCTATGGATGGGCCTGCCGGTCCTGACCCGGAGTGGACGTACCTTTGCGTCCCGTATGGCCGGTGCCCTGCTGACCGCAGCCAATCTCGGGGAACTCATTACCTACCAGCTCAGTGATTATGAAGAAAAAGCGGTTGCCCTGGGTCACCATCGAACCGAATGCCAACGGATGCGGGCCCACCTGGTCAGGGAGCGCACTCAGGGAGTGCTGTTCGATACCCCCTTGTTCGTACGCAATCTGGAAAGCCGGTTGTTGCAATTGAGCAGGCATCCACCGGCAACTTCATCGCCAAGGTGAGGAAAATTCGGACTCCTTGAAAGGACCACCGTGCACCCAGCACAAACCATGGGACAAACCCCAATAAATTACATTCACAATCCGGATGTTCTCGGCTTCATGCGTAGCGACTATACCTTTGTCGTGGAAGTCGGCTCCAGCAGCGGTGCTCTGGCGCGTGCCTATCGCGGCATCAACCCTGGCTGCCGCTATGTGGGCATAGAAATCGATGCGGGCTACGCCGAAGTGTCCAGGCAACATTGCACCGAGGTGATCCATGGCAATGTCGAAGATCTCTCTGACGAATCATTCCAGCAGTTGAGTGATGCCGACTGCTGGATATTTGCCGACGCTTTGGAGCATCTTTACGATCCATGGCGACTGCTGGAGCGCATCCAGGCCAATGCGCGCAGCAGCACCGAAGTGATTGCCTGCATTCCGAATGCACAATACTGGGGCGTCCAGTCCCGGCTCAACGCCGGTCTGTTCATCTATCAGGACTCAGGTCTGTTCGACCGCACCCATATTCGCTGGCTTACCCGCCTGACCATCATCGATCTGTTCCATTCGCACGGCTTCCAGGTGCTCAACATGATTGCCCGTCTCCTCGATCAACCTAGCGATGAAATGGCAGCAGCGATTCGGCAAATGGCGCGTGCCTCCGGTAACGATCCCGAGATGGCCCTACAGGACGCCGTTCCATTTCAATATGTGGTCAAGGCGGTAACGGACGGCTGATGCAAACCGGAAAAATTACTGACCCGACGCAAGTGATGAGTCCTGCGTTTCATCCGGTTTATCTCTATCATATCGCCTACTCTGAAACGACCCTCGCTGAAGTCCCTCCGGGATACCTGATCCTGGACAATGTCAATAGCCCCCGCAATGATTGGCGTGAGTATTGGCCAATTCGCAGGTTCCTGATCGATGGAAATCTCGAAGAGCGTGCGTATTATGGTTTCTTCTCACCACGCTTTCAGGAAAAGACCGGACTGGGCCATGCCCAGGTGAAAGCCTTCGTGCAAGCAGCCGGTACAGACACGGAGGTGGTTTCATTCAGCCCGCAACCTGACATGGGAGCTTTTTTCCTCAATGTATTCGAACAGGAGGAACTGTTTTCACCGGGTTTCATCGCAGCCAGCGAGGCCTTCCTTGCGGCAATTGGCATGCCCATCGGTCTGGCGCCGCTGGTCATGGATTCACGGCAGATCATTTTCAGCAATTTTTTTGTCGCGCGTCCTGCGTTCTGGCGTGCCTGGCTCGATCTCAACGAGCAGTTGTTCTCGATCTGCGAAGGAGAGGACAGCGCGCTGAAACGATTACTGACGGTCGAAACAGCCTACCCCGGCTCCGTGCAAAGAAAAGTCTTCCTGATGGAACGTATTGCGTCCATATTACTGACGGTCGATCCCAGGTGGCGTGTACGCGCTTACAACACCTTCGACTGTGCCTGGTCAAATAGCCGCCTGAATCAGTTCAAGTTCGAGGCTGTGCTGAGCGACGCGCTGAAAATCGCGATGAAGGAGCAAGGGTTTCACGATTACAGGGAAGCGTACGCGCAGTTGCGCGACAAGTTGCGCGAATAGAAGAATCTTGCGATGGAAAACTCGATCATCATCATCAATGCTGCCGACATTCCCCCAGCCATACAGATCGCCAGGAACCTGTCCTCGTATACCGTTTACACATTCGACCCGATCCTGGTTGACCCAATCTCGTCGAGCGGACTGGGGAATATCGTTTATATCCCTTTTGACAATTGCCCGCTCTATCACGAACTGGACGCCAGTGCCCACTCTGCCGCATTCGAGCTGGAAAGGGCACTTGATCTCGAAGTCAGGGATATTGTCCCGGAGGTATCCATAGAGGGATGGCAGCATCTGAACCTGTATTACATCTTGATTACCCTCAAGTGGTACGCAGCACTATGGGCAAATTTTGGCAACAGACTGGCCGGAACCAAGGTACACCTCTTCATCTGTGATACCCCTGGCTCATATTATTTCAACTCATTCATTCCATCGATCTTGCTCTTGTGGCACCTGAAATGCAATGACATCGAATTTTCAGGTTTTACCTACGGCAGCAAGGATGATGACAGCCATCTGATTCCTGAATTATCCACGGAAAATCACGATGAAGGACTTGAACAGCTACTGATTCATTTACCGACCTGCTGGTATGATATCAATTACTTCTTTCAGGAACTGATTTCGACCGGGAAAACGCTGATCAATATCGAGGCGAAGAATTTCAATATCCCATTACCGGCCATCAAGACCCTGGCACTGGTCGGCGTCGAAAAAATCCTCTCCAGTTTACCGGAAGAGATCCGTACAAAAATAAAGGATTTCTCCCATCAATTGGCGGAAACCCTGGACCGCATATTGCAGCCCTATCTGGTCATACCGAATTACCGCCAGCGCCAAGCCCAACACCTGAACAGCATCTACTGCGCTCAACTGGTCACCTATTACCAGCTTTCCCGGCATTTCAAAGAATCGAAACCCTCAAGGATAGTGTTGTCCGATCACGACGCCGGATTTCATGGCCCGATCATTTCCTTTGCACAAAAACACTCGCTACCGGTCATTCTTTTACCCCACTCCAAGTGTGTCAATGACCTCGAGTTCAAATACAGGAATATCACGGTCCTCAGTCACCCGATACATGGCCAGGAAATTTTTGATGCCCATCACAGGAGCGTACTGAACTTCAAAATCGCTTATCCGGAAACCTTCAGAAGCTCGAGTATCCTTAGCGGGATCAGAACGATTTCTCTGTTACTAAATTCCCTGTCACTCAACGGGTTCTATTTCACACGCTACCAGCCCTACATGCACGGAATACGACAGATCGTTTCCTGGTGCAACGAGCACGGCATCGCCCTGAAAATACGCTGCAAACCGAGTTATTCCATCATCAGCCTGTTGGAGAGAGATATTGGAGTTTCTGCCGCGGAGTTGATTAGGAATGCCAACGAGAGCATGGAGCAGCATGCAGAGAGTTGTGATCTTTGTTTGATGTACGATATGCCGACAACGGGTGCATTACATTTCCTGAAAGATTCCATCCCCATTCTCAACCCCGTTGTAGAACCCCTGGCCCCCTCCGAGATGACACTTGGCAATGCCCGGCTTGTTCCCCAGGAAAGCGTTGAAAATACGCTGCTCCGATTGAAGTGGTTCACTTCGGACCCAACCGCCTTATTTTACTTTCGCACTGAACAGTTCAGGAATTACATCACCCTGTTTCAGAATGCACGGCCATTGCGAGCTTACTTATAGAGCATCCTGCTGGCGCTGGTGTAAGCGCTGCTGAAAAAGTTTTTCGACAATCCGGCAGGGACAGTGCAAGGAATTTTGCCCTGTTGAATGTCGAAGAACTTATCTCCGGCCGCTTAGTATATTAATGAGCATCCGCGAGCTGCCTCTGTGATACCCGCACCCGACCACGCCCCGTCGTCCCGCCCCGACACGCCGACCCTGGTCCTGCTCGCCAGCCTGTACTGCGCCCAGGGGCTGCCGTCGGGCCTGTTCGCGCATGCACTGCCGGTGCTGCTGCGCCAACACGGTGTCGATCTGGCCGTGATCGGTCTGCTCAAGCTGCTCGCCCTGCCGTGGATGCTCAAGCTGCTGTGGGCGCCGTGGGTCGACCGCATCGCGTCCGCTCGTCTCGGCCACCATCGCGGCTGGATCCTGCCGCTGCAGGCGACGATCATCCTCTGCGTCGTCAGCCTGGCGGCGGCGAGCCCGGCGCTTCTCTTCGGCAACGGGCTGCCGCTGCTGCTCGGCCTGATCCTGGCCATCAACCTTGCCGCCGCGACGCAAGACATCGCCACCGACGGTCTGACCGTCCGCCTGCTGCCCGAGCGCTGGCGCGGGCTCGGCAACAGCCTGCAGGTGGGCGGCTACAAGGTCGGCATGATCGTCAGTGGCAGCGGGCTGCTGCTGGTCATGGATGCGCTCGGCTGGAACGTCGCCCTCGGCGGAATCACGCTGCTGCTCGTCCTGTGCACCCTGCCGGTCTGGCGCTTCGACGAGCGGCGGCGGATTCCGCCTGCGGCCCGTGCCGCCGAGACGGCGCTCGGACCGCGCCTGCTGCTCGCGCACTACCGCGGGCTGCTCGCCCAGCCCGGGATGTTCGCCTGGCTGGCCGTCGTGCTCGGATTCAAGCTCGGCGATGCGCTGGGCTCGCCGATGATCAAGCCGATGCTGGTCGACCAGGGCTGGACCAATGCCATGCTCGGGCAGTTGACGCTGGTCAGCAGCGTCGCCGGCATCGCCGGTGCAGCGCTCGGCGGCGCGCTCTACGCGCGGCTCGGCGCCCACCGCTCGCTCTTCCTGTTCGGCCTGCTGCAGGCGGTTGGCATCGCCGCCATGGCACTCCTGGTCGGCCACGGCGGCAACGCCGGGCTGGTCTATGCGGTGGCGCTCGCCGAGCAGGTCGCTGACGGGATGTCCACTGTCGCGCTGTTCGCCGTGATGATGCGGCGCTGCCGCCCGCAGCACGAGGGCGCCGACTTCACCCTGCAGGCGAGCGCGCAGGTGCTGTTCGCGGGGCTGGTCGGCGCCACCAGCGGCGTGCTCGCCAAAGCCGTCGGCTACGTGCCGCTGTTCCTCATTGCCGGCACGCTCGGACTGGCCGCGCTGGGCCTGCTGCGCGCCGGCATCCCGGCACCGGAAAGCCGGCCGGCCGCCCCCTGAGCAGCACCCCGACGATCGGCATGCCGCCCTCTGCCGACCACTCGACCCCGTGCTGGAGGAACATGAGAGGTATCTGCCTGGCCAGCCCCCCGTTTGCGTTCGCAGCGGTCGGTGAAGCCTGCCGCCAGAAAGCCCGAGGCGGCGGCACGGAAACTGAAAAGGCGACCAGCAGACCGAACTGTCGGGTGTCGATGTCCCGCCCCTGCATCAGGAAGGGGCCGAGCGTCATCATCAGCATGCAATCGACGATGTGGCTCAACGGGTCCGGCCGCCAGTGTGCGCAGGAAGAGCCGCTCGCGCCGGGATGTCGGGGCTGGAAGCGGCGCCTCGTCAGGCGCGCTCACGGAACGCTCCGGGACTCGGACTCGAAGCGGGCGAGCAGACCATCGTAACGCGCCGAGCGCGCGGCGAGCAATCCGCTCGTGCCGTCCAGCACCTCCGCGAAGAAAGCCAGCGTCAGATCGACCGTCGCTGCCTTGACGAGCGGATTCAGGTCGCGCCCGCCGGAACCCAGGCGGTCGGTGAACATGCTGTGCGAGCCGTCGCGAAATACCACGAGCGCCTTGTGCGCACTGCCGGTCGCCGCAAAGACGCGCACCCGATCCGCGTAGTCGGAGCGATAGCCGGGAATCCGAATTTCGTCGCCCTGCGCCGTAATGTGCAGCGTCGGGATGCCGATCGGCCGCACGACGGCCTCCGGGTCGGGCTCGCCATGGAAGGGCGGCGCACTGATGAGGACGGCGCCGACGATGCGTCTGTCGCGAAAACTCAGCGTCCCTTGCGGGCGCGCGAACACCGCCCCGGCGGCGAGCAAGGCCGTGTTGGCACCGTAGGAATGACCGGCAGCGAGAATCCGCGCAGCATCGATCGTGCCGGCAAGCTGCGCGTCGTCGAGCACCTCGTCGAGGGCAAAGCCAAGGTCGAGCACGCGGTTGATTGCCTCGGCCTCGGCCGCCGCCCCCTGCAGTCGGGACACCATGCCGAACGGGTTGCCGCTCCACAAGCGACTGTCGCTGCCGGCGTGCTGCACGTGCAGGCTGGCGTAGCCGTGCGCCGCCCAGTTCGCGCCAAGATAGGAGTAGCCCTCGCGCGAACCGCCCATGCCGTGCGAGAAGACCACCAGCGGCACCGACCCGTGCCGCGCGGTCGCGGCGGGCAGGTAGAGTTTGGCTAGTACCTCGCGCTGCCGGTCGCGGTCGAGCCACTGGAAGCGAAGAATTTCATAAGCGGCCGGCTGTGGCACCAGCCTGGCCTCGATCAGCTCGGCCCGGTTGCGTGCCGACCAAGACTCGACAAGTCCGCCCGCTTGCCCATCCGGCGTCCCGGCGCAGGCAGCGAAGAGGCTTGCGCATACCACCAGCGCCAGCACGGTGGTCGAACGGATTGCTGTCATCGGAGAACGCCGCCCAGGATACCCATCTCTTGTCAATCAGTCTCTGAGCATCCCGTGTCGAGTAAGTTCAGGTGCCGAGCGAAGTCAAGCAAGTCTGTGGCGGCCAGGCCAGGCCGGCCTGCCAGACGGATGCCGGCAGAAGATCTCTAACGGTCATGACTTTTCCAGGCACCCCCGATCATGAAAGTCATGACCGTTGCCCTCTCCCCCGGCCCCTTCCACGGCCCGCGCTGCATCGCGGGCCGGCTGCGGCGGCGCGGAGCAGTGCTCCGCGAAACCCCGCCTTCGCCCCCGCGAGTGGGGAGGGGAGATTCGTGAGTCGCTAACGCGACTTTCACATTAACGAGCAGCGGCGATGCACCTGCCAAGGGAGTTTCCGGCGATCGGCAATGTGCCGCAAGCATGACCGATCAGTGCTGCAGTTGCCCATAGAGCCGGCTGTACAGCCCGTCGCCCTGGATCAGATCATCGTGCTTGCCTTCCTCGATGATCTGGCCACCATCGAATACGTAGGCCCGGTCGGCTTGTTTCACCGCGCTCAGGCGATGGGCGATGATCAGGGTGGTTCGTTTCTTGAGGAAACCGCGCAGCGCCTCATGCAGTCTCGCCTCGGTGTCGGCGTCGAGCGCCGACGTCGCTTCGTCCAGGATGACAACCTGCGGGGCGGAAAGCACCATGCGAGCGATCGCCAGGCGCTGGCGCTGGCCACCTGACAGCCGCACGCCCTGGCGGCCGACGATGGTATCGAGGCCGCTCGGCAACTCGCGCACGGTATCGGCGAGCTGTGCCACTTGCAGGGCCTGCCACAGATCTTCGTCGGTGAGTTCGCGGCCCAGGGTCAGGTTCGTGCGCACCGTGTCGTTGAACAGCGCCGGATGCTGCAGCACCGTGGCAACGTGGCTGCGCACGACCTCCATGCCGATCTCGGTCATCGGCACGCCAGCGAAACTCACCGTGCCGGAGTCAGGCGGATACAGACCGAGCAGTACCTGGACCAGGGTCGACTTACCGCCGCCGGAAGCCCCCACCAGCGCCACTTTTTCTCCCGGCCGGATGCGCAGGCTGACACCGTTCAAAACGGGGGTATCGCCGTAGCTGAAGTGGACGTCCTCCACCTCGACGCCGACCGTATGCTGGCCGGCGAAAGGGTCCTGCCGATGCGGGTAATGCGGCTCATCCTTCAGTTCGAGCAGGCGGTTGATGCGCCCCAAAGCCGCCTTGGCCGCGTAGAAGGCGTACTGGATGCCCAGAATCTCCTGTACCGGACCCATCATGAACCAGAGATAGCCGAATACCGCCATCATCTGGCCGATGCTGAGATCGGAGTACACCACCATCAGCATGCTGATGGCGCGGAATACGTCGAAGCCGAACAGAAACACCACGAAGGACAGCCGCCCGGCCGCATCGCTCTTCCAGGAGAAAGCGGCGGCGTCAGTGCGAATGCCGCGCGCCCGGTCGATCACCAGGGCAATGTAGTGGCGCTCGCGGTTGCTGGCGCGGATCTGCTGGATGGCATCCAGGGTTTCGGTCAGCGCCTGCTGGAACAGCTCGAAAGCGCTGTTTTCGCGCTTCTTCAGATCCTTCACCCGCTTGCCCAGCAGCGTGGTGAAGTAGATGACCGCCGGATTGAGCAACAGGATGAACAGCGCCAACTGCCAGTGCATCCACAGCAGGACGATGGCGGTACCGATGATGGACAGCAGCGCCACCAGGAACTTGGACACGGATGCACCGATGAACGTGTCCATCGCGTCGAGGTCCTTGACGAAATGGGACGCGACGGCGCCGCTGCCAAGGGTTTCGTACTCCGACATGGCGATGCGGCTCAAACGCTGCAGCATCTGCTCGCGCATGCGGAAGACCACGTCCTTGGCGATCAGGGTGAAGCTACGGCCCTGCCATACGCCGAGGATCAGCGCCGTCAGCCGCAGTGCCAGGGTCAGCGCCAGCACCGCGCTGATGTACAGCACCGGCCCCTGCCAGGCGGCGGGGAACTGGCTGTTCAGCCATCCCACCAGGCGACCGGGCTGATGCAGCAGCACTTCGTCCACCAGCAGTGGCATCATGAGGGGAATCGGCACGCTCGCCACCGCCGCCAGGATGGCGACGATGTGCGCGCTGATCAGGTCCGTTCTGTGCTCGCGGACGATACTGAGGACTGACTGCCACGTATATTGCTTGGACATGATGTGTGGGCCGAAAAGGGGCGAGAAGACGAAGATGAAAAACCTGATACTGGCAGTGTATCTGCGCTTTTGTGGTGAATGATATCTGGATTGCTTGCCCATACCCTGTTCGGATCCGATGTGCGCGCAACGCGCCGAGTGGCCAGGGCACAGCAGACCCAGGGGCCGCATGCTGCGTCGCCGAACACGAACTTTGTGGTCCACGTCATGCGTGCGTCTTGCGGCCGACCATCGCAGCACCGTGGCCGCGAAAACGCGCCGCCACCCGTTCTGCCCGTTGCCTGCCGCTCAGCCAGGCCCCTGCGCCCTTGCGGCGATTCAGCCAGTATTTGCCTGCGCCGTGGCGTGGCGGCGGTGAGCCAGACACGGCCTGGCTGAAAACCATCAGATCTGATTGGGCCACTGTCCGCCCCTTTGCCAGACCGACGGCTGGCAAGGTCGGTCAGGTGGCCAAGCCGAAGTGCGCGTCTTCGCACCTTACGCCAGACTAACGGTCATGACTTTTCCAGGCACCCCCGATCATGAAAGCCATGACCGTTTCCCTCTCCCCCGGCCCCTTCCACGGCCCGCGCTGCATCGCGGGCCGGCTGCGGCGGCGCGGAGCAGTGCTCCGCGAAACCCCGCCTTCGCCCCCGCGAGGGGGAGGGGAGATTCGTGAGTCGCTGACGCGACTTTCACAGTAACAGCGGCCCGGACCCTGCCGGGCCGCCGCGCCGCGGGTTCACCGCCCGCAGGGAGCCATCGACTCGGGAGGCCGCGCGGCTTGTTCTGGCGGCCCTTGGCGCCTCATCTCGCCCCGACCTCCCCAACGACCCATCTCGACCCACCTCGACCCCCCTCAGGCACTCCGCTCGAAACACTCCAGCCTGGCCGCCAGCGGCGTGTCGTCGGTGTCGGCGTCGACGACAATGTAGTTCAGTTCGTAGGGGAAACGGGCCTCGTCGCGCAGATTCTCGAGGCTGGGATGCGGGTGTTTTTCGAGGTCGAGGTAGCGTGTCCAGCTCCCCGGATTCAGGTAGCGACCGTTGTCGAAAGGCTGGTCGTCCGGCAGGTGGGTGTGGCCCATGACGACCACCTGCGCCGCGGGACACGCGTCGAATCGTCGCTGCGCAAGATCGCGCAGCGCGTCCCTGCCGAAGTGGCGCGCGCCGATGATCGTGCCCAGCGTCTTCGACCCTCCCGCGGCGAGCACCGGCGCCGGCCGCAGCGCAAACAGCGCCAGCCACTCGTCCGCCGGCAGCACCGCGAACAGTCGCTGCATCAACTCGGCGAGTTGCTCCTCATCGGACACGTCGCGGCGCACGCTTTCGTTGCTCCGCTCTTCGCCCAGGAGTCGATACGCGGCAGCCAGACGCTGCGCGCAAGCGTCGTCGTCCCGCAGACGCGCCAGCAAGCGTGTGCCGACGTTGGCAGTGGCCTGCGTGTCCAGCGTCTTGGCATGCCGGGCGATGAACTTCAACAGCATCCAGCCGGCGCTGGCGAAGCCGCCGGTATCTTCGCGCAGCAAGACCGTCGCCAGGTTCTGCACCGGATGCAGGTTGTCGGCAAACGGGTAGCGCCCTTCCAGACCATTGACGAAGCGGACCATGAACAAGGTGCCGGGGCACATCTCGAGTCGCTCTCCGTCCGGCGCTCGCAGGATCGGCGCCGACCAGTGTTTGAAGCGATTGGCCGGGTCCTCGAGGTGGCCATGGCCGATGTGCAAACGGCCGTCGTAGCGCTCGACCCAATCGACGCCGGTTTCGAAACGCAGGCCGGGGCCGATGCGTGCGCGCAGGCGCTTGCGCACAGCCGGCCAGCAGAGGTCGACATCGTGGTTGCCGGCCGCCAGGGTCACCCGGTTACCCGCCGCCTGAAAATCGTGCAGCGCGGCGAAGCTGTTGTCGTGCCCGGCGAGGATGGCCTCGAGTTTCTCCAGCGACTCCGCTTCCGAACACCAGTAGTCGGTCGATGGGCTGCGATAGGCCTCCTGCCGCACCTGCGCGAATTCCAGGAAATCGCCGTTGAAGAAGAGCTCGATCTGCCCCTCCTGGCCAGCCGGCGAAGCCAGACTCTGGCGCACGAAGCGTTCGAGTTGCCGATTCTGGTAAACATGGTCGTCGCCGGGGTCGGCCGCGCCGCCGCCCAGGTGGAGGTCGCTGACGATCAGCGTTTGCCGTCTTTCCGACATGCAAGGGCCCCTTCCCTAGAGATCAAGCTGACACTGCACGGCATAGAGCAGCGGCAGCGGATTGCCGCGCTGCAGGTGCTGCTGGCGAAAACCGAGCAGCAGGCCAGCGAGGCTGCGGCCCGGGCTGTGGAAACAGGCGTCGACGACATCGGCGCCGAAGCGGGCTGCGAAACAGGTCGGCACGGCAAAATTCGGCGCAATCAACCCGAGCGCCTTCTTGCGCCGGAAGGCCTTGAGAAAGCCGGTGAAGGACAAGGGCGAGCAAGCGCCGGCGCTGCAGGCGTTGAGAAAGACGACCGGCGCGTTCGCATAGACACGCTGCTCGTCGATCTGGTCGACCGAGACTGAGCAGTCCCGGTCGAGCTGCAGCGTTTCCGGCTGTGGCGCCGCGGCCGAGGGCGGCGGGCTGCCGTGGCAGAAAACGTAGATCAGCGTCGCGTCGGTGCGCGCGCGAACGATGACCTCGCGCATGCCCTGGCCATCGGCCTTGACTTCGACGCCGGAGCCTTGCGCGCGCAAGCTGGCGGCCAGCCCCTCGTGCGCCTGACGCGCCTGCCCGGCGGGCACGACGATCGTCGGGTTGAGGTTCAGGCTGGCCGCCGCTCTGGCCTGCCGCCGTGCCCTGAGCAGCGACGCGTAGTCGCCCTCGCCGAGGAACTGTGTCTCCAGCGCGAAGCGCACGCCCCAGAAACGCTCCGGCTGCAGCGGCCAGTCGTCCGGCGCGTCGGCATCGAAGCGCTGCGGGTAGAGCAGTTCCCAGGGTAGCGACAGCTCGCGGCTGATGATCGTCAGCCGCGTTCCCGCTGCCACTTTCTGTTCGATGTAGTCGAGGATGCGGCGAAACGGGTCGTCCTCGTACAGCGCCCGATAGAGCACGCTG
>WBZT01002554.1_pt1 | contig 12547 bp, 8 predicted proteins | sample 5204241 | NCBI WGS metagenome assembly WBZT01 (sample SAMN12344358, study PRJNA552823) | activated sludge metagenome | biome: Activated sludge suspended growth; feature: Nitrification reactor; material: Wastewater; isolation source: activated sludge from nitrification reactor of wastewater treatment... | reverse complement strand
GGCGCAAGGGGGTAACGGCTTGGGTAATAGTACGGACGTACCACGCACCAATGCAGTGCCTTACGCTGATGCCAGCAACAAAATATTTGGTTTACGCTTGGATGGCGTGCATATTTTCAATCCGCAATGGAAAGGCTTGTATACCGCAGAATATGCCAAACAGCAGGATTATCGTGGCGGCAATGATTTAATCGATGCGCATTTCTACAAGCTGGGCGGTGGTGTCGGGTATGACGTGTGGTCCATCCGGATCGACCAGGAAAAGCTCTCCAGTAACGGTGGAAAATATGCTTTCCAGACACCTTTGGGCACCAACCACCTGTTCCAAGGCTGGGCGGATCACTTCCTGGTGACGCCGCGTCAAGGGATGGAAGATACCTTCATTACTTTTGCAGGAGCAGTCGGCAAAGCCAAACTGTACGCGGAATATCATGTGATGAAAGCAGACACGAAGTACCAATCGATGAACGGAAAACTGGGCGACAAGTACGGTACCGAGTTTGATGCCAGTGTGATGTACCCGTTCACAGATAGTCTTTGGGGCAAAATCGAATATGCCAATTTCAATGAGAGTGATGTTTATGGCGCAACAAGGCAAAATGCAGCACGCAAAGGCGACAAAGAGATTGTCTGGGTAACAGGGCAATTTTCATTCTAAAATTGTCTCACGATTTGCAAACGCACCATTTTGGATCACCCAGTGGTGCGTTTGCACTTTTGCGGCGCATCTTAAGATGCCTTTTTGAGTTAATAAATATCCAACTTATTGAGATATAACAAGTTTTAACTATGGCACATAAATTGCCATATTGGTTTTGATTTATTTCTTGTCCATTGAATTTAATATCATGCAAAAGATGAAACTGGTTGTAATTGGTAACGGCATGGCAGGTATGCGTACCGTTGAAGAGTTATTGAAAATCGCGCCCGATTTTTATGATATTACCGTATTTGGTGATGAGCCTTATCCAAACTATAACCGCATCATGCTATCGCCGGTGTTGGCGAACGAGCAGACCATAGACGACATTATTTTGAATACACGCGAATGGTATGCGGAAAACAACATCACGCTATATACCAGTGCGCGCATTAACAAAATTGACCGTAAAAACCGCATCGTGTATGCAGAAGATGGTGCACAGGCAGAATATGACCGTTTACTGATTGCAACAGGCTCCAAGCCTTTCATACTGCCGATTCCGGGTGCAGATTTACAAGGCGTGCTGGGTTATCGCGACATCAAAGATACCAACGATATGATAACCGCAGCGAAACAATACAAGCATGCAGTGGTAATTGGCGGTGGCTTGCTGGGGCTGGAAGCTGCCAATGGCTTAAAGATTCAGGGCATGAATGTGACCGTGGTGCACAAGAATGAATGGCTGTTAGAAAGGCAGTTGGACAAGACCGCAGGCAAAATGTTGCAAAAGAATCTGGAAGCTAAAGGCCTAAAGTTCCTGCTGAAAAAAGATACTGAACAATTGATTGGCAAAGATGGCCGCGTCAACGCAGTGCGCTTCAAGGATGGTCAAGAGATTCCGGCTGATTTGGTTGTGATGGCAGTGGGGATTCGCCCGAATTACGCTTTGGCAGAATCGGCCGGTATTTATTGCAACCGCGGCATTGTGGTGAATGACACCATGCAAACCTACGACCCGCGCATTTATGCAGTGGGCGAGTGTGTGTCGCACCGTGGGATTTCCTATGGTTTGGTAGCACCATTGTTCGACATGGCTAAAGTGTGTGCAACACACTTGGCTAATTTCGGGATAGGCCAATATAAAGGCTCGGTGACTTCCACCAAGCTGAAAGTTACGGGCATTGATTTGTTCAGCGCCGGGGATTTCAGCGGCGGGGATGGCACTGAAGAGATTGTTTTACACGATGCCGTGGGCGGGGTATACAAAAAACTCGTCATCAAGAATGACAAAATCATTGGCAGCGTGCTCTACGGAGATACCGCGGATGGCTCGTGGTATTTCCAACTTCTTAGAGACCAGAAGCCGATACACGAGATTCGTGATCATCTGCTGTTTGGTCAAAGCTCGGTGGGCAACACCGGCCATGCCGGCCATGACAAAGCGGCTGCCATGACCGACGAAATGGAAGTGTGTGGCTGTAACGGCGTATGCAAAGGCACGATTGTGAAGGCTATCAAGGAAAAAGGCCTGTTCACTATTGACGATGTAAAAAAGCAAACCAAGGCGGGTTCCAGCTGCGGTAGCTGTACAGGCTTGGTCGAGCAGATTCTAGCTTCCACTTTGGGTGGTGGTTATGCACCGCCTTCCACGGCCAAGGCGGTGTGCGGTTGTGCCGACTTAAGCCACGAGCAAGTGCGCGAAGAAATTCGTCAACACAAATACCTTAACATTCCCGACGCTATCAAAGGCATGGGCTGGCGCACACCGAATGGCTGCGCGACTTGCCGTCCGGCACTAAACTACTACCTAATTTCTACTTGGCCACACGAGGCAGTAGATGACCCCCAATCGCGCTTCATTAATGAGCGCGTACACGCCAACATCCAGAAGGATGGCACCTACTCCGTGGTGCCGCGCATGTACGGCGGCGTGACTACCCCAGACCAGTTACGCAAGATTGCCGACGTGGCGGACAAGTACGCTGTGCCGATGGTGAAAGTCACCGGTGGGCAGCGTATTGACTTGCTGGGTGTGAAAAAAGAAGACCTCACCAATATGTGGGCAGATTTAGACATGCCTTCCGGTTATGCCTACGGTAAATCTATCCGTACCGTCAAAACCTGCGTGGGTTCTGAATTCTGCCGTTTTGGCACACAAAACTCCACCCAAATGGGCATTGATATTGAAAAGGCCTTCGACCACATGTGGGCGCCTGCCAAGGTCAAATTTGCCGTCTCCGGTTGCCCGCGTAACTGCGCGGAATCTGGAATCAAAGATGTCGGCGTGATTGGCGTGGATTCGGGTTGGGAGATATATGTCGGCGGCAATGGTGGCATCAAAACCGAAGTCGCGCAGTTCTTGTGCAAGGTCAAAACCAGCGAAGAAGTGCTGGAATATTCCGGCGCGTTTATTCAGATTTATCGCGAAGAAGCGCGTTATCTGGATCGCACCGTGCACTGGATCGAGCGCGTAGGTTTGGATTATGTGAAGCAACGCGTGGTGGAAGATGCAGAAGGCCGCAAAGCCGCGTATGAACGCTTGCTATATGCGTTACAAGGGGCAAAAGACCCATGGAAAGAGCGCGCACAAAAACGTGACCAGTATAAAGAATACGAAACGATTTCCCTTTAACTTTTTATTTTTTAAGATCGGGCTATTATGAAATCCAGCTTTTGGAAGGCCGGGCATACGCCCACGCTGTTTTCAGCTTTTCTGTATTTTGATTTTAGTTTTATGGTGTGGGTGTTGCTTGGTCCATTGGCCGTACAAATTGCAGCAGACCTACAACTCACTCCAGCGCAAAAAGGCCTGATGGTCGCCACGCCAGTACTTGCCGGCGCATTATTACGTATTGTCATGGGTGTGCTGGTTGATCAGATCAAACCCAAGATGGCAGGCCTGGTTGGCCAAGTGATTGTCATCGCAGCCTTGGCTTTTGCCTGGCTGCATGGTATCCACACTTACCAGCATACATTGCTGCTTGGCATGTTCCTCGGTTTTGCCGGTGCCTCATTTGCCGTTGCATTGCCGCTGGCGAGCCGCTGGTATCCGCCCGAACATCAAGGTACCGCGTTGGGCATTGCCGGTGCAGGCAACTCCGGCACCGTGTTTGCTGCCCTGTTTGCGCCAGGACTTGCTGCCGCCTATGGCTGGAACAACGTATTTGGCATGGCGCTGATTCCGCTCTGTTTCGCGTTGATTCTGTATGCATTGCTGGCTAAAGATGCGCCTGATACCTCAGCACCGAAATCGCTTAGCCAATATCTTGCCGTATTAAAAGACAAAGATGCGTGGTGGTTCATGTTCTTCTACAGCGTAACATTCGGTGGCTTTGTCGGCATGGCTTCTTCGCTGACCATCTACTTTCATGATCAATATGGTCTGGATCCAGTGCATGCGGGCTATTTCACTGCGGCCTGTGTATTTGCCGGCTCACTGGTTCGTCCGATTGGCGGCAACATTGCTGACCGTATCGGTGGCATTCGCACACTATCTATCATGTATATCGTCGCTGCGTTATTCTTGCTCATATTGAGTTTTGGTATGCAGCAGCAAGCCATGGGCCTGTTGGTGGTGATTATGGCGATGATCGCATTGGGTATGGGTAACGGTGCAGTGTTCCAACTGGTACCCCAACGCTTCCGCAAGGAAATCGGTGTTATGACAGGCTTGGTTGGCATGGCCGGTGGCGTAGGCGGCTTCTATCTCGCATCCAGTCTAGGCTATTCCAAACAACTCACTGGCAGCTATCAAGTGGGCTTGCTCATTTTTGCTAGTTTGGCTGTTCTGGCCATGATTGGTCTGACGGGCGTAAAAACACGTTGGAGAACGACATGGGGCTCAGCAACTGTTGCCAAGGTATAATCAACATTACATTATCGCCAACTAGTTTTCATGCCTCTGCAATTTGAAATCGGTCAATCCAGTTTGGTCGGGCCACGCGAGCGTAACGAAGATGCGATTGGCGTGGTCACCCCTAACAGCAGCAGTCAACTCTCGATTAAAGGTGCGTTGGTTGCAGTAGCCGATGGCGTTAGTGGCAATGCCGGAGGAGGTGAAGCTTCGACCATGACGGTGCGTAGCGTCTCTGCGGACTACTACGCCACACCGGACACTTGGGAGCCGCACACAGCATTAGATAAAGTCCTGACCGCCGCAAACCGTTGGGTACTGGCGCAAGCCAGTGCCAACCGCGATATGGCGGGTATGGCAACCACACTTTCCCTATTGATCCTGCGTGGGCGGCATTACTACACCGCACATGTTGGCGACACTCGCATCTATCTGCTGCGCAAGGGCGAGCTGATGCAACTCACCACCGACCACGTATGGGATAGACCGGATATGCGTCATGTGCTCAAACGCGCGGTGGGGTTAGACCAACACCTGACGGCAGATTATGCCGATGGTTACCTGATGGAAGGTGACCTTTTTGCGCTGATGAGCGATGGTGTTTGGGAGCCGCTAGGTGAGAAAGCCTTGCATGAAGGACTACAAAAGTTTAATAGTCCGCAAATGATTGCAGAACATCTAACCAGTGTAGCTATCAAAAACGGCGGTGGCGATAACACCACAGCTGTTATCGTCAAAGTAACTGCCTTGGGCGAAGACACGCTTGTCGACACGATTGCCGCGAATCACAATTTGCCCGTGCCGGAACGCCTTAAAGCAGGCGATGTGCTGGATGGGTTTGAGGTCGTTGAGGTTTTGCATGATTCGCGCATCAGCTTACTCTACAAGGTGCGCAATACACAAACCAAGCAGCTATTTGTGCTAAAAACCTTGCAACCATTATTGACAGCAGACACCGATAGCTGCAATGCCTTGCTGAATGAGGAATGGCTGGCCAAACGGGTGGTATCGCAATACGTACCGCAAGTGCTTCCATTGGAAACTGGTAGCCGTAGCAAGTTATATTACGTGATGACCTGGCATGAAGGTGCGACACTGCAAAAGCGCATTGATAGCAAACACCATTTTACTATTGCAGGCGTTGCCAAAATCGGTACTGAGCTTATGCGTGGCTTAGGCGCATTGCATCGGCTGAATATTATTCATCGAGATATCAAACCGGATAATGTGCATCAAGGCAGTGACAACCGTATCCGGATTCTGGATTTAGGCGTTGCGTTAAGCACCAATAAGCAGGAAGCCATGGAAAATCCAGGTACACCCAGTTTCATGGCGCCGGAACTCTTCAATGGTGAAACCGCAACCCCACAAACCGACATCTATGCTGCGGGCGTGACGCTCTACCACTTGTTGACAGGCAAATACCCTTACGGTGAGATTGAGCCATTCCAGCATCCTAAATTTACTGCACCCGTGTCACCCACACGTTATCGCCCGGATATTCCGGTATGGCTGGAGAACATTATCCTCAAGGCCGTGGCACGCGAAAAGGTAGACCGCTTTGAGACCGCAGAAGAAATGTTAAAAGCACTGGAAATCGGCGAACTCAAACCGCTGGTGGCACAACGCACTCCCTTGATTGCGCGTGCCAATTTGATGAAATGGCAATGGCTAGCTATTTTCTCTTTCATTATGAATATCTTATTGCTTTATTTACTGCTTATTTCGTAAGGAAAAACAATGACCGACTGGATTAAAGTAGCTCCACTCAACGACATCCCAAAACTTGGTGCGCGCGTAGTTCGCACCGGTGGCAGGGAAATCGGCGTATTTCGCACTGAGGACGATCGTGTGTTCGCGTTGAATAACGCTTGTCCGCATAAGGCAGGGCCGCTTTCGCAAGGGATCATCTATGGCGACAAGGTGGCTTGCCCGCTACATAGCTGGAAGATCAGTCTGGTGGATGGCAAAGCCGAGGAGCCGGATGTGGGGGAGACTGCGTGCTATGCCACCAAAGTAGAAGATGGTACTGTGTACATTGAGTTGAAATGACCAAATTAACCAAGTCCACATGCCCATATTGCGGCGTAGGCTGCGGTGTCATTATTGAGTCCGAACAGGGCAGGATTGTCAATGTAAAAGGTGACCCGGATCACCCTGCCAATTTCGGGCGTTTGTGTACCAAAGGTTCTACACTACACCTGACGGCCACACCGGAAAATCGCATGCTATATCCGGAGATGCGCTTGATGCGCGATGCGGCCAGAAAACGCGTGGAATGGGGCGTTGCGCTGGATTATCTGGCAGATAAATTTGCCAGGATTATCGAGCAGTATGGTCCGGATGCGGTGGCTTTCTATATTTCCGGCCAGTTGCTGACTGAGGATTATTACGTTTTCAATAAGCTCGCCAAAGGCTTGATTGGTACCAATAATGTGGATACCAATTCGCGCTTGTGTATGTCGAGTGCGGTGGCGGGATATAAATTGACATTGGGCGCAGATGCGCCGCCCGCGTGCTACGACGACATCAACTATACAAAATGCCTGTTCATTGCAGGCAGCAACACGGCATTTGCTCATCCGATTGTGTTTCGTCGCATCGAGGATGCCAAGGCGAAAAATCCGGATATGAAAATCGTGGTGGTGGATCCGCGCCGCACCGATACCGCACAGCTTGCAGACATTCATCTGGCAATTCACCCTGGCACCGATATCGCGCTGTTCAACGGCCTGCTGCACGTGATGTTGTGGGAAGGCTTGCTGGATAATGCATATATACGCAAGCACACCACAGGTTTTGATGCGCTGAAAGACACGGTACGCGAATACACCCCTAAAATGGTGGCGGATATTTGCGGTGTGGACGAGAAAGATATTATCCAAGCGGCTAAGTGGTTTGGTACTGGGCCTACGCTTTCCATGTATTGCCAAGGTTTGAATCAGTCCATTCACGGCACTGAAAAGAACGCTGCGCTTATCAACCTGCACTTGGCGACCGGACAGATCGGCAAGCTGGGCGCGGGGCCATTCTCACTAACCGGTCAGCCTAACGCGATGGGCGGGCGTGAGGTGGGTGGCATGGCTAATCTGCTTTCCGCACATCGTGATTTGGCCAACCCGGAACACCGTGCGGAAATTGCTAAGCTCTGGGGTGTGGAAGATGTCCCCGCGATACCTGGTAAAACGGCGGTGGAAATGTTCGACGCCGTGAAAAACGGTGAAGTCAAGGCCATCTGGGTTGCCTGCACCAACCCGGCGCAATCCATGCCGGATTTGAATAACGTGCTGGCCGCGCTGGAAAATGCGGAACTAGTGGTGGTGCAGGATGCGTTCAATAACACAGAAACCTGCCGCTATGCCGATGTGCTATTGCCAGCCAGTACCTGGGGTGAGAAGGAAGGTACGGTGACCAATTCCGAGCGGCGTATCACGCGTGTGCAGCCTGCTGTGTCGCCCCCTGCGGAAGCACGCCATGATTGGGCAATTATGGTGGATTTTGCGCAGCGTCTGGAGAAGCGCTTGGGTAAAAGCACACAATTGTTCCCATATGCCGACACCGAGACTATTTTTAACGAACACCGGGAAACCACGCGTGGACGGGATCTCGATATTACCGGCCTGAGTTACGATATTCTGGTGAACAAGGGCCCGCAACAATGGCCGTTCAAGCCGGGGACTGGTAAAGGCGCATCCAGGCTTTATACGGACGGCATCTTTCCCAAGCCTGACGGCAAAGCACAATTTGCCAATGTAAGCTACAAAGGCACTGCCGATAAAACCGATGCGCGCCATCCTTTCCATTTACTAACTGGCCGTTTGCGGGACCAGTGGCATGGCATGAGCCGTACCGGGCGCGTGGCACAGCTTTTTAACCATGTCGAAGAGCCAGTGCTCTCTATGCATGCTGATGATATGCAGCGCCGCCAGATCAAGGAAGGCGACATCGTCAAGGTCAGCAACAAGCGCGGCAGCTTGATAGTTCGCGTGGCCCAATCCGAGGAAATGAAGCCTAGCGAGGTATACATCCCGATGCATTGGGGTAGCCAGTCCATGCAAGGACTCGGCGTGAACGCGCTAATGCCATCTGCATTTGACAAGACCTCAAAGCAGCCCGAGTTGAAGCACACCGCAGTCAGGATAGAGAAACTGGAGTTACCTTGGCAGATGACGGTGATGCGGACATGCCAGAACCTGTCGTTGCTCGAATCTATGCGACAATTCTTGTCTGAATTCGATTATGCCACCTGTGGCTTATACGGGCGAGGCAGCGGAATGGTAGTGCTACACGTGGCGCACCACAGTGCGCCAGATCTACAGTTAATCGAAAAACTGGATAACCTGCTAGGCATGGTGGAAGGGGCGCCCATGCTGAATTACGACGATGCCAGCCGTGGCATTAACAAGCGTATTCTGGTCGAGAATGGTCAAGTTACGGGCGTCAGGCTAATAGGTGAAACACTCGCAGCAGATTGGTTGAAAGAAGTTATGACCACCGGCAACTTTACCGAAGAGTTGCGTCGCTGGGCGCTTGCCCCGTTAAGCGCGCCGCCAACCGGCCAGCGTGGACGCGGCAAGATCGTATGTAGCTGTCTGGATGTTTCAGAGAATGAGATTGTAGATGCGTGCGAGTCTGGCGCGGACTTGCAAACGCTGCAGGCCAAACTCAAATGCGGTACTCAGTGTGGATCTTGTGTGCCCGAGCTGAAACGGCTGGTTACATTGCACGGAAGAGTACATCATTGACGATAAAAAAGGCGCCGCAAAATAAACTGCGGCACCTTTGATGACAGCAAAGCGGTGTGATTGCTTACAGGCGCTTGCGGTACATCCCCATCCCGAATAAACCAAGGGTGGTTAATAGCAACGGCATGGCGGCAGGCAATGGTACCGCATTGGGCTTGAAACTGACACCTACAACGAAATCGTCATAGTCGGCATCACCTTTTGCGGAGTCATTGAATCCCAGCAGAAAGTCAAAGCTGCCAAGCGTTGTATTGTTATCATATCCGGCACCGGCTACCGCACCCGCGTCCGGATTGCTGATAAACTCCTTGAGCACTACATAGCCTAGTACCGCGCCGGCATTATCGCCGTTGTTGAACTGGCCAAAGCTGCCTGAAGGAGCCGAGCTGAAGAAATTGAAATCTATCAGTCCTGCACCATCAATAACAGCGGAGATGCTGCTGCCTGTCACACCTTCAGTCAAGGTTTGAACTAAACCATTCACTGTAAGTGACAGGTTATTCAGGAAGCCGCTTTCCTGCCCGAGGAAAGTAAAGGTGAGCATACCGCTTCCGCTTCCGGTGGTAGACAAAGAACCAAACTGGCCAATGTTCCTGGCACCAGTAGTGTTTGGTGAAATGCCATAATTGTTGAAGCTGAAATTACTGCCTAACGCATCAAACTGCAGTGTGTTGGCGCTCGCAACCATGGGCAAAAACGCGAGCAAAGGAATTATTTTTCTCATATAACAATCCTTATTGTTGATTTTCCCTTGTTATAGAAAATTATATTGTTATGTGTCTATATTATCAGGCAGAAGAAAATGTAAATCAAGCTAAGAATTGTTACAAAATTGTAACTATCCTATTGATTTTCTTATGTATCTTGTGGATGCAATGTATGCCGAGAACAAACCGATTGCCGCTGCTATCAGGCAGATGGTGATAGTGATGCCTATATTGGGGTAGTTTAGAAAGAAATTGCTTTGGTAAGCAACAGCCAACGGGGCGATGGAACGGTTGAAGATATACACAATCAGTATCGAAATTGCGATTGACAATGCGCCGCCCAGCAATCCATACAGCCCGCCCAGGTAAAGGAAAGGACGACGGGTAAAGGCCGCGGTGGCACCAATCAGCTGGCTCAGTTCGATTTCATCACGTTGGCTCATGATCTGCATGCGGACGGTGTTGCTGATCACGGTGATCAGCAACAGTACAAATAAGCCTGCCACTAGCCATAAAATACGCTTGGCTAGCAAAACCAGGCTGTTTAGCCGGTTAAGCCAATCGGTATCCAGCACCACCTCCTGTACCCCATCCAGATTTTTCAGCTGGGATTCCAAAAGGTCGAGCTGTGCGGAATCCAGGTTGACAGGCTCGATCTGAAAGGCATCTGGAAGCGGGTTATGCTGTAGTGCTTCAATCAATGTCGCGTCGGAAAAACTGCTTTCCAGTTGCTCTAAAGCTTGTTCTTTTGAAACGAACTTGACCGACCGGACGACGTGATGCGTCTCCAGCTTGTGGCGGATGCCGCTGATGGTTTCTTCCGCCAGGCCAGTTTGCAAAAATACGCTGATCTGTGCCTCTTGATGCGCTTTCCCGGTCAGGTCTCCCAGATTCTGGATAAGCACATAGCCTAAAACAGGCAAGGTAAGCGTGATGCCAATGACCAGGCTGATTAATAGCGTATGCGAAAAATCGCGGCTACAGCGGTGCAATACCTGCTTCAATGCTTGCAGGTGCTGGGCTAGCCAAGCGTTCATACCTTCACCTCGGCAGCTATCAGGCGCCCATGTTCGAGCTGTAGCACTTTATCTTGCGGCGAAATTCTGCCCAATGCGTCATGCGTGGCTACAATCACTGTTACACCTACTTGCTGGAATGCGCCAAACAGCTGCATGATGTCAGTTGCGTAGTCGCGGTCCAGATTGCCGGTAGGTTCGTCGGCAATCAGAATAGAAGGCCGCGAAACGACCGCGCGGGCGATAGCCAGCCGCTGCTGCTCACCACCCGAAAGTGTGATGGGCATCACCCTTTCCTTGTCTAGCAGGCCAACCTTGTCCAAGGCGGCACGGATGCGTTTGCCGGCTTCAGCCCCTGTAATGCCATTGATGGCAAGCGGCAGCGCGACATTGTGGTAGCAGTTGCGGTCGAACAAGAGCTTGTGATCCTGAAACACCATGCCAATATTCCGGCGGACGAACGGGATGCTGCTGCTTTTCAGTTTGGCGATGTTTTGCTGGTTGATGATGACCGTGCCGCTGGTAGGGCGCTCAATCGCCGCCATCAGCTTGAGCAAGGTACTCTTGCCCGCGCCGGAATGCCCGGTGACGTACACCAGTTCGCCATCGTTGATGTTGAAAGAAACATCGGCCAGTGCTTCATGGCTGCCGGGGTAACGTTTGGTAACGTGATCAAAAGTAATCATGCATTATTAGCTATTATGCGTCAAACAGTGCATCCACAAAATCGCTGGCGCTGAAAGGGCGTAAATCATCAATCGCCTCGCCAATGCCAATGTAGCGTATCGGGATAGGCCTGGCTTCGGCAATCGCCGCGATCACGCCACCTTTGGCAGTACCATCCAGCTTGCTCAGCACCAGGCCAGTCACGCCCAGCGCATCATCGAAGGCTTTCACCTGGTTGATGGCATTCTGGCCGGTGTTGGCGTCCAGCACCAGCAGCACTTCATGCGGCGCATCGGGCAGTGCCTTGCCAATCACGCGCTGCACCTTCTTGATCTCATCCATCAAATGCATTTGCGTTGGCAAACGTCCGGCCGTATCGGCAATCACGATGTCGACTTTCCTGGCAATAGCGGAATTCACCGCATCGAATATCACCGCAGCCGGGTCGCCTCCTTCAGAGGCAATGACATGCACATTGTTGCGCTCGCCCCATACCTGCAATTGTTCACGCGCAGCAGCGCGGAAAGTATCGCCAGCGGCAATCAGCACGCTTTTGCCTTGCGCCTGGAACAGCTTAGCCAGTTTGCCGATAGTGGTGGTCTTGCCGGCACCGTTCACGCCTGCCAGCATGATGACGAAAGGCGCATGGGTGCTGGTTTCCAGCGGCTTTTCCAGCGGTGCGAGCACGGCCAGCATCTCGGCTTTCAGCGCGCTCTTCAGCACTGCCGTGTCTTCCAGGTTCTCGCGTTTCACGCGTTTCTTCAGGTTATCCAGCAGCTTTTGTGTGGCGGCAACGCCAACGTCAGATGTCAGTAAAATGGTTTCCAGCGCTTCATAGGTGTCCGCATCTATCTTGCCGCCGCCGAATAATCCGGCGAGTTGTCCGCCTAGTTGCTGGCGAGTTTTGGCTAAGCCTT
>WBZT01002553.1_pt1 | contig 12548 bp, 8 predicted proteins | sample 5204241 | NCBI WGS metagenome assembly WBZT01 (sample SAMN12344358, study PRJNA552823) | activated sludge metagenome | biome: Activated sludge suspended growth; feature: Nitrification reactor; material: Wastewater; isolation source: activated sludge from nitrification reactor of wastewater treatment... | reverse complement strand
TGGCGGCCGAGATGGGCTTCGACGAGCCCTGGCTGCGGCAAGACGTGGACGAGGTCATTGCCGAAGTGCTGAGGGCCACAGCGGCGCGCAACCCGTTCCTGGAAGGGGTGACGCTCGACCGGCTGAAGGCCGAGGGGCAGGTTCCGCTGGCCGTGGGGCCGGACGCGCCCTTTGCCGACGGCCGCTTTCCGACCCCTAGCGGCAAAGTTGAGCTATACTCAGCGCGACTGGCGGCCGAGGGGCAAGACCCGCTGCCGGGCTATAGCGGCGTGTGGGACGACGGCGGCCGGGACGCGAGCGACGCGGCGAGGCGGCGGAACTGGCCGGAGAGCGAGGCGCTCGACCTGATCAGCCCCGCGGCCCACCACTTCACCAGCAGCAGCTTCGGCAATGGCCGGAGCCAGTTGCGGGCCGAGGGTGCGCCGACGATTGAGATTCACCCCGACGACGCCGCGGCGCGCGGCATCCGGCACGGGGAACTGGTAGTGGTGGAAAACGGCCGCGGCTGTGTCACGCTGCGGGCCATTGTCACGGACAACGTGCGGCCGGGCGTGGTCGCCAGCGCCAAGGGGCGCTGGGCCAGGAACGGCGACGGCCGCGGCGAGCGCCGCAACGTGAACTGGACGACTTCCGACGCCCTGGGCGACTTCGCCGGGCAGAGTACGTTTCATAGCAACCGGGTCTGGGTAAGACCGGAAAGGGACCAGGTTCCAGGTTCCAGGGCTTAGGGGTAGAGCGTTCTTCCCTAGCCCCTGGCCCCTGGAACCTGGTCCCTAGCAAAGGTGGGATATGGACTTTCAAGCGCCTGCAATCGATTATCTCGTGGTGCTGCCGCTGTTGCTGGTGGCGGGCGCGGGCATGGTGATCATGCTCGTCGACCTGCTGGCTCGCGAGGGGACGTCGCGTCGCGTTGCCCCAGTGCTGGCGATGATCGGCCTGTTCGGCGGGCTAATCAGTTCGGCCGTCCTTTGGAACAGCAACCGTGGCGCCTTCATCCCGTCCGGCGGCTTCCCGATGCTTGTGGCCGACAACTTCGCCGTGGCCCTGAACGTCATCCTGGCGATCACCGGCATCCTGACCGTGCTGCTGTCGATCAATTACCTGCAGCGCACCGGCCACAACCGGCCCGAGTTCTTCATGCTCATGCTCTTTTCTCTCAGCGGCATGATGCTCATGGGCATGGCCAACGATCTCATCCTCATCTTCCTGGCGCTGGAGCTGCTCTCCATCCCGCTCTACATCATGGCCGGGCTGGCCTGGCCGCGACCGGAGTCGGAAGAGAGCGCGATGAAGTACTTCGTCCTGGGCGCATTCTCCTCGGCCATTTTGGTCTATGGTATCGCCTTGCTTTATGGCGCGGCCGGAACCACGGCGCTGCCGGGCGTCATCAGCGCCCTGGGCAGCGGCGGCGGGCTGCTGGCGGTGGCCGGCGCGGCCATGATCCTGGTCGGCTTTGGCTTCAAGGTGGCCGCCGTGCCCTTCCACATGTGGACGCCCGACGTATATGAGGGCGCGCCGACAGTCGTAACCGCCTTCATGTCCGTTGGCTCGAAGGTTGGCGGCTTCGCCGCGCTCCTGCGCATCCTCATCGCCGCGCTGCCGGCGCTGGGCGAGACGTGGACGACGGCCGTGTCCGTCCTGGCCGCGCTGACGCTCATCGTCGGTAACTTGCTGGCGATCGTCCAGCCCAACATCAAGCGCATGCTCGGCTACAGCAGCATCGCCCACGCCGGCTACATTCTGATCGCTGTCGCGGCCAGCGCCGCCAATCCCGACGGCATCAGCGCGGCCCTCTTCTACCTGTTCGCCTACAGCTTCACCAACCTCGGCGCGTTCGCCGTGGCTGTGGCCGTGGAGCGGCGCGAGCAGGAAGGGGTGCTATTGGAGGATTACAAGGGGCTGGGCAAGCGCCATCCGTGGATGGCGATCTGCATGGCCTTTTTCATGCTGTCGCTGACCGGCATCCCGCCGACCGGCGGCTTCGCGGCCAAGTTCTACGTCTTCAGCAGCGCCATCGAGGCCGGCTTGCTATGGCTGACGCTCGTCGGCGTCGTCACCAGCGTCATTTCCGGCTACTACTACCTGCGCGTTGTCTTTCTGATGTACATGCATGATGGCGAGGGCGAGATGGTAGTGCGGCCGGCGCTGGCCTCGGCCGTGGTCGTCGCCGCGCTGGCGACGCTGCTGCTCGGCATCCTCCCCGGCGCGTGGTTCGACCTGGCCCGGCAGGCGATTATCCAATCGGCGCAGGCCATCGCCGGAGGATAAGAACAGTGACGAGCGACGAGTGACGAGTGACGAACCACTCGTCACTCGTCGCTCGTCACTCGTCACTCGCTATGTCCCAGATGCTCGTCTTCGTCTTCCCAACGGCTGACGCCGCCTACGCCATGCGCGGCGCGCTGGACGAACTGCGGCAGCGCGACGTCATCGAACTGGGTGATGCGGCCGTCGTTGAGCGCGACCTCGACGGCAAGGTGCGCCTGCAACAAGCGACCCACCTCGTCGGCGCGGGCGCGCTGGGCGGGGCGATGTGGGGGGCGCTGGTTGGCATCTTCTTCCTCTCGCCCTGGCTGGGGATGGCGGTCGGCGCGGTCGCGGGCGCGCTGGCCGGCCGCTTCGCCGACGTGGGTATCGACGACGACTTTATTCGCGAGGTGGGCGAGGCGGTTAAACCCGGCCAATCCGCCCTTTTCCTGCTGATCGACCGCTGGGACGAGCCCGCGGTGCTGGCCCAGCTCGACGCCTTTGACGCCGTCGTTCTACGCAGTTCGTTGCCGCCCGACGAGGAAGCCCGGCTCAAAGCCGCCCTGGTCGACGAAGATAATCCCGCACCCTGATCCTCTCTCACCCGTTTAGCAAGCTTGCCTGTGTAACCTTCACCGGCCCGGCGGTGTTGTGTACTGGTAGTTGCCCGCGCCCGGCGATCCGGGCCGCGGGCCCCTGGAGAACGAATGGAAATCCAACACCCGACAACGGAACCTACCGGCCGCACGCCGGAAGCGTTCCGGCAGAGTATTGTTGATAACCTCTACTACGCCCGCGGCTCCAATGCCCAGTCCGCCGGCCAGTATGACGTTTACATGGCCCTGGCCCAGACGGTGCGCAATCATCTGGTCGAGCGCTTTCGGCGCACGGTAGACATGCGCTACGCCGTGAATCCGCGCTTTGTCTATTATCTCTCGGCCGAGTACCTGCTCGGCCGGCAATTGCCGCAGAACCTGCTCTATAGCGAGACGAGCGAGATCGCCGAGCGGGCTCTGGCCGGCTCCCAGTTTCCGCTCGACGAACTGATCGAGCTCGACGAAGAGCCGGGGCTGGGCAATGGCGGCCTGGGGCGTCTGGCCGCCTGCTTCCTTGATTCGCTGGCGACGCTCGACATTCCGGCGGTCGGCTATGGCATCCGCTACGAGTATGGCATCTTCCGCCAGGAGTTTCAGGACGGCTATCAGGTGGAGCAGCCGGACGAGTGGCTGCTGCTGGACTACCCGTGGGAGTTCCGCCAGCCCGACAACATGGTTCCCGTGGGCTTTGGCGGCCACACGGTGCAGAGCAAGGACGCCAAGGGGCGGCTGCACGTTCGCTGGTTGCCGGGCGAGCAGGTGATGGGCGAGCCCTACCACTTGCTGGTGCCCGGCTATGGCACGACGACGGTCAATTTCCTACGCCTCTGGCGGGCGCGGGCCACGCGTGAGTTCGACTTCCGCCTGTTTGACATCGGCGACTATGCCACGGCCGTTGAAGCCAAGGTGCACAGCGAGACTATCTCCAAGGTGCTCTATCCCAATGACAACACGCCCCAGGGGCGGGAACTTCGGCTGCGGCAAGAATACTTCTTCGTTGCCTGCTCCCTGCGCGACATCCTCAACCGGTTTTTCCGCTGCGGCAATCCCATTGACGACCTGGCCGAGAAAGCCGTCATCCAGCTCAACGACACCCACCCCGTCGTCGCCATCCCGGAACTCATGCGCCTGCTGATGGACGAGTACGGTCTGGAGTGGCACCAGGCGTGGGAGATGACGCGCCATATTTTCGCCTATACCTGCCACACGCTGATGCCGGAAGCGCTGGAGAAGTGGCCGGTCAGCCTGTTCGAGCGGCTGTTGCCGCGCCACATGGAGATCATCAACGAGATCAACCGCCGCTTTCTGGGCGACGTCAGCGTGCGCTTCCCCAACGACTACGCTCGCCTGTCGCGCATGTCGCTCATCGAGGACGGCCCAGACCGGCAAGTCCGGATGGCGCACCTGGCCGTCGTCGGCAGCTTCTCGGTCAATGGCGTGGCTGAACTGCACTCCGAACTGTTGACGGAACGCGTCTTTCGCGATTTCTACGAGATGTGGCCGGAGCGCTTCAACAACAAGACGAACGGCGTCACGCCGCGCCGCTTCGTGCGCATGGCGAACCCGCGCCTCTCGGCGCTGGTCACGGAGCGCATCGGCCAGGACTGGGTGCGCGATCTGGAGCAGTTCGCGAAGCTTGAAGATTACGTGGACGATGCAGCCTTCCGCGAGGTGTGGCGGACGGTGAAGGCCGCCAACAAGACCGATCTGGCGAAACTCATCGATTCCCGGGCCGGCGTCACCGTTGACCCGAACTCGATGTATGACGTGATGGTGAAACGATTGCACGAATACAAGCGACAGATGCTGAAGGCCCTGCACATCGTCACCCTCTACAACCGCCTGCGCGACGAGCCGGGACTCGACATCGTGCCGCGCACGTTCATCTTCGGGGCGAAGGCTGCGCCCGGCTACTACATGGCCAAGCTGATTATCAAGCTGATCAATGCCGTCGGCGCGACCGTGAACACTGACCCGCTGGTGGCCGGCCGGCTGAAGGTCGCTTTCCTGCCCAACTTCAACGTGACGCTGGGCGAGGTCATCTACCCGGCGGCCGACCTCTCGGAGCAGATTTCGCTGGCCGGCAAGGAGGCGTCGGGCACGGGCAATATGAAGTTCGCCCTGAACGGCGCGCTGACCATTGGCACCTATGACGGGGCCAACATCGAAATCCTGGAGCGGGTTGGCGCGGAGAACTTCTTCCTGTTCGGCATGCGCGTGGAGGAAGTGTTCGCGCTGCGCGCCGCCGGCTACCGGCCGCGCGACCACTACGAAGCCAACGCGGAACTGCGCCGGGCCATCGACCAGATCGCCAAGGGCGATTTCTCCGACGGCGACCCGACGCTGTTTGCGCCTATTGTCAGCTCACTGCTCGACCGGGATGAGTTCATGGTGCTGGCCGATTACCAGGCCTACGTGGACTGCCAGACGAGTGTGGACGAGGCTTACCGCCATGTTGACGGCTGGACGCGCTCATCCATTCTCAACGCGGCGCGCTGCGGTTTCTTCTCTTCGGACCGGGCCATGCGTCAGTACGTCGAAGATATCTGGAAGGCGCGGCCGCTGCCCGTGCGGTAAGAGTGCGGGGAGCAGGGGGCGTAGGCGCGGGGGAGAAGCAACGCCACCGAAAGCCTCGTTCTCCCCTGCTCCCCTGCGCCTCCGCTCCCCTGCCGTCAAAAATATGGCATAATCGGAGTAGGCAGCCGACACTGGAGGTAAACCCATGTCCTACGTAATCGTCATCACCTTCGACGATCCGCATGAGGCCGAACGCGTGCGCCACACGCTGAGCCAGGTTGAGCACGAGGGACGCCTGAGCCTGGATGACTCGGCCGTCGTCGTGAAGGACGCGCAGGGGAAGCTTCACGTCCACAACGAAGTCGACCGCGGCATCAAGGTCGGCGTCTTCGGCGGCGGCATGCTGGGGCTGCTGATCGGCTTCATCTTCGGCGGCCCGATCGGCAGCATGCTCGTCGGCGCGTTCGGCGGCGCCCTGATGGGGTCGCTGGCCGGGCTGGGCATCGACAAGGGCTTTCTGAAAGACGTGGAGACGGCTATGGCGCCCGACTCGTCGGCGCTGTTTGTCCTCGTCGCCGACGCTGAGCCGGACGTAGCTATCGCCGCTTTGCGTCCCTACGAGGGCACAATCTACCACACCTCTCTCGATCCGGAGGACGAAGCGACGCTGCGGCGAGCGTTGCAGCACAGGAGCTAGGCTCCGGGGGCCGGGCGACAGGATCGTCCCCGGCCTTGCCCCCTCATTCCAAAGGAGACTCATGGGCGAAAACGACCTGATCACGGCCCTGGGCAAGGTCATCATTGCCGCGGCCTGGGCCGACGGCGAAGTTACACCCGATGAAGTAAACGCGTTAAAGGACCTGCTCTGGCGCCTGCCCGAGGTCCATGCCCGGCAGTGGGACGAGTTCGACATCTACCTCGATTCGCCGGTGGACGACGCCGAGCGCGAGCGGCTGGTGGCCGACCTGCGGGCCTTGACCGCGACGGCCGAACAGCGGGATCTGGCCCTGGCCAAACTGGATGAGATGGTCAGCGCCGATGGCGAGGTGTCGGCGCGGGAGCGGGCCGTGGTGGCCGAGGTGCGAGCTGCGCTGGCGACGGCCGAGGTGGGGCTGTGGGGATCGCTGTCGCGGCTGCTTATCGGCCGCCGGACGCGAGCCGCCGCCGGCGCGCCCAGCCGGGAGCGCTACCTCCAAGATTTCGTGCGCAATCACGTCTATTACAGGCTCCGCCAGGAACTCGCGGCGCGACATATCGACTGGTCGGTGACCGATGCCGAGTTGCGCCGTCTGGGGCTGGCCGGCGGGCTGCTGGCGCTGGTGGCCCGGACGTCGGAGGGCGTGACCGACGGGGAGCGAGCGGCGATGGTCGAGGTCTTGCGGACAGCGTGGGGCCTGTCGCCCGAGTCGGCGACGCTGGTCATCGAAGTGGCGCTGGCCGACGGGGAGCGGCTCGACTTCTATCGCCTGGTGCGGGAGTTCGCGGAGGTGACGACGGTGGAGGAGCGACAGCGCTTCCTGGACGCGCTGTTCGCCGTGGCCGCGGCCGACGATAAGGCCTCGTTCGAAGAGACGGAGCAGATCCGGCTGATCGCCCAAGGGCTGAAGCTCAGCCACACTGAATTCATCAACGCCAAGATGAAACTGCCGCGGGCTAAACGCTAGATCGGATGACAACTATCACAAACCATTTTCTAGGGAGGGGGTGTCGCCGCGACACCCCCTCTTTTTTCATGCCCGCGCGGCCTCGACGCGGGTAGTAGCCCCCACGAGATACCTGAATGTCGCACAGCGCAACCCGCCAAGTCGCGCAGCTTTTCACGTCAGCTTCATTGTAAGATTCCCCCCGTAACATAAACTGTATAGAGTGGAGTCTAAGCGTATTTTCCGCCCCATCCAGGCTCGTGGAGTACCGGTAAGACTGGTCGTAACCATAGCACCCACCGGCCGGAGGTTTTATTGTGAAGCAACTTATAGGTTTTCTGAGCTTTAGCGCCCTGCTCGTTTTGGCCTGGGTGAGTATGATGGGTCCCCAAGGGGGAGCGGGCGGCGTGCCGCAACAGACGGTGCCAACCCTCCCGGACGTGACCTTCCTGGGCGAAGGCCCGGCAACGTTCAATATCGAGCCGGACCACACGTTCGTGATCAAGTACCGGCGCAATAACTACAAGAACGAGCCCGGCCCCACCTATGACGCCCTGCCCGGCGAGCGTGTGTGGAGCTTCAACTTCGTGCCCGATGACGGCGTCTACCCCTACCACGAGTCGGTCAGCTATGGGCCGGTGCAGATGGGCTGCGTCATCCAGTTCGTGCAGATCGACGACGACGTGGACGAGCGCATCAACAACTTCGCCATCAACGGCAATCCGTATTACACCGTGGCCCAGGGCATGGTCACCTACGGCAGCTTCATCGTCCCGATCAACGGCGAGCTGGTCTTCACGGCTAACGATAGCGTGGGCCTGGTCATTCGCATTTGCCAGGACAAGGTGACGCCGACCCCGACCAGCACCGGCACCGCCACGGCGACCTTCACGCCGACCGCGACCGCCACGGCCACGATGACGCCGACGGCGACCCTGACGCCGACCCTGACGCTGACGCCGACGTTGACCGCCACACCCGATTCGACCGCCACGGCGACGCCGACGGGCACGGCCGAGGCCACCGCCACCGCCACCGCCACACTGCCGATCACGCCGACAAACACGGCCACCGCCACGCTGCCGCCGACCTTCACGCCGACGGCCTCGCCGACGCTGACACCGCCGCCCGGCCCGAACGAGGGCACGGCCACGCCGACGCTTGTGCCGACGTACGACGCGCCGCGGCTGAACACCTGCCTGCGCATTAACTTCGACATCGGCGGCGATTCGGCCCGGCGCGGCACTTACGTGGTGCAGGAAGTGGGCGGCCGCGTCCTGGCCACGTGGTGGGCCGACGAGGGCTGGATGGATAGCGGCTGGGTGCGCGACATCGATATCACCTTCCCGGCGGTCTATGTGCAGGTCTTCTTTGTCAAGGGCGATGGCTCGCCGCCGGTTGAGTTGACCATCCTCAACCCGGCCCCGGACACGACCTACGGCTGGCTGGCCCGCGGCCAGTGCCACGCCCTCGAAGTTGCCTGGCCGGGATAGATTAAGCGGCTCACGCAAAGACGCGAAGAACGCCAGGCTCGGATGAGCCTGGCGTTCTTTGTTTATTTCGCTAAACCCATTCGAACAACCCGGTTGATGGGGTTGCCTGCACCGCCGGGTAGCGTAAAATTGCTCCTCTTGTAGACCATTCGTTCGTAAATCTGGGGGCGCATTATGTCCGAAGATCAGAACGCGGTCGGCAAACCGGAGGAACGGGACTCGCTTGACCTCCCCCCGGCCGCCCAATGGATGCTGGCCCAGGCCGAGGCAGCGCGGCGCGAAGCCCAGGCGCGCGCCCGGCCGGGATTGAGTTTCACACCGCTAGCCCAGCGCGAGCGGCGCGTCGTCAGCGGGCTGCGCGGCAACCGGCGGCTGACGGCGGGACTGGACGAGGCGACAACTGCGGCCGTCCACGACTGGGCCGCGGCGCTTGGCGGTCACATCGTCGCCGCAACCGCCGGTCTGGACGACGCCACGGCCGAACCTATCCTCCAGGGGCGGGTGCGGGCGGCGCGGGCTCTACTGCGCGCGGCGGGCCGGGCCGCCGCTGATTCCGGTAGCCGCCCGGCGCGCCTATCGGAAATCGCGCCGCAGCTTACCGTGCTCTACTACGGCGCGTATAGCCCGCGCCGGGCGGCGGCCGCGCCCCTGCTGGCCGAATGGGCGGCGCTGGGTGGGCAACCCGCGGCGCGCATTGCTGCTCTGCGGGCGTTCATCGCCAGTCTGACGACGGAGGCCGGTGAAGATGGGACGTAAGCGGCTGGGGATTGCCGTTGCCCTGGCCGCGGGTCTGCTGGCCGGACTGCTGGCGGGCTGCGTGCGGCCGTCGCTGCCCCCCGAAACCGGTGCAGCGGTCTCGGACGCCGTCGCCGCGGTGCTGGCGGCGCGGCGTACGCCGCTGCCGACGCTCGCGGCGTCCTTGCCCACGCCGATCATCACGCCACCCGCCCCAACAGCCACGCGCTCCGGCCCGACGGTCGCGGCCACGGCCGCCGGGCCTGCGGCCAATCCCACGCCCCTGCCCACGTTGCCCGCCCAGGACATTCAGTTGCCGCGCGACATCGGCTACGACGGCGGAAGCTGGGCGGTGCTGTTCAGCCCGGGCGTCGGCGGTAACGAGGCCAACGGCCACTACATTATCGACAAGCTCGTCGGCTACATCGACGCGGCGCAGACCTCCGTCCATATCGCCGCGTTCGAGACGAACCTGACGCCGGTGGCCGAGGCGCTCATCCGCGCCCGCCAGCGCGGCGTGGACGTGCGTTGGGTCACTGACGACGAGAACGGCCTTGGGGCCGACGACCGGGAAGGGCGCGGCCAGTTTGCCCTGATGGAAGCGGCCGGTATCGAAGTGCGCGATGACCTGCGCTCGCCCTTCATGCACAACAAGTTCGTCGTCATCGACGGCCGCATCCTCTGGACGGGCTCGATGAACCTGACGACCAATGACGTTTTCCGCAACAACAACAACGTCGTCGTGCTCGAATCGCCGGCCACGGCCGCCGTCTACGAGGGCGAGTTTGAGGAGATGTGGAACGGCCAGTTCGGGCCGCGGTCGCCATCCAACGTGGACGGCCAGACAGTGCAAACGGCCGCCGGCCTGCCCGTCACCGTCCGCTTCGCGCCGGAGGACAAACCGTTTGACAGCCTGATCATCCTCACCGGCCTGGCGAACAAGAGCATCCGCTTCATGGCCTTCTCATTTACACAGGACGATCTGGGGGCGATCATGCGGCAGCAGGCGGCCGATGGGGTGCTGGTGCAGGGCATCTTCGAGACGCGCGGCAGCGAGACGCAATACAGCGAGATGCCGGCCATGTACTGCGCGGGCATCCCGGTGCGACAGGATGGCAATCCGGGTACGTTCCACCACAAGGTCATCATCATCGACGACTTTGTGGTCATCACCGGCTCGATGAACTTCTCCGACAACGCCGCCAGCAGCAACGACGAGAACGTTATCGCCATTGCCGACCCGGCCATCGGCCGGCTCTACCTGGAGGAGTTCGATCGCCGCTGGGCCGAAGCCACCGTGCCGGATGCGAGTAAAATGGGGTGCGAATGAATCTAACACGGATAAGAAGGGAATCCCTCCTTATCCGTGTCTATCCATCCACTCTGGGTCTTATTACTCTCCAAATGCCGGCAGCTCGACCGCGCGGCCCGAAGCGTCGGTGACGAGATAGTAGGGCCGCCAGGCTACGCCAAAGAGGGAGACGCGCACGTCGGTCTTACGCGGGGCAACCGGCATCTCTTTTGTCTCGGCCATAATCGCTTCCCACTTGGCCTCAACTTCGTCCAGAGCCGCCTCGAGTTCGTCTTTCAGATCGCCCAACTGGTCCTGCAGGGTGGCAATCGCCTGTTCCGACTCCTCGATGTCAGCCTTGGCCTTTTCGGACATGCGCCGCTTGGAAAGGGAACCGGACAGGCTCTTGCGCCGGCCGCCAAATAGACCGAGCAGCGTTTCGGCGTGCTTGGCATACTCCTCGCGCTTGCGTCCCTCGTAGTCGGCGCGATCCTCAGCCAGTTCGCGCTCCTCCTTCTTCAGCTTGTCTTCGGCCGCTTGCAGCTTCGCCGCGAAGCGCGTCTTGACCTTGTCCAGTTCCGCTTGCATCAGGTCGTCGGCCGCGTCCTGGCACATTGCCTCGAAAGCGGCGTCATCCACGTCCGGCCCGGCATAGACCTTTAGCTTGTCGTTGGCCCGGATGGTGACCGCCCCGTTGCGGACAATCCAGTCGACGAAGTCCGTTTCCAGGGCGCGCATGGCCCGGGCGTCGGACAGGGGCGCGACGAGGTTGGCAAAGCGGGCGTCGCGGATGGGCGCGCGGTCGAGCGCGCGGTCGTCCAGCGACGGGAGGAGCGCGTCTTCCCAACTAACGCCGCCGGAGGCATCGGGCGCAAGTGCAGCCCATTGCTTATCCGTATTGAGGTTAAACCGCGTATTTGTCAGGCGGACGTCGGCCTGGGCCAGCAGCGCGGGCCGGTAGAGGATACCCGACTCGCGCGCGCCGTCGGGGAGGGCGACGCGGCCTTGCTCGGCGGCCTGGGACAGCCGCAGCGAAGCGGGCAGGAAGTATTCGCCCACGCCGGACGGAACCGGCGGCCGGGTGACCGTGCCCTCGGCCTGGGGCGTGCCCGGCGCGGCGGGGCGCGAGGGCGCTTCGGCTGGCGGGGGCGCGGCCATCGCTGCGGCCGTCGCCGCGCCGGCCGGGCCAGCCGCCGCCGGCCCCGCGCCCATCAGGGCGTTCAGGGCCGGAATCTGCGCTCGCGTCAGTGGCCCGGCCAGGTAGTTCATAGCCCAGCGCGTCTGGAAAAGCAGCGGCCGCTTCTCATTGATGTTGCGCATCAGGAAGACGCGCTTGCCGATGCCGGAGATGAGCCGGTCGAGCTCGCGCACGTCCACGTTGCCCTGGGCGCTGGTCAGGCCGTCGAGCAGGCGTGCCTTGTCCTGCTCCGTCGCCAGCTTGCCGATGAACCACGTGCCCATGTTGGATAGACCCTTGTAGTCCACGTCGACCGGGTTTTGCGTCGCCAGCACCATACCGACGCCGAAGGCGCGCGCCTGCTTCAACATGCGCAGCATGACCGTCTTCGACGGCGGGTTGCCGATGGGTGGCAGGTAGCCGAAGATTTCGTCGAAGTAGACCAGCGCCCGCAGCGAGGTCGTGCCGCTCTGGGCGCGCATCCACGACTCGATGGCCGAGTAGAGCAGCGTCACGAAAAACATGCGCTCGTCTTCGCTCAGATGGGCGATGTAGAAGACGGAGTGGCGCGGGCGGCCGTCGGGCGTATAGAGCAGCGCGCTCACGTCGAGCGGGTCGCCCTGCACCCAGGTCTGGAAGCTGGGCGAGGCCAGCATACTGTTGAGGCGCATGGCCAACGCGGTGCGATCCTTCTCCGGGAAGAAGGTGTTGACGTCGAACACGCCCAGTTTGGCGAAAGGCGGCGACTGAATCTGCATGATCAGTTCGCCCAGATCGAGGTCGTGGTCCTGGCTCCAGGCGTTGGCGAGGATATTGGACAGCAGGATGTGCTCGCGGCTCTGGACGGGG
>WBZT01001810.1_pt1 | contig 12549 bp, 4 predicted proteins | sample 5204241 | NCBI WGS metagenome assembly WBZT01 (sample SAMN12344358, study PRJNA552823) | activated sludge metagenome | biome: Activated sludge suspended growth; feature: Nitrification reactor; material: Wastewater; isolation source: activated sludge from nitrification reactor of wastewater treatment... | reverse complement strand
AAGAATGGTTCCGGGAACATGCGGAACGGCTAGTGATACACAATATGGCGATTATATTGATTTCTGTTGTCAGGATATTAAGAATAACCCGATCATAGTTGTATTTCAAGTAAAAGATAAAGCTGGTAATACCAATGAATGTATGGTTCAGGTCACAGTACAGGACAAAAAACCACCTGTTATTACCTGTCTTCCAGATATAACCGTTAGTTGCAAATTTGATTACAGTAACCTAAATGTATTTGGAACCTACAGAACCAATGAGGCAGATAGAAAAGTAATTTTGCTGAATGACCCGGGTAATCCTGCTTTTCAACCTATAAACTGGGGTAAAGATGCCTTAGCTATTGAAGACTGTAGTCTTCATGTACAATACGATTCTATAATTGATATCAATACTTGTGGTGTTGGAACAATTACAAGGATATTTAGATTTAGAGATGATTTCAATCCGGAGTATACATGTTATCAAACGATATCCGTAAGGAATTTTACACCATTTAATGGTTCTAGTATAGTTTTTCCTAAAGACACTGTATTCAACGGTTGTTTAAATTCTACAGATCCTTCCAATACCGGAAGACCATCGTGGCCTTCAAATTTGGCATGTTCAAGATTAACTGCAGGATATGATGATCAGGTTTTCAATCAAGTTGAAAACGCGTGTTACAAAATACTTAGAAAATGGACAGTTCTTGATGATTGTAACCCAAGTGGAATATGGACTAGAGTTCAGGTTATCAAAGTAACCAACAAGCAAGGACCAACATTTACCAGTTCATGTTCAAATAAATTTTTTGACGTAACCAGTGACAATTGCACAGGCTTTATTGAACTGTTGGCAAGTGCTGATGATGATTGTACCTTACAAAAAGACCTTGTTTGGTCTTATAAAATTTATTTAAATAATGGTAATGTGCCAGATGCTTCAGGCACTTCCAATAATGCAAGCGGAGTATATCCTAGTGGAACCCATAGAATTACTTGGACAGTTGAAGACAAATGTGGAAATTCAAGCAGTTGTACATATACCTTTACAGGAACTGACCGAAAAGCGCCGACACCATATTGTAGGACGGGAATCATCACGGTGATAATGCCAACATCAGGTCAAGTTACCGTTTGGGCTTCTGATCTAAACTTAAATAGTTCGGATAATTGCACGCCACAAAGAGCACTTTCTTATTCGTTTTCTACCAATAGAAACAACACTTCACAAACATATTCCTGTGCTCAAATTCCAAATGGAGTATCAGCTACGTTTGATGTTAGAATCTATGTAACAGATGAAGTTGGAAATCAAGATTATTGCGAGACCAAGATAATTATTCAAGATGGATTGGGCAACGCCTGTCCGGATAATTTAGGTGGAGGTGGAAATACTTCTACAGCTTTGGTTGCAGGTTCTATTAATACAGGAACCAATAAATCACTGGAAGAAGCAATGGTTTCAATTAATGGAAGTATGTCTTCATTGCCAAAATATCACATCACACAATCCGACGGAAAATTTGCTTTTCCTGAAATACCGCTCTCAGAAAATTACTTTATTAAAGCTGAAAAAAATGATGATATTCTGAATGGGGTAACAACTCAGGATATTGTTGCTATCCAAAAACATATTCTAGGAGTAAAAACTTTCAGCGACCCATTAAAAATAGTTGCTGCAGATGTTAATGATAGTAAAAGTATCACTAGCAGGGATATAGCGGATATTAGAAAAGTAATATTGGGAATCAATAGTGATTTTCCGGCAAAAAAATCCTGGAGATTTTTAAATGCTGCAAAAACTTTTGCAGACCCTACAAATCCATGGCCTTTAGAAGAATCAGTATTTATTCAGCAACTTAATGGTGATGCGATGAATAACAATCTACTCGCGGTTAAGTTAGGGGACGTGACAGGTGACGCAAAAAGCAGCAATGCACAAAAAATTGTCGCAAGGTCTTTTTCCCAGAAAATAATTTTTGCACCTGAAATAGACTTTGAAGCGCTTGATCAGCTGATTATTCCTATTCAATTAGATGAAAGGATATTAGCCAATGGATTGCAATTGCAATTTGAGTTTGATCCTAATGTATTAAGTTTTGAAAATATACAAAACGGAACCTGTGCATTGAATGAGTCAAATATAAATATGTCATTAGCTCAGTCAGGAAAAATAAGAATAAGCTGGGATGCAGCTAATGGAAATGCAGAATTGGGAAAAGTCATATTTAATCTGGTATTTAAGACCAACAAGAAAGGTAAACTAAGTGAGAGTCTAGCCTTAAGTCATGAATTATTTAATAGTGAAATTTATACAGAAGATGTGGAAGTTTCAGACCTGGTTCTGAATTTCAGATCCTCTGAAGAAAAAGTATCGAATGGATTTTACCTATATCAAAATCAACCGAACCCATTCAATTCACTGACTACAGTCTCTTTTGTATTGCCGAAAGATGAACAAGCCAGTTTAAAGGTATTTGATGTTAATGGTAAATTGCTGAAAGAAATCTCAAGAAACTTCAAAGCAGGTTTCAACTCCATTCAATTGGATAAAAGAGATATTGCGACAACGGGAATTCTTTATTATAAACTAGAAACTTCTACCCATAGGGCTACTAAGAAAATGATAATGATTGAATAAAATTGACATACAGAATAAAGGTATTATGGAAATTATAAACTAATACCTTATTCTGTATATCTGAAAACCCGTAATAACCCCCTTTTTACTTTACATGCCATGATGAAATAATATTCTTATGGTATGTATGGGGATCTCAGAAATTGTCAATTGAATATCAATCAAATTATAAAACTTATAAAATTATTTAAAAATGAATATATTAAATTACCCAAAACAAATTGCAAAAAATATCCGAGCGCAGATGCCGATTTCAGTTTGGATATGCCTTGTGATCCTTGTTTGCAGCGGAATAAGCGGGCTTAAACTAGAGGCACAGTGTGTAACTGTGAAGAAAGAATTGCTCGGTGTATCTACTGCTACAAGTGGTGTTGCAGGCAATATTGATGCAAGTTATAGAATAACAATAATTAATTCAGGACTTTGTCTTCCTGTTATTAATATGCTGGTTACTGATCAATTTAATAATGCATCAAATCTTGGATCATCATTTGTTAGAGTCGTTGGACTTCCATTAATGACTATAAGTGGTCTCTCCAGCATTCCGACATTAAATCCGGCATTCAATGGATCAACGGATCCTAATATTACCAATAATGATGGAATCCTTTTGCCAGACGATACGCTTATTATTCAAATTACCGCTGAGGTTAATCCAAGAGCAGTTGGTGCTCCGGCAGTACTTGCGAATGTTGCAACCATTAGTTCAAACATTCCGGCTGTAATTTCTGTCACATCAAACCTGGCAATAATACCAAATTGCTGGTCCAATTGTCAAATGGCATGTAACAATACCGTCCATGTATCGGTTAACAGTATGTGTGAAGCCGATGTATTGGCAGATATGGTTCTTGAAGGAGATTACGGTACTTGTTCTGCTTTGGGCTTCTATAGGGTCAGTATAACCAATAATGGTATTCCGGTAAAATTACCATTGAACAGTTCCTATGTTGGAAAAAAATTAACCGTCACAGTTACTAATATTGTTTGCGGCAACAGTTGTTGGGGATATTTATTAGTAGAAGATAAAATACCTCCTGCTTTAAATTGCAGAGCCAGAGATACATTTAGATGTAATACAAATTTGAATCCAAGTGTATTTGGATTTCCAGTGAATGCAGCATTGGTTAATCAAACTGTTTACCCTTACAGGGTTACTGGAATTGATGCATGTGGTACTGTGTCATTAACATACCATGACAGTATTGTAAATTATCCATGTACTGATACATTAGCAAGCACCGTATTTAGAAAATGGTGTGCAAAAGATGATGGTGGCTTTACAGCTTGTTGTACTGATACAATTGATATAGTTAGAGGAACTCTTGCTGACCTTACCCTTCCACCTCATTTTGATGGTCAGCCAGGAAATCAACCAGCTTTAAGATGTAACGGCAGTTGGACTAAACTTCCAAATGGCAATCCGGATACTACATCTACCGGTACTGGTCGACCTCAGGGATTGTTGTGCGGAAATATCCAGTTTGATTACTCTGATGATACATTAAGAGTTTGCGAAGGGACATTTAAGTTATTAAGACGTTGGTTGATTATTGATTGGTGCAGACCAAATAACAGAATAACATACATTCAATTAATTAAAGTGGTTGATGATGTGAATCCTGTAGTAATATGTCCATCAACCATTACGATCAACACTAGTCCAAATACTTGTACAGGATCATTTCTTGTTCCCGTTCCTCAGGACCTTACGCCAACAACGGTAGTAGATAACAAGACTCCTTATGTTCTGGAAGCATGTTCGCACTGGACCTATTCAGTTACCCATAGACCTGCAACCAGTCCTACCAATTGTACACCTGATCCAACAAAGCCAGGCAACACTCAAAATGTTACAAAGTTGCCCAATGGTCAATATAGAATTGATAATATGCCTTACGGTTGTAACTGGATCTATTATAAAATTTGTGATGGATGTGGTAATTGTACCGAATGCACTTTTGATATAGAGGTTAAAGATTTAACGCCTCCTGTAGCTGTTTGTCAACAGAGAACAGTAGTAGCACTTACGGATAATGGTCAGGCAGTGGTCCCAGCAATTGTATTTGATGACCACAGTCATGATAATTGCGAACTAGGTTCATTTCTAGTCAGAAGAATGAATCCAGGTGCATGTGGTACTACTTCTTTTGCTACTACACAGACCTTTTGTTGTGCAGACATAAGCGCAAGTCCAATAAGAGTAATCTTGCAAGTTTCAGATAAATCTGGCAATACCAGTGAATGTATGGTTGATGTCTTGGTTCAGGATAAATTACCACCAAGAATTTCATGTCCAAGGGATACCTTAGTAACCTGCGAAGCAGATCTATCGAATTTAAACAATTTTGGAATTGCAACAGCCACGGATAATTGTTCTGTGGTAATCACTACAAGAGTTGAAAACAATTTAACCGCATGCAATGTGGGTACAATAAGAAGATGGTTTGTAGCTACAGATGCCGGCGGAAGAAAAGATTCATGTTCTCAATTAATAACTGTAAAGGATATTAGACCTTTTAAGGAATCGGATATTACCTGGCCTAACGATATAAATCTATCTGGTTGCAAGAATGAAACAGCAGTAGATAAAACAGGAAAACCTACGTATGTTAATCTGGATAAATGTAACCAGATTATTTCGAACTATGATGATTTAGTTTTTAACTACGTAGAAGGAGTATGTTATAAGATTCTTCGAAAATGGACAGTTATTGATTGGTGTACTTATGATGTAACCAATCCGATACCAGGTAATGGAGTCTGGTACCACACCCAAGTAATAAAAGTTGTGAATAACGAAAAACCGACCTTCACTAGTTCTTGTTCAGACAGAGAAATGTGCATTACGGAGAATTGCTCCATTAATGCTGTATTAAGTGCAAGTGCTACGGATGATTGTACCAATCAAGATGAACTGTTATGGAAATATTCGTTGGACAAGGGTAACAATGGATCTGTAGATCAATCAGGTTCAGGAAGAACATTTATTCCTAACTTAACTCAGGGAATTCATAAAGTAACCTGGACAGTTAGTGATCAATGTGGCAATAGTTCAACATGCAGTTACTTGATTACAGTTGTTGATTGCAAGGCACCAACACCTTACTGTAATACTGGAATAGTTACGGTTATTATGCCAAGTTCAAGAGAAATTACGATTTGGGCTAAGGATTTTAACTTAGGAAGTTCAGATAATTGTACAGATGCTTCTCAACTTAGATATTCATTTACCTCTTCAATAGCTGATAGTTTTAAAACCATTGCTTGTGCAGATTTGAAAAATGGCCGAGTAGATACTTTTAAAGTTGATATGTATGTAACTGACTTGAGAGGAAATCAAGATGTCTGTCACACAACGCTAATTGTTCAAGACAATCAGGATGTTTGTCCAAACAATTTTACCACAACAGCTAATGTTAGTGGATTGATTTCAGGAATTAATAAGCTTGAAATGGCAAGCAATGTTCGAGTTCAATTCTATGAAATGAGTTCAAACACCATGTCCGAAAAAATAACTGATAATGAAGGTAGATATGCATTCGTCGACATACCAAAAGAACTGGAATATATGATAAAACCAGTTCTGAATGATGACCCGTTGAATGGTGTTACTACTAGAGATATAGTTGCTATTCAAAAACACATTCTTGGTAAAGAGGTTATTTCGAATCCATATTATCTGATAGCAGCTGATGTCAATAAATCATCTAATATCACGGCTAGAGATATTTCCGACATCAGAAAATTGATTTTAGGAGTCAATTCTGAATTCCCAAATGGTAATCCTTCATGGAATTTCGTGGATGCAAATATCCCATTAACATCCGAGAATGCTTTTAACTATATGCCAATCATTAATATTAAAAATTTGGGTTCATCGTTATCTGATAATAATTTTATAGCCATTAAAACCGGCGATGTAACCGGAGAAGCTAGCACCAGAAGAGTAATCAATAGCAGTTCAAGAAGTAATCAGTTTGCAGGAATTGAAGTTGTCGAAAGTAAGGCAGTTGCAGGAGAATCTTTAGAAATTACCTTCAAAGCATCTGAATCCATGAAATTGGAAGGATTGCAATTTGAATTAAAATTAGATCCTTCGGTTGGCTCAATGCAAAATGTACATAGTGATTTAATAAAGATTGAATCTTCTAATTATTCAATTAATGGATCCAGTCTTAAGTTTTCATGGAATTCAGATAATGCTTTATTGATTGACCAAGGAGACGAGTTATTCAAATTACTAATACATGTCAGCAATACGAGCTTGCTAAATGAACAATCTCTTTATTTGGTTAATAAAACCATTAAATCTGAAATCTATACTCCAGGTGAAGATTTAAACATAAAATTATTGTTTCGCAGTAAGGATAATACTAATGCTAATGAATATGAACTTTATCAGAATGTTCCCAATCCTTTCAATGGATTAACAACAGTGTTTTTTAAAGTTCCAAAAGATCAGCTGGTGAATATTAAGATTTTTGATATTTCTGGCAAACAAATCAAACATTTAAATGTGAGTGCCAAAAAAGGACTCAACTCGACTGAAGTAGAATTACTGAATGAAAATGCTGGAGTTTTATATTACCAGCTCGATGCCAAAGACTTTATTGCTACACGTAAAATGGTGATTATAAGATAAAAACGGTTCTTGGGTATTTTAGGCTGAGCCGGAGTTAAAAGCTCCGGCCTATAGCCAAAAATATTCGAATTATTAAACCGATAAAAAATTATGAATATGAGAAATGTAAATAATACAAATACAATAATTATGAATACTCACAAACTTGCTACAATAGAGTTTGGTAAATTCATCTTGCTGATCATGATTACTATGATCATGTCAATACGCACAATTCATGCACAGACATTGTCTGCGAGAAATCCAACAGATACAAGTGTATGTACTGGTACCGTAGCAGCATTTTATGATATGAATTTTCCAGGACCTTGGACGTTTTTTCTATCTGGTGGAGGAACTATTAATACCGCAACCGGAACGACAGTAATTATAAACTGGGGTAATATTCCAGGAACTTATACCATAACTGCAATATCTGGTCTGACGGTGGTAAGCAGAAATGTCGTAGTCGAATCAAACGGATCATTAGCTTGTGATGATCTGATTCACTTATCATTGGATGGAAATTGCCGAGCTGTTATAACTGCAGGCATCATGCTGGAGGGTTCAAATTATCCAGAAGATTCCTATACTGTTGTAGTATATGATGAATCTAATCACATTATTCCGGGAAATACCATTGATGGATCATACTTAGGAAAGAAATTGAAAGTTCAGGTTACACATAACTGTTCAAATGTTTCATGTTGGGGATATGTACTCATTGAAGATAAATACATACCAGAATTGTTATGTCGACAAGATACGCTTAGACTTTTATGTAATGCTGATATTCGCCCTGAAGCAATTGGTTTTCCACTACCAATGGTTGCAACACATACACCAGTCGCTGGAAAATCTGGATGTTATACCGTTCGCAATTTTGACCTGTGTTGTGATGTCGAATTGTGTTATTATGATGTCTATACAAAAAATGGTTGTAATGTTGTTCCTTATGCTCAATATGAGAGATTTTGGACTGCAAAAGACTGCAAGGGAAATACAACGACATGCAAGGAATTATTTTATATCGAACAAGGAAATATAAATGATGTAGTTTGTCCTCCAAGTTATGATGGTTTTGCTAAACCATTTTTAGAATGTGATAGTTTAAAATATCCATTTGGACCTTATCCAGCAGGTTGGAATGCCCTTGATAATGGAAATCCTTCACCATATGATTATGTCAATGATAAGGGCCAGATTATTTGGAAAGGAACAGGATTCCCAACTGGAGTAAACTGCGATCATTTTGCAGTAACATATAAGGATTTAAAAATTCCGGTCTGTGGAAACTCTTTTAAAATTTTTAGAAACTGGAAAATTTTTGATTGGTGTACAGGCAGATTAATTGAGTGTAACCAATTGATTAAAGTTGCAGATAATAAGCCTCCAGTAATATCTTGTAGAGGTAATTATATGGTATTTCCTACAGACTATTACTCCTGTACAGGAACGGCTATCGTATCTGGACCTGAGTTTATTTCCGACTGTTCGCCAGTTAAATTGGAAGTTTCTTATAAAAAGGCAACCCCAAATGGCAATCCGGAAGAAGGTGACTTTAGAAAAGATGGAATTACGGTGCTTCCAAATGGTAAAGTGAGCATTCCAGGATTATTGCAGGATACTTCATGGGTACGCTATACTGTAATAGATGCTTGTGGCAACTCCAGCAACTGTACAGTAGAAGTTATAATTGAAGATAATCTTAAACCTGTTGCAGTTTGTGATGAAACAACTGTAGTTACCTTAGGAGATGGTGGTATCACTAAAGCCTTTGCAACTTCTTTTGACCAGGGAAGTTTCGATAATTGCGCTCTTGATTCCATACAGGTAAGAAGAATGACAGATAATTGCGGTGTAGCTGGAAATACTACTTTTGGCAATTCGGTAAGTTTCTGTTGCGAAGATGTGGCTAATAATCCAATTCAAGTTGTGTTAAGGGTGAAAGACAAAAAAGGCAATACCAATGAATGTATGGTGCTTGTGACGGTTCAGGATAAAATATCTCCGGTAATGACTTGTCCAAGAGATATTACAGTGAATTGTACTTCTAATATTTATGATCTCAATGTGACTGGAAATGCAACTGCAACCGACAATTGTGGAAATGTTAAAGTAACTTATAAAGATGATTCCATTGGATTTCGATGTACGAATGGTTTAATTATAAGACATTGGAGAGCTGAAGATCCAGGTGGTAGATTTGTATTATGTGATCAAAGAATTACTATAATTGATAATAACCCACTGACATCAGGTCAAATATCATGGCCTCAGAATACAACAATTAATGGTTGTATCATCTCTGATGCAGATCCTTCAAAAACAGGTAAGCCAACTTGGCCTTCTAAACCTTGTGCAACAATTATTTCCGGTTTTGAAGATGAGAAATTCTACAATATAGATAATTCTTGTATTAAAATAATTCGTCACTGGAAAGTTATTGATTGGTGTACTTACGATGTCAATAGTCCAACACCTACAGGTTTATTTACATTTGATCAAATAATTAAAGTTGTGAATAATTCAAAACCAACTTTTGTTGGGTCAACCTGTACAACAAAAACGGTGAATTCCATTTCCTCAGATTGTTCAGCGTTCATTGATCTTGTAGCCTATGCTATGGATGATTGCACAGATAGTACTGTTTTAACATGGAATTTTGCTATTGATTTAGACAATAATGGTACCATTGAAGTAAATGGATCTACTAAAAATGCGTCTGGAAATTATCGCTTCGGAAATCACAGGATTAGATGGACTGTTACCGATGCTTGCGGAAACTCTAATACATGTGACCAATTATTCTCCGTAAAAGATGCTAAAGCTCCTACGCCTTTCTGTAGAACCGGTTTGATTACGGTAGTTATGGCATCTAATGGATCTGTTACCGTTAAGGCAAGTGATTTTAACGAAAAAAGTGAAGATAATTGTACACCTAAAAATAAACTCAGATATTCCTTTACAGCTAATGTAAATGATACATCCAGAATATTCAGATGTTCTGATATTCCAAACGGTATTTCTAAAGATACAATCATCAGAATTTATGTTACTGATTCAACAGGAAATCAGGATTTCTGTATAACAACTTTGACATTACAGGATAATTCGGGTAATGTTTGTCCAAACAAGTTGGGCGGAAATATAGCTGGGTTGGTAAGTGCTAACAAATCAGAATTATTGAAAAATGCAATGATTGATGTACTACAATCTCAAACAACAGTGACGCAAATGCTAACATTGGATCAAGGCGACTTTAGCTTTGCAGATATTCCTGAAGGCTTAGACTACACCATAAGACCAACAAAAAATGATGATGTTTTGAATGGTTTATCCACTGCAGATATTGTTCTGATTCAAAAGCACATTCTAGGCAAAGAAGTTTTTGATAATCCATATAAATACATTGCAGCTGATTTGAACAACTCCAAGTCAATTACTTCAGCGGATATAGCTGAATTGAGAAAATTAATCTTAGGCATTAAGACAAGCATGAGTGGTACTCAAAAATCCTGGAGATTTATTGCAATGCCTGCCGAATTTGAAGACGATTCAAATCCTTGGTTAGGTGGTTGGAATGAAGAAATAAATGTTTCTAATCTCCATGGTTCATCTAATGATAATAATTTTTATGCCATCAAAATCGGAGATATAAATCAGTCAGCAAAAACAAATTTATTGAGCACATCTAAAAGTAGAACTGCAGGTAAAATATACTTCGAACTTGAAAATCAGGATTATAATACCATTGATAGAGTTAATGTACCAGTCTATGCTAATTGGAAAGGTGGAATATTAGGTTTTCAGATTGCATGGAAATTTGATACCAGAAAAGTGGAAATAATTGATTTGCTTCCGGGTAGTTTAGATATTAATCAAAGCAATTTCAACCTAAAGACTGCTTTGGATGGAGTGATGAATATGAGCTGGAGTTCTGATCAAAGAATTTACTCAGGTTCAGATCCGCTCTTTTACATTAGCGTAAGAGCAGTTTCAGGTAATTTTAATTCGTCAAAAGTTTTCAACACTTCAAGTGAATGGATGCAGACAGAAGCTTATGATGAAAATTTAAATTCTCTGGAAGTGGAGTTGCGAATAAGAAGTACCAAGGAGGCTCTCAATGCTTTTGAACTTTACCAAAACAATCCAAATCCATTTGCTGAATCTACGGTAATTGGTTTTAGATCTGCGACTTATTCTGATGTTAAATTGAAAATACAAGATGTATCAGGCCAAATAATAATGGTGCGAAATATTAAAGCTGTACCAGGCTTAAACAATATAACTTTCAATCAATCAGAACTCAGCGGACTTACGGGTGTATATTATTATACCTTGGAGACTCCAAATTATGTTGCTACCAAGAAAATGGTTTTAACGCGCTAGTGGACTCCCAAGTGTTAAGTAATTACAGTCTATTTAAATAGAAAAATTATTAATCGGTTTAATCAAAGAAAGTGTTGTGGTAACGCAACGCTTTCTTTTTTTAATTATAATGTTATTTGAATGGAATAAACTTATTTCGTTTTTAAACCATAGAACACTAAAAATTAGAGTTTTCGTTTTTCAACCATAGCCTCTATTTCATTCTTATAGTTGCTTCCAATTGGAATTTGTCTTGCTTGTCCTTTGATCATGACCTCAATCATTGAACCTTGAATCGAATTGATTTGATCCAAATTGACTATATAAGAACGATGTGCTCTGATTAATTTATCACTTGGTAATTTTTCGTCCAGAGATTTCATGGTTTGTAAAGTGACAATTCTACCGTTGGGCGTATGGATAATTACATAATCCTTTAATCCTTCAATGTAAACTATTTCGTCAAAATTCACCTTAATTAACTTTTTATCAGCTTTTACAAAAATAAATTCAGTGTTAGCTGCGTGTGTAGGTTTATTTAAGTTTGAAGTACTGGAATATTTATTCACTGCCCTGATAAATCGGTCAAATGATATTGGTTTAAGTAAATAATCCACTGCATTCAATTCAAATCCTTCGACAGCAAATTCAGGATACGCGGTGGTAAAAATTACAGCAGGAGAATTTTTTAAGGATTTGATAAAATCAGTACCTCGCAGTATGGGCATTTCGATGTCAAGAAACATAAGATCTACCTGTTCAGTAAGTAGTATTTTATTGGCTTCAATGGCATTTACACACTTAGCAACCAGGAATAGATCTGATAGCTGCTTAATATAAGATTCTAAAATTTCTAATGCCAATGGTTCGTCGTCTATGATTATGGTACGGATCATTTTTCAAGATTTTGATATTGTAATTTCAA
>WBZT01002550.1_pt1 | contig 12550 bp, 7 predicted proteins | sample 5204241 | NCBI WGS metagenome assembly WBZT01 (sample SAMN12344358, study PRJNA552823) | activated sludge metagenome | biome: Activated sludge suspended growth; feature: Nitrification reactor; material: Wastewater; isolation source: activated sludge from nitrification reactor of wastewater treatment... | reverse complement strand
CGACGACGTGGTCAGCTCGAACGCGTTGCTGCAAGTCATGCTGCCGCCGTTGCAAACGCTCTTCAGCGACAACTTCGACACCGACACCTCCGCCGGTTGGACGGTCAACCGCTCCTCAACCGACTCGCGCGTGACGTTCAATTACGACTATTCAATTTACGGGATTCCGTCCGCGCCCAACTCGGCCAACAACACGCAGCGCGGCGTGAAGTTCGAGGCGAACGTCTCGCTCGGCGTTGTGGCGGCGATCAACATTTCGCCGGTGGGCCAGGGTTTTGGCGGCGATTACCGGCTGCACTTTGACTTGTGGCTGAACGCCAACGGGCCGTTCCCTGCCGGCGGCACCGGCTCGACGCAACACGGTACTGCGGGCGTCGGCACCACGGGCAATCGCACGCAATGGGGCGGCGCCGGCAGCACGGCGGACGGCGTCTGGTTCGGCGTGGATGCCGAAGGCCAGGCCTCGGATGCGACGCCGGATTTCCGCGCGCAAATCGGCGCCGCGCTGCAAGCCTCGAACAGCGGTGTCTATGCGGCTGGCCTCGGCCCGAGTGCGCGGCGTTGCAGCGATACATACTACACGGCGAAATTTCCCGGCGGTCAGACTGCGCCCGCCGCGCAAAGCCAGAGCGGTTCGCTGGCGGCGGGCACGATTGGCTTTGCGTGGCGCGATGTGATCATTGACAAGACGGGCAACGTCGTGACGTGGACGATTGACGGATTGAAGATTGCGACGATCACGAACCCGCTCACCGCGAGCAACGTTTTCCTCGGCTACTACGACACGTTCGCGTCGCTCTCGGACAACACGAACCTCAGCTTCGGTCTGTTCGATAACGTGCGTGTCGAGCGGTTGGTGACCAACGTGCCGCCCTACTTGTTGAGCCAGCCGCAGAGTCAGACGGTGGTCGCCGGCAACGGTGCGACGTTCAGCGTGACGGCGGGTGGCACGGCGGCGCTGGCGTATCAATGGCGGCATGCCGGCACGAACCTCGCGGGCGCGACGCAGAGCGCGTTCACGTGGAGCGGCGCGCAACCGGCGCACGCGGGTGGCTACACCGTGGTGGTGACGAATGCGTCCGGCAGCGTGACCAGTTCGGTCGCGAATCTCACCGTTCATCTTCCGGCGCCGCTCCTGTTTACCAGCGTCCGCTCCCTGAACGGCGGCGAACTGAAATTCACGCTCACGGGCGAGCCCGGCGGCAGCTTCACGATCTGGCGCTCCGCCGATCTCACGAATTGGGTCTTCCTCACCAACCTGCCGAATCCGACCGGGACGGTGGCATTCGCCGAGCCGGTGCTGCTCGATCCGGCGCCACGTTTTTATCGGGCCGAGCGCGTTCCCTGATTGGCGGCCCCCGCGTCCAGTTTGGTGGTTGGCGGGACCGAGACTTCGTGCTAGTGTCAGGCGTCGGTGACACGAGGAGCAATCGGACCAGTGAATTGAAAGCGTATGCACATAACCAAACAGCTCGCCATCTTTCTGGAAAACCGGCCCGGCACCCTGGCCCGCGTCTGCGACGCCCTTGCGGAGCAGAAAATCAACATCTACGCCATCTCGACCAGCGATACGGTGGATCACATTGTCATGCGCCTGGTCGTGAGCGATTACCGCCGGGCGCTGCACGTCTTCGAGGCGCACGGGACGCTCGTGGTGGAGGACGATGTCGTGGTGGTCGAGGGTGACAACAAAGCGGGCTCCCTTGCGCAGATCGCCCACAAGCTGGCGGCCGCGCGCATCAACATTGAATACGCGTACTGTGCGACGCCGCCGGATGCGCGCCGGGGGTTGCTGATCCTGCGCGTGAACAATGCCCGGCGCGCGTTGAAGGTTTTGAATACCTAGGTCGTGATCCATGAGGCGTGCAACGTGAAATCCTGTTTGTGGGCCGCGGCGCCGTTCTCCCGTTCCCCGGTTTCCGTTGCCGGCCAGCCTGATGCCTGAAACGTCGTAACTGAAACGAGCCATGAACCCTTTGCTTTACGAAATCAACACGCGTTGCTGGTTGCGGGAGTTGTCCGATTCCCTGGGCCGGGCGGTTACGCTGGCGGACGTGCCGGATGCGGAATTCGCGCGCTGGCGCAAGCTCGGCTTTACGCACGTCTGGCTCATGGGCGTCTGGACCACCGGCCCGAAGTGCCGCGCCCTCGCCCTGGAACTGGCTGACCTGCGCAGCGCCTACGATCAGGCATTGCCCGGCTGGAAGGAGAGCGACGTGGCGGGCTCGCCGTACGCGATTGCCGACTACCGCGTGCCGCGCAGTCTGGGCGGCGAGGCCGGCTTGAAATCGTTTCGCGCGAAGTTGCGCGCGCAGGGGATGAAACTGGTTCTGGACTTTGTCCCCAATCATCTGGGGCTGGATCACGCCTGGCTGCGGGAACAGCCCGACCTGTTCATGCAAAGCCCCGTCGAAGTGCCGGGCACCTTCGCGCAGGAAACCGTCACCGGTGTGCGCTGGCTGGCCCACGGCAAGGATCCGTATTTCCTGCCGTGGAGCGACACCGTGCAACTGGATTATCGCCGCGTCTCGACGCGGGTGGCGATGCGCGATCTCCTCTTCTCGGTGGCCGAGCGCTGCGACGGCGTGCGGTGTGACATGGCCATGCTGCTGCTGAACGAAGTGTTCGCCCAGACGTGGGCTAACTTCCCCAGCAACGCGGAAACGCCGGATCACGAATTCTGGGGGGATGCCGTTGCCGCCGTGAAGCAGGCGCATCCCGACTTTCTGTTTCTGGCCGAGGTCTATTGGGACCTGGAGGCGCGGTTGCTGGCACTGGGTTTCGATTTCGCTTACGACAAGCGGCTCTATGACGAATTGTTCTGGCGGAATCCCGCGGGGGCGCAGGCCCGCTTGCTCGGATTGCCGCGCGCGCAGTTGGTTCGCGGCGCGCACTTTTTGGAAAACCACGACGAGCCGCGCATCGCCGCGCAACTTTCCCCCGTCGAGCAGCGCGCCGCGGCGCTGGCGATTCTGGGTCTGCCCGGCCTGCGCTTCCTGCACGAAGGCCAGTTGTCCGGCGCGAAAGTGAAGCTGCCCGTGCAACTCGCGCGGCGCGGCCCGGCCCCGGTGGCCGCCGCGGTGGCGGAGGCGTACGACCAATTGCTTTCCGTGCTGTCGCCGAGCGCGGTGGGGCGGGGGGAGTTCGCCTTGTTGCCGCCGCGCGAAGCGTGGCCGGGAAATCCCACCGCCCAGAATTTCATCATTGTGCAATGGCAGGCGCAGCCGCCGGCGTTTGATCTGGTGGTGGTCAATCTTGCCGCGCACCGCAGTCAGTGTTACGCCCCGCTGACCATTCCCCAGCTCGCCGAGCACAACTGGACGATGCGCGACGCGTTGGGAACGGAAGCCTACGAGCGCTTCGGTGCGGATCTCGAAGCGCAAGGCTTGTATCTCGACCTGCCCGAATCCGGCGCGCAACTGTTCCATTTCGAGCCGCTGCGCTAGGTTGGGAAGGTAAAGCTCGCCGCGCGCCTGCGGGTGGAGCCGTTGGTGACGGTGCCGTGGAAAGCCGCGCGGCTGGGCCTGGGCACGGCGGGCCATGTGAACAATTGGCTGTATCGGTGGCGGCAGGGAACACGGACGGGAAAGCGATGAGTAAACAATACCAAGAAGTGACCCCTTTCGACCCCTTTCCACCGGCTGCCGATTGCGCGAGACGCGGATTCCGACCAGTTGCCTTGATTTCACCGAGAACAAGATCACGTTCCCGTCGCCGAAGGGTGGGGAGAGCCGCGCTTTCTCGGTCCCGATGCCAACGGCGTTGCGCCAACGTTTCGCGGAAATGAAGCGCACGAAGAAGAAGTTCACCCTGGAGTTTCCGTTTCAACCGTCGCGACGGTGGCAGCAGTTCTTCATCAAGCTCAAGCTGACGCACCTGTGCTTTCACTGTTTGCGGGTAACGTACGTCAACCGGTTGCGGAGGGCGGGCGTGCCGCGCGAGGCGGCCATGCGACTGGTGAATCATTCCTCCGAGTTGATCCACCAGATTTATCAGCGGGAGAAGGTGGAGGATGTGATGAAGTGGTCGGATGCGGTGAAGTTTCCCGCGTGAGGGCGGGCTGGTTGCCGCTCAATCGGCGCAAGCCCGCGTTGATGCGGTGATGCCGCGACGCTTTGGCCCGCGCACGCGCGACTGACACAGCGCTTGGCGTCCTGACGGCGAGCTGGCCGAAGGGTCACGTAACCGGCTTTGACCTCGCCAAATGTAGGCGCGTACCAACGCTTTGCTCGATGCGCCTCGATTAGACCGGTGTTGGGGTTGAGGTAACGCGCGCGGAGGTAATACATGCCCAAATCCGCATCCCACTGCTCGCCAGTGTAACGGTAATGGTTCATCGTTGGGCCGGACCCCGTATATGTCTGTGCCAACAATTGCCCGTACGCATCGTAATCATACGTGTCGGTGATGTCCGTGGCCGCGCCACTGTCGCTGTCGGTCAGGAAACGCACGCTCCCGTGTCCGTCGTAGCCGTAGTAATGGGTTGAGAGTTGAGGGTTGAGGGTTGAGGGCAGCTCCGTCACGCTGATCAGGTCGTGGCCGTAGGTGTAGCGGCGTTTCAATTGCGGTGTCAGCCCGGCAATTTCCGTGGCGCTGAGCACCCGGTTATACAACCGCACGTCCGCCAGGCTCGCCTGCGCGTAGGTGAAATAGCCCGCATAGCCAAACGTCAGCGCGTCCGTTGACACCAACGGCGTGCCGCTGGCCGCACCCGGATTGTCCAGCGCCCCGTTGAGGTAGAGCCGCATCATGCTCCCGTCATACGTGCAGGTCACCTGGTACCAGCGGTTCAACTCCAGCCCGCTCACGCTGTAGAGGCTGCGCGTGTTCCCGGCCACGTGGAACTGGAACAGTAGCCGTTTCCCCGCGCCGCCCTCCTCATACACCCCGTAGTTGCGCACGTTGTCCCAGCCCTTGCCGGGCGATCCGGCGCGGGTGGTGCCTGGGGGAGGCGGCGTTTCGCAAGGAGTTGTTGGCGCAGATGACGGAGCAAATGGGCGCGGAGCATTACGGGCGGAGACGTTGGTGACGGTGAAGTGGATCGCCGCGCGGCTGGGCATGGGCACGGCGGGCTATGTGAACAACCGGCTGTATCGGTGGCGCAAAGGGATCTTGGCGTGAAGCCGCAGTGAAAGAAAACCGGGACGGACGCCTGCCTGACCCTGCGCCGTGGGTGCGGCGTGGTCTTCCTTCGCGTGCGGCGGCGGTTCTCCGAGTTTTTTCCTGTTCGCGTGTTTCGGGTGTTTCGCGGTTTCAATGGCGGCGGTTGGGATGATTCGCGGTTGCGAAAAATTTTCGGGTTGGACCGTATTTGTCCGACCCCGTGCGTCAGAATGCGCGCGTATGAAATTAGATCCATCAGTTGGCTGGCCTGGGGTTGGCAGCGTTGCAGCGGTCGGTGGTCAGTGAAAGGATTGTGACCATGCACGACGAGACCACCATTCAACGCTTCATTGACCTGCGCGTCCAGGGTCGCCCGTTCAGCGCCATTGCCCAGGAACTCAACGTCTCCAAACCCACGCTCATCGCCTGGAGTCGCAAGCATCAGCACACCATCGCCAATCTCGCCGCCATCGAGCGGGAGCATCGGCTTGGCCAGATTCTGGCCGCGGGCGAGGAGCGCGTGCGCCAGTTGGGCGGGCAACTGCGCGCCGCCGAGACGGAACTGGCCAAACGCGACCTCACCACCTTGTCCACGGGTCGCCTGCTCAGTCATGTCCAGAGCCTGCGCCGGGAACTGCAGCGCGAAGCCGGGCCGATGAAATTCGTGTCCGCCGTGGACGACATTCCCGAGCACGAGTATGCCGACCGCATTCAAGTCTGGAATCCGTAGCGCCACGCGGCCCAGTTGCCGCGCGCATCATCGGCCGCGTTCCCGGTCGGGGCCGCGCCCGCGTGCCCGTGCCCTCACACAACTGGAGGCCGCCCTGCGTGCCTTGATCCGCTTCAATGAAGCGCATCCCGATTGGTTTCCCCCGGTCGCGGTCAAAGCCACGCCTGATCCGGAATGGGAACTGGCGCTGCAACGCGCGTATCATCCCGCAGCCGGAAACCTCGGCGTGTCAGCGCCGCTTTGATCCAATGCAAAGTCCTGAACCCACGCCTGCCGTTCATCTGACTTCACATCGCTTGCCAGCTGAAACGAGCGTCTCTTGCCAGGAACTGGAGCGCCGGTCTCCGACCCGGCTCGTTGGAAGCCGTTCCGCGAAGCGCGGACCGCTGAATCCATGCGAAGCCAAGGTTCGGCACGAGCGGGCGCGGGAAACTGCGTTCCCATCCAACTTTCCTTTACCGCGGAGAAATTGCCCCGCCACGGTAAAGCAACGGTAAAGTTTTCGGCGGATTGAACCCGTCCTCACCCAACCATGCCGCTGGCATTAACCCTTGAAAAAACATGAGCCTTCGCCCGTGGCAGCGACAACCGGAGGAAGCGCCCGCCGACTTCGTGGCCTTCGCGGCCTACCTGCGATTGAAGGGCCGGCGCTCCCCCCGCGCCGTGGCCGCCCAAACCGGCCGGTCGCTCGGCGCCATTCGAAGACTCTCCGCCCGTTTCAACTGGCGGGCCCGGGTCGCCGCCTTCGAGGCGCGCCTGGCGGACGCCACGCAGGCCGCGCTGGACGCCGTGCTGCGGGGCCAGACGGCGATTTCCCAGGCCCAGATCGAGCAGCTCCGCATCAAGGAATATCTGTTGGCCGAACGCGTCATCCACCAGACGCGGCGCTGGCTCAAGGTCGCATCCAATCCGCGCCGCCGGCTCCTTCCGCTGACGCAGATTTGTCGCCTCACGGAAATGGCTTTCCACCTCGCCCGCTTCGCCGCCGGCATGCCGCTTGACGATCAACCGCGCCGTCGGCGCCAGGAAGCGACGCCCGGCTACTGGACCGGGCCCTCGGTCGAGGAAGCGCTGGAAAAGATTTACGGCTCAAAGTCACGCGCCGCCAACGCGCCGGACATTACTCCGCCACCACCCGCGGCGACTGCCGCCAAATCTGCACCCACGCCCGCCACCGCCACCCCACCGGCGTGGCCCCCACCGGACGACAAACGGGATTACCTTCCGCGCAAATTGATCATCGGCCCGCACGGCCTGCTCTGCCTGGCGCCACCCGAATCGGAATGAAACACTTGCGGGCGGCGCGCGGGACCGTCCTTGGAGCGGTTCTAAGAGCGTGTTTGAAAACTCGTGCCGGGCGGCAAGGCTGCCGCCCGATAGGATGCCCGCGCTACACGCGTAGCGCACGCTTCCAGCGTGCGGGTTCATGGAGCATCCCTGCTCCGTGTTCCATCACTTGGGTTTTCAAACAGCCTCTAGGAAAACTGTAGCCGCAATGGTGGTAGGGCCGCGCTGCTGCGCGGCCTCGGCGGTGCCGCAACACCGCCCTACCAATTGCGTCAATACGGCTACGACAAAACTTGAAACGCTTTAGCCCCGGCGGCTTGCCGTCGGCCGGGTGACGGGCGGGAACACGTGCGAAATCAGACAGTGGGTGGCAAGTCCACCCTGGCCCCCGTCCGTCGGTGCGCGGGCGTTCGCCCCACCCCTTTGAATGGAAGCGTTCCCACGGTCGCGCCCCAGGGAAAAGCCTGTTGCCTGCGCAAAATTCGTAAATGATTTATTGCACCGCTTCTGGCTTTCAGTAAAAACTGTCTAAATTTCCGGTGCTTGAAGTGTCCCGGAGGAAGAACAGACAGCGATGACCAGCAGCGAAGTGGAGAATCAACAAGGCGGAATCATCCGACGGACAGCGCCCGGCGCGCAGGGGCTTTATGACCCCGCGTTTGAACACGAGGCCTGTGGTGTGGGTTTCGTGGTCAACATCAAGGGCCGCAAATCCCATGACATCGTCAGCCAGGCGATCCAGATTTTGATCAATCTGGATCATCGTGGCGCGTGTGGGTGCGAAGCCAACACGGGTGATGGCGCGGGCATCCTGATGCAGACGCCGCACGATTTCTTCGTCCAGGAAACCGCCAAACTCGGCTTCACGCTCCCGGCCTTTGGGCAGTACGGCACGGGCATGTTGTTCATGCCGCCGGACGCTCAAGAACGCAGCGCGGTCAAAAATCATCTCGCCCAAATCATCACCGCGGAAGGTCAATCGGTTCTCGGCTGGCGCGACATTCCCACCGATAACGCCTCGCTTGGCGCCACGGCCAGGGCTTCCGAGCCGTTCATGATGCAGGTGTTTGTCGGCCGCAACCCCGCGCTGACGGACGATCTCGCCTTCGAGCGCAAGCTTTACGTCATCCGCAAACGGGCAGAGCAGGAGTTGCGGTATGGCAACAAAATTCCCGGCGGCAAGTGGTTTTACGTTTCGAGCCTGTCCTACAAGACGGTCGTTTACAAAGGCATGTTGATGCCGGAGCAGGTGGCGAAGTATTTTCCCGATCTGCGCCACCCCGGAATGGTGACGGCACTGGCGCTGGTGCATTCCCGGTTTTCCACCAACACCTTCCCGAGCTGGGACCGGTCGCATCCGTATCGTTACATCGCGCACAACGGTGAAATCAACACGTTGCGCGGCAACGTCAACTGGATGAAGGCCCGGCAGGCGCTGTTCACCAGCCAGATTTTTGGCGACGACATCAAGAAGCTCGTGCCGGTCATCAACACCGACGGCAGCGACTCGGCCATGTTCGACAACTGCGTCGAATTGCTGACACTGACCGGCCGCGAACTGCCGCACGTGATGATGATGATGATTCCCGAGCCTTGGGAAAATCACGAGAGCATGGATGCCGAGCGGCGCGCGTTTTACGAGTTTCATTCCTGCCTGATGGAACCTTGGGATGGCCCGGCTTCGATGGCCTTCACGGACGGTTTTCGCATCGGTGCGTGTCTCGACCGCAATGGGCTCCGCCCGTCGCGCTATTACGTGACCAAGGACGACATGGTGATCATGGCCTCCGAGGTCGGTGTGTTGCCCATCGCGCCGGAGCGGGTGGCCTCCAAAGGTCGGTTGCAGCCGGGGCGCATGTTTCTCGTGGATACGCATGAAGGCCGGATCGTTGCCGACGAAGAGCTGAAAAAGAAATACGCCTCCGCGCACCCCTATCAGAAGTGGCTCGAAGAAAATCACGTGACCCTGGAAAACCTCCCGGAGCCGAAACAGGGGCCGGAGCCGGATCACGAAGCCATTTTGCAGCGCCAGCAGGCGTTTGGTTACACGTTTGAGGATCTGCGCTTCATCATCGGTCCGATGGGCAACGATGGCACGCAGCCCCTCGGCTCGATGGGCACCGACACGCCGTTGGCGGTGCTCTCCAACAAAACCCAACTGCTCTACAATTATTTCAAGCAGTTGTTCGCGCAGGTCACCAATCCGCCGATTGATCCCATCCGCGAAGAAATCATCACCTCCACGGAGATCATGGTGGGCTCGGAAGGCAATCTGCTCGAACCATCGGCCATCGCCTGCCGCCAGATCAAGATGGAGCATCCGTTGCTCAGCAACGAGGACATGGCCAAGCTCCGGCATATTGACCGGCCCGGGTTCAAGTCCGTGACGCTGCCGATTTTGTTTTCGACCGCGGCCGGGCCGGCGGGGCTGGCCCAGGGAATGGAAAAACTGTTCGCTGCGGCCGACAAAGCCATTGCCGACGATGTCAACATCCTGATTCTTTCGGATCGGGCCGTGGATGCGCAAAACGCGCCGATCCCGGCGCTGTTGGCCGTGGCGGGTTTGCACCATCACCTGATCCGCGCCGGCACGCGCACGCGCATTGGCATCATGCTGGAATCGGGCGAGCCGCGCGAGGTGCATCACTTCGCCTTGCTGATCGGTTACGGCTGCACGGCCATCAATCCCTACCTCGCGTATCAGACGCTCGACGACATGATCCGGCAGGGCCTGCTGCCGAATCTCGATCACAAAAAGGCGGTCAAGAATTACATCAAGGCCACGGTCAAAGGGGTGGTGAAGACGATGGCGAAAATGGGCATCTCGTCCATTCAGAGCTATCACGGCGCGCAAATCTTCGAGGCCATCGGGCTGAACTCCGAGGTCGTCAATCGTTACTTCACCTGGACACCGTCGCGGATTCAAGGGGTGGGGCTGGCGGTTATCGCCGAAGAGGCCTTGGCCCGGCATCGCCGCGCGTTTCCTGATCGTTCCGTGAACACCGAACTCGACGCCGGCGGCCAGTATCAATGGCGCGACAACGGCGAGTATCACCTGTTCAATCCGCAGACGATTCACAAGCTTCAACTCGCCTGCCGCACGAACAGTCCGAAGATTTATCGTGAGTACGCGGAGTTGATCAACAACCAGGCAAAGAACCTCTGCACCTTGCGCGGGCTGTTGGAATTCAAATTCGCCGAGCACGCGATTCCGCTCGAAGAGGTGGAATCGGTGGACAGTCTCGTGAAGCGCTTCAAAACCGGCGCGATGAGCTACGGCTCGATCTCGAAAGAAGCTCACGAAGCCTTGGCGATTGCGATGAACCGCATCGGCGGCCGCAGCAACACGGGCGAGGGTGGCGAAGATCCGGCACGCTACGCTCGGGAGGCGAATGGCGACTCGAAGAATTCCGCGATCAAGCAGGTCGCTAGCGGACGCTTCGGGGTGACCAGCAATTACCTCGTTAACGCGAAGGAACTCCAGATCAAGATGGCCCAGGGCGCAAAACCCGGCGAGGGTGGCGAACTGCCCGGCAAGAAAGTTTTCCCGGACATCGCCAAGACGCGCGGCACCACGGCCGGCGTGGGGTTGATTTCGCCGCCGCCGCATCATGACATTTATTCCATCGAAGACCTGGCGGAGTTGATTCACGATCTGAAAAACTCCAACCGCCACGCGCGCATCAGCGTCAAACTCGTCAGCGAAGTTGGCGTGGGTACCGTTGCGGCGGGCGTTTCCAAGGCGCATGCGGACGTGGTGCTGATCAGCGGTCACGACGGCGGCACGGGCGCGTCGCCGATTTCTTCGATCAAGCACGCGGGCGGCCCGTGGGAACTTGGGCTCGCGGAAACCCACCAGACGCTCGTGTTGAACAATCTGCGCAGTCGGATTTACGTGGAGACCGACGGCCAGTTGAAAACCGGGCGCGACGTGGCGGTCGCCGCCCTGCTGGGCGCGGAGGAATTTGGTTTCGCCACCGGCCCGCTCGTGGTGCTGGGTTGCCTCATGATGCGCGTCTGCCATCTCAACACGTGTCCGGTGGGTGTGGCGACGCAGGATCCGAAATTGCGCGAGCGTTTCACCGGTAATCCCGATCACGTCGTCAATTTCATGCGGTTCATTGCGGAGGAATTGCGCGAGATCATGGCCAAGCTCGGCTTCCGCAAGTTGGAAGACATGGTTGGTCGCACCGACCGCCTCCTGCCTTGGAAGGCCATCGAACATTGGAAGGCCAAGGGCCTTGATCTCACCCCGATCTTGCACCAACCGGAAGTCGGACCGGGCGTCGGTCGTTTCCGCCAGCAGGAACAGGATCATGGTTTGGAGAAGTCCCTCGATCTGACGAAGATTTTGGATCTCTGTAAACCCGCCATCGAGCGGGGTGAAAAAGTCCGCGCGGAACTGCCGATCACCAACGTGAATCGGGTCGTCGGCACCATCACCGGCAGTGAGATCACTAAGAAATACGGGCCGGTCGGTTTGCCGGAGGACACCATTCATCTGAAGTTCACCGGCAGCGCCGGCCAGAGTTTTGGCGCCTTCAATCCCAAAGGCATGACGCTTGAACTGGAAGGCGATGCCAACGATTACTTCGGCAAGGGGCTGAGCGGGGGCAAGCTGATTGTTTATCCGCCGAAGGGTTCGACCTTCCCCGCCGAGGACAACATCATCATCGGCAACGTGGCGCTTTACGGCGCGACGAGCGGCGAGATTTTCGTGGGCGGCATGGCGGGTGAGCGTTTCGGTGTGCGCAACTCCGGCGTGAACGCGGTGGTCGAAGCCGTGGGCGATCACGGTTGCGAATACATGACTGGGGGGCGCGTGGTCGTGCTCGGCAAAACCGGACGCAATTTCGCCGCCGGCATGTCCGGCGGGATTGCTTACGTGTTGGACGAGGCTGGCGACTTCGCCGGGCATTGCAACCTGGAACTCGTGAATCTCGAAGCCCTGACCGACGCCGATGAAATCGAGGAAGTGTGGAAGTTGATTCAACGGCATCAGACCTACACCCGGAGCCAGCGGGCAGCGAAGATTTTGGCCGACTGGAAAGCCTACATCCCGAAGTTTGTGAAAGTGATGCCGCAGGATTATGCGCGCGTGCTCAAGTCACTTAAGCGCGTGCAGGAGCAGGGGCTGAGCGGCGACGAGGCCATCATGGCGGCGTTCCAGGAAAATGTGAAGGGCGGCCACTGAGCCGGGGCAGATCAATTTAGAAGCGAACTCAAGATGGGCAAACCTACCGGATTTTTGGAGTTTCAACGCGAGCTGCCGCAGGATCGGCCCGCGGCCGAGCGTATCGCGGATTGGAAGGAATTTCACCTTCCCATGCCCGAACCGGCCCTGAAAAAACAGGGTGCGCGTTGCATGGATTGCGGCATTCCGTTCTGCCACACCGGCCAGCTCGTGAGCGGCATGGCGAGCGGCTGCCC
>WBZT01000376.1_pt2 | contig 12552 bp, 6 predicted proteins | sample 5204241 | NCBI WGS metagenome assembly WBZT01 (sample SAMN12344358, study PRJNA552823) | activated sludge metagenome | biome: Activated sludge suspended growth; feature: Nitrification reactor; material: Wastewater; isolation source: activated sludge from nitrification reactor of wastewater treatment... | reverse complement strand
CGGGTTCGCAGAACACGCGGGAGTTGAACAGCACCTTGTTGACCCGGCTGCGCACTTGCTGATTCTGGCGTTTGACTTCCTTACCGTTCAACTGGAACGACGCTTCGACAGTCACGGGAATGGCTTTCTCCTGAGGTTTCAAGCTCAGATAGGTGGCGTCGCGAAATTTTGGATCCACGTACGATTTCGGGCTGAGACAGCCGGTGAGCAAGGCCGCGACGAATCCGAGCGTGACGAGGAGCGAGGTTTGCCGCGAGTGACCCGATGGGCGTACGATGGCGTTCATGATTCCTTCCGGAGGTTGGTTGGTGCATGACTGGCGTGGCTCACCAGTCTTCGTTGGAAGTCCTGCCACATGCGGGCCATCCTAATTCTGAATCACCGCCGGTCAATACAAACCTAATGAACGATGACGGCAGGTGGAAATGGGGAAAGCCCGGCCGAGGCGTCGGTTGACAATTGGCCGTCAGCAGCGCATACCTTATGGCGCGGGTGCATTACGGCTATGGGGAACACATCAACACCGGGCCAAGTCGGGAGCGCGGGTCTTCCACCGCGGAGCAGCGAAAGCGATGGAGTTCGGGCCTTGCTGTCCGAACTCTCGAAAGTCTGTCCGTTCCATCAGTCTAATCCGGAGGAGTGCCCCCTGTTCCCGCTCCGGAAAATGCAACCAGCCGAGCGCCAGGAATGGCTTGATGCGCTCCGGGACGTGGATTTGAGCTATCTGGTCAACTATCATCACGTTTGCCTGGGGATCAAACTGGCATCACAACCGGCCCAAAATCCACGCGGGTGGGGCGCGGATTGATCACGTCAGGTCAACGCGGCGCGGCTTCAGGTACGGAACGGAGAATCCGGGTCGAAACCCTTTGGCTCACGGAAAAACTCGGGAAAGTAGCGCCCGCCCGCGACCGAGTTGAAGTTGGCCTGGAACGAGGTGGCCCCGTAGGCGTCAATTGAATTGGTTGCCACGCATCACCAGTTCGTAAACGTGGTGCTCGTCAGCAGGCGGCAGGGTTTTGCGGCCAGTGCGTCGCAGAGCGTAATCTCGATTCCGCCCGCCTGTGTGCGGCTGATTTGCAACCGCGGGGGGCGGTGCAGAATCCATGTCGGGGGGACATTCAGCGTGGTCGGGCGGCTGGTCCAAAGTAGCCGCTGAAAAACTCCGCCATCGAGCCGGGAAATACCGCGCGTTTCAACTTCGTCCAAGTGCGTTGATCGCCGACGCTGTAGTAGAGAAAAGTTTTGCTGCCGATTTCAGCGAGGTCCGGGTCGGAAGCGTTCACGCCGTCGTTCGATCCGGGGGTGAGGACCGGATTGGCCGGGCTGAGTTCCCAGTTTTTCAAATCTCTTGAGCGCGCGAGGTAGGTTTCAAAAAACCAGCGCGGTGTGCGGTGTTCGAGGTAAAGCAAATAGTACCAGCCGTCCGCATAGCGAAGGCAGGGGCAGGCAGTGTAACGATCCGCACCGAACACGTCCGGCAGCTTCGTCCAGTTTTCCAGATCACGCGACACGGCGAACTTGACCGTGAAGGGCGCGAACTTGGGATCGTTGGTCTCGTAGGCCATCACGAAGCCATCCTTGCCGCGGCAAACCGAGCTGTTGAACAGGTGTTCTTTCTCTTGCTGAATCGCGACGTGTTGACGCCAATTCTTCAGGTCACGTGAACCAAACACGGTCACATCGTTCCAGTCGCCGCCTTCAAAGCGCGATGCGAAAGCATAAAACTTTCCGCGATGTACGAATGCCGAAGCCAGCCCATAACCCTCGGCGAAGCGCGCCAACGGTTTGCCGGTTTCCGCGTCCTCCAATGTCAGCGAGTAATCCGTTTTCCCGCCACCGCTGACGGGTCGCACGCAGCGCATCAACGCAAGCCGCTTTTGCCAGACCACTGGCGACGCTTCACAAAGTTCGCCCAAGTCAGGGCGATCAATTTCCAGCGCGTGCCTGGCGGTGCCGTCCGGCGTCGGCGGCAGGAGCGTTTGAAACACTTCGGCGGGCCAGTGGCCGAGGCGGTGCATTCCCTTCGGCACGTCCTGCTGGAATTGCACGTAGGCTTTAACATCACCCTTCGTGCTGAAACCCACGTCTCCCTTGCCGGCGCCAAATATCTTGCAGCCCATGAGTGTGCAGTCTTCCAAATCCACGTGGAGAAACCGTCCTTCAATGGTGCTGAAGATTACGCCGCTGCCGGGTTTTCCTTGCGGTTGGGAAAAGTTCAGGCTGACGAGCCGGCAATTCTTCAAGGCCACGCGCGTGAAGCCGGCGTAACCAGGATTGCCCGCCTGCAACGCATTGTCCGGGCCGACGAGCGTGCAATCCTCGAATACCACGTCCGGCTGGGACGGCATCTCGGGGTGCTCGGCGCGGACGTAAGCGCCCGCCGCATCGCCCCACCAATCGAGACACCAAAGCTGACAGCGACGGAAGACACTGGGCTCGTCAGGGCGCGCGAGAATGTTCGCCGCGCCGCCGCCGAAAGCGCGCCCGACGCTGAAGCAGTCCTCGACGCGCACGCTGAACGGCTCGGCCTTGTCCACCAGATCGAAAAATGCGCCGGCGTCGCCACCGGTAAAATACAATCGCCGCAACGACCAGCGATCCCAACCGATCGAGGAAAACGTTTCCTCCTTGTGCGCTTGCGACCACGCTTTCTTGTAAGCGCGAATCGGCCCCCACCAGTCGTAACTCTTGAACCCCTTCCCGGCATCGCCGGAATCAATCACCACCCAGCCGCGCGTGCCGGAGCCGAGCGCACCGTCGAAATCGCCGATGAGTTCGTTGTAAGCGCCCTGCGCGCCTTTTTGCGCCGGAAACAAATTGGCCTCCATGTATGTGTCCGGCCGGATGAGAATGCGGTTTCCGCCGCGATCATGGGGCACGGCGCCGAGCGCGGCTTGAATAGTTTTGAATGCCTTGCGCCAGGACGAGCCATCCGAATCATCCCCGAGTTTCGAGACGTAAAGCGTGACGCCGCCGTTGGCGGTTGAATTCGTTGTTGCGGCATCGGCTACAGTCGTAAGGCAGAGTAGAGCAATCCAAATGCACCACGCTTGGGTTAAGGGGCGACGCGGGAACCGGGCGGAGTTCATACGCGCCTAGCTTTGGCAGAATTCAAACGTGAATCAAACCTGATTCAGCCAAGGTTTTGAATTGTCTTTCAGCATGCTCAGTTCTAACGCAAATAAATCTAAGCGCTCACGATGCGTTTGTCGGCGGCGACTCATCACGTAAGATGGCCATTGCGCGCCGGCGAGTTCCTTGGGCAATTGCTTCGGATCAGTTGGGTAGATGAGCGAGAGATCCATGCCGGTGGATTTCGAGCCTTGGAGAAATTCCAGTTCCTCCGGCGCGCCGATGATGAGCCAGAGCACCTCGGCATCGGTGTCGTTGAACACCTGACGCAACTGGTCCGGGCCGACCAGCACGCCGCCGTGGCGCGGCACGGTCAACGTCTCATCACCCGCGCGCATCCTACCTGTGCCTTCCAGCACGAAATAGAATTCCTCCTGTCGAATATGCTTGTGCAGCGTGTTGGCACTCTTCGGCGGCAACCGCCAGAGCCGCGCGCTGAGATTCTCGCTCCCGGTGCGCTCCAGAAAATCGGCGTTTGGGATTTTCATCAAGTTGGACGGACGCCAGTGCAGGTCATCCGGCGCAATGAGGCTATATCCTTGAAACGTTTTCATTGAACTCTGCCTTCAAACTCTGAGCGAGCCACGAAAGCCTCGGGCGGCATAGTAAGACTCCGCGCCGTTGCACCCGATAAAGACGCGGCCGTAACTGCGACCACCCCAGAGCGCGCCGCCTCTTTTGCGAAAGTCCGCCGGGGTTTTCAGCCAGCTTGAGCGCTTGGCATCGAACTCTCTCAGTTTCTGGAGCGCGAGATATTCCTCCTCAGTCAACATCTCGATGCCCATGGCTGCGGCCAGACCCACCGCGCTGCCTTTCGGTTTGTGTTCCTTCCGCGCGGCCAACGCTTCATCGTCGTAACAAAGACTGACGCGGCCCGACGGCGTCTGCTCGGAACAATCGAAGAAAACGAATTCGCCGGACTTCTTGTCGTGGCCGATGACATCCGGTTCGCCGCCGGTGCGTTCCATTTCCGCGAGCGACCACAACTTGTCCGGCCGGGCCGCCAACCGCGCCTGCACCTTGGCCCACGCCAAACCCGAGTGACGGCCCTGGTTCGCGTCAAACCGCGCCCGCAACGCCGACAGCAACTCGTCGCGCTGTTTGGAGGACAATTCTTTTTTCATAATTTAGTCGGATGCCAAAGTAACGGGATTTGCGAGAATAGGCAAAGCGGCAGCTTTGTCCTACCGATGTTTGGTAGGGCGACGCTGCCGCGTCGCCCAAACTTCAATCCCCAGACCAACGAATTTCATGAACGCGTCCGAAATACGGCCAATCCTCCGGCCGCTCCACCAATCCTGCGCGCACCGGATTCTCACGAACGTATTGCCATTTCTGGAAATAGTTTTCGCCGTCGCGTAGCCGATGATGAAATCCACCCACCTGAAACGTTCCCGTGTCGGGATGTGTCTTGGCAAAGCGGTCTTTCCAAAATCCTATCCAGCGTTCGATGGTGAATTTCAAATCGTGCGGCGCGCAGAACAGGTGAATGTGGTCGGGCATGAGCAGATAATCACTCACGAGCCACGCCGTGGCGGTGTTTTGCCAGATGTCGTGCAATGACCGTTGAACCGAAGCCTGCGCCAGCCAGCGTTCGCGTTTCTCCGTGCAGACAGTGAGGAACACCCAGTTTGGTCCGCTGAGCGAAACGTGGACGCCCTTCGCCGGGGTGCGGCGTCCGGGATCGACGAATGGGGTTTCGCTCATGGCGGTCAATTTATCGCGGGCCGCATAAATCGAAAAGGTTTAGATGGGGCAAAGCGGCAGCTCTGCACTACCAGATCAATTCGTGGTAGGGCGGCGCTGCCGCGCCGCCCCATTCAAAGATATTGCTGTCCAATCCCTATCGGAACAAACGACGGGTCTCGTTGCGAACCGTCGTCGCCAATCTCGGCTTTGTAAACATTCCACGCGTGCTTGCGACGCTCGTCTTCATCAATGAACTCGCTCATCCACGCCGTAACTTCGTCTCGTGAGCAGCCGACTAAATCCATCCGTCCCCAGAACCTGAGAAACATGATTTGGCGAGGGCTTGCGGGCGGGCTTTGCTTGAGTTGATCAATCAACTCGGAAGCATCCCACTTCGACAATCCAGGCGGCGCTGTGCCGCCAAGGATTCTGATGTATTCGAGCTGTCGCTCGGTGGCAGGCTCTGGCAGTGGCGGTGGAATCAGCGCCAAACGACTGCGTTTAATTTCGGCTCGTGTCGCCGGAGGCAGCACCCGCTCGATTCCCAGTTGAATGTCCACCAACTCTTCTGCCGTGATATTTTGATCTTCACAAACTGCGACCATCAAATTGAACAGAAAGGTGATTCCGGGAATTTCACAATTCTTGTTGCGATTCAGAAAATCGGAAATCCGTTCCAATTCCACATACTCAAGAACGCCATCGTTACCTATTTCCAGCAGAAGGTTGTAGAGCTCTTGGCCAATCGGAGACGCGAGTTGGCTTCTAGTTAGCGAGAGCCGTTGCCCTGATTTCGCTGCGCTCATGGCATTAAAGTATCCGAACGCCTCTGGATTTACACGGCAGAAAAAAAATTGGGCAGAGCGGCAGCTCTGCCCTACCAAATCAAACGTGGTAGGGCGGTGCTGCTGCGCCGCCCCATTCGAATTCACGCCTTCGCGCAAACCTCCGCGCCCTTTTCCACGAACTCCCTCGACTTTTCTTCCATGCCGCGTTTGAGGGCTTCTTCCTCGGTCACGCCTTGTTCGGCGGCGTATTTGCGGACGTATTCGGTGATCTTCATCGAGCAGAAGTGCGGGCCGCACATGGAGCAGAAGTGCGCGGTCTTTGCGCCGTCCTGCGGCAGGGTTTCGTCGTGGAACTCGCGCGCGGTGACGGGGTCGAGGCTGAGGTTGAATTGATCTTCCCAGCGGAACTCGAAACGCGCCTTGCTCAATGCGTTGTCGCGGTATTGCGCGCCGGGATGGCCTTTCGCCAGGTCGGCGGCGTGCGCGGCGATCTTGTAGGCGATGACGCCGTCTTTCACGTCCTTCTTGTTCGGCAGGCCGAGGTGTTCCTTGGGCGTGACGTAGCAAAGCATCGCGCAGCCATACCAGCCGATCATCGCCGCGCCGATGCCGCTGGTGATGTGATCGTAGCCGGGCGCGATGTCGGTGGTGAGCGGGCCGAGCGTGTAGAACGGCGCTTCGCTGCACCATTCGAGCTGCTTGGCCATGTTTTCCTCGATCATGTGCATGGGCACGTGGCCCGGGCCTTCGTTCATGACTTGCACGCCCTTCGCCCAAGCGCGTTTGGTGAGTTCGCCCTGAACTTCGAGTTCGCCGAATTGCGCCTGGTCGTTGGCGTCGGCAATCGAGCCGGGACGCAAGCCGTCGCCGATGCTGAAGGAAACGTCATACGCGGCCATGATGTCGCAGATGTCGTCCCAGTGGGTGTAGAGGAAATTTTCTTTATGATGCGCGAGACACCATTTGGCCATGATGCTGCCGCCGCGCGAAACAATGCCCGTCATGCGATTGGCCGTGAGCGGCACGAAGCGCAGCAACACGCCGGCGTGAATGGTGAAGTAATCCACGCCTTGCTCGGCCTGTTCGATGAGGGTGTCGCGGAAAATCTCCCACGTGAGGTCCTCAGCCTTGCCGCCGACTTTTTCGAGCGCCTGATAAATCGGCACTGTGCCGATCGGCACGGGCGAGTTGCGGAGAATCCATTCGCGCGTGGCGTGGATGTTCTTGCCGGTGGAGAGGTCCATCACGGTGTCCGCGCCCCACTTGGTGGCCCAGCGCATCTTTTCCACTTCTTCTTCAATCGAGGACGCGACGGCGCTGTTGCCGATGTTGGCGTTGATCTTCACGAGGAAGTTGCGGCCGATGATCATCGGCTCGAGTTCGGGGTGATTGATGTTCGAGGGAATGATCGCGCGGCCAGCGGCGATTTCGCTGCGAACGAACTCAGCGGTGATCTGCGTGGGGATGCGTTGGGGGAACTTTCTGAATACGGATGGGACAAATGGGGCGGATGCGACGGATTGGGCGCTGCCGGCGTGCTGTTTGTTGAGGTCATTGCGAACATTGTCCTTCGACATCTCGGCAATCTTCGCGCGGCCCATGTTCTCGCGGATGGCGATGAATTCCATCTCCGGCGTGATGATGCCGGCACGGGCGTAAGCGAGTTGCGTGACGACTTTGCCTGGCTTCGCGCGCAGCGGCTTGCGCTTCGGCGCGGTGAGACCTTCGAGGCGGAACGAGGTTTCGTCCTGACGCTTCGCACGCGACAGGCCGCGGTGCTGTTCGGAAAGATAACCGTCGTCGATCGGCTGCACGGCGCGGCCTTCGTATTCCTCCACGTCGCCGCGCTTCAAAATCCAGTCGCGGCGCAGGGCGGGCAAGCCCTCCTCCACCGTGCCGGTGAACGCGGGATCGCCCCACGGGCCAGAGCAATCATAGACGCGCACGTCCTCATTCTTCGTGACCGCGCCCGTGTAAGACTTGGTGTCGCTGACCGCGACCTCGCGCATCGGCACACGGACATCGGCCTGGATTCCGCCGGACACGTAAACTTTCTTGCTGGCGGGCAGTTGTTCGCTGCTGTGCGGTTCGAATGATTTTTTCGGATCGGCGATCATAAATTTGGCTCTGGTTGTGGGAAGGGTACGGTGAGAGTTGTCGAACTTCCTACGCTGGCATTACCCAGACAGGTTCAACGGGTCGTTCGCTCCAGCGAACCTCTCAGCCATTCCAACGGCTCCCCAGTGACAACCTGACGCTAGGCTGGAGACGATGGCCCGTCAAGCGTCGGGATTTTCCCGGTGGACCTCCGGGAAAATCAGGGTTGCGTTGCGCCGAGAATTCGGTGTACAAACCGACCGTCCCACAGGGATTTGTGTTCACCGGAAGTCTATTATCATGCAAAAGTCGTTGCGTCGTTGGGTTTGGATTTGGGCCAGTCTTCTCCTTCTAGCAAGTCACACCACTCGCGCGGCCACGGTCGTTTGGACCAACGTGGCGGGCGGGCTTTGGAATGCGTCCACCAACTGGTCGCCGAACGTTGTGCCTGGTTCGCTTGACACTGCGGTGATTACCAATGCAGGCACCTACACGGCGACCAACAACGCCGCAGTTACAGTCGCGGCACTGACCTTGGGCTTGGACCCGGGGACGAATCCCCCCGTCGTCTTTCCGCGCCTGCGCCAGACGGCTGGATCGTTGACCGTGACGAATCTTTCCGTAGCGACCAACGCCGTCCTGACCATGACGTCACCGTTGACCGTCGCGAGTTCGTTGAGCGGCGGCGGTACGATTGAGCAATCGTCCTCTTCCTTCCGACTTCTGGGCACCGGCGCGATTGGCACGTACAGTTTTTCGGGAGGTGAGCAGCGCGGTGGCGTGCTAACCGTCAACAACTTCAACTGGACGGACGGCAACTTGTATTCAGATGCGACGGGCGATCGGCTTACCGTGGCTTCAGGCGGTGTGTTTAACTACACTGGCAACAACGAACGCGTCTTGAGTTACTACACCGGGCCGGGGCGACGATTGGAAAATCTTGGTACTTGGAACTGGAGTGGCGCAGGCAGTTTGCGCGGGCAGGGTGGCGCGGTGGTTGTGAATCTCGGTGTCGTCAATGTGACGACCAACTCGCAATTCAACTGGGGCGGCACGGGCCCGGTGCCCGTGTGGATCAATCATGGCACCTTCAACCGCTCCGCGGGAACGGACTTCTTCTACTTCAACAATGTCTATCTCACCAACACGGGCGGCATTTATAACAGCGCGGGCACGCTTTCAATTTACAATTCCGTGTTTTCCAATGGTGGACTGATGTCCGTGTCGGGCAGCCAACTGCAGTTCTGGGCGTCCACTGGCACCAATACCTCCACCATCTCGGTTGGTGCAACCACCTTATTCACGGTTGAGAACGGGAGTTCCGTGGGTTTTGGTCCCGCCGCGTCGCTTTCGGTGCCCGGCTACAATAATGCACGCTTCATCAGCGGTTCGGTGTTCCTGGGCACCACCAACATCGCTACGCCGAGCGTATGGGTTGCAGGTGCTGGACTCTATTTTCAAACAAACAATCTAATCCCAACGGTGAACATGAGCTTGGGTGGCATTCAAATGGACGTGCCGATCACGCTGGCGCAATTGAACCAGACCAACGGCAATGTGCAGGGCCGCAGCCTGACGGTGACGAATTGGAATTGGTATGACGGCTATCATGCGCGTGGTGTCCCGGGGCTCAACAACCAGGATGACCGGACCATCATCCCCGCTGGCGGGGTAATGAACCTGCTGGGAACGGCGAACCACCTCCTGACTTATCACTCGGCCAATGGACCGAGCCGGACACTGGATAATTTCGGGACGATCAACTGGCTGGGTAACGCGTTGCTGCAAAGCTACGGGACGGTGAACAACTACGGCAACGTCATCGTCAGCGCCGTGGGCACGCCGCAATACATCGTGGTCAACGGCAACCTGCCGCCGACCTGGAACAACTTCGGCACGTTCACGCGCTTGGCGGGCACGGTGTTTTATTTTCAAGGCGCGTACGTCAACAACTCCGGGTTGTTGGACGTGCAGCAAGGAAATCTCTCGATGTACGGCTCGACATTTACCAACAACGGCACGATCAACGTCGCTGCGAATTCGCAGTTTCTCTCCGAGAACAGCAGCGCCGTGACGTTCAGCCCGGCGAGTCAGATCACCGCGCCAACGCTCAACTCGATCCGCCTCGGCGGCGCGTCCGCGTATCTGCAATCCACGAACGTAATCTCGCCTTCAATCTGGTTGCAAGCGGGCACGCTGTATCAGCAGACGAACATTGTCATCGCGCAGTTGAACATGTCGGGCGGTGCGTTGGAAATGACTGTTCCGGGAACTCTGGCGCAATTGAACCAGACCAACGGGAATGTGCAGGGGCGCAACCTGACCGTGACGAACTGGAACTGGTATGACGGCTACCACGCGCGCGGCACGCCCGGAATCAATAACCAGGATGATCGCACGATCATCCCGACGGGCGGCGTGATGAATCTGCTGGGCACGGCCAATCACCTGCTGACTTATTACTCCGGCAACGGGCCGAGTCGGACCCTGGATAATTTCGGGACGATCAACTGGTTGGGCAATGCCTTGCTGCAAAGCTACGGGACGGTAAACAATTACGGAAACGTCATTGTCAGCGCCGTGGGGACGCCACAATACATCGTGGTCAACGGCAACCTGCCGCCCACGTGGAACAATTACGGCACGTTCACGCGCTCGGCGGGCACGGTGTTTTATTTTCAAGGCGCGTACGTTAACAATTCCGGTTTGATGGACGTGCAACAGGGGAATCTCTCGATCTATGGTTCAACGTTCACCAACAACGGCGTAATAAATGTTTCTGCGAATTCCCAGTTTCTCTCAGAGAACAACAGCGCGGTGACGCTCAGCCCGGCGAGTCAGATCACGGCGCCAACACTCAACTCGATCCGCCTCGGCGGCGCGTCTGCGTATTTGCAATCCACGAACGTGATTTCGCCGTCCATCTGGCTGCAAGCGGGCACGCTGTATCAGCAGACAAACATCGTCGTCGCCGCGCTGAACATGTCGGGCGGCTACTTGCAACTGGATGTGCCGGGAACCCTGGCGCAATTGAACCAGACGAACGGGGGAGTGCAGGGGCGCAACCTGACGGTGACGAACTGGAACTGGTATGATGGGTTTCATTATCGCGGCACCCCGGGGATCAACAATCAGGACGATCGCACGATCATTCCAGTGGGTGGGGTGATGAATTTTCTTGGCACAGCAACGCGGTATTTGAGCTACTACTCGGCGAACGGTCCGAGCCGCACATTGGATAACTTCGGCACGATCAACTGGAGCGGCAATGCGCTACTCTACAGCTATGGCGTGGTGAACAACCACGGCAGCGTGACCGTGAGCGCCGCCGGCACGCCGCAATACCTCGTGGCCAACGGGAATGTGCCGCCAACGTGGAATAATATCGGGACGTTCAGGCGCACCGCCGGCACGGTTTTTTATTTTCAAGGCGCGTATGTGAACAACAGCGGGTTGCTGGATGTGCAGCAAGGGGGGCTTTCCATTTACGGCTCGACCTTTACGAACAGCGGCGTGATCAACATCGCCGCGAGTTCGCAATTCCTGTCTGAGAATGGCAGCGGAGTGACTTTCGCGCCCGCCGGCCGGATCACCGCACCGACGTATGACTCGATCCGCCTCGGCGGCGCGGCGACTTATCTGCAATCCACGAACGTGATCTCGCCTTCAATCTGGCAGCAAGCCGGCACGCTGTATCAGCAGACGAACATCGTCATCGCCGCTTTGAATATGTCGGGCGGGGCGTTGCAACTGGACGTGCCGGCCATGCTGGCACAATTGAATCAGACGAACGGCCACGTGCAGGGCCGCAACTTGACCGTGACCAACTGGAATTGGTACGACGGCTATCACATTCGCGGCACCGCGTCGCTTAACAATCAGGATGACCGGACCATCATCCCCACCGGTGGAACGATGAATTTGCTCGGAGCGGCGACGCACTACCTGACTTATCTCGTGGGCAGCGGGCCAAGCCGGACGGTGGACAACTTTGGCACCGTCAACTGGCCGGGCAATGCGGTGCTCGCCAGCTACGGTCAGTTCAACAATTACGGTTCCGTTAACGTGACGGCTAGTGGCACGGCTCAGTATTACAACCCGAATGGCAACGTTCCCTCGGTCTGGAACAACTATGGCACTTTTACCCGCAGCGCCGGTTCGCTGTTCTATTTTCAGAACGGTTACGTCAACAACTCCGGCTTGATCAGTGCCCAGTCCGGAACGCTTTCCATTTACGCCGCGACGTTCACCAATACCACCGGCAATGTTGATGTTGGGACGAATGCCGTGTTCCAATCGGAGGTCGGCAGCGTGATCGCCCTGAACGGTCCCAGCCGGATCGGCGCGCTGGCCGCGGACTCGATCCGCCTTGGCGGCGCCAGCGCGATCGTTGAAACGACCAACATCGTCAGCCCGACGATTTGGTTGCAGGCGGGAACCTTGTATCAGCGGACCAATATCGCGGTGGCCACTATCAACGAGTCCGGTGGCGCGCTGCAATTGGAAGTACCGGCGACGTTGGCGCAATTGAATCAGACGAATGGCGATGTCCAGGGGCGCACCATCACCATCACCAACTGGAATTGGTATGCGGGAAATCATTTCCGAGGCACCACCAGTTTCAACACGAATGACGACCGCACCATTATTCCTGCTGGTGGCGTGATGAATCTCCTCGGTCCGGCTGGCCGGGCGTTGTCTTACTACGTTGGCGCCGGCCCCAGCCGCACGTTGGACAACTTTGGTACCGTCAACTGGTCCGGTGCGGCCGTGCTCTCCAGCTACGGACAGTTTAACAACTACGGGTCCGTCAACGTGACTGCGGGTGGCACGGCGCAGTATT
>WBZT01002548.1_pt1 | contig 12555 bp, 6 predicted proteins | sample 5204241 | NCBI WGS metagenome assembly WBZT01 (sample SAMN12344358, study PRJNA552823) | activated sludge metagenome | biome: Activated sludge suspended growth; feature: Nitrification reactor; material: Wastewater; isolation source: activated sludge from nitrification reactor of wastewater treatment... | reverse complement strand
GCCGTATGTCATCTCCCTACCGCTTTTTCGCCATGGTCTCGGCATGCTTCAAATTGGGCGCGTGCCGCCCACGCCATGGTTTCTTCCCGATCGCCATCCGCGCTATCCCTCACGTTGGGCACGACCCCACCTGATTGCATTTTCGGTTATTGGTCAGCAACTGAAGCCTAGCTCCAACCAACTGCTTTTGTTTGTTCAAGTCTCACTTAAGGAGGAATCTCATGTCCTTTCGCTGGCTAATCCTTTTAGTTATTGGATTACCGATGCAAAGTCTGCACGCCCAGCCGACCACCCCCCCCGCGGAAACCGTCCCCGCAACGCAGGCGCAGCCCACCGTCGCCGCTCCATCGCGGGAAGAGCAGTTACGGACATTGCTCGACACGATCCGGGAGGTCGAGAACGATCGCGCTGATCTGAGCCGGCAATTGAAACGCACCCCAGCCCCCGCCGAAGCGCAGCAACTGAACGAGCAGGTGGCACAAATCACCGGCCGGCTGAAGGAGTTACAGGCATCGTTCGAGGAAATCGCCACCGGCGGCTCCAGTAGCGCCGAACTCCGGCAAGACACTGAGGCCGCCTTCGATTGGCAACAGGAAATCGAGGATGTGGTTCGGCCTCTGCTCGACGAACTGAAGCGACTGACCGAACGGCCGCGAATGATCGAACGCCTGCGCAGTGAGCGGACCTTGTACGAAAACCGGCTGCAAACCACCGACGAGGCCATCGCCCATATCGAACACACCCTGGCGACGGTGAAGGAACCTCCCGTAAAAAAGGCATTACAGACGACACTGGAACAATGGCAAGACCATCGCGAGGAAGCCGATAGCCGCCTGCAGCGCATCAATGCCCAACTCGAACGACTGACGGCGTCAAGCGAACGAAGCCACCAGCGACTCACGCTTACGCTTCAGGAATTCGCCAGCGGCCGCGGTCTCAATCTGGCACTGGCGATCAGCGGTTTCATACTGACCTATCTGCTACTGAGCGGATTCGGTTCACTGGCCGGTCGGCTCACTGGCCGAAGCCGCCAACGTAAAACACGCCGGCTGGCGCGGGTAACCGCGCTAGCCTTCAAGACACTCACCTTGGTGCTGGCTTTTTTCGTATCCACCTTCATCTTGTACGCTCAAGGCGATTGGCTGCTGCTTGGCCTGTTGATCCTGTTGGCGATCGGCATTCTGTGGGGCCTGCGGCAATCGCTGCCGCGCTACATGGCGGAAATCCGCATCCTGCTCGATATGGGCAGCGTCCGGGAAGGCGAACGGATCGTATATGCCGGCGTGCCTTGGCGAATCACCTCACTGAACGTCTATTCGACCCTGCATAACCCACTGCTGCGCGGCGGCACCTTGCGTCTACCGCTCGACCGGCTGGTCGATTTGCAGTCGCGTCCTCATGCGCCGGAGGAATCCTGGTTTCCCAGCCGGGAGAACGACATCGTCATTCTGGACGGCGACATCTACGGCAAGGTGCTGGTACAGACCCCCGAGGTGGTGCAGCTACAGGTCATCGGAGCGGTCAAGACCTTTACGGTCGCCGATTATCTCGGCAAGAACCCGCGCAATTTATCGCTGGAAGGCTTTGCGGTACCCGTCGTCTTCGGGCTGGACTATTGTCATCAAGGCGAAATCCTGAGCGAAATCGTGCCTCAATTGCGCGCGTATCTCGAAGAACACCTGGAACAGCAGCCGTTCCGTTCCCATCTCAAGGATTTGCTGGTGGAATTCAACGAGGCGGCGGCATCCTCGCTCAATCTGTTGATCGTGGCGGTCTTCATGGGCAGCGGGGCCGAACACTACTGGCCCATTCGCCGCTTCTTGCAACGCACCACCGTCAGTGCCTGCAACCAATACGGCTGGACCATTCCGTTCGACCAATTGACCGTGCATCTACCGTCGGTACAGCCCTGACGCACCGCCCGCCGATCAGCGAGCGCCCGCTCACCCCGGCAGCGGTTGTGGTAGCGACTCGCTGTTCGGGTCCTCGTGAATCAGTACGTCGGCGTTGGGAAACACCGCCAGCAAGGATGCTTCCACCTCGTCGGCCACCCGATGTGCCTCCACCAAGGTCAGATGATCGTCCATCATCAGGTGTAATTGGATAAAGTAAGTCTGTCCCGAACGGCGGGTGCGTACCTCATGCATGCCGCGCACCTGCGAATGGGCACGGATGATCTCCCTGATCCGGGCGTGCACTTCCGGGGGCAGTTCGTGATCCATCAGCAACTGAATGGATTCGTAGCCGATATGGCCGGCGCTGTAGAGAATGTACAGCGCGATGCCGATCGCGAATATCGGATCCATGCTCGGCCAACCCAGCATCGCCAGTCCCAGCGCCACGATGGTGGCGGCGTTGGTCAGCAGGTCGGTGGCATAGTGCAGCGCATCGGCGCGGATCGCAGTGGACTGCGTGCGGCGGATCACGTAGCGCTGGAACAGCAACAACGCGCCAGTGGCGACAATGGCGAACAACAGCACGCCAACGCCGATCAAGGCATCCCTGATCGGCTGTGGGTGTAGCAGGCGGTCCACCGCATTCAGGATCAGAAACACCGCCGAACCGGCGATGAAGGCCGCCTGCACCAGCCCCGCCAGCGGTTCCGCCTTGCCGTGCCCGAACCGGTGCTCGCGATCAGGGGGTTGCAGGGAGTAATGCACCGCCAGCAGGTTGATGATCGACGCCGCCACATCCATCATCGAATCCATCAGCGACGCCAGTACGCTGACCGAGCCGGTCAACAACGCCGCCGCCAGCTTGCCGATGATCAACATCGTGGCGGTAAACACCGAAGCGTAAGTCGCCCGCCGCATCAAGCGGGCGGTTTGGGCCGGATCGGCGGTCAAGGGTGTTTCATCGTGCATAAGCCTTCATTCCCGGTCATTTGAAAACGATCTATTCTAACGGGCCTCCGGCCGACGCGCGGCGCGAACTCTTGGAGTCATTGGTAACCTTAGCCATATAAGGTGTACTCACCCACCCCGGAACCTTCGCGATCACGCCTCTCATGGAGCTGCCAACATTTTGAGCCACCACGTAATAATGTTTGGTTACCTCGCGCTATCGCAGTCCATTGTGGTGGCGTCCCTCATGCTTCGAACCGTTTCCAGCCGGAAGGAATCCCGCCACATGCTCGAAACTTTGCGCCGTATCGTTCAGGATGTCAGCGCCGCGCCGGATTTGCCCAGCGCGCTGGCGATCACGGTCAACCAGATTCGGGATGCGATGCACGTCGCTGCCTGCACCCTCTATCTGGCCGACGAAGACAATCGCGAGTACGTTCTGATGGCCACCGCCGGCCTGAATCCGCGCGCCATTGGCCGTGTGCGCTTAAACCGCCAGCAAGGACTGATCGGGCTGGTGGCCGAACGTCAGGAACCGTTGAATCTGGAAGACGCGGCCCGCCATCCTCGGTTCCATCTGGTCCAGGACGTGGACAAAGAGGACTATCACGCTTTCCTCGGCGTACCGCTGATTCAATATCGCCGAGTACTGGGCGTGCTGACCATCCAGCATACCGCCTCTCGGCAGTTCCATCCCGCCGAGGTGGATTTCCTGGTCACCATCGCCGCCCAACTGGCCAGCACCCTCAATCACGCCATTCTCAGCGGCGCCACCCAGGAACTACTCAACCCGCTGGCGACCGGCACCCGCGCTCTGCAAGGCATCGCCGGCGCGCCGGGCGTAGCGATGGGCATCGTGACCATCCCGCACCTGCTGGCAGAACTCGACGACGTTCCCGACCGTCGGGCGTTCGATCCCGCCGCCGAGGAAGCGGCGTTTCGGGCGGCCATCGCCACCGTCGATGACGAGCTGCGCGGCGCTTGCGAACGGCTATCGCCGCTGTTGCCACCGACCGAACAGGCGTTGTTCACCGTCCATCGCATGATGCTAGGCAGCGACAGCTTGATCGGCGACACCCTGGCCGGCATCCTCCAGGCCGGCCGCTGGGCACCGGCCGCCTGGCGCGACGCGGTGTTGGCCAGGATCCGGCTGCTGGAACGGGCCGAAGACCCCTACCTTAGCGCCCGCGCCGAGGATATCCGCGATCTGGGCCGACGGGTGCTGCATCATCTGCGGGCGGGTTCCGACCGGCAAACCGAACCCGTCGCCGAACGCTGCGTGCTGGTGGCCGAGGAAATGAGCGTGGCCCACCTGGCGGCGGTACCGCCGGAACGGCTGGCCGGTCTGGTCTGTCTGCGCGGTTCGGCGTTGTCCCATGTCGCCATTCTGGCCCGGGCGATCGGCATCCCGGCGATCATGGGCCTGGGCGACCGACCGATCGGCCGCTACGAGGGCTGCGCCGTTATCGTGGATGGCTATCAGGGCCGGATTTACATCGAACCGGACTCGGCAGTGCGCGAGGAATACCGGCAACTGATCGCCGCCGAGGCCGAATTGTCGGTCGAGCTGAACGCCTTGCGCGACCAACCGACCGTCACCCGCGACGGTCATCCGCTGTCGCTGTACGCCAAGGCCGGGTTGCTGACCGACATCGCCACCGTCCGCGACAGCGGCGCCGAGGGCATCGGTCTGTACCGCACCGAATTCGCCTTCATGGTGCGCGAGTCGTTCCCCAGCGAGGACGAGCAGTACCAGATCTACCGGCAAATGCTGACCGCCCTCACGCCGCGACCGGTGGTGATGCGCACCCTGGATATCGGCGGCGACAAGACCCTACCCTATTTCCCCATCGAGGAAAAAAACCCCTTCCTCGGCTGGCGCGGGATGCGCTTCACCCTCGATCACCCGGAGATATTTCTAACGCAGTTGCGCGCCATGCTGCGCGCCAACGCCGAATCCAACAATTTGCGCATCCTGTTCCCGATGATCACCACCGTCGAAGAAGTGGAGGAGGCGCTGCGACTGCTGGATCAGGCCCATCGGGAATTGCGGGAAGACGGCTGGCCAGCGGCACGACCCCCGATCGGGGTGATGATCGAAGTACCGTCCGCCGCCTGGCAGGCCGCGCAACTGGCGCGGAAGGTGGACTTCCTGTCGGTCGGCACCAACGATCTGACCCAGTATCTGCTGGCGGTGGATCGCGACAATGCCCATATCGCCGGCTTGTACGACAACCTGCATCCGGCGGTGCTAAAAACCATTGCGCATATCATCGCGGAAGGACATCGCGCCGATCGATTGGTCAACTTATGCGGAGAGATGGCGGCCGACCCCGGCGCGGCGGTGCTGCTGCTGGGGATGGGCGCGGATAGCCTGAGCGCCAGCACCGTCAGCCTGCCGCGGGTCAAGTGGGCGATCCGCAGCTTCACCCGGGCCGAAACGCGGGAACTGGCACGGCAGGCACTGCAACTGGATACCGTCCGGCAAGTGCGCCGGCTGCTCAACGATGCCCTCCGGCGCGCGGGTCTGGGCGAAATCGTGCACGAGATCCATTGATCGCGTCCGCCGCGCAAAACGCCAGCGCGGGCCGAAGCCCGCGCTGCTCCGTACTACCCACCGGGACACGGCACGTCACCGCGCCTCGCCGCAGTCAAATCAGCTTTCGATGGCGATCCGCCGCGGTTGCGCCGCTTCGCGCTTGAGTACGATCACCTCCAGCACGCCGTCCTTGCACTTGGCGCTCACCTTGTCGGCATCGGCCACATCCGGCAGCGAGAACCGCCGCAGGAAGGTTCCGCGCACTCGCTCAACCCGGCGATACTGTTCGGTTTCTTCCTTCTTCTCGGCGCTCCGCTGGCCTTTCAGGGTCAAAACCCCATTTTCCAGGGTGATCTCGATATCCTTGCTCTCGACACCCGGCAGATCGGCGTGGATGATGAATTGATTCGGTTCTTCCTTGATATCCACCGCCGGCACCCAGTCAGCCAAAATATTACCGGACTCCTCGTCGCCCAAGCGACCGGTATCCAGCAGCCGGTTCATTTCCCGCTGCAACTGGTTCAACAGATTGAAAGGTTCATAGCGCATCAGAGCCATGGTCAAACCTCCTCTATAGTTTGGGTTCCGGCGTTTTATCGAACGCCCCTTGACTGTTACCGTCAAGATGGGGTCAAACCCGCGCTTTTCAAGCGTTCCATGGGGGTATTTTTGCGCTAACATCCTCAGTGGATCCGACACCTTTCCGGAGTCGCACGATGGCCACCGCCTCCATCTTCATCTGCCATGCCCATGCCGATGCCGCCTTCGCCCAGGACTTGGCCCTGGCCCTGGAAACCTACCGTCTGAACATCTGGCGCGATACTCACGGCTTGCGCGGCGGCGAACGGCTGGCGCCCGGGATCCGCTGGGCCATCGAACAGGCTCGCCAAGTCATCGTGGTGCTCGGCCTCAACACCGGCGACCCGGCCTGGTTGCGCCGGGAGATCGAGATCGCGCAGGAAACGGAACGGCGGCGAGCGAGTAGCTATCGGGTCATTCCCCTCTTACTGCCCGGTGTTGACCTCGCCATCCTCAATCACTGGTTTACCCCGCCACCGCGAACCGCCCCGGTTCGATTGTCCACCGAGGGGCTTGGTGTGGTGATGCCGGGCCTGCTGACGGCACTGGGCGAGCCGCTGCCCAGCGAAACCGCCACCGACCGCACTCGTCCACCGCCGGTGGAACTGGAACTCACTTTCAGTCAGAGCAGCCCACCAGTTCCCGATGCCTGGCGGCTCACTGCAAGGCTCAACCATCACCCCTTGCGAACCCCGACCATCGTCAGCACGAACGTCGGTTCACTACCCCAGCCACCCGATCCACGCATTCTGCGTTGGTACCTACAAGATCACCTCTGCTGGCCAATCGATACCGTTCGCCAGCTTGCCCGCCATGTCGATACCTGCTTGGCCTCCTGGGGCCACACCCTCTATCAGGCCACTCTCGGTGCGCCGGACTTGCGGGGCTTGGTGACGGCTTGGCGCGACGATCCGGACGCTCGCGACCACCGCTTGGTGGTGCGGACAGATGCCGCTCCGGCAACCGCCGCGGCGGTACTCGGCCTGCCTTGGGAATTGCTGCGCGATGAGGCCGGCTTTCTGCTCCAAGGCAAACAGCCGATCCAGTTCCAGCGCCAGCTCTCCGGCGGCGGCGACCCTTTTTCGCCGGCTCCCCCACCGCTGCGCGTCCTGGCGATCAGCCCACGCCCCGACATCGAGCCGACCGGCCACCCCGATTACCGTCGCCATACCCTACCGCTACTGGAAGCGCTCGGCAATCTGGGTGGCCTGATGGAACTGCAACTGCTCAACCCACCGACGCTCGCAACGCTGGAAAAACGGCTGAACGATGCCTGGTCCGCCGGGCGACCCTTCACCACCCTGCATCTGAATGGCTATCTTCGCCACGACCCTGACCAGAATGTCGCCGTGTTCGGATTCGAGGCCAGCCATGAGCTGCATGCACCGCTTTGTCGCGAAACCCACTTTGTCCCGGCATCAGCACTGGCGTCCCTGTTGGCTACCTACCGCATCCGCCTGGTCGTTCTGGCTTGTTCCAGAGACGACACCAGCTCCACCGCCGTGTCCGAGTTGATCTCCGCTCTGCTGGCGGCGGGTATCGCGGCCACGATCACCGTCCATCCCAGCACACCGATGGAGACTCTGCGTCGGTTCTGGGCGGCATTCTACGAAGAACTACTACGAGGATCCCGTATCAGCCAGGCCATGTTCGCCGGCCACCGCCAACTGGCCAGCGATAGCTACCGCACCGTCGGCTTGGGCGGCGGCGGGGTTTATTTGCAGGACTGGCCGACTTGTGCCCTTTACCTGGGCCAGCAGCACGATCCCCGGCTCACCGTGCGCCCCCCGTTGGATCTCTGGCGCCGGCTGCTCGACCGACCCCAACCCGACCCACCGGAGTCGTTGCCCGAGCCTTCCGCAGTCAGATGCATCGGGCGCGGGCGCGACCTGTTGATTCTGGAGCGACTGTTCGAAACTCACACCAGTGTCTTCCTGCGCGGACCCGGTGGCAGCGGCAAAACCGCCGCTGCGGTGGCCCTGGCCGATTGGCAGACACGATGCGGCCGCTACCGTCACATCGCCTACATCCGCGCCAGCGATGTCGACGACACTCGCATGCTGCTGGAAGCCTTGGGCCAACAATTGCTCCCGGAAGGCAGGCACTGGTCGGTCGTGCGCTACCCCACTCAGTGGCAAGCGCTGGACTACCTCCGGCAAACATTGCACACGGAACCGACCCTGATCGTGCTCGACCAGTTGGAGCGGTGGCCCTCGGAGCAGGATGAAGCATTCGATCAATTTTGGAAGCAGTTGCTGGACGACTGGCCCGACCTTCGTCTATTGGGGCTTGGCCGAATCGGCCCACCCTCTTTCGCCCAACCCTGGACAGAAACGGTACTGAGCCCGCTGAGCGAGAGCGATGCCATCGCCATGATCGGTCAGATGCTGATCGAAGCACGGGAAATGCCGCCGAACACCGATAGCGGCGGGAGTTTCCGACAGTTGCGCGATGTCGCCGCGCTAGCCGGGGGACATCCGGGCGCCTTACGCTGCCTGACCCATGAACTCGGCGTCCTAGGCGTGGGCGCGGCCTTCGAGCTGCTGCGTCCGCTGCGGACCAAGCTGTTGCACATTCACGGCGACGACCCACAATGGCCGCTCTACCTGAGCCTGGAACTCACCTTGCGCCGACTCTCCAGCCAAGATCGGGAACCACTAACAGTGCTCGCGTTCTGCCGGGAGGGGATCAACCGCATCGCCCTGGGGCATGCCATGAGCGCCGATACGCTGGCCACCGATACTTTCTGTGCGCGGATCATCGATTTGGGCTTGGCTGAAGATCAGGGCTACGGCCATCTGCGCTTCGATCCCGCGCTAACCCACTACTTGGCCTACCAATTGAGCCCGGATCAGCGCACGATCTGGCGGGAACGCTGGCGTGCCGGCATGGAACGGCTGCTGGCGGTCCTCTACCAGCAATATTTCAAGGATAACGCCCGCGCAACCCGGTTGCTGCGGCTGGAACTGCCCAATTTGCTCGCTTTACTGCGCGACCATATCCAGCACGCCGCCCACGAACGAGTCGCTCGGATGGCGGTTCAACTGGAACACATGCTGGCCGATCTCGGCCTCCCCGCCACACTGGCCGAAGTCGTGACCGCCCGTGAGCGGGCTGGTCAAGCGCTGCTCGGCTGGAGCCGAGCTCGCTTCGAAACCGAGCGCTTGAACGTCGAACGGCTGCGCAACGATGGCGCGCTGGAAGATGCCCTGCAAGCGGCGAGGCGAATGCTGCGTTTCTGCCAGGATGCCGGCGCCGATGCCTATGCTGGCGCCAGCTACGATCTGGCCCGCGCGCATTTTCAACTCGGCAAGCTGCTGAAGCTGGCCGAGGCCGCCGAACCAGCCTCGCGGGAACTGACCACCGCCCGTCAACTGTTTCAGAAGCTGGCGGATGCCGGCAACGACAACGCCAACCGCATGGCTGCGGTCGCCGATGCCGAAAACGGCGATTGCCTGACCTATTTACGACGCTTGCAGGAAGCCGTCGACGCCTATGAGACCGCGCTGGCGCACGCCGGCCCCAACACCAACAATGCGACCTTCGCAACCAACAACATGCAACTCGGCCTGGTGCGTCAGCGGCAGGGGCATTACGCCGAAGCCGCCAAGATGTACGACACCGCCCGGCGGACATTCGAAGCGCTGGGCGAACCGGAAGGCGCGGCGCAGGCTTGGCGGCAACTCGGTCTGGCTCGGAAAATGAACCGCGAGATCGAAGCGGCGCTTCATGCCTGTCAGCAGGCTCTTTACCTATACGAGCAGCAGCGTAACCGGAGCGGGATCGCCGAAACGCTGGGCGAGCTGGGCCACTTGCATCAGTTGCTCAACCAACTCGAACCCGCCGCCTTGTCCTATCGCCGGATGGCGGAACTTTACCGGGAGTTGGGCGACGGTCACAGCGAGGAAGCCAGCCGCAACAAGCTGGCGAACGTACTGATTCAGTTGCGGCGGCACGACGAAGCCCGTCAGGAACTCTACCGCGCCAGCGAATGCAACCTGCCTGACAGCCCCACGGCCCGCAACTGGGCGATCCGCCGCGGTTTGCGCGACCTGGGTCAGGCGGTTCAAAACCCCAACGTGGCCGATCAAGCGCGGCGGCAAGCCATCAAGAAATATCTCGCGTATCGGCAAGCGGGTGGCGAAAACACCAACCCCGGCACCCGCTTGTGCGCTCAAGTGGGTCACGCCATTCAAGCCGGCGATGCCAGCGCGCTCGCCACCAAACTGGACCAGATCGCGGCCAGCCCCAATGTTCCGTCGACCGGTAGGCTGTTGATCGAAAAGCTACAGGCTATTCTGGCGGGTTCTCGCGATCCCGAGTTAGCCGCCGACCCGGAATTGCACTACCAGTATGCGGCGGAAATCCAGCTCTTGCTGGAATACCTCGCCTCCCATTGAACCTGGCCCAATCATTCATGCAAGCTCCTCATCCTGTCCGCATCATTCTCCATCATCCTCTCGCGTTCCTTGCCAGAGTATTGCGCCATTTTCAGGCCAATCGAGGGACCTTGCTGGCCAGCGCCGTCGCTTATCACGCGCTGCTGTCACTGATTCCGTTGCTTATCCTGTTATTGGTCGCTCTATCCAATATATTGGAGAAAACCTGGTTGCTTGCCACTCTGGGTCGCTTTCTGGAACAGCTCGTGCCCGGTGAATCGGACCTCATCCTGAACCAAGTCGGACAATTTCTCGATCAAAGGCGGGCTCTAAGCTGGATCATGGCCAGTACCTTGTTTTTTTTCAGCGCGGCGGCCTTTGGCATGCTGGAAAGCGCGATGGCGGCGATTTTTGCTCACCGACGCGCGCTACACATCCGGCACACCTTGATTTCGTTGTTGCTTCCTTACTTGTATGTTGTCTTATTGGGGTTTGGTCTATTGACAGCGACCTTGCTCAATGGCGCGCTGCAAACCTTGGCGACCGGTGAAATCCAACTGTTGGGCTGGCACTGGTCGCTAGGCGATTTGACCGTGACCTTGCTCTATGGAATCGGTTTTTGCAGTCAAGTCGGTGTGCTCACTTTGATCTATATGCTCATGCCGGCCGGCCGCCTGCCGTGGCGACATGCTCTTATCGGAGGCATCGCCGCCGCTCTGTTGTGGGAAGGAGTCCGCTACGGTTTGGTGTGGTATTTCGCCAACCTTTCGACGGTCAATGTGATCTACGGCTCACTCGCGGGTGTGATTATCGTGCTCATCACCATGTATGCCATTAGCATCATTATCCTGCTGGGCGCACAGGTGATCGCCGAATACGAACAGTCGTTACCGGAATTCAGCCAAAACAACTCACAACCGCGTGCCTGAGAGGATTACACAAAAAAACCCCCGCTGTTATTCAGCGGGGGTTTTTTTGTGTAAGTTGCCTGGCGATGACCGACTTTAGCGTGAGTAGATCTCACACGATCATAGGCGCGGCGCGGTTTCACGGTCGAGTTCGGGATGGGGTCGAGTGGTTCCCACGCGCTAAGGTCGCCAGGCGAAAAGGGGTGGAAGGCACGATGCATCATGCGAAGGGGGAGATCCCACATACTTTGGGTGTTGCAGGGTCAAGCCGCACGGTCAATTAGTACGGGTAGGCTGCACGCGTTACCGCGCGTCCACCGCCCGCCTATCCACGTCGTGGTCTCCAACGGACCTTTAGGAGTCTCAAGGACTCGGGAGATCTAATCTTGGGGGGGGCTTCCCGCTTAGATGCTTTCAGCGGTTATCCCGTCCGGACGTAGCTACCCGGCCATGCCACTGGCGTGACAACCGGTGCACCAGAGGTCTGTCCATTCCGGTCCTCTCGTACTAGGAACAGCGCCCCGCAAATCTCCAACGCCCGCGGCAGATAGGGACCGAACTGTCTCACGACGTTCTAAACCCAGCTCGCGTACCACTTTAAATGGCGAACAGCCATACCCTTGGGACCGACTACAGCCCCAGGATGTGATGAGCCGACATCGAGGTGCCAAACACCGCCGTCGATATGGACTCTTGGGCGGTATCAGCCTGTTATCCCCGGAGTACCTTTTATCCGTTGAGCGATGGCCTTTCCATACAGAACCACCGGATCACTAAGACCTGCTTTCGCACCTGCTCGACCTGTCCGTCTCGCAGTCAAGCGCCCTTTCGCCTTTGCACGCCACGCGCGATTTCCGACCGCGCTGAGGGCACCATCGCACTCCTCCGTTACTCTTTGGGAGGAGACCGCCCCAGTCAAACTACCCACCATGCACGGTCCCGGACCCGGATGACGGGCCACGGTTAGAATCTCGAGCATTCCAGGGTGGTATTTCAAGGGTGGCTCCACCGGAACTGGCGTTCCGGCTTCAGTGCCTCCCACCTATCCTACACAAGAAGGCTCAAAATTCAGTGCAAAGCTGTAGTAAAGGTTCACGGGGTCTTTCCGTCTTGCCGCGGGTACGCTGCATCTTCACAGCGATTTCAATTTCACGGAGTCTCGGGTGGAGACAGTGTGGCTATCGTTACGCCATTCGTGCAGGTCGGAACTTACCCGACAAGGAATTTCGCTACCTTAGGACCGTTATAGTTACGGCCGCCGTTTACCGGGGCTTCGATCAAGAGCTTCGCTTGCGCTGACCCCATCA
>WBZT01000908.1_pt2 | contig 12565 bp, 15 predicted proteins | sample 5204241 | NCBI WGS metagenome assembly WBZT01 (sample SAMN12344358, study PRJNA552823) | activated sludge metagenome | biome: Activated sludge suspended growth; feature: Nitrification reactor; material: Wastewater; isolation source: activated sludge from nitrification reactor of wastewater... | reverse complement strand
GCTCACCCGGTATGTAAGGGGTGAGGTCATGGACGATATTCGACCAGAAACGGCTCATGACTTTAAGCGATATTCTGCGGAACGGGCGTGGGCTTGCAGCCCTTCCCCATGTGCCAGTGTAGAGGCAATCCGGCCCAGCACCTGCGCGCCTGCCTCGGACACCATAATCAGGCTGGAGCGCTTCTGGAAGTCATAAACACCCAGCGGTGAGGAAAAACGCGCGGTACGCGAAGTTGGCAATACGTGGTTAGGCCCGGCGCAATAGTCGCCCAGCGCCTCGCAGGTCTGGCGGCCCATGAAAATCGCCCCGGCGTGGCGGATTTTCTTGCTCAAGGGCAGCGGGTCTTCTACCGATAATTCCAGATGTTCCGGTGCGATGTAATTGGCAATTTCAGCCGCTTCATCCAGATCACGCACCTGGATCAGCGCGCCTCTATCCTGCAACGAGGTCTGGATGATCTCGCGGCGTGGCATCTCGGCCAGCAAATTGTTGATACTGGCTTCCACGCGCTGCAAATACCCGGCATCCGGGCATAGCAGGATGGCTTGGGCCAGTTCGTCGTGCTCGGCCTGGGAGAATAAATCCATCGCCGTCCAGTCAGGGTCGCCCTTGCCGTCACAAATCACCAGGATTTCCGAAGGTCCGGCCACCATATCAATGCCCACTACGCCAAATACACGGCGCTTGGCGGCGGCCACGTAGGCGTTGCCCGGGCCGACGATTTTATCTACCTGCGGTACGGTTTGTGTGCCATAGGCCAGCGCACCCACTGCCTGGGCGCCCCCCACGCAGAACACACGATCCACGCCACATACGGCGGCGGCGGCCAGCACCAGTTGGTTCTTCTCGCCACCCGGTGTGGGTACCACCATGATGAGCTCCTTCACCCCAGCCACCTTGGCCGGGATGGCGTTCATCAGCACGGAAGAGGGATAAGCCGCCTTGCCGCCCGGCACATAAAGGCCGACCCGATCCAGTGAAGTCACCTGCTGCCCCAGCAGCGTTCCATCCGCCTCTGTGTATGTCCACGAGGTCATCAGCTGCTTTTCGTGATAGGCGCGCACCCGTTCCGCCGCCTTTTGCAGCGCATCGCGCTGGTCGGCTGGCAGGCCATTCAACGCTGCCTGCAACTCGGACTGCGGCAATTCCAGCGCTGCCATGCTGTCTGCACTCAGGCGGTCAAACTTCTGCGTGTATTCCAGCACCGCAGCATCACCACGCTGTTTAACATCATTCAGGATGCCCGCCACCACGGTGTCTATCTTGTTGTCCTGGGCCGTTTCAAAAGCCAGAAGTTGCCTGAGCGCCGAGTCAAATCCTGCATCGGCGGTGGACAATTTTCTGAGGTTCAACATTTAATTACTCTCCTTCACAGCCTTGGTGAAAGCTTCCACGATGGGCTGAATTTGCGCACGCTTCAGTTTGAGTGCGGCCTGGTTGATAACAAGTCTGGAACTGATGGGGAGGATTTCTTCAACCGCCACCAGATGATTGGCCTTGAGCGTGCCGCCGGTGCTCACCAGGTCAACAATGGCATCGGCCAGTCCAACCAGCGGAGCCAGCTCCATGGAACCATAAAGCTTGATGAGGTCAACGTGCATGCCCTTGGCGGCAAAGTGCTCACGTGCAATCTTGACGTACTTGGTTGCCACCCTGAGCCGGTTGCCTTCGCGCAGGCAGCCCTCGTAGTCAAAGCCCTCACGCACCGCCACCATCATGCGGCAACGGGCAATATTGAGATCCAGCGGCTGGTACAGGCCAGCACCCCCATGCTCGACCAGCACATCCTTGCCGGCAATGCCGAGGTCAGCCGCGCCGTATTGCACGTACGTAGGTACATCAGAAGCACGCACAATAATCAGCCGCACGTCTTCGCGATTGGTGCCAATAATCAGTTTGCGCGATGACTCCGGGTCTTCAGCCGGAACAATACCCGCCGCCTGCAACAGTGGCGTGGTCTCCTCGAAAATACGGCCTTTGGAAAGGGCAATGGTAATCATGTCTTAGCTCACCCGCCGGATGCGGGCGCCCAGTTTGGACAGTTTTTCCTCGATACGTTCATAACCACGGTCAAGGTGGTAAATGCGCTCCACCGTGGTTTCACCACGCGCCACCAGACCGGCCAGAACCAGCCCGGCGGAGGCGCGCAGGTCGGTCGCCATCACGATGGCGCCATCCAGATGCTCAACACCGCGCACCAGCGCGGTATGCCCGTCCACCTCAATATCCGCCCCCAGGCGACGCATTTCCTGCACATGCATGAAGCGGTTTTCAAAAATGGTTTCCGTCACCTGCGATACCCCGCTGGCAACGGTATTCAAGGCCATGAACTGCGCCTGCATGTCGGTGGGAAAAGCCGGGTGCGGGGCAGTGCGCAGGCTGACCGCCTTGAGCTTGCCGTCAGATTCCAGCGTAATGGAATTCTGGTCGTAATCCACCTTGGCGCCCGCTTCGCGCAGCTTGTCTATCACCGCTTCCAGCAGGTCGGCGCGCGCATTGTTCAGGCGCACCTTGCCGCCAGTCATGGCAGCCGCCACCAAGTAGGTGCCTGTTTCAATACGATCACAGACGATGGCATGGTCACAGCCTTGCAGCCTGTCCACGCCATGGATGGTAATCACATCCGTCCCCGCACCCTCAATGCGTGCCCCCATCTTGATTAGGCATTCCGCCAAGTCCACCACTTCCGGCTCACGGGCGCAGTTTTCCAGCACCGTAGTGCCTTGCGCCAAAACAGCAGCCATCATCAGGTTCTCGGTGCCGGTCACCGTCACCAGGTCCATGAAAATACGCGCGCCCTTCAGGCGGTCAACACGCGCCTCGATGTAGCCATGTTCAATATGGATTTCCGCCCCCATGGCCTGCAAACCCTTGATGTGCAGGTTCACCGGGCGCGAGCCAATGGCACAGCCGCCGGGCAGGGAAACCCGCGCCTTGCCGAAGCGCGCCAGCAGGGGGCCCAGCACCAGCACCGAGGCGCGCATGGTTTTCACCATTTCATACGGTGCCAGCGGGTTATGGATATTGCCTGCATCCAGCGTGACGTTCATGGATTCATCCACCGCCACCTGCATGCCCATGTGCGCCAGCAACAACAGCGTGGTGTTCACGTCGCGCAGATGCGGCATATTGGAGAGCCGCATCGGTGTCTCGGCCAGCAATCCGGCGCACAGGATAGGCAGCGCCGAATTCTTGGCACCGGAAATACGGATTTCACCGTTCAGCGGAACCCCGCCCTGGATCACAAGTTTGTCCACTTAAGCTTTCTCGAGTAATTGTTGCAGTTCGCCGTTCTGGTACATCTCGCGCATGATATCCGCACCACCAATAAACTCACCCTTGATATAGAGCTGCGGGATGGTGGGCCAATTGGCGTAAGTCTTGATGCCCTCGCGGATGTCCTGGTCTTCCAGCACGTTGACGGCCAGATAGTTGTTGACCCCGCAGGCTTTGAGTATCTGCGCGGCAACGCCAGAAAAACCGCATTGCGGGAATTGCGGTGAGCCCTTCATATAGAGCACCACTGGGTTTTGTGTCACTTGTTCGCGAATTTTTTCCTGTACGTCCATGATTAATTCTCCAACGCTATTTGTTCATTCCCGCCCAGATTTCAGGCGTATAGGTGCGCATCGAAAGCGCGTGGATTTCCTCACGCATGCGCTCGCCCAATGCGCTATAAACCAACTGGTGCTGCTGCACCCGGCTTTTGCCGACAAACTGCTGACTGACAATCACGGCCTCAAAGTGTTGACCATCATCCCCCAGCACTTGCAGGTATTCACAAGGCAAATGCTGCGCGATCAATGCCTGGATTTGCGCTGCTGTTACCATGTCATCCTCTGAGTTTGTAGCCCGATTGCAGCAATTTCAGGGTTAATCCAGTCAAGATTATAAAGCATGCCGTGACAATGCTCAGACTGGTCAGCGGGGAGACGTCACCCACCCCGAAAAACCCGTAGCGGAACCCGTCTATCATGTAAAAGAAAGGGTTAAACCGAGACACCCCCTGCCAGAAAGGCGGTAGCGAATGGATCGAGTAGAACACGCCGGAGAGGAAAGTCAGCGGCATGATGATGAAGTTCTGGAACGCGGCCAACTGGTCAAACTTGTCCGCCCATATCCCTGCAATAATCCCCAGCGCCCCCAGCATGGCACTGCCCATCAGGGCAAAGCCCAGCACCAGCCACGGGTGCGCCAGCGGCAAATCCACCCAGAACAGGGCCACCAGCCCCACGCTCAAGCCGACCACCAGGCCGCGCACAATCGCCGCCGCCAGAAAGGCGAGGAAAAACTCCCAATAAGACAAGGGCGTGAGCAGCAGGAAAACAATATTCCCCATCACCTTGGACTGGATCAGGCTGGAAGAGCTGTTGGCAAATGCATTTTGCAGCAGCGACATCATCATCAGGCCGGGGATCAGGAAAGTGGTGTAACTCACACCCGGATACACCTGCACGTGGGATTCCAGTACATGCGAAAAAATCAGCAGGTAGAGCAGGGCCGTCATCACCGGCGCCAGCACGGTCTGGAAGCTCACTTTCCAGAAGCGCCAGATTTCCTTTTTGAATAGAGTGTAGAGGCCTCTCATTGCTTGCCTCCCACAATTTCCAGGAATACGTCTTCCAGGTCGGCCTCAATCAACTGCAAATCCTCAACAGCAACAGACGCCGCACGCAAGGCCGCTAGGATGAACTCGATTTCCGTAGTGGATGACAGGTTGAGCGTGAAATAGCCACCTTCCTCGTGGCGCTTCATGTGTTGCAGATTTTCCGGCAGACGCATGGGATTCAGCTTCAACTTCAGTTGCTTGGCCTGGATACGATCCAGCAGGTTACGCGTGGAGTCCAGCGCCACAATTTCCCCCTGCTTCAGCATGGCGACACGGGAGCACAGTGTTTCCGCTTCTTCCAGGTAGTGCGTAGTGAGGATAATGGTCGTGCCTTCGCGGTTCAAGCGCCGGATAAATTGCCACAACATCTGGCGCAACTCCACATCCACCCCGGCAGTCGGCTCATCCAGCACCAGTACCGGCGGTTTGTGCGCCAGTGCCTGGGCGATCAATGCGCGGCGCTTCATGCCGCCTGACAAGGCACGCATATTGGTATGGGCTTTTTCCGTCAAACCCAGACCTTCCAGCACTTCGTCTATCCACGGGTCGTTTTCCGGGCCGCAGCCAAAATACCCGGCCTGGAAGCGCAACATCTCGCGCACATTGAAGAAGGGGTCAAACACCAGTTCCTGCGGCACCACTCCCAGCAGCTTGCGGCATTTACGGTAATCCCGTACCACGTCATGTCCGAGCACTGACAAGCTGCCACTGCTTGGCCGCAACAACCCTGCCAGCAGGTTGATCAGGGTGGATTTACCGGCGCCATTAGGGCCGAGCAAAGCGAAGAACTCACCTTGCTCTATAGACAAATCCACACCACGCAAGGCTTGCAGCTTGCCAAAAGACTTGCGGACCTGTTTGATTTCAATAGCGGGTTGCATAAAGGAAAACCGGATGCCTAGGCATCCGGAAAAATTAGTGGTGTGTTGCTGCCTGCGGGATCATTTCCAGCACACCATACAGGCGCGCCAGACTCAGCAGGCTTTGCGGCAAATTAAGGAAAGTGAGCTGCCGGTTCTGCGCTTGCGCTTGGCGCAGCCATTCAAAAATCAGGCTGATTCCAGCAGAGTCAGCATCCTCGACGCGGCCAAGATCAAGCTCCAGCGCATCGTTACCTGCATTCAGGATTTCAGCACCTTCCGCCAGCAATTCTCCCACGGTATCCACCGTCATCGGGCAGGAAATCAGCAGAACATTGCCTTGACGAACAATCATCAGCTTTTATTTCTTGCTCAGCATCTGCTGGTTTTTGTCCGACAGCGCCTTAAGCAAGCCCTCAATACCGCCCTGCTTGATCTGGTTGGCAAAGTCACCACGGTAGTTGGTGACCAGGCTGACACCCGCCACCTTCACGTCATAGACCTTCCACCCGTTATCGTGTTTTTCCAGTGCATAGTCCAGTTGCACCGCATCCGCACCGGGCTGCATTATCAAGGTCTTGACCACCACTTCCGTATCATCCGGGGCGGCGCGCAACGGCTTGTATTCAATGGTTTGCTTGCGGTACTTGGCCAAGGCGACAGAATAAGTGCGCACCAGCAGGTTGCGGAACTCGGATACAAATTTTTCCTGCTGCGCCTTGTCGGCCTGTTTCCAGTTTTTGCCCAGCACGATGCGGGACATGCGCTCGAAATCGAAATGGGGAACGATTTTCTCTTCGGTTAAGGTTACGATCTTTTGTGTATCACCTGCCTGGATATCCTTGTCCTTTTTGACAATTTCCAGCACTTCATTCGCAGTGTTCCTGACCAATTCATCCGGCGGAGTAATATCCGCGCCAGCAATGGTTGAGAAACACAAAACAGCGGCCGCTACCGCCAGGTTGCTAAAGAGCTTCATCGGTTATTCTGCTTTCTTGCTTTCGCCTTCAGAGGCTTTGTTGTAAAGAAACTGGCTGATCAGCTTTTCGAGCACGACCGCGCCCTGCGTCATCTTGATTTTATCACCGTCCTTCAGCAGCTTTTCTTCACCGCCTGCTTCCAGACCCACATACTGCTCGCCGAGCAAACCGGATGTCAGGATGCTGGCATTGGTGTCCGTATCGAAATGGTAACGAGTGTCTATGTGCATCGTCACCAGAGCTTCTTTTTTATCATCATCAAACTTGATTTCATCCACACGGCCCACTACCACGCCTGCACTCTTGACCGGCGCCCGCACCTTGAGGCCGCCGATATTTTCAAAATAGGCAGACACCATGTAAGTATCACCAATATCGGAAGACGTCAGGTTGCCCACCTTCATGGCCAACCCCAGCAGCGCGGCAAAACCCAGCGCGACGAAGATTCCCACCCACAAGTCTATTGTTGCTCTTTCCATAACCCACTCTCCTAATGCAGCATAAACGCCGTCAGTATGAAGTCCAGCCCCAGCACAGCCAGGGAGGAATTCACCACGGTTCTGGTTGTTGCCCGGCTCACACCTTCGGCGGTAGGCGGCGCATCGTATCCCTCAAACAGCGCAATGATGGTACAAGCAACGCCGAACACCATGCTTTTGATGACGCCGTTCACAATATCTTCACGAAAATCCACATTGGCCTGCATCTGCGACCAGAAGGCGCCGTTATCCACACCTATCATCTGCACTGCCACCAGATAACCGCCAAACACGCCCATCATGGAAAACAGCGCCGCAAGGAACGGCATGGAAATCACCCCAGCCCAGAAACGCGGGGCAACCACGCGCGCCACTGGGTTCACCGCCATCATCTCCATGGCGGATAACTGTTCGGTAGCTTTCATCAGGCCGATTTCGGCGGTAATTGCCGTACCGGCACGCCCGGCAAACAATAAGGCAGTCACCACCGGCCCCAGTTCCCTGACCAACGCCAGCGCCACCAGCACCCCGACCGCCTCGGAGGAGCCATAGCGCTGCAGGGTGTTGTATCCCTGCAAACCCAACACCATACCCACAAACAGGGCTGACACCAGAATAATGATCAGTGACAGCACCCCAGTGAAATAGATTTCACGGATCACCAGCGGAAAACGCCGGAAACTCTCGGCAGAGCACTGCAGTGAATAGGCAAAAAAACGTGCGGCATATCCAAATCGCCAAAGGCCATCCACCACTCTGTGTCCCACTAGGCGCAAGCCTCTTACCATACGGTCAGGCATGAACACCTCGCAGCAAATCCTGATGATAGTCGGGAGCGTTGTAATGGAACGGCACCGGACCGTCAGCCTCGCCATGCACAAACTGGTGCACAAAGGGCATCTGCGAAGCGCGCAATTCTTCCGGCGTACCTTCCGCCACTACGCGGCCCTGGGAGACAAAATACACGTAATCCACAAACAGGAATGCCTCGTGCACATCGTGGGTCACCACAATGGAGGTTGCGCCGGTAGCGTCATTCAAACGACGGATCAGGTTGACGATCACACCCATGGAAATCGGGTCCAGCCCGGCAAACGGCTCATCGTACATGATGATCTGCGGGTCAAGCGCCACCGCACGCGCCAAGGCCACACGCCGCGCCATGCCGCCAGAAAGCTCGGCAGGCATCAAGTCCCGCGCGCCACGCAGGCCCACGGCATTCAATTTGAGCAGCACCAGGTCGCGGATGATGGATTCGGGCAACCCGGTATGCTCCCGCATGGGGAAGGCCACATTATCAAATACAGAGAGATCGGTGAACAAGGCGCCAAACTGGAACAGCATGCCCATCTTGCGACGCATCAGGTAAATCCCGTTGTCATCCAGCTCGTGCACCACCTGGCCATCCACCCGTACTTCACCCGAAGTGGGTTTCAATTGCCCGCCGATCAGGCGAAGCAGCGTGGTCTTGCCGGAACCGGAACCACCCATGATGGCCACCACCTTGCCACGCGGGAATTTCATGTTGATTCCCTGATGCAGCAAGCGGCTGTTATAAGCGAAGGAGACGTTGTTGATCTCGACGATGTTGTCGTTCATGGTCGCGGCATTTTACGCGGTTGGGGGCCGTTCAGGCAACAAAAAACCCGCCGTAGCGGGTTTTTTGTTGTCATATGCTACTGCACTTAGATCGGCTTGCAAATTGTATAAACATTAACGCCATTTTCGACATAATCAGGCTGGCCGCCCGCAACGTCATCAGCATCCACCGGAATGGCTGGAGCTGTATTGCCTGCCATGGCTGCAGTATGCAGAAAACCGCGGATTGTGCCAGTTTGAATACTGCCATCATCCTGTGTGGTATCAATGGCAATCGCAATTTTGTCCGGTATGTTGCTGACACAGACGATAGGCACGCCAAAGCCGGTAGCAGGAGTGCCAGAAGTTGAAGCCAGTGCCGTACCCCCCGCGCCATTTCCAGTCTGAATACCCATCAACCCACCCACGGAGTTATTCGGGGCGAGTCCACCAGTGCCTGTAACAAATCCGGCACGGCGCAGATGATCCCAGAACAGGTTTGATTCATCCGCAGCTGTAGGGACTGCAACCTGCGCATTGTAAGCACCCACTATAGTATTATTGCCATCTCCCGCAACAGCCCCAGCCCAGCGGGTTGCGCCAGGATCGTCACCGGGAGTTGCTCTATAGCGATCACGATACCCCTGAAAAGCCACCGTCACGGAATTCATGTCGTTAATCACATTCTTGATGCGCGCCTGAGTAATCAACTCCTGCCCTTTCAGCACGCCTCCCAGCAACAAGCCGATAATCACCAGCACGATGGCCAGTTCAATCAGCGTAAAACCAGATTGTTTTTTCATTTGTGCTATCCTTTTTTCAATTGTTAACCACTTGATCGTACTGCTTTACCCAAGGTCTCATGCAGCTTTAATGGAAACTCTGCAGCGCACCCTTCGCCTAGTGAAAAGCAAAACAGATGCCAGAATTATTTAATTTTAATATCTTATTGTTTTTAATAGAATTTATATCGTCTTATGGAAGCCGGTCACTTGGTTCCCGAGTTTCCAGGCGTCAAAATTTCAACACCCCTGTCGAGACAATGGCATGCCCATCCTGCTAAAAAAGCTGCTTTCCATTCCCTACCCGTGGGAACTCAGCCTGATGCTGCTAGCGCTACATGGCGCCATGATCTCGGAGCCGGGCAGCGGCTGGGCCGTATCCGCCATGATTGCCCACTACGGCCTGTTCCTGCTTTGGCAACCTATCTGGAGAACCGAGCAGCAGCTCAATCCGGCGGCAGCGTTCATGTTCCTTGGCGCGGGCCTGGTATTGCTGCTTGGCGTAAGCTGGTGGCTGCTGGCCTTCTGGCACGCCCTGCTGATCGGTCTGCTGGGCGGGCGTGTTTTCTCCAGCCAGGCCAAACAGGAACGCATTGCCTATATGATGGCGGCCGCCTATCTGATAGGCATGCTGCTGATCTGGGTAGAGCCTCGTTTATTGGGACTGGTTGCTTCAACCGCTGACCTGGAGTGGCTGGCCAAATATGCGCTCCCGCTTCTCCCAGCCAATCTCCTGCTATTACGCACACCACGCGGCGACAACCCGACAGGCACACTGGATTTCTTTTACACCCTGATGCTTTTTCTGCTGGTTGTTATCCTGGTACTGGGCAGCTTTATCATCCGTGACGTGACCCAGCTGAATTACATGCTGGTGTTGCTACGCGTGCTGTTTGCCATCGCCATTGTGTTAATTGCACTCTCTTGGCTATGGGATCCTCGCGCCGGATTTTCCGGTTTGGGCCAGCTGCTATCGCGCTATCTGCTGAGTGTGGGCATGCCCTTCGAACAGTGGCTGCAAAAAGTCGCCACCAGCGCTGAAACCGAACAAACGGCTGAGGATTTCCTTAACAGCGCACTGGATGAGCTGCAAAATCTGCCCTGGGTGATGGGGGGGACATGGAAAACAGAGTCAGCAAAAGGGGTTTTTGGTATCGCTTCTGACCATAGGGTTGAGTTCACTTACCACAATTTCCATCTGACCATTTTTACCCGCTGGCGGCTTAGCCCGGCACTGACACTACACGTCAAATTGCTGGTGCAGTTGCTGGGAGAGTTTTACGAATCCAAATTACGCGAGGAGCAGATGCGCAGCGTGGCCTACATGCAAGCTATCCACGAGACAGGGGCGCGCCTGACCCATGACATCAAGAACCTGCTGCAATCCCTCAACACACTTTGCAGTGCGGCCGAGCAGCTGGGCAATGATGAAAAGCTGGTCGCGCTGATACAGCGCCAGCTCCCGCAGCTCACCAAGCGCCTGCAGCTTACCCTGGACAAGCTACAAGCCCCCAGTACCACGGCTGAAATCACCATCAACGCCACCAGCTGGTGGAATCGCCTGAAGCAGCGCCACAAGGAAAGCCGGGTGGAATTTGTTTCAAGGCGAATTCCCGCTGGTTATGAAATCCCCGCCGAACTTTTTGATAGCGTGGCTGACAACTTATTGCAGAATGCCTTGGAAAAACGCAGGATCAACCCTGACATGCAGATACAGGTCCAATTCAGCGCCAGCCCTGTACCCACCCTGGAGGTATCCGACAATGGCCCGGCGATTCCTCAGGAGATCGCCAGCAGAATGTTCAAGGCAGTACTTGCTTCTTCCAGTGGATTGGGCATAGGACTCTATCATGCCTTCCGGCAGGCAGAGTATTCAGGCTATCTGCTGGAGTTGCAGCACAACGACAGCGGCCGCGTGCACTTCAAGCTGGGCAAGAAAATGCAGTAGGTGAGCTCCAACGCTTAAAGCTGACCGTAGGAGTGCAATCCGGACAGGAACATGTTGACACCTAGGAACGCAAAGCTGGTGACCACCAGCCCGATCAGTGACCACCACGCCAGAATGCTACCGCGCAAGCCCTTGACCAGTCGCAAGTGCAGCCAGGCTGCGTAGTTCAGCCATACAATCAGCGCCCAGGTCTCCTTGGGATCCCACGACCAGTAGCCGCCCCATGCTTCGGCGGCCCACATGGCACCCAAAATGGTGGCAATGGTAAAAAAAGCGAAGCCAATGGAGATCGCCTTGTACATCAGGTCATCCAGTGTTTCCAGATCGGGCAGACGGGAAGCCAGGATGCCACGCGAAGCCAGCAGCCAAGCCGCGGAAACCATGGCTGCCAGCGAAAACGCTCCATAGCCGATAAAGTTTGCCGGCACGTGTATCTTCATCCAGTAGCTTTGCAGCGCCGGCACCAGCGGCTGGATGCCGTCCGCCTGACGATCAAAGGTGTACCACAGGATGAATCCCACTGCCGCGTTCACCACGACCAGCACAAATCCCCCAAGCTGGCGGGTGTTAAAGCGGCTTTCGTAATACAGATACATCAGCGCGGTGATCAGGCAGAACAATACAAATACTTCATACAGGTTGCTGACAGGAATGTGGCCAACATCCGGAGCGATCAGGTAGGACTCGTACCAGCGCACCATTAGCCCCGTGAATCCCAGCAACACGGCACTCCAGGTCAGTGCGGAGGCAACCTTGCCGGTAAATACGGAACGGTTGAAAAGCGCCAGCCAGTAGGTACACATGGCCAGCACAAACAGCACATTCATCCACATCACGGCAGACTGGCTGGACAACAGGTATTTGAGGAAAAACGCCTGGCCGCCGCGCGCCAGCTCACCGTGATACTGTGTGATGCCGAACAGGCTGAGCAGGGCAATTCCCAACATCAATGTGCGCACCGGTTTCCAGAACCATCCCAGCCAGGTAAATCCAATCACCGCCCCCAGCATGAACCCCTGCTCATAGGCATCCATGAAATGCCCGTATTGTTGCAAGGCGAATGCACCGCCCAGCAGTAACAGCAAGGCAAATCCCCAATCCGTCTTGCCCAGCGACTTGAAATATGAGATTTGATTATTGGGTTCCATCATGGTTGCTCCTGGATTATCAGCCTTTGGACATCGGCTTGCATTGCGGAAAACTCCGCCTCAAAGTCGCGGCTCTTACGGGTGGCAGACATCGCCAATAACAGGCTGCCGGGTTTGACCAGTAACCACAGCCGGCGTTCATGGATGTAAAACATGGCAAAGATGCCAAGCACCAGCAAC
>WBZT01002546.1_pt1 | contig 12567 bp, 10 predicted proteins | sample 5204241 | NCBI WGS metagenome assembly WBZT01 (sample SAMN12344358, study PRJNA552823) | activated sludge metagenome | biome: Activated sludge suspended growth; feature: Nitrification reactor; material: Wastewater; isolation source: activated sludge from nitrification reactor of wastewater... | reverse complement strand
ATTTCGTAATCCTACGCTTCTTGGGCGACGGCGTGCTCGATCCGAGTTTCGGACGTAACGGGGTGACCCGCATTGATTTTGGTCAGGGCGACGATACCGCTTACAGCATCGCGGTGCAGGACGATCTCCTCGACCTGCTGCGCCGAAACGGTGCCCCCGCGCTGCCCCTCACCGCCTGCCGGCAGCGGCGGTAGCCGAGCAAAAGGAAATGGACTGATCAGGTCACTCCGCTCGAAGGGAACGGCACGGCCGGATATGGATAGCCAGGGACAACCATTCACGTCAGTAGCGACGACGATGAAATACTCGGCGATCGGTTCCTGCAGGTAGACGATGAGAGACTCCGCAGCGAACAGCTCGCGCTCGACCTCGATGCGAAAGGCACGCGCTGGGCGGCTCGACGACAATTCCGGCAGCAGCAGCTGCTCACAACCGACGTCTGGCTGCGCGACCGCTTCGCGAAGCCCTTCCAACCAGCGGCTGGCATCGTCCGAATGACCTGGGCCACGAGGGGCATCCCACAAGGGACTCAAGCGCGCCGAAAAGGTATTGGCCTGCGGCGACGAGCCCACCAGCGCCAGGGCCATCATCGCCAGAAACATCAGGTACTTACACAGCCGCTTGGCAAACACACGCGTCATCCCGTAGTCTTCCTGCATGCACGCTTCCCATCTCCGGAACCGCCAGAATGCGGCGCCTTTCAGGGCATTGCAAGCGCATTATAGGCAGCAATCGAGGCTGCCTCGGTCGCCACGTGATGCGTCGCTGGACGCAGCAGGCTGGCGGCATCGTCGATCAGGTCGTCATGCAGTTCGCCGTCGGGACCCGTGACGTACAGCGGCTCGAAATGAGCGCGGTATCGTTCGGGAATGTTGATTCGCGGACGATACAGCGATCCCAGCCGCTCGGAGCTGGCCAGACAGCTGCGGCCGCCGGCGCGACCGGGCCGCATGCCGTCGCGGCCATTGCTGCCGACACGTGGAAAGCTCATTGCCCAGGCATTTCCCACGCCGCTCAGCAGCCCCCAGCCGGAAAGACTGGCGCGATAGCGGCGCCAGAATCGCCACGCATGCGCCACGATCCTTCGTTTCGCCATCAATCCCTGATCCATGCGCAGCGCAAAGGCGACGGCGTCGCCGATCGGGTCCAGCGGGTGACAGACGATCGAACGTCCGTCCATGTCGCGCAGTCGGATGTTCGGCAGCAAGAGGCCGTCGTGCAAGCGACTGGCAAACAGCGGGGTCCCCAGTATCGGGATGGCGAAACTGAGGAAGCTCGGCAAGGTGATGCGCGGGTTGGCCACGATCACGTCCGTTTCCGCCAGACACTCGGCAATCGTGCGGTCAACGAGATCGAAGATCAGACCGTAGTGAAACACCAGCCCAGCCTCCAGGCAGGACTGGATGACTTCTTCCTGTGGCAGTATCAGATTCTGCTTCTTGTTGAAAGCGCCGAGTTGCGCGCGACTGAACGATTCGACACCGCTGAAGAAGCCGATACAGCCCGACTCGCGCGCGAGCACGACGTTGTCCGCATCCCGGAAGAAGTCGGCGGTAACGAGCGCTGCCCAGCCGCCAAATTTCCCTTGCTCGAACAGCTCCTTGAGGAGCGCCATGCGCGCCTTGAAATGGGTGCGCGGCCCACCGAAGAAATTCTGATCGAGAAACATCACACACTGGCGATAGCCCATGGCTTCGATCTGCCGGCGCACGTAGTCGAGATCGTAGGTCATGAACTTGCGGTCCTCGGCGGTCATTGCGCAAAAGCTGCAACGGAAGTTGCAGTTGCGGGAGGCTTCGGCGTAGCCGATGATGCGCGGTCCGGAAATCAGGTCATAGCGGGGAATTGGCATCTCGGCGGCGTGCCCGGGGCCAAAAACGTCATCGACCACCGACACGATCTGCTCGACATCGCCGCCACAGACGTAGTCGAAATGGCGGCGGCCGAGGTTCGGCAGCATTCGCGCCAGCGAACCACCCATGGCCACGACGATCTCCGGATGCACCGTTCTGGCATAGGCCGTTACCTGCCGCATGCGGTCGAACGACGGGTTGAGGCCGGTCAGCACCAGCAGATCTGCCCATTGCAATGCGCGCAGGTCCTCGAAAGGACCGTCCCGAAATTCGCAGGCCAAGCGCACCTCGATGCGTGCGGGATCGAGCATACCGGCGAGGACAGCCGGCGCAATCGACTGCGGCACCACCCATGGGTTTCCACGCGCACGGCGATGCCTATCCGAATAACAGTTCAGAATCAGAATTCGTGGGATTGCCATGTCGGACTCGAAGCGGCGTCATCCGGTCGATAGCGTCGACCAGGCGGCGCGGGCATCGCTATACCAGCGATGGCCAATTTCGCACCAGTGGTCGGTGCTCGCCGTCGGCGCCTGCGCGGAGGGCGACACCCAGGCGCCACATCCCCGGATAGGCTGATTGTGCCAGTCATCCCGCAACCACCCATCGCATAGCCGTTTGATCAGCTCGACATCTTCCTGGCGGGTCGCAGAGATATCCATCTCGGCAATTCGGCGGAATTCGTCGACGCTCCAGCCGGCCGGAACACGCCACGCGCCCGTCGCCTGATCGATCACCGGCTGAATCACGGGATTCATGCGCACGATCGCCGTGTCGGTGTGCGGACAACACGAAACGTTCGGTGGCAAGCCACCATCGAGCATCAGGTGCGCAATGAAGGTGTGGGCATCCGGTGGATCAGCAATGATCGTCTTGCCGACCTTGACCAGTTCCGGCAGGAAGCCCGTTCTGGATCGCGGCCGGCACAGCGCACGCGGAATCCCCTCGGTTCCCGACTCAGGGAGAAAAACCGTGCTGGTGCCGAGAGAGAGCACGCCAATGTCATTGCGCGGCACACCCATGGCGATGGCTTCGACCACCCCCGCCAGCACCGGATTGTTGTAGCCTGTCATGGCGCCGTCCCAGAAGCGGCAACCGTCGAATTCCGCGGGCTTGTCGAACCAGTTGATCGGCGCGGTACTGGACGCGTGTGCCGCCTCGGCCAATGTGGCGCACTGCTGTCGATGCGGAAAACTGGCTGCCGGACTGTTGACATTGCTGCGCATCATGCGCGCCCGATCGCGGTCGAAATCGTAGGTGACGACAAGAACCGAGATGGGCCGGCTGGTTTCGCCACGCTGCGACTGCACACAAGCGACCCTGTCGTTGAGGATTTCGTGCAGGTCCTGCAAGGACGTGTTACCCATTCGGGGCAGGATGCGGCGCAGGAATTCGAGTTTGCCCGCGGTGGAAAAACGTCGGCCAACTGCATTCGACGGCGAGAAGGCGCCAGTGAGCAACTGCAATGGAGTCCGGTACCAGGGCAGACGTCCAAAAAGTGCCTTGCGATTGACCGGGTTGTCGAAAAGCCCGAAGATCTCGCGCGGCGAATATCCCTCGACCAAGGCCGCAGCAACGATCGCCCCTCCCGAGCAAGCCGACACCAGATCAAAATGGCTGAGAACCTGATGGCCATCCTCGCCGGGATAAAGATCATCGAGCACCTTTGCCTGAATGAGGGCGAAGGTGCCGCCGCCGTCGAGCGATAGTATGCAGAAGGGCTTTCGCCCCGACCCGGCTTCCATCGTCAAGGCTTCCAGAAAAAATTTCCGAAACGCGATCCTCTCTCCCAGGACAAGCGTGATGATATTACACGGGAAACCGCCGTCGTGTCGATCGATATTCGACGCCGTGCACCAACGCACCGGTATCGCTGCCGAGCCCGGAATAGATTTTCCGAATGATGCTGCGCTTCGTCCTTGCGGTGCCGACCGCCTGCGCGCAAGGTAGCCCACTCACACGGATGCGTGACGGTCCGGCCCGGTGCCGCCATCCCTCCCGACCAGATTGCTGCATGTCGAGGCGATGGACGCGGCATAATTCGCGTCTGAATCTCATGGGAACCCGCATGCAAGGATTGACGCTCGCCAGAATCATTGCCACGTCCCTGGCGCTCGCCTTTGCGACTCCGGCCGCGTCGCAGGATGTCCGCATCGGCCGCACGGTCGGCAGCCTGATCGAATTCGCCAGGGGCCGCAACCCGGATTACGCTGCGATCCAGGCCGAGGCCGAAGCGGCAGCGGAACGGATCGCGCCGGCAGGCGCCCTGCCCGACCCGAGGTTCCGCGTGGAACTGCGGGACATCACGAAGTTCGGCGAGCAGTACCCGTCGCTTACCCCGAGCCGCGTCGGCAGCACGAAATATCTGCTCTCGCAGGAGTTGCCCTGGTTCGGCAAGCGTGATCTGAAGCGCGAGGTGGCCGAGCTCGAAGCAGCCAGTGCCAGGAGCAAATCGTCGGGGACCTGGGCGGAAATCGCCGCCAGGATCAAGACCAACTATGCACAGTTGTACTACCTTCATCACAACGAACTTTTGACGCGCGAGGTTCTCGACCTGATGAGGCGCCTCGAAAAGCTCGCCCAGATGCGCTATAGCAGCGGTCTGTCCCCTCTGCAGGATGTCATCCGCTCGCAGGTGGAGCAGACCAGGCTGCGCAGCGAACTGCTTGCCCTGGAAACCGAACAGCATCACCTGCACAGCCGCCTCAATGCCCTGCTCGGACGGCCGGCCGCGGCGCCCCTGGAAGAACCGGAGGGGCTTCGCCCGCTGCCGGCGCCCCCCCTGCTCGATTACGCGGCACTCGCGGAACGGGTGCGCGAGCGAAACCCGTTGTTGGCCGCCGACACCAGCAGGTTGCAGGCAGCGGAAAAGAGTCGCGAACTCACCTATCGCAACCGCTATCCCGATATTACCGTCGGTGCCGGGCCGATCCAGTACCAGAGCGCGATCAGGGAATGGGAAGTGATGGTCGAACTGAACATTCCGCTGCAGCAATCCTCACGGCGCTCGCAGGAGCGCGAAGCCGAAGCTCTGCTGGCAGCTGCCCGCGCACGCCGGGACGCAGGCGCCAATCAGGCGCTTGCCGACCTGGCGGAAAATCTCGCCGGCATCGACGCCGCACGCCGGAGCGAAGCCTTGGCGACCGACGACCTGCTGCCGGCGGCCGAACTGACTTTCAAGGCGGCCCTCGCCGGCTACGAAACCGGCAAGCTCGATTTCGCAACGCTGCTCGATGCCCAGCGGCAGATCCGTCAGGCCAGACAGGAAAGGATCAAGGCGCAGGCCGAAGGGCAGGCCCGCCTGGCGGAAATCGAACGTCTCGTGGGAGAAGACCTATGAAGCAGGCCGCACGCATCGCGATCGGCGCTCTGGCGATTGCCACTCTGGCCGCTGCCAGCGGTTATTGGGTAGGCATACGAGCCATTCCGACGAGTCGCGACGGCGCGACGCCGACGGCCGCGGACACCGCCGAAGATACCCATCGCAAGGAGCGCAAGATTCTCTACTACCGGAACCCCATGGGCCAGCCCGATACCTCGCCGACGCCGAAAAAGGACGCCATGGGCATGGACTACATCCCGGTTTACGCAGACGAAGCGGACGCGGAAACTGCCTCCGCGAAGCAGGTTGGGATCAGCAGCGAAAAGGTCCAGAAACTTGGCGTCAGAACCGAGGCGGCCAGCCGGCGCCAGCTCGACCGGATCATCCGCGCCGCTGGGCGCATCGAAGCGGACGAACGCCGACAATATGCGATCGCCGCCAAGTTCGAGGGTTACATCGAGCGGCTGCGGGTCAATATGACGGGCCAGATGGTCGACAGGAACCAGGCGTTGTTCGACGTCTACAGTCCGGAGCTGATTTCCGCGCAGCGCGAATACGCGCTCGCGTCGCAGGGGCTGGAGGCGTTGGGCAATGCCGACAGCGAAATGCGAAGCGGCATGCAGCAACTCGCGGAGTCAAGCCTGCTGCGCCTGAAGAACTGGGATGTCTCCGAGGAGCAGATCAGGTCCCTGGCGGGATCGGGTGCTGCTCGCCGTACCGTGACTTTCCGCTCGCCGGTCGCCGGCATCGTGACCGAGAAGAAAGCGGTGCAGGGGATGCGTTTCATGCCGGGTGAAGTGCTCTACCAGATCGCCGATCTTTCGACGGTGTGGGCAATCGCCGACGTCGCCGAACAGGACAGCGGACTGGTGCGAACCGGCGCAACGGCCAGGATCAGGATAGACGCCTATCCGGACAAGCTTTTCGAAGGGGCGGTCACCTACGTCTATCCAACGCTGAAGGCCGAAACCCGGACCATTCCCATACGCGTCGAACTCGCCAACCCCGGCACGCGGCTCAAACCCGGCATGTTTGCCCAGGTCGAACTGCTGGTGACCACCGCAACGCCGGTGCTCACCGTGCCGGCTTCCGCCGTGATCGACAGCGGCAGGCGCCAGATCGTTCTGGTGCAATCCGGCGAGGGTCGCTTCGCACCGCGGGAAGTCAGACTCGGTACACGCGGCGACAGTCATGTCGAGGTGCGCGAGGGCGTCCAGGAAGGCGAGCGGGTCGTTATCGCGGCCAACTTCCTGATCGACGCCGAAAGCAATCTCCGCGCGGCGGTCGACGGTTTTGGCCAGGCCGCGCGCAGCGACGGCCGATCGGCGACGAGCGATGCTGCTTACCGAAGCGAATCGGCAAGCGGGACACGCCCGGCTGTCGAGGCGCTTCCGGCCGATTCGCGCCGCGGCCGCTGACCACTACCGCGGAGAAATTGGCAATGCTGGCCAGGATCATCGAGTGGTCGAGCAGGAACCGGTTTCTGGTCCTGCTCGCCACCCTGTTCGTCATCGCCGGCGGCATCGTCGCTGTCGTCCGGACGCCGCTCGACGCGCTGCCCGATCTCTCGGACGTGCAGGTCATCGTCTACACCGAATATCCCGGCCAGGCGCCGCAGGTCGTCGAAGATCAGGTCACGTATCCGCTGACCACGGCCATGCTGTCGGTACCCAAGGCGAGAGTGGTGCGCGGCTTCTCCTTTTTCGGCGCATCCTTCGTCTACATCATCTTCGAGGACGCGACCGACATCTACTGGGCCCGTTCGCGCGTACTCGAATATCTCAACTTCGCCGCCGGCCGCATGCCGCGCGGAGTGTCACCGCAAATCGGGCCCGACGCCACCGGAGTCGGCTGGGTCTATCAGTACGCGCTGCTCGCCAGGGACAGCAGCCTGGCCGAATTGCGCACCATCCAGGACTGGTATCTGCGTTACCCGTTGAGCAAGGTCCCTGGCGTTGCCGAAGTCGCCTCGCTCGGCGGCTTCGTCCAGACGTATCAGGTCACGGTCGATCCGGTCAAGCTGCGAGCTTACGGCATTCCGTTGATGAAAGTCGTCCAGGTCATTCGCGAGTCCAACCGGGACGTCGGCGGCCGGGCGGTGGAAATGGCCGAGACCGAGTACATGGTGCGCGGCAAGGGCTACCTGCGCGGTCCCGGCGACCTCGAATTGCTCGTGGTGAAGAGCGATCAGGGTACGCCGGTATTGATCCGCGACATCGCCCGCGTCGAGCTGGCACCCGACGAGCGGCGGGGGCTGAGCGAACTGAATGGCGAAGGCGAAGTCGTTTCCGGCATCGCCATGGCGCGCTACGGGCAGAACGCGCTCGCCGTGATCGACCAGCTCAAGGCAAGGATCGAGGAACTCGGATCCGGACTGCCGGAAGGGGTGACGGTGGCCACGGTGTATGACCGCTCCGACCTCATCCGCCGCGCGATTGCCACGCTGCAGCGAACCCTGGTCGAGGAATCGGCGATCGTCGCGCTGGTCTGCGTCGTCTTCCTGCTGCACGTGCGCAGCGCGCTGGTGGCGATCCTGATGCTGCCGGTCGGCGTGTTGATCGCCTTCATCGCCATGCGTCTGCTCGGCATGAACTCCAACTTGATGAGCCTCGGTGGCATCGCGATCGCCATCGGCGCGATGATCGACGCCGCCATCGTCATGATCGAGAATGCCCACAAGCACCTCGAGCGCCTGCCACCAGGGCACGCCGACGAGGAACGCGGCGCGGCCATGCTGCTCGCCTGCAGGGAAGTGGGGCCGGCATTGTTCTTCTCGCTGCTCGTGATCACCGTTTCCTTCCTGCCGGTATTCACCCTGGAAGGCCAGGAAGGTCGGCTGTTCTCGCCACTCGCCTACACCAAGACCTTTTCGATGGCGGCCGCGGCATTGCTCTCGGTAACGCTGGTGCCGGTGCTGATGCGGCTCTTCATTCGCGGCCGAATCCTGCCGGAGGCGGCCAACCCCGTGAACCGCGCGCTGATCCGCCTGTACCGGCCGATCATCGCCGGCGTGATGCGCTGGAAAAAGGCGACCGTCGTCGGCGCACTGCTGATCCTCGCCGTCTCGATCTACCCGGCGTCGCGACTCGGCTCCGAGTTCATGCCGACGCTCAACGAGGGGACGCTGCTCTACATGCCAACGTCGTTGCCGGGAATGTCGATCACCAAGGCAGCCGAACTGCTGCAGACCCAGGACAAGATCATCAAGAGCTTCCCCGAAGTCGAGTCGGTCTTCGGCAAGGCCGGACGTGCCGGCACCGCCACCGACCCGGCGCCGATCGAAATGTTCGAGACGGTGATCAACCTCAAGCCGCAGTCCGCCTGGCGCGCCGGCATGACCACCGACAAGCTGATCGCCGAACTCGATCAGGCATTGCGCTTCCCGGGTGTGGCCAACGCCTGGACGATGCCGATCAAGGCCCGCATCGACATGCTCGCCACCGGCATCCGCACGCCGATCGGCGTCAAGGTGTTCGGCAAGGATCTGGACGAGATGGAAGAGCTCGCCAGGGCGATCGAAAAGGTACTGAAGACCGTCCCCGGCACCACCAGCGCTTTTGCCGAGCGCGTCACCGGCGGCTTCTACCTCAACATCGAACCGGATCGACGACAACTGGCGCGCTACGGTCTGGCAGTAGGTGATCTGCAGGATGTCATCGGTGCGGCGCTGGGTGGCGAAATGGTGACGACGACGGTCGAGGGCCGCGAACGCTACGGAGTAAATGTGCGCTATCCGCGCGAATTGCGCGCCGATCCGCAGCAGATCGCACGTGAGGTGCTGGTACCGACAGCGTCCGGCGCGATGGTGCCGCTCGGCCAGGTGGCGCGCATCGAAATCGGGAGGGGTGCAGCGGGCATCCGCACCGAGAATGCCCTGCTCTCGACGTACATTTTCGTGGACATCCGCGACCGCGACATCGGCGGTTACGTCGCCGAGGCCAGGAAGGCAGTGGCACAACAGGTCAAGTTCCCGCCGGGCACCCACATCGCGTGGAGCGGTCAATTCGAATACCTGGAACGGGCGATCGAGAGGATGAAAATCGTCGTCCCGCTCACCCTGCTCCTGATCTTCCTGCTGCTCTATCTCAACTTCAGGCGTCTGACCGAAACGCTGATCGTCATGCTCTCGGTTCCTTTCGCGCTGGTCGGCGGTGTCTGGCTGATGTGGCTGCTCGGCTACAACCTTTCGGTCGCCGTCGCTGTCGGCTTCCTCGCGCTGGCCGGCGTGGCGGCGGAAACCGGCGTCGTGATGTTGATCTATCTCGACCACGCCTGGCGGGCAGCTCAATCGAACTGTCGCGCCGCCGGGCGCGAACCCGCGGCGGCCGATCTCTACGCCGCCGTGATGGAAGGCGCCGTCGAGCGTGTGCGGCCGAAGATGATGACCGTCGCCGCCATCATCGCGGGCCTGCTGCCGATCCTGTGGGGCACGGGCACCGGTTCCGAGGTGATGAGCCGGATCGCTGCGCCCATGGTCGGCGGGATGATTTCGTCGACGGTCCTGACGCTGGCGGTGATTCCGGCAATCTACGCGCTGGTCAAGAAGCGGCGCCTGCGGGCGGGGAGCGAGGAATCCGGCTGCCGGGACTGAACCCCGCGCTACTTTCGGTGGCCGGCGGACCCAATAAAAGTTGCAATCAGCCACTCGCGGGGCGGAAGGACGACTGCAGTTCCGCGGCCTGGCTACCCGCTACGACACGCTCGCCTGTCGCTTGAATTGCTTGTTGCAGTTCGCAGCGCACCCATCCGCTTGCTGTGAACACGCGCCGGCCCTCTCGATTTCCGTCAAGGCATGGAGTCGGGGGCGATCAAGCGCACCTCGGGAAAGTAACTGCGATAACGGCGGGCGTCTCGGGTGAGCAAGGTCAGCCCGGAAACCAGGGCGTGGGCACCGATGTAGAAATCAGGCATGGGGGCGGTCTTGGCCCCGCCCGCACGGCGGTAGGCAACAAAAGCGCGTCCCGCTTGGAATGCCGCCTCCCAGGGAAGATCGGCGCGCTGCAGCAGCATGTCGGAGAGTATGGAGGCTATCTGCCGCTCCGAATCGGCGTAACCAGCCAACTCTGCGTAGATGATGGGGTTGATGAACACCGCGCCGTCATTCGCGGCGGAGATGAGTTGAGCTGCCGACCAGACATACCATTGGGAGTCCGGGTCTGCCGCGTCGATGATGACGTTGGTTTCGATAAGATAACTGCCCATCAATCCTCGCCACGGGTTTCCCGCATGATTTCGTCGGTGGTCATGCCGCAGCCCTGGAAAGCGCCACGCAGGCGCTCAACCAATTGCTGGCCTCTTGTGCCACCCTTGGGCTTGAGCCAGACAACGCCGTCCTTGAAAGCAAATTCCACATCTGTGTTTGGCATCAACCCTGCCTGTTTGCGGATTTCAGCGGGTATGGTCACTTGACCTTTGCTGGTAATGCGCATTTACGTCTCCTTCTTGCTGTAAGAGGTAAGAATAGCATAGCCTTACCTCGGCGGCCGGATCGTGAAAATGGCCGAAACCGAGTACATGGTGCGCGACAGGAGCTACTTGCGCGGCCCAGCCAACCTCGAACTGCCGGGATTTTGAAGAGCGATCGGGATACGCCGGTGCCGATCCGGTGGAGTACGGGCACCGGTTCCGGAATGATGAGCCGGATCGCCGCACCAATGGTCGGCGAGATGATTTCATCGACAGTCAAGTAGTGGCGGCCGCGGGGAACGGAGCGAGCGGACCGTAGCCCCTTACGGAGTCGGAACAGGAGATAACACCGTCGCTGAACCCGAATCCGGCTCCTGCTCACGGCCTTGCCCCCGTGCTCCCGGTCAGCTCCGCGGCAACCGCAGCCGATCGAGGCGCAGACGCTGCCGTTCGTCGAACAGGCGGCGGCTGGCGAGACCAACTGCCACCATGGTGCCGGAACCGGTGCCCCCGGCGATCAGGAACATCACCAGAATCTGGTACTTGACCGCTTCGACCGGCGGCGTTCCGGCGAGAATCTGCCCGGTCATCATCCCCGGCAGGCTGACGATGCCGGCCGCGGACATCGCGTTGATGATCGGGATCATGCCGATCCGAATGGCCTCGCGGCGACTGTCGGAAATCGCTCGCCGCCAGTCCTGGCCGAGCGCCAGGCGCGCCTCGATCACCGCGCGTCGCTGCGCGGCATCCTGCGTCAGCCGGTCGAGCCCCAGCGAAATGCCGTTCATCGTGTTGCCGAGCACCATCCCCAGCAGCGGAATCGCGTATTGCGGCGCATACCAGGGGTCGATGCCGATCACCAGCAGCAGCGCCAGCAGCGTCACCGCGAACGACGACACGAACATCGACAGGGTGCCCAGGCCGAAACCCCACCAGCCGACGAAACGGCGCTTCTGTCGCACCATCACCTCGCGCCCGGCCACGACGAGCATCACCGTCGCCAGTAGCGCCACCCACAGCGGCCGCGCGCTGTCGAACAGCAGCTTGAGCACCAGCCCGATCAACAGCAACTGCACGGTGCTGCGGACGGCGGACAGCAGCAGTGGGCGTTCGACGCCGAGATGCATGCGCAGTGACAGCCCGGCCAGCGCCAGAATCAGCAGCGCTGCGACCGCGAGATCGAAGGGGGAAAGTGCGACGACGTTCATCGCAGCGCCTGCAGCCGGCCGTCGTCGAGCAGGTAGCTGCGCTGCGCGACCCGCTCGATCTGCGCGCCGTCGTGACTGACCCAGAGCAGCGCCGCCTGCCGTTCCCGCCGATATTCATCGAGCAAGGCCTCGACCCACCGGGTGCCTTCCGCATCGAGATTGCCCGTAGGCTCGTCGAGCAAGAGGGCGGCGGGCGCCTGCATCAGCGTCCGCAACAGGGCCAGCCGCTGCCGCTCGCCCGTGGAACAGCGCGCCACTTCCCAATCCAGGGCAGCAGCGGGCAGGGCGAGTTGTTCCATCCAGCGCGATTCGACGCCACGATCGAAATGATCGCCGATGCGTTCCGACCACCACTGACTTTCGGCCGCCACCAGGGCGACCGCGCGCCGCCACTCGGGCGCCGGCAGTCTCGAGCAACTGGTCGCGTCGAGCAGCGCATCGCCACGGTGTGGATCGAGGTCGGCGATCGCGCGTAAGAGCAGCGTCTTGCCACTGCCAGACGCGCCGCGGATGCAGACGCACTGGGCACTGCCGATCGAGAGGTCAATCGGACCGACATGGCGAGTGGCAATTTGTCGAAGCTGCAGGCTGGGCATGGGCGTTCAGAAATCAGACCGGTCGCGGCACAACGGCTGCTGCGCGAGCACGAAGGCAGGGCCCGCCCCGCGGTCGCGATGAAGTCGATCCGCCGTATCAGGGAGCGGTCGGCCCGAAAAGCTCGTCGAGGCTGCGTGCGTCGAGCACGCGATCCAGCCAGGAATCGATCTGCTCGATCGGT
>WBZT01002545.1_pt1 | contig 12568 bp, 12 predicted proteins | sample 5204241 | NCBI WGS metagenome assembly WBZT01 (sample SAMN12344358, study PRJNA552823) | activated sludge metagenome | biome: Activated sludge suspended growth; feature: Nitrification reactor; material: Wastewater; isolation source: activated sludge from nitrification reactor of wastewater... | reverse complement strand
AATGAGCGGCTGCGCGCGCGAACAGTTCGCCCTGGCTGCGCTGGGCGAGCTTGACGGTCCATTCGAGACCCCCCGTCAGCGCCGCGCCCGACAGGTTGGCGCTGCCGATATAGGCCGACCCGAAGCCGGTGGCACGGTGGAACAGCCAGGCCTTGGCGTGCAGCCGCGTGCGTCGGCCATCGAGCGAGACGCGCACTTCGCAACCCGGCAGCCGCGCCAGCTCGTCCAGCGCGCGCGCCTCGGTGGCCCCGGTGTAGGTCGTGGTGAGGATGCGCACTCGCGTCCCGCCCGAGCCCGCAGCGCCGATGGCGGTGACTTGCTGCAGCACGTCGCGCAGCTTGCGCACGCCCGACACCGTGATGAAGCTGACCAGGATGTCGACCTGGTCGGCCGACGACAGCTCGCGCCGGATCTCCTGCAGCAGCGCGGGGCTGCCCTTGCCGGCCGTGAAGAGCCATGGCATCGCGAGCCCGGTCTGCGGCGGTGCCGGCACGGGCCGTGTGCCGCGGATGGCGCGCAGCACCCGTGCCGGCGACTCCAGCAGTTCGACGGGTTTGCTCTCGCGCTCCGCAGCGGTACGCGTGCGCGTGCGCTGGCGCAGCGCCAGCAACAACGCGTTGGCCAGCTCCAGCTGGCGGGCTGCGCACTCCGCGCCGTCGCCGGCGAGGTCTTCGAGCAGCGCCGCCATCTGGTGCACGACGGCATCGATGACCTGCGCGCTGATGTCGCCGCGCAATGGCAGCACTTCGGAGCGCTTCGCGTCGAGGCGCGCGTGCAGCTCCTCGGTCAGCAGTTGGTCGTAGAGGCCTTCAGGCAGCGGCATGTCGGAGGCTCGCGGGCACGGGGGCGCAAGGCTTGGTCAGATCGAACGCGAACGGCGGCGCGCGCAGACTGGTGGCGTCGCTTAGGGGGGCGGCCATTGGCGACGCCCGCGTCGAAGATTGTGTGTGACGTGGGCGGGAGGTTGCGGTCGAACTCGCCGTGCTGTGAGCAACGATCTACGGTGCTGGCGAAGCCGGTGGGTCCGCAGCCGGACGACCCAAGCCCAGCCCGAGCAACGCGTCGCGCATCGCCTCGGCCACCGGCGTCGAGGGCAGCGGCCCCACCGCTGCCGCCAGTGCGCTGCCGTCCAGCGCATGCGGCACGCGCCACAGGTAGCTCATGGCGGCGATTTCGCGCAGCATCGGCACCACGAGGCCGGCGGCGCGCAGCAGCGGCCAGGGCAGGCCGACGCGACGAAAGCCGCGCACCGGGCGCAGGCCGAGTGCCGCCGCGGCGGCCTCGATGGCGTCGAGCAGTTCACGCCCGCTGAGCGTGTGGCCGGCGAAGTGCAGCCGCCGGTGGCCGGGTGGGCCGGGTTGTCCAAGTTGCCCGAGTTGGCCGGGTTGCCCGAGTTGGCCGGGTTGCCCGAGTTGGCCGAGTTGCCCGAGTTGGCCGAGTTGCCCGAGTTGGCCGAGTTGCCCGGGTTGGCCGAGTTGCCCGGGTTGGCCGAGTTGCCCGGGTTGGCCGCCTTCGTGCGCGGCGCCCGCGACGGCGACGAAGGCGCGCGCCAGGTCGGGCAGGTAGGCCCAGGCATGAGGGCGGTCGAGCGGGCCCGGATAGACGAGCTTGCCGGCGGCGAGCGACTTGACGATCGCCAGGTCGAGCCACGAGCCGCGTCCGCCGCCGTAGAAGTCGCCGGCGCGCAGGACGACGCTGCGCAGCGTGCCCTGCTGCGCACGCTCGCGCAGCTCGGCTTCGAGCGCGACGCGCAACTCGCCCTTGCGCGTGCTGGGGCGCTCGGGCGTGTCCTCGCGCAGCAGCGCCGGCATGCCGGCGCCGAAGCCGTAGACGTTGCCCGGCAGCATGAACAGCGCCCCCAGCCGCTCGGCCACCGCCATGCCCTGGCGCGCCAGCGGCAGCATCAGCGCGTCCCATTGCGTGTACGGCGGGTTGACGGCGTAGACGACGGCGCGCGCGCCGCGCGCGGCTTCGAGCAGGGCCGGGGTGTCCGCGAGCGCCGCCCCGACGCGTTGCGCTCCCGAGGGCAGTGCCGCGTCGGCGCGCCGCGCTTGCGCGCGCACCTGCCAGCGCGCGTCGGCGAAGGCCTGCGCGGCCGCGCCGCCCAGGCGGCCGGCGGCGCCGAGCACGAGGACGACCGGGCGATCCATCGGGGCGGGGCGAGGGCGGGGGTGAGGTGCGCCGGTCTGCGCCGGCGGCGGCGGTGCATGCAGTGTGCGCGCTGCCGCGACCGGGATCAACGGAGCGGGCGCGTCCGCCTCGAACGCGCCCGGGCGCGGCGCGGACGAGGGATGGCGTCAGCGCCGTTGCCAGTACCCGCCGCGCCAGCGCCAGCCCGGTCCCTCGCGGCGCCAGTAGCCGGGCACCCACGCGTGCCCGCGTGGCGGCATGGCCCAGCGGCCGCCGATCCAGGTGTAGCGCCCCAACTGCCAGGCCCAGTACCCGCCGATCCACACGTAGCCCACGCCCGGCGCGGCCGGGATGACCTCGCCCGGCGGCATCGGCGGCGTGGCGTTGGCGTAGGGGCCGTCCACGGCTTCGTACGCGCCGTAACCGGGCAGCGGCGCCACCACGCAACCGCCGAGCGCGGCCGCACCCAATGCACCGGCGCCGAGCCAGGCCACGCGCCGCAGCCACTCGCGGCGCTCGATTGCAGGCGGTCTCATGGGCAAGCTCCTTTGGCGCCACGGCGGCACGCTGCTTCCTCAACGCGCCGCGCGTACGGGTCGGCGACCACGCGCGCGCCGCGTTACGCGGCTTTACTCGGTGAAGATGTGTTGCGGTGCGCCGCGTGCGGCAGGCGTCGGCCGTTGGCCTTCACGTGCCCTGCGAGCGCGCGGCGAGCTGGCGCAGTGCCTGCTCGTACACCTGCGGCGTCTGCGCGCCCTGGATCAGGTGGCGACCATCGACGACGACCGAGGGCACCGAGTGGATGCCGGCCTCGCGCCACTGCTGCTCGGCCGCGCGCACCTCGGCGGCGAACTCGTCGCCGTCGAGGATCGCGGCGGCGCGCCCGGTGTCCAGATCGAGCCGGCCGACGATGTCGAGCAGCACGTCGCGCGCACCCGGGTTGCGGCCATCGCCGTGGTAGGCCGCGAGCAGCGCGAGCTTCAGGCGCCGCTGCGCGTCGGCGTCCAGCTCGTGGCCGGCCCACCACAGCAGCCGGTGCGCATCGAAGGTGTTCCACACGCGGCCGCGCTCGCCGAAGGCGAAACCCACCGCCGCGCCGCGCTCGCGCAGGGCGGCCTGGTTGGCGCGCACCTGCGGCTCGGCCAGGCCGTAGCGCCGGCCCAGGTAGTGCACGAGGTCGGCCCCCTCGGGCGGCATGTCGGGGTTGAGCTCGAAGGGCTGGAACCCGAGCTCGACCGGGAAGGCGCCGTCGATGCGTTCGAGCGCGCGCTGCAACGAGTGCAGCCCCACGGCGCACCACGGGCAGGCGATGTCGGAAACGTAGTCGATCTTCATGGCAGATTTCGCTGGTTGCCGCGCCAGCATAAGACGCAGCGGCTGTCGGCGCCGGCGTGCGAGTTTGGGGTCGAGCAGGCCGCGCAGGCCGTCGCCGACGAGGTTCAACGCTTGCGCGCCAGTCGCGGGTCGAGCAGGTCGCGCAGGCCGTCGCCGATGAGGTTGAGCCCGAGCACGCTGGCCATGATCGCCAGGCCCGGGTACACGGCCAGCAGCGGCGCCTGGAACATCTGCGTCTGCGCCTCGTTGAGCATGCGCCCCCAGCTCGGCCGCGGCGGCTGCGTGCCCAGGCCCAGGTAGCTCAGCGCGGCCTCGGCCAGGATGGCGACGGCGAACGAGATGCTCGCCTGCACGATGAGCGGGCTGGCGATGTTGGGCAGCACGTGGTCGCGCGTGATGCACCAGGGCCCCTTGCCGGCCGCGCGCGCGGCGGTGACGAACTCGCGCGCCCACACCGCGTTGGCCGAGCCGCGCGCGAGGCGCGCGAACACCGGGATGTTGAAGATGCCGATGGCGACGATGCTCATCAGCAGCCCCGGCCCGTAGATGGCCGTGAGCATGATGGCCGACAGCAGCGCCGGGAAGGCGAAGGTGAAGTCGCTGGCGCGCATCACCAGTTCCTCGATCCAGCCGCGGCCTTCGGCGCGCGCGGCCGAGGCGAGGCAGCCGAGCGCCACGCCGATCACGAGGCCGATGCCCACCGCCACCACGCCGACGACGATGCTGTTCTGCGCGCCCACCAGCAGCTGCGAGGCGATGTCGCGCCCGAGGCTGTCGGTGCCCAGCCAGTGCGCGGCCGAAGGCGGCTGCAGCTTGGCCGGGATGTCGATCTCGGCCGGCGGATAGGGCGACCACAGCAGCGACACCAGCGCCGCCAGCACCAGCGCCGCCGTGAGCGCGGCGCCGGCGACGAAGCTCGGATGGCGCCGCGCGCGCTGCCAGAAGTCCATCGGATGCGGCCGCTCGTCAGCCCAGCCGCAGCCGCGGGTCGACCACCGCGTACAGCACGTCGACGACGAAGTTCACCAGCACGACGACGCCGGCCAGCAGCATCACCACGTCGCGCACGACGACGAGATCGCGGTTGGCGATGGCCTGGAACACGAGCCTTCCGATGCCCGGCAGCACGAACACGCTCTCGACGACGATGGTGCCGGTGACGAGGTTGGCGAACTGCAGCCCCGCCACCGTCAGCACCGGGATCATCGCGTTGCGCAGCACGTGGCGCCACAGCGCCTGGCGCTTGCTCAGGCCCTTGGCGCGCGCCGTGCGCACGAAGTCCTCGCGCATCACCTCGACCACCGACGAGCGCGTCATGCGTGCCAGGATCGCCGCCTGCACGGCCGCCAGCGAGACGGCGGGCAGCACGAGCGCCTTGAGCCCCGCCCACAGGCCGCCGCCGTCGTCCTCGCGCCAGCCCGGAAAGCCGCCCGCGCTCACCCAGTGCAGCTGCACCGCGAACAGCATGATCAGCAGGATCGCGAACCAGAAATTCGGGATCGCGATGCCGAGCTGGCTCGCCGCCATCACGCCCACGTCGCCGAGCCGGTTGTGGCGCGACGCGGCGTACACGCCGAGCGCGAGCGCGAGCACGACGGTGAGCCCCATCGCCATCGCCGCCAGCGGCAGCGTGATCTGCAGCCGCTCGACGATGAGCTCGGCGGTCGGCGTGCCGTAGCTGATGCTGTCGGCGGTGCGCCCCTGCAGCAGCCCCCCCACCCATTGGCCGTAGCGCACGAGCGCGGGCTGGTCCAGGCCGAGCCGGGCCTCGAGCGCGGCCACCGATTCGGGCGTCGCCGTCTCGCCGAGGATGACCTCGGCCGCGCTGCCCGGCAGCAGTTCGAGCACCGCGAACACCACCACCGACGCCACGGCCAGCGTGAGCACGAAGGCCGCCAGGCGCTTGAGCAGGAACAAAGCCATCGCGAACTATGATGCCTCAACGTCGCAGGCTGCTCCCGGAGATCAGGCCATGGCACGCGCTGCCGCTGCATTCGACACCTCGCCGGTCTTCGTCGGCGGCCACTGGCGCCGCGCGGCCGGCGGCCGGACGCTGCCGTTGACCAATCCTTCCGACGGCTCACTGCTCGGCGAGATCGCGCGCGGCGAGGCTGCCGACATCGACGACGCGGTGCGCGCGGCGCGCGCGGCGCTGGAGGGCGACTGGGGCGCGCTCGCCGCCGCCGAGCGCGGCCGCGTGCTGGCGAAGATGGGCACGCTGGTGCTCGAACAGGCCGACGAGCTGGCACGCCTGGAGGCACTCGACGTCGGCAAGCCGCTCGGGCAGGGCCGCACCGACGCGCTGGCGCTGGCGCGCTACCTCGAGTTCTACGGCGGCGCCGCCGACAAGGTGATGGGCCAGACGATCCCCTACGCCAACGGCTACACCGCGCTCACGCTGCGCGAGCCGCACGGCGTGACGGCGCACATCGTGCCGTGGAACTACCCGATGCAGATCATCGGCCGCAGCGTCGGCGCGGCGCTGGCGATGGGCAACGCCTGCGTGCTCAAGCCGGCCGAGGAGGCCTGCCTCACGGCGCTGGCGTTCGCGCGCATCGCCGCGCAGGCCGGGCTGCCGGCCGGTGCGCTCAACGTCGTGCCCGGGCGGGGCGAGGAGGCCGGCGCGGCCTTGTCGGCGCACCCGGGCATCGATCACATCTCGTTCACCGGCTCGGCGGCCGTGGGCACGCTGATCCAGGCCGCGGCGGCGAAGAACGCCGTGCCGGTGACGCTGGAGCTCGGCGGCAAGAGCGCGCAGATCGTCTTCGCCGACGCCGACCTCGACCAGGCGCTGCCCTTCCTCGTCAACGCCGGCATCCAGAACGCCGGCCAGACCTGCTCGGCGGCGAGCCGCATCCTGGTCGAGCGCGCCGTGTTCGACGAAGTCGTCTCGCGCATGGCCGGGCGCTACCGTGCGCTGCGTGTCGGGCCGGCGCTCGACGATCTCGACGTCGGACCCGTGATTTCCAGGCGCCAGCACAAGATCGTGAGCGGCTACCTCGATCTGGTGCACACGGGCGGCCTGCGCGTCGCCGCCGCGGCCGCGCTGCCGGCGACGCTGCCCCCGGGCGGGTACTACGTCGCGCCGACGCTGGTGGCCGACGTGGATGCCGGGCACCGCATCGCGCAGGAGGAGATCTTCGGCCCGGTGCAGGCGCTGATCGCGTTCGACGGCGAGGCCCAGGCGCTGGCCATCGCCAACGGCACGCCGTACGGGCTGGTGGCGGGCGTGTGGACGCGCGACGGCAGCCGTGCGCTGCGCGTGGCGCGCAGGCTGCGCTGCGGGCAGGTGTTCGTCAACAACTACGGCGCCGGCGGTGGCGTCGAGCTGCCCTTCGGCGGCGTCAAGCACTCGGGTCACGGGCGCGAGAAGGGCTTCGAGGCGCTGTACGGCTTGTCGGCACTGAAGACGGTCGCCATCAAGCACGACTGAAGCGAAGGGCACGACATGCGGCTGCAGGGCAAGGTGGCGGTGGTGACGGGCGGCGGCTCGGGCTTCGGCGCAGGCATCTGCGCCAAGTTCGTCGCCGAAGGCGCCAAGGTGGTGGTGGCCGACCTCGACCACGACGCCGCCGCTGGCGTCGCGGCCGCGCTCGGCAGCGCGGCGGTGCCGCTGCGCGTCGACGTGGCGCAGGCGGCCGACGTGCGCGCGATGCTCGACGCCGCCGAGCGGCATTTCGGGCGCCTCGACATCCTCGTCAACAACGCCGGCGTCACGCACCTGCCGGCGCCGCTCGAAGAGGTGGGCGAAGCCGACTTCGAGCGCATCGCGGCCGTCAACATGAAGGCCGTCTACCTCGCGATGTGCGCGGCAGTGCCGCGCCTGAAGGCCAATGCGCCGGGCGCGCACGGCATCCGCGGCGTCGTGCTCAACATGGCCAGCACGGCCGGCGTGAGTCCGCGCCCGCGCCTGGCCTGGTACAACGCCAGCAAGGGCTGGGTGATCACCGCCACGCGTGCCTGCGCGGTCGAACTGGCGCCCTTCGGCATCCGCGTCGTGGCGCTCAACCCGGTGGCCGGCGAGACGCCGCTGCTGCGCAGCTTCATGGGCGAGGACACGCCCGAGATACGCGCCAAGTTTCTCTCGACGATCCCGCTCGGGCGCTTCTCGACGCCCGAGGACCTGGGCAATGCCGCGTGCTTCCTCGTCGGCGACGAGGCGAGCATGATCACCGGCGTGTGCATGGAGGTCGACGGCGGGCGCTGCATCTGAGGTGCCCGGCGCCATCGGCCCGGACCGCCAGACGAGATACCCAAGATGACCCGACTGCTGACTGCCACGGATGTCGCGCGCATCGTTGCCGCGAAGGGGCTGCGCGCCACGTTCGACGAGCTTGCCGCCGTCATCGAGGCCGATCTGCGCCGCTGGCCGCAGTTCGAGAAGACGGCGCGGCTGGCCTCGCATTCGAGCGTCGGCGTGATCGAGCTGATGCCGGTGGCCGACGCCTCGCGCTACGGGTTCAAGTATGTCAATGGGCACCCGGGCAACCCGGCCCTGGGGCTGCCCACGGTGATGGCCTTCGGCGCGCTGGCCGACGTCGCCACCGGCCTGCCCCTGCTGGTTGCGGATCTGACGCTGGCGACGGCGCTGCGCACTGCGGCGACGTCGGCACTGGCGGCGCGCGTGCTGGCGCGTTCCGACGCGCGCTCGATGGCGCTGGTGGGCAACGGTGCGCAGAGTGAATTCCAGGCGCTGGCGTTTCACCTCCTGCTGGGCATCGACGAGGTCCGCCTGTACGACCCCGACGCCCTCGCGACCGCGCGCCTGCGGCGCCACCTGGACGCCGTGGCGCCCGCGTTGCGGCATCTGCGCTGCGCCAGCGCGCAGGAGGCGCTGGCCGGCGCCGACATCGTCACCACGCTCACGGCCGACAAGCACAGGGCCACGATCGTCGCGCCCTCCATGTTGGAGCCCGGCATGCACTTCAACGCTGTGGGCGGCGACTGTCCGGGCAAGACCGAGTTCGATCCGGCCGTGCTGCGCACGGCGCGCGTCTTCGTGGAATACGAGGCGCAGACCCGCATCGAAGGCGAGTCGCAGCAGATGCCGTCGGGTTACCCAGTCACCGAGCTATGGCAAGTGCTTACTCACACGACGTGCGGCCGACAGCATCGCGACGAGATCACGCTCTTCGACTCGGTCGGCTTCGCGCTGGAGGATTTCTCGGCGCTCGCGTGGCTGGCCGCGGCAGCGGCGGAAGCAGGCGTGGGCCACGAACTCGACCTGATCCCCACGCTCGACGACCCGAAGAACCTCTTCGGGCTGCTGGAAGCGGCCGGCGCGGCGGCCGGCCCTCTGCTGCAGCGGCATCAGGAGCGCAAGTGACTGCTTACAAATCCTGATCGTGCCGATCGGCTGCGGCCCACAGATCGGCCGCGTAGCGGGGGTCTGTCTCGCGCACCGAGTCGGCATAGCGCCGCAGCGCGGCGGCCTCGCCGATGCGCAGCGACCGGTCACGGTAACCGGCGTGCAGCCGGCGCGCCAGGTGCAGCGCGCCCAGCAGATCGCGCAGCCGCGGCGAGGGCGCCAGGCCGCGGACGGCCATCGAGGTGGGGGCGTGGAGCGTGGTGGTCGACATGGAAACCCTCTTGGACTGCTGCGGCGGCTTGCCGCGATGAAGACATCCTAGGGACGCGCTCGAGACAATTCAAACGAAAGTTGCTCATCACATAGATAAGCCATGCGCATATGACGACCGGACGGCGGAAACCCCAATTCCGCACCTTCGACCTGAACCTGTTGCGCGTCTTCGACGCCGTGATGTCCGAGGGCGGCGTCACGCGCGCGGCGCTGGCGCTGTCACTGACGCAGCCGGCGGTCAGCCAGGCGCTGCGCCGGTTGCGCGATGCGCTGGGCGACGAGCTCTTCGTCCGCGCCGCCCAGGGCCTGCGCCCGACGCCGCAGGCCGAGCGGCTGTGGCCGCAGGTGCGCAGCGCGCTGGCCAGCCTGCGCGAGGCCGTCGCACCCGAGCACTACGACCCGCAGCGCGATGCCGTGTCGTGGCGCCTGACGATGGCCGATGCCACGGCGGCGCGCCTGATGCCGCCGCTGATGGCGGCCATCGAAGCGCCCGGCGCGCTGGTCGATCTGCGCGTGATGCCGCTGCTCACGCGCGATCCGCGCACGCTGCTCGACAGCGGCGAGGCGGATCTGGCACTGGGCTCGTTTCCGGCCGCCGTGCAGGCGATCACCGCCGGTGGACCGGACTCGTGGCTGCGCCACGAACGCCTGTACGACACGCGCTACGTCTGCGTCATGCGCCACGATCACGCGCTGGCACGCACCGAGCTGACGCTCGACGCCTTCTGCGCCGCGCACCACCTCATGGTGAGCTTCTCGGGGCGCGCCCGCGGCCGGCTCGACCAGGCGCTCGCCGCGCTCGGCCGCAAGCGCCGCATCGCGCTCACGGTGAACCAGTACTTCACCGCCGGGCGCGTGGCGGCGCAGACCGAACTGCTCGCCGTGCTGCCCGAGTCGGTGGTCGAGGCCACCGGCTGCGCCGAGTTGCTCGCGGTGCGCGAGCTGCCGCTGGCGGTGCCGGCCGTGCACGTCGAGATGCTCTGGCACCTGCGCCACGATGCGCGCCCGGCGCACCTGTGGCTGCGCGAGCGGCTGCGCGCCGCGGCGGCGGCCAGCGAGATCAGTCGATGACGGCGGCGATCGCCTCGGCCGCGCGCTCGACGTTGCCGCTGTTGAGGCCGGCCACGCAGATGCGGCCCGAGCGCAGCAGGTAGACCGCGTATTCCGCGCGCAGCCGCTCGACCTGCGCCGCCGTGAGCCCGGTGTAGCTGAACATGCCGCGCTGGGTCAGGAAGTAGCCGAAGTCGCGCCCTGGCTTCGCGCTGGCGAGCACGGCGTGCAGCCGCCGGCGCATCGCCAGGATGCGCTCGCGCATCGCCGCCACCTCCGCCTCCCAGCGGCCGCGCAATGCCGGCTCGCCGAGCACGCGCGCGACGATGCCGGCGGCGTGCAGCGGCGGGCTGGAATAGTTGCGCCGCACCGTGGCCTTGAGCTGCCCGAGCACCAGCTCGGCTTCGGCGCGGTCGGCGCACACGAGCGACAGCGCGCCGGCGCGCTCGCCGTACAGGCTCATGCTCTTGGAAAACGAGTTCGCGACGAAGAAGACGAGCCCCTGCTCGGCAAGCAGGCGCGGCGCGAACGCGTCGGCGGCGATGCCGTCGCCGTAGCCCTGGTAGGCCAGGTCGAGGAAGGGCAGCAGTTCGCGCTCGCGCACGATGCCGGCCAGCTCGCGCCATTGCCCTTGCGTCAGGTCGACGCCGGTCGGGTTGTGGCAGCACGCGTGCAGCAGCACCACGCTGCGCGGCGGCAGCGCGGCCAGCGTCTCGCACATCGCGGCAAAGCGCACCCCGCCCCCGGCGGCGTCGTAGTAGGGATAGGTCTGGACCGCGATGCCGGCGCCTTCGAACATCGCGCGGTGGTTGTCCCAGGTCGGATCGCTGATCCAGACGCCGGCGCCGGGCAGCCAGCGGCGGATGAAGTCGGCGCCGACCTTCAGGCCGCCGCTCGAGCCGACGGTCTGCAGCGTCGCCACGCGGCCTGCGGCGAGCGCCGGGTGGCCGTCGCCGAACAGCAGCGCCTGCACCGCGCTGCGCATCGCCGCCGAGCCTTCCATCGGCAGGTACGGCTTGGCGCCGCCTTCGGCGAGCATGCGCGCCTCGGCCTCGCGCACCGAGTCGAGCACCGGGATGTGCCCGGCATCGTCGAAGTAGATGCCGATCGACAGGTTCACCTTGTGCGCGCGCGCATCGGCCCCGAACGCCTCGTTCAGGCTCAGGATGGGGTCGCCCGCATAGGGTTCGAGGTGGCTGAACGGCTTCATCTGGTGTTCCGTGTGCGCAGCGAGCATCGGCGCGTGCCTCACGCCGCGAGCGCCTTCTCGATGTCGGCGCGCAGCGAGTCGGGCGTGTCCTTGGGCGCGTAGCGTGCGAGTACCTGGCCGTCGCGGCCGACCAGGAACTTCGTGAAGTTCCACTTGATCGCCTCGGTGCCCAGCACGCCGGGCGCCGCCGCGCGCAGCCACTTCCACAGCGGGTGCGCCTGTTCGCCGTTGACCTGCACCTTGGACATCATCGGAAAGCTCACGCCGTATTCGCGCTGGCAGAACGAGGCGATCTCGGCGTCGCTGCCCGGATCCTGGCCGGCGAACTCGTTGCTCGGGAAGCCGACGACGACGAGGCCGCGATCGCGGTACTCGCGCCACAGCTGCTCGAGCCCCGCGAACTGCGGCGTGAAGCCGCAGCGGCTCGCGGTGTTGACGATCAGCAGCACCTTGCCGCGCTGCGTGCCCAGGTGCGCCGGCTTGCCCTCGATCGACAGGGCCTCGAAATCGTAGATGCTCGACTCGGCCATCGTGGATGCCTTTCGCGCCGCTTGACAGCCGCAGATGTTAGCCGGCCGGCCGCCCGAAGAGACCGCGCTCATTGACAGCCTGCGATGCGGGCCGCAGGATCGCCGCCCGAGAGCCCCGTCGCGCATGACCCTGCCGTACCGCATCGCCTTGCTGGGGCTCGCCGCCTTCGAGCGCAGCACGCTGTCCACTTACTTCCGCCTGGCCGCGAACCGCACGCCGCGCTACGAGGTCGGACCGGTCCTCGACGAGGCCGATTTCCTGGTTGCCGACGCCGATCACGAACCGTCGGTGCAGCTCGTGCTGGCCACCGAGAAGGCGCACGACACCGTCTTCGTCGGCGTGCGCCGACCGGCCGAGGCGCGTGCCTGGGCGGCGCGCCCGCTCGAGCCGCTCACCGTCCTGCGCGAACTCGATGCGCTGGTGGCGGCGCGCGCGCGCGCGGGCGTGCCTGCACCCGGCGGCGCGGGGCGAACGAGGCACGCGGCGTCCCGGCCGTCGGGGGTTGCCGGCGCGCATCGAGCGCCCGCCACCGCGCCCGCGCCCTCGCGCGGATCGCCACCCGGGCCCGAGCTGACCGGGTTCCCCGAGCTGCCCGAGTTGACCGAGTTGACCGAGTTGACCGAGTTGACCGAGCCGCTCGAACTCGTGCTGCCGGCGCTGGCCGCGTCGGCCGTCTCGGCGCCGCGCGCCGCATCCGCGCCCGCCCTGGCGGACGAAGGGCCGGTGGATGC
>WBZT01002544.1_pt1 | contig 12572 bp, 10 predicted proteins | sample 5204241 | NCBI WGS metagenome assembly WBZT01 (sample SAMN12344358, study PRJNA552823) | activated sludge metagenome | biome: Activated sludge suspended growth; feature: Nitrification reactor; material: Wastewater; isolation source: activated sludge from nitrification reactor of wastewater... | reverse complement strand
AGCCTCGCGCAGCCGTCCCGCCTCGACCAGCTTGACGTTGTCGATCTGCACGCCCTCTTCCTCGATGCGCGTCGAGAAGGGCGGCATCGAGCCGGGCGTGCTGCCGCCGATGTCGGCATGGTGGCCACGGCTGCCGACGTAGAAGAGGATCTCGCGGCCGGCCTCGTCGAACACCGGCGTGACCACCGTGACGTCGGGCAGGTGCGTGCCGCCGTGGTAGGGATCGTTGAGCGCGTAGACATCACCCGGCTTCATCGCGCCGGCATTGCGCGCGATCACCGTCTTGATCGACTCGCTCATCGAGCCCAGGTGCACCGGCATGTGCGGCGCGTTGGCGATCAGGTTGCCCTGCGCGTCGAACAAGGCGCAGGAGAAGTCCAGCCGCTCCTTGATGTTCACCGAATAGGCCGTGTTCTGCAGCTGCAGGCCCATCTGCTCGGCGATATTCATGAAGAGGTTGTTGAACACCTCCAGCATCACCGGGTCGACCGTGGTGCCGATGGCGCGCTGCGCCTCGCGCGGCACCACGCGCTCGAGCACGAGATGGTCGAGCGCCGTCACGCGCGCGCGCCAGCCGGGCTCGACCACGGTGGTGGCGTTGCGCTCGGCGATGATGGCCGGGCCGTCGACGAAGAGCCCCGGCTTCGCGGCCTCGCGCAGCACCAGCGCCGCATCCCACCATTGGCCACCGCTGAAGAGCCGCACCGTCTCGGCTGCGGTCATGGGCGCCGCCGGCAACAAGGGCTGCGCGGACTCGGCCGGCGCATCGCCCGCGCCCACCGCCTCCACCGACACCGCCTCGACCACCAGCGCACGCTCCTTCATCAGGAAGGCGAAGCGCTGGCGGTAGGCGGCTTCGAAGGCGGCCTCGATCTGAGCGGCCGTGCCGTAGGGCACGATCAGTGCCGAATCGGTGCCCTCGTAGCGCAGGTGCACGCGCCGGTGCGTGTGCAGCGCGCCGCTGCTCGCGCCCTGGCGGCGCAGCTCGGCTTCGGCCTCGGCGGCCAGCGCGTCGAGGCGCTCGGCCACGGCCGGCAATGCCTCGGCCACGCGCAGTTCCACCGCCGCCTCGCGCATCACGCTCTGGTCGGCCAGGCCCATGCCGTAGGCCGAGAGCACGCCGGCCAGCGGGTGCGCGAAGACGCGCTCCATGCCCAGCGCATCGGCCACGAGGCAGGCGTGCTGCCCGCCCGCGCCGCCGAAGCATTGCAGCGTGTAGCGCGTGACGTCGTAGCCGCGCGCCACCGAGATCTTCTTGATCGCGTTGGCCATCGCCCCCACCGCGATGTCGATGAAGCCCTCGGCCACCTGCTCGGGCGTGCGCCGGGTGCCGGTGGCCTGCTCGATCCGTGCCGCCAGTTCGGAAAACTTCGCGACGACGATGTCGCGGTCCAGCGCCTCGTTCGCATGCGCGCCGAACACCTTCGGGAACCAGGCCGGCTGGATCTTGCCGACCATCACGTTGGCATCGGTCACGGCCAGCGGCCCGCCGCGCCGGTAGCAGGCCGGGCCGGGGTTGGCGCCCGCGCTCTCGGGGCCGGCACGCAGCCGTGCACCGTCGAAGGCGAGGATGGAGCCGCCGCCGGCCGCCACGGTGTGGATGCTCATCATCGGCGCGCGCATGCGCACGCCGGCCACCTGGGTCTCGAAGGCGCGTTCGAACTCGCCGGCGAAGTGGCTCACATCGGTGGAGGTGCCGCCCATGTCGAAGCCGATGACACGCACATCATGTGGGCACCCGGCCTCGCGGGTACGCGAGTCCACCCGCCGAGCGGGTTGCGTGCCGGCTTGGGGCGGCCCGGCGCTCGGCCCGCCGCCCAGATCGTCCTTGGCCAACTGCGCCGTGCGCACCATGCCGACGATGCCGCCCGCCGGGCCGGAGAGGATGGCGTCCTTGCCCTGGAAGGCGCGCGCATCGGTGAGCCCGCCGCTGCTGCGCATGAAGAAGAGCTTCACGCCCGGCATCTCGGCAGCGACCTGCTCGACATAGCGGCGCAGGATGGGCGAGAGGTAGGCGTCGACCACCGTGGTGTCGCCGCGGCTGACCAGCTTCATCAGCGGGCTCACCTCGTACGACACGCTCACTTGCGTGAAGCCGAGCGATCGAGCCAGCCAGGCCGCCGCCTGCTCGTGCGCCGGGTAGCGCCAGCCGTGCATGAAGACGATGGCCACGCTGCGCAGGCCGGCGTCGTAGGCGGCCCAGAGGCGCTCGCGCAGGTGGTCTTCGTCGAGCGGCTCGATCACCGCGCCGTCGGCGCCGACACGCTCCTGCGCCTCGATGACGCGCTTGTAGAGCAGCTCGGGCAGCACGATGTGGCGGTCGAACAGGCGCGGCCGGTCCTGGTAGGCGATGCGCAGCGCGTCGCGGAAGCCGCGGGTGATGATCAGCAGCGTCGGCTCGCCCTTGCGCTCCAGCAGCGCGTTGGTGGCCACCGTGGTGCCCATCTTCACGCACTCGACCAGCTCCGGCGTGATCGGCTCGCCGGGCTTCAGCCCGAGCAGGTGGCGCATGCCGGCCACCGCCGCATCGCGGTACTGCTCGGGGTTCTCCGACAGCAGCTTGTGCGTGACCAGCGTGCCGTCGGGGCGGCGCCCGACGACGTCGGTGAAGGTGCCGCCGCGGTCGATCCAGAACTGCCAGCGCGGGGAAGTGTTCATGAGGCGTTCACAGCGAAGTGGCGGCGCGCGCCGCCTGGTCGTAGAGCCCGGACATGGTGCGCAGCAGCTTGGCCATCTCGCCGATGTCGGCATTGCGCTGGGTGTCGAGGTTGTCGACCAGGCAGCTCTCGCGCACCTCGCGGTACCTCGTCACCGCCGCCTCGCCGTCCGGCGTGGGGCTGTAGAACACTTCCTTGCCCTGCTTGTCGCCACGCGCCAGGCCGGCGGCCACCAGCTTCTTGAGCGAGTAGCCGACCACGTGGGTGTCCTCGTAGTTGAGCACGAAGCAGATGTCGGCCAGCTTCTTGTTGCGGGCGCGGTGGTTGATGTGGTGCAGCACCAGCACGTCGGTGATGGTCAGATCGGGGCAGCCGGCGGCGGCCATGCAGCGCATTGCCCAGCGCGAGAAGGCGTTCCAGGCCACGATCAGGCCGAACTCGAACTCGGAGAGCTCGACGCTGCGCGGCGAGACCAAGTGCGAGGACGAGACGATGCCGCGCGGTGCGCTGCGGCGCGCCGGCGCGCCAGGTGCCGGTGGTTTTCTTGCCGATGGCTTGACGCTGGCCTTGGCGGGCATCGGTGCTTTCCCCGAAACGTTGAAGATTTATTGACAATTTATCGGAACGATCCCTAGACTGCAATCGCGCTTCACCCCAACTTCGACCTTCCCGACCTCAGGAGCAACGCATGTCCCTGACCCGCCGCTCGCTCGCCGCCGCCGCGCTGTTCACACTGGCCGCCGCGCCCTTCGCCGCTGTCGCGCAGACCAAGTGGGATCTGCCCGCCGCCTACCCGGCCACCAACTTCCACAGCGAGAACCTGGCGCAGTTCGCGGCCGACGTCGAGAAGGCCAGCGCCGGCAAGCTCAAGATCACGGTGCATGCCAACGCATCCCTCTTCAAGGCGCCGGAGATCAAGCGCGCCGTGCAGGGCGGGCAGGCGCAGATCGGCGAGATCCTGCTGGTGAACTACCAGAACGAATGGCAGATCTTCGGCGCCGACGGCCTGCCCTTCCTGGCCGACAGCTACGACGCGTCGATGAAGCTCTACAAGGCGCAGAAGCCGCTGCTCGAGAAGAAGCTCGGCGAGCAGGGCATGCTGCTGCTGTACGCGGTGGCCTGGCCGCCGCAGGGCATCTACGTCAAGAAGCCGATCGCCGCGGCCGCCGATCTCAAGGGCGTCAAGTGGCGCGCCTACAGCCCGGCCACCGCGCGCATCGCCGAGCTCGTGGGCGCCCAGCCGGTGACGGTGCAGGCCGCCGAGCTCTCGCAGGCCATGGCCACCGGCGTGATCGAGAGCTACATGTCCAGCGGCGTGACCGGCTACGACACCAAGACCTACGAGCACCTCAAGTACTACTACGACACCCAGGCCTGGCTGCCCAAGAATGCGGTGATCGTCAACAAGGCCGCCTTCGACGCGCTCGACAAGCCGACGCAGGCCGCCGTTCTGAAGGCCGGCGCCGACGCCGAATCGCGCGGCTGGGCCGCCAGCCGCAAGGTCAACAGCGACGTGCTGGAGAAGCTCAAGGCCAACGGCATGCAGGTGCTGCCGCCCTCGGCGGCGCTGAAGACCGACATGGGCAAGGTCGGCGAGGTGATGCTCAAGGAATGGCTCGACAAGGCCGGCGCCGAGGGCCAGGCGCTGGTCGACGCCTACCGGAAGTAGGCCGGCGTGCGGCGCGCGCTCGACCGGCTCTACGACGGCTGCGCCGCGCTGGCGGCCTGCTTCATGGTGGGGCTGCTGGTGGCGGTGCTGCTGTCCGTGATCGGGCGGCAGCTGCACTTCAACATTCCCGGCATCGACGCCTACGCCGGCTACCTGATGGCCGGCGCCGGCTTCCTCGCGCTGGCGCACACGCTCAAGCGCGGCGAGCACATCCGCGTGACGCTGCTGATCGGCCGGCTGCAAGGCACGCCGCAGCGCGCGATGGAGCTGTGGGCGCTGTTCGCCGCCTCGCTGCTGGCGCTGCTGGCGGCCTTCTACAGCGTGCGCCTGGCCTGGCAGTCGTACAGCTTCCACGACATCTCGACCTCCAACGACGCCACGCCGCTGTGGATCCCGCAGCTGTCGATGGCGCTGGGCACGGCGGTGCTCGCCATCGCCTTCGTCGACGAGCTGGTGCTCGAGGCGCGCGGCAAGCGCCTGCCGCCGATGCCCGAGGAGGCGACCCGCAATGAGTGACCTCGCCATCACGCTGCTGCTGGTCGGCGCGCTGTTCCTCATCCTCGCCAGCGGCGTGTGGATCGGCCTGACGCTCTCCGGCGTGGCCTGGATCGGCATGCAGCTGTTCAGCTCGCGCCCGGCCGGCGACGCGATGGCCGTCACCACCTGGGGCTCAGCCTCGAGCTGGACGCTGACCGCCCTGCCCCTGTTCGTCTGGATGGGCGAGATCCTGTTCCGCACGCGGCTCTCGCAGGACATGTTCCGCGGCCTCGCGCCCTGGATGCAGGCCCTGCCCGGCCGGCTGCTGCACGTCAACGTGGCCGGCTGCGCGATCTTCGCCGCCGTGTCGGGCTCGAGCGCCGCCACCTGCGCCACCATCGGCAAGATGAGCCTGCCCGAGCTGCAGCGGCGCGGCTACCCGGAGATGATGGCGCTCGGCTCGCTGGCCGGCGCCGGCACGCTGGGCCTGCTGATCCCGCCCTCGATCATCATGATCGTCTACGGTGTGGCGGCCGACGTGTCGATCTCGCAGCTGTTCATCGCCGGCGTGATTCCGGGCATCCTGCTGGCCGCCATCTTCTCGGCCTGGATCGCGCTCTGGGCGCTCACCCATCCGGGCCAGATTCCGCCCGCCGACGCGCGCCTGACGTTCGGCCAGAAGCTGCGCGAATCGCGCCACCTGATCCCGGTGGTGCTGCTGATCGCCGCGGTGCTGGGCTCGATCTACGGCGGCATCGCCACCGCCACCGAAGCGGCCGCGCTGGGCGTGGTGGGCTCGCTGATCCTCTCGGCGGCGCAGGGTTCGATGTCGTGGGCCACCTTCCGCGACTCGCTGCTGGGCGGCACGCGGCTGTACTGCATGATCGCGCTGATCCTCGCCGGCGCGGCCTTCCTCACGCTCTCGATGGGCTATATCGGCCTGCCGCGCCACCTGGCCGAATGGATAGGCTCGCTGGGCCTCACCAAGTGGCAGCTGATCCTCGCGCTGACGGTGTTCTACGTCGTGCTCGGCTGCTTCCTCGACGGCATCTCGATGGTGGTGCTGACCATGGGCGTGATCATGCCCACCATCCAGAAGGCCGGCATCGACCCGCTGTGGTTCGGCATCTTCATCGTCATCGTGGTCGAGATGGCGCAGGTCACGCCGCCGGTGGGCTTCAACCTGTTCGTGCTGCAGGGCATGACGAAGAAGGACATCACCACCATCGCGCGCGCCGCCTTCCCCTTCTTCATGCTGATGGTGCTGATGGTGGTGCTGCTCTACGCCTTCCCGCAGATCATCACCTTCCTGCCCGAGCAGATGCGGAACTGAGGGGTCGTTTCCCGCCAATTCCGGGCATCGCGGCGGCGCCGCGCGGCGCACCATCGCCGCATGACCGACCTCTCCACCCCCCTGGAATGGCAGCTCGCCGACGGCGCCCGGCCGCCCGGCGCGCCGCGCCGCGAGGCCGACAAGCTCGCCCGCGAGGTCTTCGCCTGGCCGACGCCGCCGTTTGCCAGCTACCCGGCGCCGACGCCGCAGACCGACCCGCTGCCCTGCGAGATCGTCGGCCTGAACGACAAGCGCACCAGCGGCCGGCTGACCTTCTTCGTGCCCGAGGAAGCGGTGGCGCACGTGCAGATCCCGCCGGCGCGCACCACGCTGCCGCTGCGCTTCGACCAGTTCCGCACGCTCACGCTCACCACGCCGCTCGCGCCCCACGCGCCGGCGCCGCAGGATCCGCACTCCGACATGCTCGGCCAGCGCAGCTGCAGCGAGTTCCGCATCGACTGGCAGGGCGGCGGCGAGCTGCGCGGCCAGACCATCGGCCACGTCGAGAACGAGCATGGCCTGTTCCTGTTTCCGCCGGTCGACGAGGCCGGCAGCGTGCAGCGCCTGTTCGTGCCGCGCGCCGCCTACGCGGGCTGGGAGCTGGGCGCACGCATCGGCGAGCTGCTGGTGCAGCACGCGCGCGCCACGCCGCAGCAGGTGGAGCAGGCGGTCGACACGCAGAAGAACCTGCGCAGCCAGAAGATCGGCGAGATCCTGCTGATGCGCCAGGTGGTTTCGCCCGCGCAGCTCTTCGAGGCGATCGACCGGCAGGCGCGCATGCCGATGGTGCGCATCGGCGACGCGCTGGTCTCGCTGGGCATGATCACGCAGGCGCAGCTCGACGAGGCGCTCGCGCAGCAGCAAAGCGACCGCAGCACGCCGCTGGGCGAGCTGCTGGTGCGCATGGGCGTGGTGTCGCGCGCCGACCTGCAGGTGGCGCTGTCGCGCAAGATGGGCTACCCGCTGGTGGACATCGACGCCTTTCCGGCCGAGGCCGACGCGCTGCGCAAGATCCCCTACGCCGCCGCCAGCCGGCTGGCGCTGATGCCGCTGCTGATCCGCGAGGGCCGGCTGATCGTCGCGCTCGACGATCCGGCGCGCCGCCACGCCGCCGCCGAGGAGGCCGAGTTCATCGCGCAGATGAAGGTGGTGCCGGTGCTGGCGCAAAGCCGCCGGCTGGAGGACGTGCTGCACGCCGCCTACGAGAAGATCGGCGGCCTGCAGTCCGGCCGCTTCCCGGAGAGCGACGCGGCGCAGCCGATCGAGTTCGCGCTCACCGATACCGACAAGCTGATCGAATCGCTGGAGCGCGACAACGCGCAGGGCAGCCTCGCGCTCGACGAGGAGGCGCAGATCGAGCAGAGCGACAACTCGCTCGTGCGGCTGATCAACACCATGATCGTCGAGGCGCACAAGGACGGCGCCTCCGACATTCACGTCGAGAGCTACCCGGGGCGCGAGAAGATCCGCATCCGCTTCCGCAAGGACGGCCTGATGCGCACCTACCTCGAGCTGCCCTCGAGCTACCGCAACGCGATGGTGGCGCGCATCAAGATCATGTGCGACCTCGACATCAGCGAGAAGCGCAAGCCGCAGGACGGCAAGATCAACTTCGCCAAGTTCGTGCCGCAGCACCGCCTCGAGCTGCGCGTGGCCACCATCCCCACCACCGGCGGCCTGGAAGACGTGGTGATGCGCATCCTGGCCTCGGCCAAGCCGATTCCGCTGCCGCGCATCGGGCTCTCCGAGCGCAACCTCGCCGAGCTGCAGCGCGTGGTCGAGCGGCCCTACGGCATGGTGCTGTGCGTGGGCCCCACCGGCTCGGGCAAGACGACCACGCTGCACTCCGCGCTCAGCCACATCAACGTGCCCGAGCGCAAGATCTGGACGGCCGAGGATCCGGTCGAGATCACCCAGCCGGGGCTGCGCCAGGTGCAGGTCAACCCGAAGATCGACTGGACCTTCGCCAAGGCGCTGCGCGCCTTCCTGCGCGCCGACCCGGACGTGATCATGGTCGGCGAGATCCGCGACCAGGAAACCGCGCAGACCGCGGTGGAGGCCTCGCTCACCGGCCACCTCGTGCTCTCGACGCTGCACACCAACAGCGCGCCCGAGACCGTGACGCGCCTGCTCGACATGGGCATGGACCCGTTCAACTTCGCCGATTCGCTGCTCGCCGTGCTGGCGCAGCGCCTGGTGCGCCGGCTGTGCGGCGAATGCCGCACCAGCCGCCCCGCCAGCGAGGAGGAGATCGACGAACTGCTGGCCGACTACCTGAACAGCTTCGGCGACGAGGCGACGCCGGCGCTGCGCGAGGCGACGCTTCGCGGCTGGATCGCACGCTTCGGCCGCGACGGCCGGCTGCAGCACTTCCACGCGCCGGGTTGCGCGCATTGCGGCAACACCGGCTTCCGTGGCCGCGCCGGCGTGCACGAGCTGATGGTGGTGTCACGCGCGCTGCGCCGCCTCATCCAGACCGGCGCCCGCGCCGAGGCCCTGCAGGAGACGGCGCTGCGCGAAGGCATGCGCACCCTGCGCCAGGACGGCATCGAGAAGGTCTGGGCCGGCGTGACGACGACCGACGAGGTGCGGGCGATCAGCAACAGCTGAGCGTGGCGCCCTCGAAGGCTCAGGCATCAGTGCGTCGGGATGAGCGCCAGTGCCTTCTTCCCTCCCGGCACGACCTGGGTGGCCAGCTTCTGATCCATGGTCGCGAGACGCCCGCCGTTGGCGTGGGCGAGGGCAAGCAGGTAGCTGTCCGTAACGCGCGAGTGGCTGGAGAGGAGCTCGGGGGCAAAGAAGCCGGCGTCGGCGATGCTGAGATCGTCGGGCCAGAACTCATGCCCGGGCAATCCGCGAATCGCGCAGAGCGACGCCAGCACCGCGCTGGGCGGCCCGGGCGAGTTCGGGTACTTCGGGTGCCCGACGATACGGACGAGGCCATTCTCGGTGAGCGGGCACGTCGCAAATGCCTTGTGACCGACACGCGCGAACCAGTCGTGCGCCGGGTCGTGCTGAATGTGCGCCGGATCCACGAGCGCAATGAGAACGTTGACGTCCAGCAGATGGACGGTCACGGTAGTTCGTCGCGCAGCTGGTTGACCAGTTCCGGCGTGACGGGCGTCGCTCCGCGGCGGCTCGGCAGCAGCGGGACGCCGTTGCGCTCGCTGCGTGCTGCCCGGGCTCCGCGCGCCAAGCCTTGCCTGGCCAACGTGGAGATGACTTCCCCGACGCTCTTGCGATCCCGTTCGGCAAGGTGCTTGGCGGCGATGAGGACGTCGTCGTCGATGGCAAGGGTGGTGCGCATGATATGGCTCCTGATGCTGTGCATCATACATCACGCATCACTTCCCGCCAGCGGCCGCCACCGCGCCAGCCCGCCGAAGACGAGCAGCCCAGCCGCCAGCGCCGCGGCCGCGGTGTAGAGCGAGAGCGCGAAACCCTCGGCCGGGCTCGCCGTGCGGCGCAGCAGCCAGGCCACCAGCGGCGGGCCGGCGATCTGGCCGAGCCCATAGGCTGCTGTCAGCAGGCCGATCAAGGCCGAGGCGCCGTGCGGCCGCAGCCGCCGCGCCTCCTGCATCGCGAACAGCGTGATGGCGGTGAAGGGCAGCCCGAGCAGCAGGCTGCCGAGGGCGAAGCCGGCCAGCGTCGGCCACCACACGCCGAGCAGCACGCCGGTGGCCTGCATCGCGTAGCAGCCCATCAGCAGGTGGCGGCGATCGAGCTGCATGGGCAGGCGCACCGTGATCAGCGCGCCGGTCGAAACGCCGAGGCCGAACAGCGGCCAGAACAGGTCCAGCCAGATCGAGCCGGGCAGCGTCTGGCGCGCGATCACCGGCAGGAAGGTCGCCGTGATGATGTAGCCGAAGCCCGCCAGGCCGTAGGCCAGCGTGAAGGCCGCGAGCACGCCGGCCGGCGGCGGCGCGTCGTCGGCCGAGGCCGCCGCGCTCACCGCCACCGCACCGCTCAGCTGCGACCAGGCCAGCGCGGTGAGCGCGGCGGCGAGCAGCGCGAACACCGCCCAGCCCACCGCCGCCTGCAGGCCCTGCGCCACCATGGCGCTCGCGGCCAAGCCGCTGACCGTGATGCCGAGCCCCGGGCCGACGTAGATGATGCCGGCCAGCGCCGGCGCGCCGAGCGCGCTCAGGCGCGCCAGGCACCAGCCCGAGACATAGACGAATACCAGCGCGCTGGCCACGCCGGCCAGGCCGCGCCACAGCGGCCACAGCGCCGCACCCGGCAGCGCCATGCCGAGCGTGAGCAGCACCGTGGCCACCAGGCCGGCGCGCACCACCGCCGTGTGCCGCAGCGGCCGGCGCAGGCCCCAGCGCCGCCACATCGTGGGCTGCAGCGCGCAGGCCATCGCGCCGAGCCAGTAGCCGAGGTAGTTGGCCGTGGCCAGCCAGCTGGCGCCGCCCAGGTCGACGACGCCGTCGTGCAGCATCATCGGCAGCAGCGGCGTGAAGGCGAAGCGGCCGATGCCCATGGCGATGGCCAGCGAGAGCAGGCCCGCGAACGCGATGGCCAGCGGACGGGCGCCCGCGGCGCCTTCGGAAGACGATGACATGCGGCGATTGTCTCAACCGCCGCCGCGCTGCGTGTACAGGTCGAAGAAGCGCATGAAGGCGTGCCGCTCGGCTTCGTCGACGCCCTCGAAGTGGAAGACGATCGCCAGGCGCGGCATGCTCATCAGCGCGATGCGGCGCGGCGGCAATTCGTGCCATGCGAGCGTGAGGCGGCCGCCGCCGATGATCACCTCGGCTGAGCGCGCCAGCAGCGTCAGCGCACGGCCGTTCACCGCGCCGGGCAGCCAGCGCAGCAGTTCGGCCTCGGTGCAGCCCATCTCCCGCTCGAAGCCGGCGGGATACGCGGCCTGCATTGTTCAGCCGCCCGCGATCGGCGGCCAGATGGCCAGCACGTCGCCGTCGTGCAGCACATGCGACAGGCGCTGCTCGGGCGGCACGTAGCTGCCGTTGACCAGCACCAGATGCACCTGCTTGGCCGGCAGGCCGAAGGGCTCGATGGCCTGGGCCACCGCGCTGCCCTCAGGCAGCTCGAGCGGCATGCGGTTGTCGTAGCGGCGCTCGGCGGGCAGGTAGTGCGTGAGGCTGGCGTAGAGCTTGAACGTGATCTTCATTTCGGCGCGACGAGCGCCCGCGCGCCCTGGCCCTGCGCGCTGGCGAGGTAGGCCTCCATCAGCAGGGTCGGATCGCGCTGCAGGCGCTGCTTCCACTCGCCGAGTTTCACCTGCCCTTCCACCAAGCCACGCATCACGCCGACATGCTCGGTCCAGCCGATGCTGTTGCAGCCGACCAGCACGTCGTCCTTGAACTGCAGGCTCAGGTGCCGGCCGGCCGCGCGGTCGGTCAGCTCGACCTGCTCGCCGCCGGGCACGCCCTGCCAGTGGCCGAAGCTGGTGGAGATCAGCCCGAGCGTATCGAGCACGTTGATCTGCGTGACGCCCTTGAGCACGGCGCGCCGGCCGACCATGTTCAGCGCCGCCACGCGCGCCTGGTCGGCGGCATTGGGCTGGATGGCGCTGACGATGGTCTTGCCGCTGACGATGTCGAAGGCTTCGGCGCAGTCGCCGGCGGCGTAGACGTTCTCCACCGTGGTCTGCAGGTGCTCGTCGGTGAGCACGCCCACCAGGCACTTGATGGGCGAATCCTTCAGGAAGCCGATGTTGGGCTTCACGCCTGTGGCGCTGATGACGAGATCGGCGTCCAGCGTCGGGCCGCCGGCGAGCTTCACCTTCATCGCGCTGCCATTGGCCTCGATGGCCTCGACGCGCGCGCCGGTGAAGACGCGCACGCCCTTGGCTTCGCACCACGCCTTGATCATGCCGCCGGCGGTCGGGCCCATCATGCGCGGCACCATGCGGTCGCCCATCTCGACCACCGTGAGCTCGACGCCGCGCGCCGCCAGCGCTTCCATGATGATGCAGCCGATGAAGCCGGCGCCCATCTGCAGCACGCGCGCGCCCTTGGCCGCCCGCTGCGCGATGGCGCGCGCATCGGCCAGCGTCCAGCAGCTGTGCACGTGGGGCAGGTCCATGCCGGCAATCGGCGGGCGCACCGGGCTCGAGCCGGTGGCGATCAGCAGGCGGTCGTAGGCGAGCGAACTGCCGTCGTCCAGGTGCACCTGCTTGCGGCCGCTGTCGATGCCCTTGGCGCGCCCTTGCCGGCGTTCGATGCGCAGCGCCTCGAAGTGCCCCGCCGTGTGGCGCAGGTGCGTGCCCTCTTCGCCGATGTGGCCGATCAGCAGGTAGGGAATCGCCATGCGCGAGTACGGCGCCTCGGGCTCGTCGCCGACCAGCACGATGCGGTCGGCCGGCGCGTGCTTGCGGATCGTCTCCGCGGCGATCACGCCGGCCGGGCCGGCGCCCAGGATCACATGCTGCATCTCACAGACCCAATCGCGAGCGCGTCTCCGGCTT
>WBZT01002543.1_pt1 | contig 12572 bp, 12 predicted proteins | sample 5204241 | NCBI WGS metagenome assembly WBZT01 (sample SAMN12344358, study PRJNA552823) | activated sludge metagenome | biome: Activated sludge suspended growth; feature: Nitrification reactor; material: Wastewater; isolation source: activated sludge from nitrification reactor of wastewater... | reverse complement strand
GAATATGATACCACAAGGATTAATGGAAAGACGGTAGTAGGAAAATGGACGCGAGCCCTTCTTACGGAAAGAGAGAGAGGATTGCTTGATGCTGTTTGCGAACACTCTGAAGTTCATCAATTCAATCAAATAGCTAAAGTTGATGTAGGAATCGTTACTGGTGCAAACAAGTTTTTCCTTGTGAGTGATGAGACTGTCAACCGTTTCGGGTTACAAGCATTTTCTCATCCCATGTTTGGGCGAAGTGAACATTGCCCAGGTGTAATTTATGATGAGCGGCAGCACCGAGAGAACGCCAATCGCGGCAATCCTACAAACTTTATCTGGCTTAAAGATGCTGAGGCAGTCTTGAGCAAAAGCGTACTTGAATACATACGGCTCGGTGAATCACAAAAGCTTCACACGCGATACAAATGCAGAATTAGAAAGCCGTGGTATACCGTTCCGTCAGTGTACGCCACACGAGTTGGTATGCTGAAGCGGGCACATGATACGCCACGTCTGATTTATAACCAGATAGAAGCCTACACAACAGACACGGCTTATCGGATTAGCTCAAAAGAATGTGGGCCAGAAAAGTTAATTTACTGCTTCATGAACGCGCTTACTGCCTTGAGTGCAGAATTAGAGGGAAGGCATTATGGAGGGGGGGTTCTTGAATTAGTTCCATCAGAAATTGAAAAACTGCTCGTGCCGTTGCCATCTAAAATTATCCCTGAAATCTGCAAACTTGATGCTCTAGTACGTAAATCAAGCGTGATAGATGTTCTTGAGCAGCAGAATAGAAAAATTTTGGGGACTCTTAACTTATCTAAATCGGATCAAGACCAGCTTTTATCTGCATGGCTGCGTCTTAAAAACCGACGTCAGCGTATTAGTTGAGAGGAATGCATTAGTCAATCTCAATTGTGAATTCTGGAGGGTCTGTATCCTTACGATAGAGATATAAAATCCTCCCAAGTAGATCATTTTTTGCAATATGTACCTTGGACTCTCCCCAATGAATCTGGGTCATAAAATTGTTTTGCTTATAAGTTGCCGATTGAGTGTCAGTCTTATGAGAAAGTTTGAGGTCGAATACGCCATAATTGAGGTTTTTAACGATAAGCTCAAATTTAGCTTGTGCTCTTTCTATGCTAGGTCTTTTGGGGTCTTTTATCCAATTCAGTCCTGAAAAAACATCATCTCTGAAGTAGTGACGATGATCTATATCTTCAAAAGCTCCTTTCTTCCATCCCATTGATCCAGTTTGATGAGTTCCTGCTGATTCTGGGATACTGAGATCGCGTTCAGTAAGCTCTTTGCTTTCCCAGACAAGATATTTTGTAGTCTGTGCGGGAGGGGTCTGAATTTCTGTAAGTGAAGCTGCTGCAACCTTTGTAGTCTTGATAGATTTTTTATTAGGTTTTTGATTCTCCGATGAAATTTTAATATGAGTCCGAGCTGTTTTGTGAAGCTTCATCGGCTTCAAATTATCTCGTTCACCTTTTTTGACGCTGCTAGTTGTAGGTGGAGCGGGAATCACGTTTTCATCAGCAAGGCGACCTGATTCAAATATTTCATCGGCATGTTTATCATCTTTTATCAAAAACACATGCTGTGGGTGTTTATAGAGCATCTCAACAAAGGCGTTTGTTGCTTCATTCGCAAATTTTTTATCTGCTGGATCGGACAGATCAAGCCTCATAATCGTACTTGCTTCAATATTGTTATGCAGTCCTCCAAATGTGAGGTTTGCGCTTCCTATGATGACGATTGCTTGTTTTTCGTTGGCTGAAAAATAAAGCTTTGGGTGAAAAATGGTGTTACGAGAACCTGTATCAACTGCATATAGTTCTATCTTCATTGCCAATAGGTGCTTAATCGCCTGAATCGAAGTTATATCATTACGAATACCAACAAAGAATTTTGCTTTTGCTGTAAGTGGCCTGATGGCCTCTTCCAAAGCATCAAGTCCCGATTCACGAACGAATGCAACGCTGACCAAGATTTGAGTCGGTTTTTCAATTCCGAGTAAGCCCCGTATAGCGTCAGCATGGTTAGCAGTCGTGACGGCCTGCAATATAAAATCTAGCTCAGCCATTTTTCTTAATTCTTTTTGGTTGGTAATTAGAGGATGATAAACCGTTCATTCGATTCGCAGAAACATTATAGCTATTTCTTATTAAAGGCTATAAATGGTGTTGAATTCAGTAGTATGAATTATGTTTTAGATGGTCTTGAGCGCCCTTCTCAGCGTCGCCACATCGACGTCGAACAGTTCGGCAACCCCGGCGCGGGTTTCTTCCCCGGCTTCGATGAGGGCGCGAGCGCGGGCAAGCTGATGAACCGTGAGCTTGCGTGGACGGCCTACAGCCTTGCCCCGGCGCTTGGCGGCCTGCATCCCGGCCTTGGTGCGTTCCCCGATCAAGGAGCGTTCAAATTCGGCCAGAGCGCCCATGACATGAAAGATGAGCCGCCCTCCCGCCGTTGTCGTGTCGATGGATTCAGAGAGGGATTGAAACCCGGCCCCGGCCTTGCCGATGCCGTCGATCATCACGATGAGTTGCCCGAGCGAGCGCCCGAGCCGGTCCAGCTTCCAGACGGCCAGCACATCCCCGGCCCCGAGCGCGGCCAGAGCGGCGGCGAGGCCCGGACGGGCGGAGTCTGCCCCGGAAATTCCCCGATCCTCAAAGACCCTCTCGCACCCGGCAGCCTCAAGCGCGGCGCGTTGCAGGTCTAAATTCTGTTCATCCGTGGAGACGCGGGCATAGCCTATTTTCATGCCCGCTATTTTGCACGGCCCTTTTGTCGCTTTCCAGCCTCAAGCGAAACAAAGGTTTAGAAAGCCGTGGACAACCGCGCAAAAGGGAACCCTTTTGCGCGCTAGCCTTTTCCCTGATACGTTGCTTCAAATCCAGAGGAATGCACCTTTTCAGTGATAGGGGAGTAGTAAGCACCGTAACCGATAAATTTTCTGCCATTTTCTACGAGCTTCGCAGCTATTGTTCCCCTTTCTAGGGACTTGGTATCTTCTGGTACCCAGTTAAGTGTGAGAATTAGATTTTTAAATGAACCGGTCATCAAATAGATTTTTCCTTTGTCAGGCCCATCCAAACAAGTTGATTTGGCTGTAACGTGGTGCCCTTTACGTTTTAAGGAAATGCTGAATTTACCGGCCTCTTTTTGGTTGCTATCTGAAAAGGTTTCTATAGCAGCCCAGTCCCCTTCAAATCTGGCATCATGGTATACACGCTCTTCATACCAAGGAATGACTTTTGATAGCCAAATGCCGTTGATTGCAGCCGTTAAACCTGTCGCAACCATGCCGCCCGCAACTCCATTGATGAAAAGTTCAGTAAGAAAATTATTCATTTCCGATCCTTCCTTGGGAAAATAGTTAATCTTGGAATTTTTAACGATTTCCTTTAATAGTTTTCTTCCGACAAAAGGCGATAAACGCCGCATCCGGTTTTTGCGGCGGCCCTTTCTTCTCGATCCACTCGCGCCATTGCCTTTCGAGTTCGTACACATCCCACCCCGGCGCGACCTGTTTCGCCCGTTCATAGGTCGAGGTCCGCAAATGCGGCCCGGCGTTCCCCTCGTGGATAGGCAGCGGCAGCAACAACGGTTCCGGCGCGGGCGGATTCTTGAGCCGGGGAAGGGCGGGCGGCAGTTGCGCCACATGCGGCTTGCTGGGCTTGAGCAGCAAGCCCCGCTCCCCGTCCTCAACATTGGCCTCCGGGTAGAGGGTGAGGACGGCCCGCAAGTGGTCCAGAAAAGCCGCTTTGAATTGTCTGGTATGGGTGTAGTCGGCCCCGAACTGCATTTGCAGGGCAGGCCACGGGATTTCCGTAGGCTTGTGTAGGTAGGACATGCGGTAGGTCAACCAGCAATAAATATCCAAGGCCAAGGGCGACCGCTTGAGCCCTTTGAGCGCCCGCATATCCACTGGAACAGGGCTGTTTATCGCCTCCTCAAAAAACTTTTTGCCCAGTTCGATGGTTGATTTCCACAGCGGCGCTTCATCGGGCGCTTTCGGGTTCCACCACAAACGCGCTTCCTCAACAATCTGCACGTTGAAGATTCCCGTCTTCTCTTTGTCTTCGTACAGGCAGGAAATTGAGGCCGAAAAAAGCCGGGTCATCTGGTCCCGCAACCGCGTGATGCTTCCCCATCGGCCCCCCGTGGGCGTCAGATCCAGTTCCGCCATGAAGGCCGATAGGGACGGCCCGAGTTCCAGAACCGGGGATTTCGTGCGGACGGCTTCCGTTGTCACCCACGACACGAGCAGCCGGGGAATCGAGCCATAGGGCAACCCTACGTCTGGATGAGCCAGCATTGCCAGACTGAAAGACCCGTTTTGCCGCTTGAAGACAGGAGCTTGAATTCTCCGGTGTGGCATGGTGGCTTGGGTCAGGGCGCGGGCCATGAAGCGGACGGCCCCGGCCTGCCGCGCCTCTTCCGCCTCGATCATGAAGGCTTGCCTTACGAGCTTGTCGAGATCGTCGCCATCATCGCGCATGTTCTTTTCCTACCGCCCTTTCAAGGAAAAGCATAGGCCGATTTTATCCACAGAAGGGAGCCTTTTTAGGAAGTTGTCCACGCATAAACGGTGACGCTTCAAGCGCCCGTTCACGCATAAACGGTGACGCTTTCACGCATAAACGGTGACGCCTTGCCATCTCAAAAATAGCGATAACCAGTTATATTGATTTAATTTTTTACGATTTTCCCGCGCGCTCCCTGTAGTACCCTGTAGTTTTTAAAAACACCTGTAGTTGGGCGGGCGCGGCGGTGGAAAATTCGCCAACCGGGAAAACCAGCCCCGCAAAAAGACAAAAGACGGCTTGGCAAGGGGGAGGAGGCCGAACGGTTCGAGGCATACCCAAACAGCGGATGGGCTTTAAACCATCCAAAGCAAGCGGGGGGAGGGCTTGAAGGGGAGTGGAGGAAACCCGAACCCACGGCGCGGGCGGTAGGAAAGAGAAAAAGGGGGTTGGGGGGAGATTTCTCCCCCAGAGGTTCAAGAAACAACCTTCGGACCCGGCAGGAACAAGCGAGCGGCACGCGAGAGAAAACCGCCCCCGGACCCTTTCCCGACCCTCGCGGCGCGGATCAAGGGCGCTTTCGCGGCGTAGGACATCATCCCCTGCTGGAACTGCGGCAGGCCCGCGAGATGCGGTAAGACCTGGTGCGACCACACCCGCCATTGTCGCGGTTTGCCGAAGCGTTCGGCGACTTCCACCCGGTCATAGGGCGGGCGGTCCGGGTTGGGCAGGTAAGACCCGGCGAGGTCCGGGCGCAGGTAGTACGGCCACCGCCAGCCGAGAATGGGCTTGAGAGCGGGCGTTTTGCCGCCGATGAAACAAATTTGCTGGTTCAGGCCGAGCCGCAAGATTTCATCCGGGAGCATCAAGGGACGTTGCGCGGCGCTTTGCAGCGTCGATTGTTGCAGGTGTGCCGCCGCCGCGAGGATGACTTGCGGCGAGCCGTTGCCGCTCACCAGCAACCCGAAGGCTTGCTGGCGGTGCGGAACCTGATAGAGCGGATCATCGTAGAGCACGGTTTGCACGCCGAGCATGTCGGAGACGACCCGCGCCGTGTCGGGGTGTCCCACGCCGAAGAACTGGCGAAGCTGGGCAGATTCCATGAAGGCTTGAATCCCGGTGCGGCCGTAATGTTCCTCAATCTGGCCGAGAGACTGGAAAAAGGCCCACGTCCGCACCCCGCCGCCGCGCTCGAAGCTGAACGCTTTTTGCAGCATCTCGAAATGGCCGAGCTGCGAGGCTTCATCCAGCAGAAAGACCACGCGCGAGCTGGCCCGCCGACGGCTCTTGTACAGCATGGCGACGCCGACCATGAGCCGGATGAAGGGCGCATAGGTTTTGATGTATTCGCCCGGCACGATCAGATAGACCGTGGCCGGTCTTTTCTCGGTCAGCGCCGACAGCGAGAAATCCCCGCCGCGAAGACAGCGAGACAAGGCGGGGTCGGCGATGAAGGACAGGGCTTCAAACAGCTTGCCCATGATCCCGGAGAACTCGCCTCCGGCTTTCTCGCGCTTCATTTCGATTTCCCCGATGACCCGGCGCACTTCGATGTTGGGAAACGCCATCAATTCTTGGACGATCCGTTGCCACAGACCGGGGTCGGCGAAGATCGAGGACAGCACGGCATAGAAGCGCGGCGCGTCAACGCTTCCTTCGGTGACGGTCTGCCAGAACAGCACGGCAAAGACGATTTCCCGAGGCTTGAGCGTCCAGTAATCGTCCCCCCCGTTCAGGTGTTTGGGGATGAGCATTTCCGCGACCAGCTTGCAATCGGCGAAGAGCGAGAGGCTATCGCCGCCCGGCGTCAGCACGTCCAACGGGTTGACGTTGTGCATGGGCAGGAACCACGGCGGCCCGCGATGCAGGCCGAAGGGGTTGATGCAATAGGCGTCCTTGCCGAGCTTGTGTTGGTGGTGCAGGGTCAGGGCGGCGTTTTCGCCTTTGGGGTCGAACACGAACAGCGGCCCCGGATAGTCGAGAATCGCCGGGACGATGACCGAGGTTCCCTTGCCGGAACCGGACCCCGCCGCCGTGAGAACGGGCGCGTCCCCGTCGAGCAGGAGCGCGGCGCCGTCCGGCCCGTGCCCGAACAGCAGGCCGGGCGAACGGTACAGGCCCGCTGCGGCAATCTCGGCGGTGCTCGCCCATGCCGCCGAGCCGTGCAGCGTGTCCCGGCTCACGTCTTGTCCCCCAATGCGCCGACGAGAAGCACGAGGGCGATGAGCCACACGTACCACGGCACGGACCACCCTTTCTTTCCGTTGAAGAAGGCGTCGATATCCCCTGTGGTGCGGACGCGCAGGAAGTTGTGAATTATCACCTCATCCACGAGGAACATGATGCACCACAACACCAGCAGGAATAGCGCGAACGGCGCAATGAAGTACAGCAAGGCCGCGATGTCCTTGCCGATAGTAGGTATGGACGCAGCGAGAAACTTGATGATGAGCGGCTTGACGTGAGGCCACGCCCAAATGCTGAAAGTAACGCTGCCAATCCAGCCGAGGACGATCGCCAGCCCGCTATGTTCCGAAGTGTGGGTTTGCTGCCGTTGCATGGCCGCCCCCTCATGCTGGAGCCGCCGAAGCGGTTCTGGCTTTTTTCAGGAGGTCTTCGAGGGCGATGGCTTCCCGGTCTTCGGCCTTGGTGACTCGCCGATTGAGCAGATCGACGAGGGTTTTGGTCATGCCCGAGTCGGGTTGCTCTTCGATAAAGCCGAGAATGGCCCCGCCCGTTATGCGGTGGCGTGCGTCTCGGGTTTTTTTGGCTTCCTTCAACCGCTTGGAAATGTCTTTGTGTTGCGCCTCAAGAATATCAAGGTCGAGGATTTTCGCGTTCACTTTTGTTGCACCTCGTGGGCGAAGTTTTTGGATTTTTGCGCGGAGGTAGCCGCGCATCGGAGGCGGGATCAAACCGCTTGGCAGGAAAGAAACATGCTCACCATATGAAAACAAATAATATATGTAAACAAGTAAGCTTGTAAACAATCATAGATAAAAGTTTACTTGTTTACTTTCCTATCAAGTGGACAAGGGGTAAAATTCGAGAAGCAACAGCAGCTAAATCAACACAACTTCATGATTTTTTAAGGAGAACTTGTGATTAGACAATCCGAACAGGAGCCTCCCTTTAAGGCGAAAAAGCCTTCTTCTGACATTTGGTCAATCCGTGGAGTATCCGATGAAACGAAGCGCAGGGTTAAAATTGCCGCCCTTCAAGCGGGGATTCCGGTAGGTGAGTATGTCGAGCAAACGCTTCTAAAGATTGTCGATGCTGAGCTTCCCCCCCTAAACCTACAGCCTCAAGCTACGCGCACCCACAAGCGAGGGCACTGAGCAATTTTTATCGTTGACTCTGGCTTGTTTTGTCGCTATGGAAAAGCGATGCGAGAAGAGTCGGCAGGGGTGCATTCTTTCAGGATATCTAGCGAAACCAAACATTTGGTTAAGCTGGCGGCTGCTTTCCACGGCGTGACCATCGGCCAATGGGTCGAGCAGGCGCTAAGGCAGAGGGCGGAATCTGATTTGCCTGAAAATTTGCGCCCCAAACCACCGCAGCGGGGCTGAAGGCGGTTTTAGCCGTTGCCTGTCATCATCTTTCCCAAGCGACTCCAAAAACCTGTCACTTCGGGCTGTTCTTGAGGTTTGGGACGCTGATCGGTCAGCAAGGCCGTGAGCTTCGCTTGCGCCGACCGCCGTTCTTCGGTTTCCTCGTCCAAACGGCGGCGCAGGTCATCGCGTTCGCTTTTCAGCAGTTCTATCTGTTCGCGTAATAGATCATGTTCGCGCTGTAGCGCACTGTCTTTTTTGTCTTTTTGCGGTGTGTCAGGGTGTCCTTTCGAGACGGTTTCGGACGTGTCCGAAAGTGTCACGCTTCCGTAGGCGCGCTCCAGTTCGGACACATCGACATACGGCTTGCCCCTTGCGTCTTTGCCTACGGAAACCTTGCCTTCCTGAATATCGCGGTACAGTGTGCTTCTTGCGACACCGACCGCTTTCGCTGCCTGATTGATGTTCATTCGCATGATGTAGCGCCTTGTCCGATTGCTCCATTTTCGGACAGTAGCACAGTGTCTGGAGCGCGCAAGACTGAAACGGAAACGGCCCGCCACGATATGAAAATCGAAGCGGGCCGTTCGCCACCCCTTCTGGCCGTCCTGCGGTCGGCCATTCCCCCCGCTAGGCTATTTTCCCTTTGGCGCGGTACAGGGTGGGAGGCGGCGGCTTGATGTTGTGCTTCACATAGAAATTTACGACGCTGTTATAGAATTTGCAGAGGTAGCTTTCCAAGGCTTGGTTGAAGTCCCGAGGCCCGCGCAACTCCTCGGCGTCTTTCATGAACTTGGCGATGGATAGATCGGGTTGCCGCACCAGCCAATCGAACGCCTTCCAGTAGGCAAGATCAAGCGTGACCGGCTCCATCCATCCGCCGGGATGGGGAAGCATCCGGGTTGCAAGCGGCTCTTCGTCTTCCATGCCCTGCCTCTTCTATCGGCTTCGGTCGAAATCCTTTTTCAAATCTACTTGTTTATTCGGCTTTTTTTCAAGTTCCGGGAGGCGCTTTTTCAGGCTGTCCAGATATTCTTGATTCCGTTTGTTTTCTTGCACCGCCATATCGACTTGGTTCGCCATCGGCCCGAGAGTCTGGCCTCTAGGTCGAAGCGTCTGTTCTGGGGAGGGCTTCCTATCGTCTTGCGACGTTCTGGACGGTTCGGCATCCCGCGCCTTATGGAATGTTTCCTTGATGGATAAATCTTGCTTGAGGTCCGGCACGGTCCTTTCTCTCTCTGGCGGCTAAATCCAAAGAGTTGGAGGGACGGGGAGCGGGCGAGTTGCAAAATTTCCTGTGCATGGCGGGTGAAACGTGAACCGCAAGCTTGCGGAAATCCGTATAATGTCGAGCGTGGCGCAGCCGGGTAGCGAGATAGGTTTTCGTTACACGAAAACGCCACTCGCCAAGGGGGAGAATCCCCCTGTGGAACCCCCAGCCGCCTTTCGCGCGGCAAAAAAGTTTTTTCGTTGCCGAAAAATTTCGCGAGGAATCGTTATGGCAAGGCCGCGCAAGGCGGATGCCGAGCAAAAAGCCCGATTCATGGGTTTTCGCGCGACGCTCGAAGACGAAATCGACATCAAGGACAAGGCCGGACTGCTGAAGCTGCCGGTTTCGGAATACATGCGGCTGTGTTGCCGACAGGAAACCTTGCGGGTCACTTACGAGGAAGGCCACGACCCGGAGAAGGTGCGGGCGTTGCTGGCGGTGGGAAACAACCTGAACCAGATCGCGCGGCACGCGAACGCGACCGGACAAATCGACCCGACCGAACTGCACGAGATTTTGGCGATGGTGCGCGCCATCCTCACCGAAGCAGGCCGTCAGGCATGGTCCCGCGCGTAAGCCGTCCGGGGCGCAGCTTCACCGGCGCTTGGGCCTACTACTTCCACGACAAGCGCGACGCAGCGCAGATCGAACGCGGGGAAGGCCAACACACGGCGGCGCGGGTCGAGTGGGTTCACGTCGAGAACGCGGCGGGCATCGAGGACGAGCGCGCGGCCATCGGTTTGATGATCGATACGGCGCGGCAAAGCAAGCGATGCGAAAAGCCGGTCTATGCGTTTTCCCTTGGCTGGCACCCGGAGCAGCGGCCCGAGCGCGCCGAGATGATCGAGGCGGGGCGGGAGGCGTTGAAGGTTCTCGGGATGCAGAACCATCAAGCGGTTTTTGTCGCGCACAACGACACGGCGCACAAGCATGTGCATGTGATCGTGAACCGGGTTCATCCCGAAACCCTCACGGCGGCGAACAATTACCGCGACCAAGAAAAGCTTTCGGCGTGGGCGCTCGAACAAGAGCGGGCGCAAAACCGGATTTACTGCAAGGCGCGGGAGTTTCGGGCGAACGCCCGCGAGATGAGCAAGGCGAACACAGCGCGGACGCAGGAAAAATCACCGCAGACGCAGCAGAGGCCGCCGCGTTCGCGCTACGTGGACAACACGCTCGCGGAGTGCTGGACGCGCAGCGACGGCGGGAAAAGTTTTCTGACGGCGCTTGAGGCGAAAGGATGGAGGCTGGCGCGCGGCGACCGGAAAGAAAATGTGTTGATGGCGGTCACCCCGAGCGGGCGCGCGTTCGCGGTCTTGCGCGAACTCAACAAGGGACTGTTGCCGGGCCAGAAGCTCAAGGGCGCGGACGTGGACCGAAAGCTTGCCGACCTCAACCGGGAGCTTTTGCCGTCGGTCGAACAGGTGCAGGGGGCGATTGCCGAAGAACGCCCGCGCCGGGAGAAGAAGAAGGAGAAAGAGCAGAAGCAGGCGCAGGCTCGCAGACCGGAAGAACAACAATGGGCGCTCGACATGCGCATCCGGGAGGAACGGCGCAAGCTGCACGAGCGGCACGAGCGGGAGCGACAGGAACAGGAGAGCAAGGCCGCCGCCAAGATCGAGACGGCCCGGCGCGAAGCGATAGCGGCGCAACGCATCACGCAGCAGCGCGAAACCATCAAGGCGCTTGATGCGCGCTTGCAAAAGGGCGGATGGCTCTATCGGGCGAGCGGCAAGGCGAAGGAAGACCGCGAGAAATTGGAACACGCCCACGCCGGACTCGAACGCTCGCGCAAGGTCATCGGTTGGGCCACGGACGGCGCGCAGGCCCGCGCCGCCGAGGAAGCGAAAATCCTGTCATGGCGACAGGAGGACGAACGCGCCGCGCTCGAAACGCGGATCGAGGACGCGCGGAAACTCGGGGAATGGCGGGAGCGCGATTCATCCCGTGCGCCGGGGATGCAGGCCGGGCGCGGCGAAGGCCGGAGCCAAGGGCAAGGGTTGGGGCAGGAACACAGCAGATGAGGCCGGACTCTTGGGCGATAGACGGAGTGATGCGGACGTGAGAACGGAGATTTTGGAAAGATATGATTTTTAAGTTGCTCTTATCCAAGAGAGCATCTAATCTCATGTAACTTATGTTACATCATATGGTGAGCCTGTGGCTATCGGAGAATCAGGAAGAATAGTGTTGGAGGTTGAGCCGGAGCTAAAACGTAGGCTCTATTCGACGCTTGCGCTTGAGCATAAGTCTCTAAAAGAATGGTTCATTTCAAAGGCAGAGGAATATATTCAGACGCAGCAAAAATCGAATTTTTCTGGTTCGTCTAATGAGAGACCACAACGATGAATTTCATTGAAAACGAAAGTGACCAGAAGCTTCGAGGTGGTTATTATACGCCATTAGACCTTGCTTCTTATATAACCCGTTGGGTGCTCGAAAAGCGGCCTGAAAGCTTGCTGGAGCCAAGCTGCGGCGATGGTGTTTTTGTTCAAGCACTCTCCAAAGTTGGATTTGCACCGCCGCTTTCATTAACGGGCTTTGAGCTTCTTGAGGAAGAGGCAGCTAAGTCACGAATTCGTTGTCAAGCCGAACCACGCTTGGAATCAACAATTAACACACAAGATTTTCTTGAGTGGGCTATTCGCCAAATAAATACTGGTCAATCAAGATTTGATTCTGTAGTCGGTAATCCCCCTTTTATCCGATATCAATATTTACCTGAAGAGTCGCAGGAAAAGGCTGAAACGATCTTCAGAATGTTGAATTTGCCATTTACAAAACACACCAATGCTTGGGTTCCGTTCGTTTTGGCGTCTATCGCTTTACTGAAGCCGGGCGGACGGCTTGGGATGATTCTACCCTCTGAAATTATTCATGTTACTCATGCTCAATCACTTAGAACATATCTCGGCACAACATGTAGCCGATTGCTGATTATCGACCCAGAAGAAATCTGGTTCGAGGACACGCTACAAGGTGCTGTAATCTTGTTCGCCGAAAAAAAGAAAACAGATACTGACCATAGCGATGGCCTTGGGATCGTGAAAGTTAGTGGACGTGGATTTCTAAATGACGATCCTACCGGCATTTTCAATGATACCACAAGGATTAATGGAAAGACGGTAGTAGGAAAATGGACGCGAGCCCTTCTTACGGAAAGAGAGAGAGGATTGCTTGATGCTGTTTGCGAACACTCTGAAGTTCATCAATTCAATCAAA
>WBZT01002542.1_pt1 | contig 12575 bp, 8 predicted proteins | sample 5204241 | NCBI WGS metagenome assembly WBZT01 (sample SAMN12344358, study PRJNA552823) | activated sludge metagenome | biome: Activated sludge suspended growth; feature: Nitrification reactor; material: Wastewater; isolation source: activated sludge from nitrification reactor of wastewater treatment... | reverse complement strand
TATCCGCTGATCCGTCTGATCGAGCTCCGAAAAGCCGTGAACAAGCGGCTGTCACTGTGGAGGCGCGTGCAACTGGGGTGGATGGCCCTGCGCTACCTGGCTTATCGTCCTCTGCTCCGCCAGGTGACCGTGCACTATGACCTGAACACCTTTAATTTCACCAATGAACAGGGTTCGGAAAAGATGCTGATGATCGATTTCGAAGCCGGTGCCTACCGGGGCGATTCGCTTTACGATATTTTATATTATCTTACGATACCCACGGTACGACTGGAGGACTGGGTATTTCAGCGAACGTTGCTCGGGACCTGGTTTCGAGCATCCGAAGGCAAGGAACGCTTTCTGTCGCAGCGGCTCCGGTTTCAATTGGTCGTCCTGTGTTTGCAACGCATCCAGCGGTTCATCGATGAACCGGAGAAGGCACAGGTCTATGTAGACAACCTCGACCTGCTCTTTGACGGCAATCGATACCGGAATTGGCGGATTCGTTTGCAGCAAGCTTGAGCCGGCTTGCGTAACTTGCGACCGGTTATATTCATCCACTTTTAGACTGAAGCAACATGAAGGAGAACGAGCCGATGATCCGCGTAGCGGTGATTGAAGATCACCACGACATCCGTGACGGGATGTCATTCCTGATCGAGAGCAGTGACGAATTCCTTTGCCGTGCTTACGGCACGGCGGAAGAAGCGCTGGAAGCCTTTGCCGAAATGCCCCCCGATGTCGTCTTGATGGACATTAACCTTCCAGGGATGGACGGTATTGCCTGCTCCAGGATCATCAAGGAGAAATATCCGTCGGTGCACATCATGATGTGTACCGTGTACGAAGACGACGAGAAGATCTTCCGTGCGCTTTCCGCCGGTGCGAGTGGATATATTCTGAAACGTTCCGCCGGAGACAATTTGCTTGACGCGATCCGCGAATTGCATCGGGGCGGAGCGCCCATGAGCAGCTCCATCGCGCGTAAAGTGGTGGCTTCTTTCCGCCAGGCGCCGCTCTCCAGCCCGGAAGCCGCTTTGTTAACGCCGCGTGAAAACGAAATCCTCGATCTGCTTGCACAGGGATTCCGAAATAAAGAGATCGCCGAAAAACTACACGTCAGCGTAAACACGATCCGTACACACATCTATAACATCTACGAAAAGCTGCACGTGCAGAACAGGATCGAAGCGTTGAATAAGACCGGGCGGATCTAGCAGGAGCAAAGGGTTGTTTGTTCCGGGTTCCGGGTTGAGTGGTAGGGACGGGGGACGTGGGACGAACTGCGAGAAAGATAACTAGCCTGAATTTTCAACCTTCAACCTTCAACCTTCAACTGTCAACCCTAGTTAGGCATTGACAATTGACAACGCGGAACCCGGAACTCGAAACCCGGAACATTGCAGCCCAAAATCATCCATTTGTCGTATTGGCCTTGGGTCCTTGCCTTGCGACCTTTGCACCACTGAGTACAGCCTTCGGGCACCCCCTTCTTCTCATAGTAGTTATTTATCAGTTTTTCATGCTCATCTGAAGATCCCGCGCGCAGGCGGGATCTTCTCTTTCAGAGCAGGTTGTGTTTTGGCAATAAAAAACCCCCTTGTTGATTCAACTTGGGGGTTTTTTACGTCAAAGACGTTTTAAAATAATCATTCTTTCACGATCCGGATCACCTTGGTTTGTTCACCCTGATCCAGGCGGATCAGGTAGGTGCCCGACTGAAGATCCTTTAGGGAAAGTTCGAAGCGATTTTCTCCTTCCATGACCGTTTTCGTTTCCATCAGCAGGTTGCGACCACTGAGGTCATAAACGGTCAGGCGGGCTTTTCCGAAGAGTCCGGAGAAATAGCGCAACTGAACATTTTCGTGTGCAGGATTCGGGAAGGCCGTCAGCGCATCCGACTCATCGGTCGTTCCGAAGTTGCCCTGACGGATCAGACCTGTGGTGAACAATGCCGAGGAACTGTAAATCGAAGTTGTAACGCCGTTACAGATCGAGCGCACCTGCCACTGATAGGTCGTGTTCGCGGAGAGACCGGTAAGCGACATGCTGGTCACGCCACCGGCTCCGCTGACTTTTTTCCAGAGGTAGTTCGTCGTACCGTTTACCGAGTAGCGTACCATGAAACTGTCGGCCGTTACCATCGGTGTCCAGTTGACAACCGCGCTGTTGTTGGTCACATTCGTTGAACTGAGTCCGTACGGAGTCGCGCACGGCACCGGTGCATTCGTCGTGGTAAAGGTTAACGCGGTACTGTAACCGCTGCTAAGACCGGAACAGATCGAAGATACCTGGAACTGATAGGTCGTATTGGGCGTCAGACCGGTCAGGCTCGCAGAAGTCGTTCCGCCTACACCGCTGACATCTTTATAGAGATAATTCGTAGTGCCGTTCACTGAATAGCGAATACGGAAAATGTCGGCGGTCACCAGGTTGGTCCAGCTCACGGTAGCGCTGGTGTTCGCCACATTCGAAGTTCCGAGACCGAATGGTCGGCCGCACGGAGTCGGATTATTCGTCGTCGTAAACGTAGCAACGGAGCTATAACCGCTGCTCACACCATTGCAGATCGAACTGACCTGCCATTTGTAGGTTGTGTTTTGTGTCAGGTTCGTCAGCGATGTGCTGCTGCCGGAACTTCCGTTGAGGTCTTTGTAGAAGTACGTAGACGTTCCGTTCACATAATACCGGATACGGAATACATCGGCGGTAACGAAGGGTGTCCAGCCTACCGTTGCGCTGTTGTTCGCGATGTTGGTCGTGCTAAGCGCGTTGGGGACCGCGCAGGGAATCGGCGCGTTGGTCGTGGTAAAGGTGGCGGAGTTGCTATAACCGCTGCTCACGCCGCGACAGATGGAACTGACCTGGAACTGGTAAGTCGTTCCCGGAGAGAGTCCGCTAAGGCCGGTGCTGCTGACACCACCTGCGCCATTGACATCCTTATACAGATAGTTCGTCGTGCCGTTCACCGAATACCGGATCCGGAACGTGTCGGCCGTGGCCGCGTTGCTCCAGCTCACCGTCGCGGAAACGTTGGTGACCGCGGAGGAGCCCAGTCCGGTAGGACGTAGACAATTGTTCCCCGCAGCGGTAACCGTGGTAGTGGCCGTAGCCGTGCCCGTGCAACCGAATGCGTTCGTGTAGGTGTAGGTTACGGTATACGGACCACCTGCGCCAGCAACTGAAGGCGTGAACGTATTGCCGCTGATGCCGGGACCCGAAAACGTTCCGCCGGAAGGAGAGCCGGTCAGCATTGCCGGTGAAGAACCAGTCGTGTACGATGCGGCAAGACCGGTGAATGAAACCGACGGAATCGGATTGATCGTAGCCGTCACCATAGTGCGCGCACTTTCCTGGACGATATCGGCGCGCCGCACCTGCCAGTCGTAGAAGTAATAATACTGACCATGTCCACCCGATGAGTTATGGATCTGCAGCAATCCCGGATAGTTGTACGGGTAAGAAACACCCGCCGTGTTGTAATACATGCCGGTGCCACTGCTCTGGATGCGGTAAAAATCGCCGGGCGGGATGCTCCAGTTCAGGGTGACCGTATTCGTACCGTTCACCAGCGGGACCGTCGTGGTGCGCAGGGTCGAAAGATTCTTATCGAACAAGGTGAAAGTACGACTCGCGGCTGTGTTGGAATACACCTTGATCGACTGCAGGACGATGTTCGAATACACGTTGAATACCAGGTATTGCGCCGTGCTGCTCGTGTTGTAGGCGCCGGCGCCGATGGTAATGCTGGCAGGACCGGCACTGCTGTTAGTGCCGGCACTGGTTACGCTGTTCGATACATAATAGTTCGTGGTCGCGCTGAGCGTGGGGGTGGTGTAACTCGATCCGGTAGCAATGGATATTCCACCCGATGCGCCGGTGTACCACTTCAGGGTCCCGGATCCGCTGGCCCCCAAGGTAACCGAACCGCTTCCACATCGACTCGCATTCGTCACGGACGGGGCAGTTGGGGCGGTCAGCACGCTCAAGGTGTAGGGAGCGGAGGTCGCGGTGCCGCAAGGGCTGGTGACGGTCACGCTATAGGTGCCGGCAGTGCTGACCTGGATCGACTGTGTTGTTGCACCCGTGGACCAGGTGTAGGCCGTTCCGGCATTTGCCGTTAGGGTTGCCACATCGCCGGGAGCGATCACACCTGCGCGATTGCTGCTGATGGTCGCGACACCGGTACCCGGCGCCGTCTGCCGGGTGAGGGTGATCGGTACCGCGATCACGTTGTTGTTCTCACGGAGTTCCTGAAAATTGTTGTTGGGGTCGATCTGCACCACGATCCAGTAGTTGCCGTTACAGGTTCCCTGCGGAATGTTGATCCACATGCCGTCCAGCGTCTTCGAATAAATATCGACGTAGCCGGCGGAGATACCCTGAAGCGTATTCGAACAACCATACTGGCCGCCACCGAGTCCGTAGTTGGGCAGGTTGGTGCTGGTGAGGATATTATTGAGGGAGTCGCGACAATGACCGTTGCTGCTGTTGCAATTGCTCAGGTCGAGCAGGCAGAAAGCGAGTTTGGAACCGCTGCCGACAATCGGCCAGTTGAGCGGATTCGGATCGGTAGGGTTCTCGATGCGCAGCGTGTAGAATCCCCAGCCATCGATGTGCTGATGGCCGTGTGTAGGGTGGTAGGTCATCGTGCCCGCTTCACGATCGGAATACGTCATCACGCTGCCGTTCTTGTGATAGACGCGCTGCGCGACAACCTGCTTGGGATCCGATCCATCGGGACAGGTGCCGGTGCCGGGATAAGCGGTCACCGTATCGGTGCCGCAAACCCACTTCGAAACACCGCGAACTTCCATCGGACCGTACCCGATGTTCGGTGTAGAGCCGGTAAGTCGCAGACGTCCGTCATCGGAACCCTGTCCGCTTTGACTGGTACCGGCGTTGATCTGGGCATATTCGGTATAGCCGCCGGAAGCGGTGATCGCATCCTTGCCAACCGAAATATCGGGTAACAGGTCGCAGTTGGACGCGCCGGCCGGACACACACAAGAGGTCGCGTTCGAGGTCGTGCACTGGGCACTCGTCAGCAAAGCCGCACCCATGGCGGCCAGCAACAGTAACAGTTTTTTCATGTGGGATCGCAGCAGTTGATACGTCAAGATAGTGCGCATTTCGATATTTTCAAAACACTCCTGAAATCAACGAAAAAGCCGCCCCAATGAATGGCCGGAAGGCAGGTTACCGTTTCATCAGCTACGCTCGACGGCTCCCTTTTTCTCTTGCGGCAGCCTTGTAGATGAGTACGGCGACTCAGTTCCGAATAACCTTCAGACAGCGCACACCAGTCTCATTGATCAGTTGGAGCAGATAAACTCCGGCCGGGTACTGATGGAGCGAGAACACTGCGCCTTCGTCCGCTTGCCGACGTTCAAGCAATCGTCCGTCGGCAGAAAACATCCGTGCACTTGTTCCGGGCGCTTGTCCGCGAACCCATAACAGATCATCGGTCGGGTTCGGAAATACGACCGCATCGGAAGCCGCGATACCGCTCATGCCGCTGGGCAATGGTGCGCTCACCTTGCCAAATATGCTGCGGTAGGCTTCACCGGTGTTGACGAGGAACGGTCCGTAGGTAGCGCTGTCGGTAACGGTGGAGGTAAACCAGACTTCATTGGCTGGTCCGACGGCGAGCGATTGGGTAAAATCGTATCCGGTCGATCCGCCGATGAGGCCGTGGATCACACTGCCATCGGCAGGGTGGAAATAGAGGATGGCGGTGCTTTGTGAAAACGAGCTGCCGGATGACAGCACGACACCATTACCCCAATCCACGGTCGCGCGTTGATTCCCGATCAATACAATGGTGCCGTCGCTCAGCCTGCTGAGGTAATGTTGCGCAAGCGGTTGCAAGTAGGAGAACGGATCTGCGCCGACCGGCATCTGACGTCCCCAGGTAAAGAAGCCGGTTGAGTCGGCGTGTACCAGGTAAAACGTTTGCGCATTCCCTGGAGACGGTAAGGAGATATTCCCCCAGGTGATGGAATCGAACACGGCACAGGATAGGCTGACCGATCCATCGTCGCCCGCTACGACTTCGGGTCGTTGAAACGTAATGTCGTTGCCGGAGTAGGCCCAATGCGCGGTACCGTCCGCGCGCACGCGTGCTACGAACTGTCCGTAGGAGGTGATCGCGCTGATGGAAAGGTTGTTCACGGTCAGCGTCCCCGATTCATTCGCGCCGGAGAGGTAACGATTGCCGAAAGGATCGAACGCGAGACCACTCAGGATGCGGATGCCGGAAACACTATCGACCCGTTGCTCGTTTCCGTTAACATCAAGTCGGCAGATGACACTGGTGGAAAAATCACTGTGTGCATACCAAACACTTCCGTCAGGATGACGCGCCAGGCAACCGACCTCGTATGCATCCGGATTTTCGCGTGTCAGGTTGCGTTTCCAATTCACCTGCCCGTTCGGGTCGATGGAAGCCAGGAAGATGTTCGTCCAAAGACCCCCCAGCGTATTGTAAAGGGTATCGTTCACGCCCAGCAGGAGCGTGTCCATGAAGTATCCGTTGAGCACGCAATTTCCGTTTCCGTCGCTGATGACATGACGAAGATGGGCCTCGGGTCCGAATGGCAGTTCCCACAGGAGCGTGCCACTTCCGTCGCGGCACTCGAGTAGTTGAAGGCCATAGATGTCAGAGCCGTAGATGACCGCGGAACTATCGACACGGAATCCGACGGTGTTTCCGTTCGGCAACGCGGTGATCTGACTGATCGGCATTCCCGGATTCATGTTATATCGCATCGGGAACTCGCCGATCCAACTAAACTGTTGTGCCGGTGAAGAGAAGGTAATCAGATAAAGCGCGGCGGTGAGGAAGTAAAGCTGTTTCATTAGGGGAGGGGATATAAGGGAACCTCTAATAACCTCTTTCGGGTGCCGCTAATGTGAAAATCGATTTCACTCCAATTTATGCAATGCTTGATCTTTCTTTTCCCTACTTCGTTGCTCGACAGTCAGATACTTAGCTTCAGTATCTTCCTTCCTCGCGCCTCGTAGGGAAAAGAAATCTCTGCGCACGTCACCCAAAATAGGTTATTAGAGGATCCCATAACAAAGTTAACCGCAAAAGGAATCTATTCTCCCCGACCACAGGAATTTAACAAGGTGCTGACAAGTCGGTATCGCTGAAGGCGACTTGGCAGCGCTAGGCATTCCTGGTTCAGTATTCGGATGACCGGATAACTTTAATGTAATGATTTCAACTGAGTTTTCCAAATACCGTCCTCAGGCCGGTTCCGACTTTGCATCATGGCGCTGATTTCCCGGCGTACCGAAATTTGTACTTGGTAAGATAAACCGACCTGTCATGAAAAAACTGTTCACATTCGTCGTAGTGGCCTTTTCGCTATTTGCCTGTTCGCAAACGGAGACCAACAAAGAACAAGTGGCCGCACTCCCTCCGGTCCCGGAGCCGTTGGAGGAGGCGAAAAGATTCTTCTCCCCGCTTCCGGTGCTGGCCGAATCGAAGGACAATCCGCTAACGCCTCAGAAGGTGGCGTTAGGAAAGTCCTTGTTTTACGATACCCGGCTTTCGAAAGACGGCAAGAACAGTTGCAACAGTTGTCACAACCTTGAGAATTTCGGTGTTGACGGGGAAGCCACCTCCGAAGGTGATGCCGGGAAACGGGGAGACCGCAATTCGCCTACCGTTCTAAACGCCGCGTTCCACTCGACACAGTTTTGGGACGGGCGCGCGAAGGATGTGGAGGAACAGGCCGGCGGGCCAATCCTCAACCCGGCGGAAATGGCCGTACCGACAGAGGCGTTCCTGGTCAAACGCCTGCGTGAGGTTCCTGAATACCGTAAGTTGTTTGCGGAAGCGTTTCCCGAAGATCGACAACCGATCAGTTATGCGAATATCCGTCGGTCGATCGCCGCTTTTGAACGCACCCTGACCACACCCTGCCGCTTCGATCGTTACCTGGAGGGTGATGTGAACGCGTTGAGCGCGGAGGAGAAAGCCGGATTGAAGCTTTATATCGAAACCGGCTGCGTGCAGTGCCATGCCGGTCCGATGCTGGGCGGCATGATGCTGCAGAAGTTCGGCATCTTCGCCGACTACCGCAGTGAACTGAAAGGCGTCAAGGACGACCCGGGTCGGATGCAGGTGACGAAAGATTCGACCGACAAGGATGTCTTCAAAGTGCCGGCTCTCCGGAACATTGCCATGACCGGTCCGTACTTCCACAATGGCAGTGTGAAGGACCTCGACGAAGCCGTGCGGGTGATGGCCAAAGTGCAGCTCAACAAAGACCTCACACCCGAACAACGGCAGTCCATCATCACCTTCCTGGGCGCGCTGACGGGTGAAGTACCCGTGTCGGCGAAGCAATGACGAATGGATGATACCGGTACTTTCTTTTTACCTTTCCACAGTGTCCTCTTTATTCGCTCACGCCATCTCGTCATTACCGATCGCCAGAACCTTTGGTGGAAGCAACTTCCGCAAGCTGGCGCTTTGGTCAGCCGTGTGCGCTGTTTTGCCGGATGCTGATGTGTTAGCCTTTCAATTCGGCATACCGTATGAATCGGCCTTGGGCCATCGCGGCATTACGCATTCGTTTTTCTTTGCCGCTCTGCTCGCGACGATACTAGTATTAACCGTTTTCAGGGGATCCGGACTGCGACGATTTACGGTATGGTGTTGCCTCTTTCTTGCAACAGCTTCCCACCCCTTGCTCGATGCGCTGACCAATGGCGGCCTGGGCGTCGCGCTGTTGGCGCCTTTTAGCGAAGAGCGTTTCTTCTTTTCGTTTCGACCCATCCAGGTATCACCGATTGGCGCGGGCGCATTTTTTACGGAATGGGGGCTCCGGGTACTTAAAAGTGAAGGTATATGGGTTGGACTGCCTTCGCTCGCCTGGTTCCTCATGGCCACGATCCTTCGAAAATCCGCTACAAACGCGGAATAGGACGTTTGGAGGGCACCCGGGCTTGGTTATCTTTGTGGCCCTTCCAACCAACCCACCATGAAGAAGTTTTACGGCTTTATTGCCTTAGTATGCTGCGCACTGGTTGCGCAAGCGCAACCGACCCTGGTCGCATCGACCAGCAACCCGGTTGTCAATGACGCGTTCACCGTGTATTCCTTCACTCCTACGGCCAACCAGCAAGGTAGCGCCGGCGCCAACCAGACCTGGAACTTTGCTTCGCTTAGCTCGAGCACCACGTTGACCAGTACGATGATCAGCCCGACCGGTACGCCTTATGTATCGGCTCACCCGACGGCCACCATCGTTAACAAGACCGCGAATACGAATTATGAGTATTACAAGACCTCGAGCACGATCTGGGAACGACAGGGTTTTTACAACCTATCCGCTGCTTATACTTATGAAAACGCACAAACGCTGGTGAGCTATCCGCTCTCGTATACGGGAACATTCAACGATACTTATCGCGGTAGCTTTTCGATCGGAGGAACTATCTTCGGTTTCCGTAACGGCAACTCAACAGTCGTAGCTGACGCCTGGGGCACCCTGACCACTCCGGCCGCGAGTTATACGAACACCCTGCGGGTGAAGTATACCGACAGTTACCTCGACTCCACCTTCCTCAGCGGTGCCTGGCAGGTGAAGAACTACACCATGACGACTTACCTCTGGTTTAAGTCGGGCATTCACTATCCGTTGATGGGCATCAGCTATGTCACCGGTGCATCCACCAGCTCGAATGCTTATTGGATCCGCGCTACCGGTGTCGGCATCGAAGAAAACCTGGCCGCTCAACTGAATATGCTCGTGTATCCGAATCCGGCACAGGAGCGTAGTACGCTGAGCCTCGAACTCACGGAAGCATCCGACGTAATGGTTCGCGTGCTCGATCTCCAGGGCCGTGAAGTGATCGCCATTCCGATGGAACGTTACCTTCCCGGCAAATTGCAACTCCCGCTGGATGTCGCCAACCTGGCTTCCGGCAACTACCTGTTGCAGGCCATTATCAACGATCGCAATGCCACGATCCGTTTCGACAAACAGTGAGCATTTCCCCGCATAAAGAAAAACCCCGGAGGCGACAGCTTTCGGGGTTTCTTGTTTTTGGCGGGACGCTTATTGTCGTTCCATCGCCTGCATACCGGCGAAGGACAGCGACGGGATGTTGTCCACTTTGTAATAGATCCTTCGTTCGCCGCCGGTAGGCTTTCCGTCAAGGTCCTGGGTCCGGTAGATCTTGATCGCACGGCAGATCGTCAGGTTGTCGAACCAGAAAAGATCACCACCGCGATACCCGCCGTTTTGTTTTTCGGTGAGCTCGGGTAAATCGAAACGCATATAGTTGTTCGCGCCACGTTCGAACGCGCGAAACGCCGCATACTCCAGCTTTTTGGGTTCAACGGCGGCGATGAAGATCTCCGGCTCGTTGTTTTGATTGAGGTCGGCTACAAGTACTTGTCCGAGCAGATTGCCGCTCCAACCCGTCACGAATTCGGGTAGCTCTTCGTTGGGCTTTGTGATCTTGATTGACAGTTCTGAATCGGCGTTTCCGCGTACGCGCACCGTGATACGGACATCACGCCAATTGACTTGTCGTAGATGAAGCGTGTCATCCAATGATACGACCGGAGTCGGCTCGACCGCTTTCGTGTTCTCCGTGGCGACCGTTTCTACCGGCGCGGTCGTCGCGACGGTTGTCGCGGCGTTGTTGTTCGGTTCGCGGGAAGAAGAACAGGACACGAGGGAAAGGAGGAGTCCGATCGTCAGCAGGTAGTGTGTTGTACTCATGCCGGTGAAGTTGAAATGCGAAGCGCGGTTATTCCGCCAGTAAACGATCAATGAAAGCAGAAAGTTCCGCCGTTTCCTTCTTGTAGGCCTGGCCGGTGGCGGGTCCGTTGAATCCCGAATGTACGCGTCGTACCTGTCCCTTTCGGTCGATGATGATCGTGGTAGGAAAGGCAAAAACACGGTTGAGCATCGGAAGTGTCTTGGCCGCGGAATCCTTACTGGCGTAGCCGCCATAGACCAGCGGATAGTCGACATGATGAAAGTTCCGGAAGCGATCGATGTTTTTCCAAATGCGTAAAGAATCGGTTGTGCGTTCGTAAGCGACCCCGATGATCTCAACTCCCCGGTCACGTTGCATGCGGTAGTAGTCGCTCAGAAAAGCCGTTTCGTCCATGCAATTGGGACACCAGCTCCCGAGCAGTTGTACGACCAGCACCTTATTGATGAACGAAGGATCGCGGGGCGTCCAGCGTTTGCCGTTATGGTCGGGGAAATTGAAGTCGAGGGTGGAATAACCGGGTCGCAGGAATGCCAGCGCGTCGGGGTCGGGCAGCTCCGCGTCGGCTTTGCGGACGGCCATCCAGGTCTCGTGGTGGTGCATACCCGAGAAGAAGTGACCGCGGAGGGAGCTGTCGGCTTGCAGCTCGGCGGTGTAGAGAAACGCGTGCGAGCCGTCGAAGGCGGACAAGCGTACGTGCTTGCCGGAGCATTCGCCTTCGAGGAAGCGATGGTCGCCCGTCGGCGTGCGGATGGTGCCCGTCAGGCGCGGACCGTCCTGTTCGAACTCGGCCACGGCGAAGCGGTTCTCGCCGGTTTCATCGTCGAAGATCAACTGCCAGCGACCGCCGAGTTCGGCGACCGGTTTTTCCGGTCGGTCGGAGAAGCGAAAGCCTTGTCCGGCCGCTGCGCGAAACGGGATCCGGTTTTTCGTCTTGCGCATGTAGTTGTGGAAATAGCCCGTCAAGGAGTCGCCGAGCTGCAGGCAACGAATCTCCGCGTCGAACACGGGAAAGCGGAAAAGAACGGAATCGCCGACGAAGCTGATCTCGTTGACAGGAAGGCGCTCTTTGCCGTTCATCAGGTCGATGCCGTTCTCACTGGAGAGAAAGGTGAAGGGAAGGAATAGCGTATCGTTGATCTGTAACTCCGCCCGCCAGATGCCGGTGCGCAGGGGATTCCCGGCGCGGACGTTCAAGAAGAGGAGCAGCAGGATGGCCAGTAGCCGGAGGCGGTTCATTGAATAAAGGTACGAAGCGGGGGCAATCCGATAAGCTGCATGGATTGGCCCGCCACTATTTCCTGTGTCCACACTTACAACGCCAGGCTTCGAAGGAGCCGCATCCTTCGCGGGCTGCATCGAACGAGCAGCCGTGGTGTTGATCAAACACATATTTTTCATCGTATAAATCCGGCTGAGGGGCGGATTATGTTGATCCAAAGCAATCGCCGCATTTTCCAGCTGTTTTCCGAATATTTTTAGAATCAATATTTCCCTACATTAGAACCCCCTTAAAAACCAACACACCATGAAAAAGATTTTCGGCTTGCTACTCGCAGGCAGCTGCTTCCTTGCAGCACACGCGCAACCCGCACAGGAACCTACCGCAGAAGAGAAAGCCTGGATGGCGTACATGACCCCTGGACCCGCGCACAAGATGCTCGCGGATGCGGACGGGGAGTGGACGGAAGAAATGACCATTTGGATGGCGCCAGGCGCCGAGCCCATGAAAAACACCGCCGCCTGCGTAAACAAGATGATCCTCGGCGGACGCTACCAGGAATCCCGGCACTCCGGGAATTTCATGGGGATGCCCTTCGAAGGTGTCAGCACCGTGGCGTATG
>WBZT01002541.1_pt1 | contig 12578 bp, 11 predicted proteins | sample 5204241 | NCBI WGS metagenome assembly WBZT01 (sample SAMN12344358, study PRJNA552823) | activated sludge metagenome | biome: Activated sludge suspended growth; feature: Nitrification reactor; material: Wastewater; isolation source: activated sludge from nitrification reactor of wastewater... | reverse complement strand
GACCACGCCGGATGGGATGCCGGGTCACCGGAAGTGCGGGATGGCAGGAACGGACCGTCAGGGCTGCCGGGCTCGCAACTGATACGTGCCACTGCTGCGCATGACCACAACGCCGTCGGCGTCGGTCACCTCGAGGTCCAGGACGAAGTCGGACTTGCCCTGTGATTCCGCCTCCGCCAGGATCCGATCCGCCTCGGCGTCGTTGATCCGCGCTTCGACCGTCACCGCCGATGTCGCGGGGCGCAAATACTCCACAGACATCGCCTTGATGACGGGGAAGAATCTGGTCGGGTCGAACATGAGCAGCCCGAGCAAACCGCCAGGCACCTCCGCGATCGAGAACAAGGCCCCCGCGTACATGGTCCCGACATGGTTGCCGTTGATGTCGGCAGGTACTCGCAGTTTCACGTAGCCGCGCTCGATGGCCAGGACCTCCAGCCCCATGCGTTGCAGGAAGGGGATCGACTGGTGCACGACGGCCGTGGCGTCGGCAGGCGAGGGAACCTGATCGGAGGGCGGGGGAACAGATGCAGTCACCGGGCCAATGTAGCGGGCTGCGATCCAGCACCCGTGACTACTGTGGGTGGGTGAGCGTTCCTGACTCGAACTCATCGAACCGAACGGGCGATGGCCTGTTCGGTCGACTTCCTTTGCCCGAGCGGCAATGGGTTCTCGGGGCCCTGCGCGACGAGACCGTCGGCGGCGTGCTGCTGTTGGCCGCGGCGGCGATCGCCCTCGTGTGGGCGAACAGCGCCTGGGGGGATGCCTACTTCGCGATCGCCGACACAGTAGTCGGCCCGGAGGCACTGCACCTGAACCTGTCCTTGTCGACCTGGGCCGCCGACGGACTCCTCGCGATTTTCTTCTTCGTCGCCGGGGTGGAGCTGCGCCACGAACTGCAATTGGGCACATTGGCCAAGCCCTCGAAGGCGGCTGTCCCCATCGCAGCTGCCATCGGTGGCATGGCGGTGCCCGCCATCTTGTACGTCGCGGTCAACGCCGCTTCGAGCGACGGCCAGTCGGACGGCTGGGGCATCCCCATGGCCACGGACATCGCTTTCGCACTCGCGGTGCTGGCGGTTGTCGGCCGCAACCTGCCGGTCGCCCTGCGCGCATTCCTGCTGTCGCTGGCCGTCGTGGACGACCTGGGCGCGATCCTGGTGATCGCCATCTTCTACTCCAAAGGCTTCGATGCCACGTCCTTCGCCATCTCGGTGGCGCTGTTGGCGCTGTATGGCCTCCTGCAATGGCAGCGGGTGCGCGGCTGGCCGATCTACCTCACGCTCGCCGTCCTGGCCTGGGGGTTCATGCACGCCAGTGGCGTTCATGCCACGGTCGCGGGTGTGGCAGCAGGGCTGTTGACTCGGGTGAAGCCGGACCCGGGCGAGGCCGAAGCGCCAGGCGATCGCGCCGAACACGTGATCCGACCCATCAGCGCCGGGGTCGCAGTTCCCCTCTTCGCCTTCTTCGCCGCAGGCGTCGACCTGCGCGGGCAGGACATCCTCAACACGGTCACGACACCGATCGCTCTCGGTGTCATGGTCGGACTGATCGTCGGCAAACCTGTCGGAGTCGTCGGGACGGCCTGGCTGGTCGCGCGCTTCACGCGGGCGTCCCTCAACAGCGCCGTGAAGTGGCGGGACATCGTCGCGGTCGGACTGCTGGCGGGCATCGGCTTCACTGTCTCGCTGCTGATCGCCGAATTGGCATTCAGCGATGACGAGTCCCTGCTGGGTAGCGCCAAGATCGCCGTCCTGCTCGCTTCCGTGGTGTCGGCGGTGATCGCCTCGTTCGTGCTCCTGACGCGCAACCGGTACTACGCGGAGTACCGCGCCCAAGAGGACTCCGATGAGGATCAGGACGGCATCCCAGATGTCTACCAACGAGATCCTGACCCGTCCTGATGGATCCGTACGCCACGGCCGAGGCGACAGCCATGCGTCAGGGATTAGGCTGACCTGCGACAAAGGGAGACGGTAGTGAACACCAACGGCACCGGCAGCGACGACCCCACGATCCGGCAGCTGGTCGCGTCAGTGGCGGCCGACACCCAGCGTCTCGCCCAGGCGCAAGCCGAGTTGGTGAAGACCGAGATGAAAGCCACGTCGGGCGAAGTCGCCCAGACGGGCGGCATGTTCATCGGTGCCGCGGCTGCCGGCGCCATGGGCGGCATCTTCCTGCTCGTCACCATCGCCTACGTACTCGTGGCCCTGGGTCTGCCGACCTGGGCAGGTTTCGGGATCGTGACCCTGCTGCTGCTGATCGTCGCCGGGATCCTCGCGATGGTGGGAAAGAAACGGGCCCAGAACATCAGTGGTTTCGGGGCTGCCAAGGTCGAGTGGCAGAAGACCAAGCAGATGCTCTCCGGCAAGCAGCCTGACGCCCTGACCGGTCCGGCCACCGGCACGGCTCTGGCGCCGGCCACCGCGGACTCGCGCAGCATCACCCAGTGAGCCCGGGTCCGACCCCCGAATCGGCCATCTGGGCCGAAGGCCCCTGGGAACACAAGGACGTCGCCGCGAACGGCGCCCGGTTCCACACAGCGCAGATGGGTGACGGCCCGCTCGTCCTCCTGATGCACGGGTTCCCGATGTACTGGTGGACCTGGCACCGCCTGCTGCCGGTTCTCGCCGACGCGGGCTACCGTGCGGTGGCCATGGATCTGCGCGGCTATGGAGGATCGGACCACACCCCCCACGGCTACGACCCTCACACGCTGTCAGCCGACGCCGCAGGAGTCGTGCGTTCGCTGGGCGAGTCGAATGCCGTGATGATCGGACACGGCTGGGGCGGGATGATCGCCTGGGCCGCAGCCGTCATGCGACTGTCGGCTGTGCGAGCCATCGTCCCGGTGTCCATGCCTCACCCGGTGTTGCTCCGCCGCGGCCTCACGTCGGATTCTGAGCAGCGCAAACTGTCTCGTTACGCGCTGGGCTACCAGTGGCCGCTGGCGCCGGAACGCGCGTTGGTCAAGGACGACGGAGCCAAGGTCGAGTCGATCCTGCGTTTGTGGTCGGGCACGCCGGGCTGGCCCGATGAGCCCACAGCGGCGATGTACCGCGCCGCGATCCAGTTCAGTTCCACGGCGCACTGCGCCCTTGAATACCACCGGTGGGCGATTCGCTCGATCCCGCGCCCCGACGGACGTCGATTCCAGCAGCGCATGCAGTTCCCGGTGCACCAACCGGTCTTGCACATCCTGGGCACCGAGGATGGGTCCATCCTGCCGCGCACTTCCGATGGCAGCGACCGCTTCGTCCGGGGCCCCTACACACGGGTCGATCTGACCGGCGTGGGGCACTTCCCCCAGGAGGAGGCGGCGGATCGGTTCGCTGAGACCGTTATCCCGTGGCTGGCCGATCTGCCTCCCACGAACTGACCCGGACCCGGGCTCTGGATCAACTACAGGTCATCTGCCGAGTCTTCGCGTAGCACCCGGCGAACTTCTTGCCATCCACTCCGAGGTGGGTGATGCGCCAGCGGTTGGCCTGGGTCCCGGGCTCGGCCACGGCGAACCCGAAAGTGGAACTACTCCAATCAGTGGCGGCCGGCACAGTGAACGGAGGCGTGGCAGTCACCGGAAAGGCACTGGTCAAGGGTTGGGGGGCGGCATCGAGTTTGGTGCCGCCGTTGCCCATGATGAGGTTCGGCGGGTAGTTCGCCATCCACACCGCCTGAGTGAGGTGGATGTGACTGGACAGAATCAGGTTGTAGTTCCCGAGCAGCCCCAGGGAGGCGAGCTCCTGGTCCAGTGACAACCAGTGGGATCCCGTATGACCCATGATCGGCCGGTGGGTCAACAGCCAGGACTCGCGGCCCGGCTGGGGTTTCGTGCCGTTGGCGGCTGCCTGATACAGCTTGGCCTGAGTGGGCACCCAGGCCGACTGGGTGGGGCCGTCTGACCCGTAGGCGGAATCGACATTCGCCAACCGCAGGCTACGGCTCTTGATCAGATCGAGGTCGGCGAACCACGTCGGGGTGGCCGCAACGGGTGCCTGGGTAGCACTCAGCGGGGCGCATGTGGCGGCCGTGCTGGGGCGAGGGTCGAAGAACAGCATGAACCCGTTGCCCCCGCGGTCGCAGGCTTCGTGGTTCCCGCGCAGCATGAGCACTGGCGCCACCGGGAAGATCGGACGCATCGGTCGGATCACGTCCTTGAGCCAAAGATCGGATGTGTCCTTGAACGGGACACCCGTGGCGATGGGTGGGCTGCCGCCGCAGGAGGATTGCAGCGAAACGGGACAGTCCGCTTCTCGGTAGAAATAGTCACCGGGGTTGAGAATCACATCCGGCTGAGCGTTGGCGATCTGCTGGGCGATCTTGGCCAGTGGCCACTGGTCAGGATCGTTGCAGTCCTGGGAGATGACTTGGCCCCGGAACTGTTCGATTCTGCATCCGGTGTCAGCGAAGAGGGCGATCCGGTCGATGTTGGTGGGAATGGCGGCCGGTACCCGCTTGCCACCGACTTTCGCTGACACCATCTTGGTCGGCATGGGCCGCTCGCACACCGTGACACTGGTGAAGAAGTTGCCCGTACCCGGGGCAGGCGAGCGTCTGGTCATCGACAGCGTCTGGGTCTGGGACTGGGAATCCTTGACCGTCAGAGTCGGGCAGGACCCAGGTGTTGTCACCGCGCGAGTCAGAAGCTGGGACTTCGCCACCCCCTTGGGCGCGATGAGCGAATAGGCGGCGATCAGACTCCCGGATTGGCCGGTGACCGGCGCTGGATCAGGCGCCGCCGCCCCTGACCGTGCGCCGACTGTGGGCGCAACGGCGGACGCTGTGCCCGGCGCGATGACGACGATAGCGCCGACCAGAGTTGCGGCAACTGCCGTCGGGAATGTTCGACCGATCTGCTGCATCCCGCAACCATAAACCCGCATTTCGGCTGCGAGTACCCGATCAACGCGTTGCCGGCCACCTGTCGTCCACCGCGCGGAACTTGGTGCCTTGGCAGGACAATGGCGCGATGATGCAGTTGATTGTCGAGGTCTTGCCCTTCGCGGTGGGTGTCTTCGCGTCGCCGCTCCCCGTGATCGTCTCCGTAGTCCTGCTGTTCACGCCCCGGCCGCGTCCTACGACCGTCACCTACGTAGTGACCTGGATCGCCGGTCTCACTCTCGCGACGGTCGTCATGTCCGTGCTGGCCGGCCGGATCGAGGGGCAGCAGGGGTCAGGTGGAGTGGGGGCCTGGCTGCGCATCGTGTTGGGGCTGATCCTGATTGTCATCGCTCTTCGTATGTGGCTGGGACGTGCCGAGAAGTCGACCCCAGCGTGGTTGTCCACTCTCATGGAGGCAGGTCCGCGGGAAGCCGTGCGTTACGGGATCCTCATGTCGGCGGCCAATCCCAAGGAACTGCTGATGGCCGTCGCGGTCGGTTTGGCTATTGGGTCCAGCGATGCCGGCACCGGCGGGGCCGCGGTAGCCATCGCCGTTTTCGTCATCGTGGGAGCGGCCAGTGTGGCAGCACCATTGGTGGTCTTCCTCGTGGGAGGGCAGCGGACACTCAAGTCGCTGGACGCGACCAGGGAATGGCTTCAGCACAACAGCGTCGCCGTCGCCTCGGCAGTACTGACCGCGATCGGGGTGCTGCTGTTAGTGGGGGGCGTGACGAAGCTGTGATGCCGCGACCGGGAGTTCAACCTGCACTCCGGCGGCGGCGCCGACGATCCTGACCAGCCCATCGAGTCGCGCCCGCAACGCGACTCGATCCTTGTCCAGTTCGTACTGCAGTGCGGCCGCGACTACCGCGTCAACGACCAAACTCGCCTGGAAGGCCGTGGTTTCCTCACTCGTGTGCGGCGCCAGCGCCTCCGCGACAAGTGCCAGCGTGCGATCGCGCGCCCGAACCAAGGCGTCACGACACTGCTCCGACGAGCCAGCCAACAGCAAGGTCGCCCACGCGAACACGGCGATCGGCCTGGTGGGCGAGGTGATGGTCGCCTCCCAGGCCCCCACGGCCTGATCGAGTGTCCGCCCCAGGTCCCCATCACGACTGACGGCCGCATCCATCATCTGCAGCCAGTCCGACACTAGTCGCTCGACAGCTGCTGCGATCATTCCGTCCTTGTTGCCGAAGTGGTAGTAGACGGTCGGTGCCGTCACTGACGCGGCACGACAGATTCGTTGCAGAGTGAGCGCCGCGGGGTCCAGCTGGGTCAAACCGTCGATGGTCGCCTGCAGGATGCGCTCGTCCGCGGGTGGGGTGTTTCCCGCCTGTCGGGTCACCACGCCAGGGCGGCTGGGGCCACGTCAGGCACAGCCGGCCTGAGCGGACGCACCGCCTCGACCCGCACGTAGGCACCACCCGGCTCAGGCCGCGCGTCGGCCTCACCCTTGTTCGGCCACAACGACATGGCCCGCTCAGCCTGGGCGGTGATCGTCAATGACGGGTTGACGCCGAGGTTGGCGCTCACCGCGGCACCGTCCACGACGTGGATGCCTGCGTAGCCATAGACGCGATGATAGGGGTCGATGACACCAGTCTGCGGACTGTCGCCGATGACGGCGCCCCCCAGGATGTGCGCGGTCATCGGGATGTTCAAGGTCTCCGTCCACGTTCCGCGCGCTTCCCCACCGGTCTTGTCCGCGAACCGCTTGGCGACGTCGTGCGCCTCGGGGATCCACGCAGGATTGGGATCGCCGGTTCCCTGCGTCGACGCCAGCGTGCGCTTGCCGAAGACGTTCCGCTTGAGATTCACGTCGAGCGAGTTGTCCAAGCTCTGCATCACGAGCATGACCGTTGTGCGCTGCGACCATCGACGCACCGACAGGGAGCGCAGGAAGGACCGCGGGTTGCTGCGCAGCGCGGCGATGAACCGCCGCGACCGGGGCACCGACGGCTCACCGGGGCGGTCACCCTCGGTGAGCAGGGTGCTGAGCATCCCCATGAAGTTGCTGCCCGGGCCGTACCGGACCGGCTCCACATGGGTCTGGGAGTTCGGGTGGATCGATGATGTGATCGCCGGCCCGTGGGAGTAGTCGACCTCGAGGTCTCGGGCTTCCACGGTCAAGATGGACTCCGAATTGGTGCGGGTCAGTCTGCCGAGTTGGTCGGACAGAGCGGGCAGGTCTCCGGAGTCCTTCATGGAGTGCAGGAGTTTCTGCGTGCCGAGGGTCCCGGCGGCCAAGACCACGTGGTCGGCTGTGATCACCGATCGGGGGGGGCGACCGGCGCCGGGGCCGGCCGCCCGCATGGAAACCCGGTAACCGCCCTGGCCCCGGGGCGTGATGCTCGTGACCGTCGTGAGCGGCTGAATGGTGGCCCCGAGGCCCTCGGCCAGGTACAGGTAGTTCTTCACCAGGGTGTTCTTGGCCCCGAGGCGGCAGCCGGTCATGCAGGAACCGCACGAGTCACACGTGGTTCGGGCAGGCCCGGCGCCCCCGAAGAACGGGTCCGCGACGTGTTCGCCCGGACGATCTCCGAAAAGCACGCCCACACTCGTTCGGTGAAACGAGTCGGCCACCCCCATGTCGGTGGCGACCTCGAGCATCACCTGATCGGCCGGGGTCTCGACCGGATTCTCCACCACACCCAGCATGCGTTTGGCCTGTTGGTAGTGCGGGGCCAACTCGCTGCTCCAATCGGTGATGTTCGCCCACTGCCGGTCGGCGTAGAACTCGTCCAGGGGCTCGTAGAGGGTGTTGCCGTACACGAGCGAACCGCCGCCGACACCGGCGCCCGACAGCACCAAGACATCGTTGAGCAAGGCAAGACGCTGGATGCCGAACATGCCCATCGCCGGCGCCCACAGGAACTTCGGCAGTCGCCACGAGGTCTTCGGCAGTTCGTCGTCACGGAACCGGCGACCGGACTCGACGACGAGGACCTTGTAACCCTTCTCACTCAGGCGCAAGGCGGCGACGGATCCACCGAAGCCGGAGCCGACCACCACGACATCCCAGTGCTCCGGGGACTTCTCGGTGGTGTTGGTCGTCTTCGTTGCGTTGGTCGTCTTCGTTGTTTCGGTCATGGATGTTTCCTTTCGGTCAGCCCCGGACGGCGGGGAGGAAGATGCGGGGTAGGCGGACAGGCTGGGGATCGGCGGCGAACATGGTGAAGGCGCGTGCTGTCTGGAGGGCGGTTCGGTTGTCCAGGAACCACGGCGGCTTCACCGTCAGACCGCCTCGTGGGTGGCTCCACGACCGTTGGAAAGGGCGGAAGGGCGCGCGAGCCACGGACTTCTGCGATCGGTCGAAGAGAAGAGAGTTGTGCACGACACCGGTACCGGACTGGATGGAGTCCGGCGTGTTGCCGGGGTAGGCGCCCCAGGCAGCACGCGGGGAGAGGAACGCGAACGCGGACCACACATTGACCCCGATACAGCCGTACTTCAGCGCGGCGATGGCCTCTTCGAGTCGTTCTCCGAGGTACCGAGCGGTCTTGGGGTGGACGATGATGTTCGCTCCGAGGTTGCCGTGCAGGTGCTCGTTGGCGAACTCGACGGCAGACATCAAGAAGTCGGCGGGATCCGAGTCGGCCAACGCGGTGGTCACGTAGATCGGGCCGAACATCTCGTCGTGGAAGGCGGGGTGGTCACTATCGGAGTCGACATCCACCAGGAGGGTTCGGTCCTGGGGTCCGGGGATCACCTCGGCTCGGGGATTGTCCGCACGGAAGGCGTCCTGGCGTTCCTGGGTGCCGGGGTAGTAGGGACGCCGGTCAGGGGCGGCGGCGAGCGCCGACCGCAGAGCGTCGAGCAGTTCGCGCTTGTGTTCCCAGTGCTCGGGGAGGATGAGTACCTGGGATGCCACACAGGTGTGGCCGGATGCGAACAGCTTCTGGGTGGCCAGGTGCTGGGCCTGGTAGGCGATGTCGGCCTTCGTCCACGGTCCCGGCACCACGATGGTCGGACTCGCGCCGCCGAGTTCCGAACGGATCGGTTTGCGCCAGCGTGGTTGGCCCGCGGCCCTCGCCTTCTCGCCGGCTGCTCCGGGGCCGAAGACGATGGTGTTGAAAGTGCGCTCACTGCCGGTGATGTGCACGGTGTCGACGAGATCGCTGTCGGTCAGATGCTTGCCGACATCGGCCCCGCCGTAGACCACGGCGAGATATCCGTCTGTGATCAGCGGCGCTAGGATCCGTTCGAACACCGGACCGTAGGCCTCGTTGACCGGGTTCATCTTCAACACAGCGACGTGACCGTCGGCGTACAGGCAATAGAGGACGTCCAACATCGGTATGGCAGCGACGTTGCCTGCCCCCAGAACCAAGGTGACGGCACCGGCGGGGTCGGTCTGGCGATAGAAGGAACCGACGTGGTCGCGCAACGTGGCCGGTGTCACGTCCGGCTGCATCCACACATCGATCTCGTAGCCGTTGAGTAGCAGCCGGTCGTAGGGGTTCGAGGGGAATACGCCCGCAACCACCTGCCCATCGGACCGCGTTCGGATGCGCACACCCTCGAGGGGGTCCGCTCCCGTCGACAAGCGGGTCAGGGTGCCGATCATGTCGGTGATCCACGCGGCCGTCGGATAGGGCCCACCGAGCCATTCCTCGCCCCCGACAAGAGGTGATCGTGGGTCGAGATCCTTCATCCGAACCCCTGCGGCCACCCATGCGTCCGCGTTGGCCACCAAGAGGTCACGGATCTGCTCCAGATAGCGGATGCGTTCCTCGATCGGCAGGCGTGCCCACTGGGCCTTGTTGTCGCGCAGCCGCGCCAGGGATTCATCGATGGTGGTCAGGTTCATGCGCTCTCTCTCCCGGTGAGGCGCCAATATATCGAACGCTATATAGGTTGTCCAAATGGGAGGCGAAGGGCCGGGGGGAGTCGGTACTACGACGCCGACAGCAGGCCCGCGAATGCGGACTGGATGCACTCCGCGAGGTGATCCGGGTCTGGGATGATGCCGCCGTCGGTGGCGATGCCGATGTTGACCTCGCCGTTGTAGCTGAAGATGCACAAACCGATGCTCTGATCCGACGAGGTGGGCACCCACCCGAGGATCCCTCCGACCTTGTGTCCGGCCAAGTAGATGGGCGCCCGGGGTCCCGGCACGTTGGTCAGCAATCCCACCGACTTGTTGGCCACGAAGCGGGTGAGGTTCTCACCGATCACCTGGGGTGCCTCGGCCACGGCGCGCTGGACACCGAAAATCATCATCGCTTCCGCACTGTTCTTGATGCGGGTCATCCGGGTCTTCACTTCGGCGAGGAGAACGTCGACGTCGTCGATCCCCAATGGCATCGGGAACATCACCATGGCGAAGTGGTTGCCCAGTTCCTCGGGCAAGGACATGTCGATCGGCTTCAAGGAGATCGGGACCAAGAAGTTGGTCTCATCAGGAACCTCGCGTCCCCGCTCCCTCAGGTAGGCGGACAAGCCCAGGGACACTGTGGCGAGGAGGACGTCGTTGACCGTGCCATCATGCGCGGCCCCCACCGTCTTCACCCCGCCGAGGTCGAGGCCCACAACCCATCCCACGCGCTTCTCGACACCCGGCGCCTGGTCGGCGACCAGCCGAGACTCGTGCCCCCACAAGGTGAGTCGACTGGCCGAACGCCATGAGTTCAGCGCTGCATTGTCCTCTGAGGACAGGGCAGAAACCGCGTCAGTCACTTTCGTCGGCCTCACGACCAACTCGTAGCCCTGATAAAACGCATTGGGCTTCAGGCCGGCCACCGAGCTCGGGATCTTCGGTACCGCGCGTGCGGCCGCGGCAGCCGTGTCCCGGACGAATGACGCGGCGTCACCTGCCACTCCCCGGGCCGCGCTGGTCGCCAGTTTGACCGGATTGCCGGCTCCCCGTTTCCTGCCGACGGCAGGAGGCGCTGCGTCCTCATCGACATCACACATTCCCAGGATCAGTTGCACGATCCTGATGCCGTCGGCGAGCACGTGGTGGAACCGAGCGAGGATCAGCGACCCCTCGTTTCCGTCCGCGGTCGTGTATCCATCGATGAAATCGAACTCCCACAGTGGGTGGTCGCGGTCCAACGGCTCGCTGATGCGTCGCGAGATGAACTCCTGGGCGGCGGCGCGGTCGCCCGGTGACGGGAGCGCCACGGTCCTGACGTGGCGATCGAAGTCGAAGTCCGGGTCGTCTTCCCACACCCACTCCCCGCCCAACTTGCGTGGGCGACGACTCATGACGGGGTAGCGACCGATGAGCCTGGTGCGAAGAACATCCCGGACTGCGTCCCAGTCCGGTGAGTCGTCGAACCACATGAGTCCGTTGACGACCATGAGATTCGTCGGAAGATCCATGTTCAGCCAGGTCAGGTCAGATTTGGGAATTGATTCCGTTGCCATCGTTCGCCCCTCACAGCGTTTCGCGCTGAGAACCTACCTGACCTCGGTGCGCGGAGGGCGGTTGAACTGATCAGTCCATCACCACACACCGCGAAGTGGTCGGTGAGGGGTGCACCCTCATCGCGGGGTGCTCCCGAGAATCGAGTCGAGTTCCCGCAGCGAGTCAAGAACCGAACGGGCAGTGTGGTTGAGTGCCACCATGCGGGTCGCCTTCCTCCTGTTCGACACCATGGATCTGATGGACTTCGCTGGACCGTTCGAAGTCTTCCTCACGGCCAACCGCCTGCGGGAACGCGCCGGCCAGGCAGCCCCATTCGAGGTGACCACTGTGTCTCCGGGCGGTCGTGACGTAACGGCGTACGGAGGGCTACGAGTCGGCGTGGATGCTGACGTCTCACAAATGGCCGCGACTGATGTCCCTTCACCTGATGTCGTTGTCGTCCCGGGAACCATCGACATCGAATCCGCCACCGCCGACGTCGTGCTCGGCGAGGCCGTCGCAACCCTCGCTGCCCACGCCGAGGTGACGGCGAGTGTGTGCACGGGCGCGTTCCTCCTCGCTCAGGCTGACGTGCTCGCGGGGCATCGCTGGACCACCCATTGGGAGGACCTCGCCGAACTGTCGCATCGTCAGCCCGGTGCACAAGCGGCCCGGGTCGTCGACAGCGGCGCCGTTGTCACGGCCGGCGGAATCGCGTGCGGCCTCGACCTGGGTCTGCATCTGGTGGCGCGGCTGCTCGCCGACGAACCTTTCGCCCGATCCGTGGCGCGGCAGATGGACTACGACTGGCGATCACCCAACGGTACGTAGCGCCCCACCAGCGTAGGACTGTCCGTCGACCGGGCCTCCGCCCCAAGCCGGAGACTCCCCCACAATCTCAGAGAGCGCCGACAGATCCGCAGCGGCGCCTGCAGGTTCCGCAGCGGCGCCTAGCCTAAAGGTAGGGACTGATGTCCACCTGGCGGGCCGGCTCCCATTCGAGGGTCCAGCCCGCGGCGTCGAACAGCCGGGAGATCAGACCGGCGGTGAACCCCCACACCAGCAGGTCATTGACCTCGAAACCGGGGCCGACGTAACCCAAGGGGTGTCTCACCTCCACGCGGTTGCGCGGATCGAGCAGATCCTCGATGCGCACCCGATGAACGGAGGCGACCTCCGCCGGGTCCGCGGCCGAGACGGGACTGGGAGTCGACCACCACCCCAGCACGGGGGTCACCACGAAGCCGGATGGCGGCAACCACAGGTCAGGCAGCGCCCCGAACACAGTGACCCCGCGAGGATCGAGTCCGGTTTCCTCCTCGGCCTCGCGAAGCGCGGCAGC
>WBZT01002154.1_pt1 | contig 12581 bp, 15 predicted proteins | sample 5204241 | NCBI WGS metagenome assembly WBZT01 (sample SAMN12344358, study PRJNA552823) | activated sludge metagenome | biome: Activated sludge suspended growth; feature: Nitrification reactor; material: Wastewater; isolation source: activated sludge from nitrification reactor of wastewater... | reverse complement strand
CGGCAAGCTGCCGGGCAAGACGGTGCGCCAGGTCTACTCGCTCGAATACGGCGAGGACACGCTGGAACTGCACGCGGACGCGCTCAAGCCCGGCTGGAAGGTCGTCGTCGTCGACGACCTGCTGGCCACCGGCGGGACGGCCGGCGCCACGGTCGGACTCGTCGAGCAGCTCGGCGCGCGCGTGAGCGCGGCGCTGTTCGCGGTGGAACTGCGCGGCCTCGGCGGACGCGACAAGCTCGCGCCGACCCCGGTCGAAGCCCTGATGACGCTCGACGCCGGCGCGTAGGCGCCGGCGTCGCGTTCACGACGACTCGCGGCCGGGCCCTCAGGGCTTCGGCAGCGAGTCGAGCTTCTTCTGCAGCGAGGCGAGCCGCGCCGGCGACTGCTGGTCGTCGGGCAGCGTGCGCAGGTAGGCGATCGCGTCCTCCATCGTCCGCCTTGCCATTGCGGCGTCGCCCTTGCCGGCGTAGATGTCGGCGCGCGTCGTGAAGAGCAGCAGCTTGCGCGGTCCGTACGCGAGGGCCATCGCGCGGTCGGACGCCGCCAGTGCGTCGTCCCATCGCTGCATCGCCTTGTAGGTCGACGCCAGGCGCGCGGGGGGGTTGTAGTCCTTCGGCATGTCGCGCTCGGACTGCTGCAGCATCGGTACCGCGCGCTCGGGCTGGCCGAGCTCGAGGTACGCGCCCATCCGGTGCGGATCGAACACCGCCCGCTCCTCGGGTGTCTTCGCGCGCGCCGCCTGCGCATCGAGGAACGTCGACCACTCGCCGGCCACGAGCTTCGCGCCGGCGTCATCGTGCGCGTCCTGCCGCGCCTCCAGCAGCGTGATCCATGCGCCGGAGCGATCGTCCGCCGCCGCCGCGTACGTCGTGTCCGTGACGAGCGAGCGAGTCGCCGCCTCGAACTCCACGACCGCCGTCGCCCGGGTCGCCAGCGTCTCGGGCAGCGCGAGGGCCGAACCCAGCCCGCTCGCCGCGACGTTGAGCGCCGAGGCCGAACGTCCGAGTCTCGGCAGCCACGTGCGGGCGAGCGTCACCACGCGCTCGTCACCGCCGGATTGCGAGAGGGCGAAGAGCTCTGACTCGACGAGCCGCGTCACGCCCTTCCATTCGCCGGGTGCAGCCGCCACGACGTCGTCGTAGGCGCCGGCCGCGGCGGCGTAGTCACCGGCGCCGTAGAGGCTGTCGGCGCGCGCGACGCGCGCGAGCAGCTCGGGCGGCGTCCCGCGTCCGTCCTGCACGTCGTCGAGCAGCGCGTGCAGTTGCGTCAGCGTGAGTCCGCCGAGCCAGCGCACGCGGACCGACTCGTGTTCCGCGTCGAGCACGAAGTAGGTGGGAAGGCCCGGCGTCGGATAACGCTTGCGGAAGACGCCGTTCTTCGGGTTCTCGTTGTCGATCTCGAGCCAGACGAACCGTCCGGCGTGCCGCGCGAGCGACGGGCTGTTGAGCACGTACGCCCGCATCGAGCGGCACGTGTGTCACCACGGAGCCCAGTTCTCGACGAAGATCGGGAGGTGACGGGCCTTCGCCAGCGCGACGGCCCTCGGATAGTCGTCCGCGATCCACGGCAGCGGGCCGCGCGAGGCGGCACGGGCGGGGCGGGTGGCGGCCACGGCCGGTGAGGCCGCGAGAACGCCGAGCAGGAGCGCCACGAGGGCGAGTGATTTGCGCATGGCGGCAGACTAACGCCACGCCGCGCGCGTCACAATCGCCCTGGCGGCGTTCTCAAGCCCCGGCGCCGGCCGGCCGAAAACTATCCGTGCGCCACCGCCCCGGACGCGGGGAGACGTGAAGGCGGCGCGACACCCGAGGGGGATCCGGTCATGACCGACTACACGACACAGCGGGAGTTCACCCGCGTTCCCGTGCACATCTGGGGGACCTTCCGCGACGGCGAGCGCGAGCTCGTGACGGCGGAGATCACCTCACTCAGCCTGCGCGGCTGCTACGCGATGACGTTCGAATCGCTGCCTCAGGGTAGCGAACACCCGCTCACGCTCTTCACCGAGGACGACGACCGCGCGCTGCACATCACGGTCCGGGCGCGCATCGTGCGAGCGGGTGAAGACGGCATGGGCATCGAGTTCATCGAGATGCCGCTCGAGAGCTACGACCACCTGCGCACGATGGTGCTGCTCAACTCCACGGAGCCGGAGAAGGTCGAGCACGAGTTCCGCACGCACATCGGCCTCAAACGGGCGAGCTGAACTCCGATCCACTCGCGGCCCGGACGCTATTGCGTCCGGGCCGCTCGCGTTCGTGCCGACTCGCTTCAGTGCTTGAGCAGCGCGGCCGCTCGTTCGGCATCGTGCGGGCGCATGTAGAGCACGTAGCCGTAGTAGCCACGGCCGTCCGTGACCGCGTTCGAGGCGTACACCTCGATGCCCGCGCGATGCAGCTGGGCGTGGAGCTGCGCGACGGCCCCGAGCTCGTCGGCACCCTGAACGAGGATCGCGCTATGCGGTCCCTCGAGCGCGAGCTCCTGTTCTCGTGCGACGGCCTGGAGCCGCGCGGGATCCTCGGGGAAGAGCGTCATCTGCGTCGCGTCCGGCCCGAGCGGCATGGTGTTCAGCGCGAGCAGGTTCACCTGCGATCCCGCCAGCTTCGTGAGGATCTCGAAGGCTTCGTCCGGAGCGCCGCGCACGGACGCGTAGTAGTACTGGACACGGCGAACGGCGGTCGGCATGGGCACCTCCGCGAGGGGGGGGGACTCGAAAGTGGGATCGCGGCCGCAGGCTAGCGCGACCCGCACGCCGCGCGCCAGCGAACGGCGCGACGCGCGGCGACATTCACGTCGTTCCGGTGTGGCCGAAGCCGCCCGCGCCGCGCGACGTGGTGCCGAGTTCCTCGGCGGGCTCCCACACGAGCCGCGGCACGCGGGCAAGCACCATCTGCGCGATGCGCATGCCGCGATCGACCGTGACCGGCTCGGGGCCGTGCAGGACGAGCGCGACGAAGACCTCGCCGCGGTAGTCCGAGTCCACCGTCGCGGGGCTGTTCGCGAGCGTGAGCCCGTGCTTCGCCGCGAGCCCGGAGCGCGGCCGCAGCTGCAGCTCGTAGCCGGAAGGGATCTCCACCACGAGCCCGGTCGGCACGCGCACGATCGTTCCGGGTGCAACGGTGACCGGGGCATCGAGCGCGGCGCGCACGTCGAGACCGGCCGCGCCCTCCGTCTCGTAGGCCGGCAGCGGCAGGCCGTGCGCGTGCGCCACCTGCCGCACGCGCACGCCCACGCGAGCGTCCGTCGAGGCCGCCCCTTCCCTCATCGGCCGATCGTCTCCGCGAGGAAGTTCGCGGCCCGCTCGTAGAAGTAGATCCGGTTGTCGAGCTTCGCGAACCCGTGCCCCTCGTCCGGCGCGATGAAGACGCGCGGATTGCGACCGCGCTCCTTCAACGCCGTGGCGAGCTGCATCGCCTCCTCGACGGGGACGCGCGGATCGTTGAAGCCGTGCGCGATGAACACGGGCACCTGGATCTCGTCCGCGCGACGGATGCTGGAGACGCTCTCGAGGAATGCCGGGTCGCTGAGCGGTCCGTACTCGGCCTCGCGCAGCTTGCGCCGGTAGCCGCTCGTCTTCTCGAGGAAGCCCTTCATGTTCACGATGCCGACGATGTCGACGCAGGCACCGAACACGCGCTCCTTGCGCTCGCCCCGCGTCACGCGCTCCTGGTCCTCCACGATGCAGGCGACCGACATGAAGCCGCCGTACGAGCCGCCGTACGCCGCGACGTGCCCGGCCGTCGCGTAGCCGTTGCGCACGAGCCATTCGGCCGCGTCGACGCCGTCACGCACGGAGTCCCAGCGCTTCTTGTAGTCGTCGAGCATCTGGAACGCCCGGCCATAGCCCGTCGATCCGCGCACGTTGGGCATCAGGATGCCGAAGCCGCGCGCGAGGAAGTACTGCATCGGCGCGCTGAACGTCGGCCGGCTCTGGCCCTCGGGCCCGCCGTGGTAAACGATCACGAACGGAATCGCCTTGCCCTTCGCGGCACCCGGCGGCATGAAGAGAAACGCGGGGATCGACTTGCCGTCGAACGCGGTGTAGCGGATCAGCTCGGGCAGCGGGAACGACGCGAGGTCGATGCCCTGATCGGCGACCCACGTGAGCTGGCGCGTCGCGAGGCTCGCGTCCTTCGCGCCCTTCGCGGGCCACGTCGTGGCGTACGAGACGCTTGGGATGCGCGCGTTGGTGTTCTGCCACACGAGCGTGCGGCCGAGGAACGCGCCGCCGCCGGCGACGCCGCGCTCCATCGCAGGCACCGGGAGCGGTTTGAAGTCGGGCAGCGAGTAGACGTGCAGCGTGCCGTAACCGTCCTCGTTGGTCTCGACCGCGAGCAGGTCGCCCTCGGAGTTGACCTGCGCGCCGTCGATCTCGAACGCGTGCAGCGCCGGCAGCGGCTCGGTCACCTTGCCCGTGCGCAGGTCGCGCACGTAGAGGCGCGAGATGCCGTCACGGAAGTCGGAGGCCATGATCACCGCACGCTCGCCGGGCATGTAGCCGACGAAGCCGCACGCGGCAGTCGCGTCGGCGGGCTTCAGCGTGAGGTCCGTGAGCTTCCCGCTCGCCGCGTCCAGTTCGAACGCGCGCGTGTCGGACGCCGAGATCTCGTGCACGACGAGCACGCGCGAGCCGTCGCGCGTGAGCGTGCGCGCGCTCCACGAGCCGGCTTCGCCGAGCAGGCGCGTGGTCTTGCCGCTCGCGAGGTCGTACCGGTAGAGGTGGAAGTCGGAGGGGCTCTCGTCGTTCGCCGAATAGACGAAGGCCGAGCCGTCCCACATCCACGACTGCACCGACGCCTGCACCTTCGGGTTCGCGAGCACGGGCGTGGTCGCGCGCGTGGGCGAATCGAGGTCCATGAGCGTCAGCTGCGTGTTCTCGTTCCCGCCCTGTGCGTGCATCAGCACGACCCAGCGTCCCTTCGGGCTGACGGAGAAGCCGGCGAGGCCGTCGGTGAAGCGGGTCAGCCGTTCGCTGCGCGCTGCAGCGGGCGAGTAATCGGGTGCGACAGGGCTCCCGCCCGGCGTCACGCGGTAGAGCTGGAAGACGCCGTCGGGCCAGTCACGCAACAGCAGCGAACCGTCCGGCAGCACCACCGGCGCGCCGGGCGTGCGGATCTTGAGGAACTGCTCCACGGAAGGCGCGGAACCGGGAGCGGGTGACTGGGCGAAAGCGAGCAGCGGCAACGCGAGCACGACGAGGGCGACGACGGCGCTGAAGGCCGAGAGACGGCGCATGAACTCCTCCTGGGTTCCCGGGACGACGCCGGTCGATCTGCAGCCGGCGCGGTGGCGCACGCTACTACCGATGACCCCGCGGCGGGTAGGCGAGATGCACGCACGCGGACCGGGAGCGGACGGCCGCAGCGGCACCCTTCCCGCGGGCAGATGGGTCTCGGTCGGACCGATTCGGACTGCTACACTGTTCGCCCATGCTCGACCTTCGCCTGCCCCAGATGTTGCTCCTCGCCGTCGGCCTCGCGCTCGTCGCTTTCGCGGCCTCCGCCGCGCACGCGGGCGAGCGCGGCGCGTCGCGTGGCGAGCCCCGGCTCGTGATCCCGGGCCCCGGCGTGCTGCGTGCAGGCCAGGAAATCGAGCTGCGCTGGGCGGGTGGCGAAGGCGAGGGCGACGAGCTCGAGATCATGCTCACCCTCGAGAGCCCGCACCGCCGCACGCTGCAGATCTCGCCGCGTCTCGACCCGGAACGGGGCGTGTTCGTCTGGCGGGTGCCGGAACTGGGGCACGTCTCCGGCCGGTTCCGCGTGCGCTACGAACGCGATCACCACGAGGTCGAGGGCACGCCGTCGGCCACTTACGAGATCCTCTCGGCCGTCGGCCCCCCGATCGCCCCCACACTCCTGCCCGACGCGACGCTCCCCGGCGCTCCCGCGAGCGGTCCGGTGCGCGAGGCGCGAGTGCCGGACGCCGAACGCGAAACGACCCGCCTCGTCGACGGTGGCCGCTCACGGCGCGCCTCGACATCGGAAGTGAGCCCGGCCCCGTCCTGGGTGGTCGGAGCTCCACGCTCCCGAGATTGCCGCACACCTGCCTTCGTTCCCGCGCGGAACTGATTCCCGCGGCAGGCGGCACCCGACCTCCGATCGGTACACGGTCCGATTCGGCGATCGAACGATCGTGCGGATCACGCTTCGTCCTGGGAGCGTGACGCCGTCTCGACGCGTGCGTTCGCGCGAATGCGGTGACGCCCGGCATCGTCCTGGATGCCGCGGTGATTCACCCGGACCTGCGGAGGAGGAGATCCCCCGGTGCTTCGCGCTCTCGACGTGGCGCGGATGCACTTCGTCCTGGGGGTGCAACCCGAACCACGAGAGGCGCGATCGCACGCGCCGCGGCGCCCGGAGCGGGCGCCCGCCGATGGGCGTCGTGGCCGGGGGAGACCCGCGCGACCGACGGAACGTATGACGAGCGGGGGCGGTGCGTACGGCGATGGCCGTACGCACCGCCCCCGATGCGTTGTCCCGATGCGGCGGCTAGCGAGCCGCGTCGCTCGCGCCCGAACTCGCGCGGCCCGGGTGCTCGCGTTCCCAGCGCTGCTTGCGCTCGGCGAACGCGTCCTCGAACGCCTTCACGCGCGCCATCGTGGAAGGCTTGTCCGGGATGTTCGGCGAGAGGGCGACAGTGATCGCGTCGGCGGAGTCGACGCGCTGGCCGGCGCCGAGCGACAGCGTGCTGACGCCGACGTAGTGCCCCTGCTCACCGCCGTAGACGGCGAGCGTGCGCTTGACGAGGCGCCCCTTCTGCAGCACCGGAACGTTGTGCCCGACGATCAGGAGGTCGACACCGTCGACCGCCGTGACGAGGTCCTCGCTCTCGACCTTGCCGAGACTCGAGAGCAGCACGATCACCCGGGCCCCCTTGCCGCGCAGCTCCGCGATGGTCGCGCGCGCCGCGGCCGCAGGCTCGTCGACCTGGAGCGAATCCGCCGCGGGACCGAGCGCGACCTTGTTCGAGATGAGGGCGAACACGCCGACGTCGAGGTCGCCCGTGCGCACGATGCGGTACGCGGGAAAGACGAGCCGGCCGCTCGAACGCTCGCGCAGGTTGGCACACACGACGGGCAGCTTCGTCCGGCCGACCACCGTCTGCAGCGCACCGAGGCCGTACGCGAGTTCGCGTTCGCTCACGCCCGCGGCCGCCACGCCCGCGATGGACATCTCCGCCGCGACGAACGTCGTCGCGTCGCGCTGGACGGATTCGGAGTCGGCGGCCCAGCCGCCGCCGTCGACGAGCAGCGTCTGCCCGTAGATCGTGGCGAGGCTGTCCATGAACGCTTCTCGCCGCGCGAATCCGCCCTTGGGCACGTGGCAGCCGCACGGGCTCGTCTTGCCCTTGACGTCGACGGTGGAGACGACGACGAGGCGATCGGGCTGCAGGACGTCACTGCGGGGCGTGGAGCCTGCTGACGAGGGAAGCGGGCACGCGGAGGCGAGCGCGAGGGCGAGCGCGGCCGCGTGCATGCAAGACGGGCGGAGGGTGCGGAGGATGGCGTTCATGCGCACGAGTTTCGCCGAGCCCCGCGACGACCTGCAAGCGTCTCGCGAGCCGGCCGTGCAACGTGCACGTCAAGATCGGGCCGTCCCGGAACCGCCGCCCGAAAGCGGTGTATCGCTTCGCGCGTCCACGCACCTGTATCGCGAAAGGGGGTCCGACGGCGCGACTCCTGCTCGCGACTGTGCGAGATTGTCGATCGCGAACGCCGATGCCTCTCCACCGGCCTCCGGAGGCGGGCCCCACGCCCCGCGACCGGCTCGCCGGTGACCACGTCGCTTCGTCCACGTTCCCATTCCCGAGGTGAACCTGCCCATGCTTCGCCGCCTCCTCGTGCGCACCCTCGCCGCGGCCGTGCTGGGGCTCGCGCTCGCCGCCGTTCCGCTCCACGCTGCCGCGCCGGAGCCAGCGCCGGCGCTCACGGTGCGCACCGCGCGCGGTGACGTTTCGCTCGAGTCGCTGAAGGGCAAGGTCGTCGTGCTCGACTTCTGGGCGTCGTGGTGCGCGCCCTGTCACCAGTCCTTCCCTTGGCTCGACGCGCTCCAGAAGAAGTACGCCGACCAGGGCCTCGTCGTGCTCGCCGTCGACGTGGACAAGGACTCCGATCTGGCCGACCGCTTCGTGGCCCGGCATCCGGTGTCGTTCGCGATCGGCTACGACCCCGCAGGCCGAGCCGCGAGCGCGATGAAGGTCTCGGGCATGCCCTCGACGTTCGTGATCGATCGCACCGGTGCGGTGCGGATGCGCCACGTCGGATTCGACGCCAAGAAGACGAAGCCGCTCGAGAACGCCATCGAGGAGGCACTCCGCCCATGACGCCGATCCTCCCTTCACACCGTCGCGTGCTCCTCGTCGCGGTCGCCGCGGTCGCGGTCGCCGCGCTCGCATCGGGCTGCGCGGCGATGGTCGTCCATCCCTGGGATCACGACCTGCTCGCCGAGAAGAAGATGAGCTTCAATCCCAATCCGCTCGAGACGGCGATGGACATGCACATCTACTTCAGCAAAGAAGGCTCGACCGGCGGGCAGGACGTCGGGGGAGGAGGCTGCGGATGCAACTGACCTTCGGCGCCCCGGCGCCCGTGCTGCGCGCGCGCCTGCGCGCGGCGACGTGCGTCCTGCTCGCCGCGGGCAGTCCGCCCGCGGCCCACGCCGCAGGCGCGACGCCCACGTGGCAGTTCGACGGCTCGACGCTGGTCTACGCGGAGAGGTCGCGGACGCAGATCGTCGAACCGGTCGCGAAGATCACGCGGCTGTTCTCGGGCGGGCGGAGTCTCTCGGCCCAGTTCGCGCTGGACGCGATGAGCGGTGCCTCGCCGAGCGGTGCGCAGCCCTCGGGCCGGGTGCAGACGACCACGTCGGCTTCCGGCACGCTGACGACGCACGCAGCCAACGAGGTGCCGACGGTTCCCTTCCACGATTTCCGCAGCGCGTTCGACCTGTCGTACGCGCAGCCGGTCGGTTTCGCCACGTTCACGACTGGCGGGCACTTCTCGCACGAGCGCGATTACCGCTCGGTGGGTGCGCACGAATCGGTGTCGCTCGACCTCATGCACCACCTGACGACCGTGACGCTCGGCGGCGGCGTGAACCGCGACCACGTCGTGCCGATCGGCGGCGTGCGCGTCGGACTGACCGACGGCACGCTGTACGAGAGCGGCTCGAGTCGCTCGAAGGACGTCACCGACGGACTCGTCGGCGTCTCGCGCGTCCTCACGCGCCGCTGGATGGTGTCGATGAATGCCGCGCGCACACACGAGCAGGGTTACCTGACCGAGCCCTACAAGATCGTCAGCCTGATCGACGCGACGGGCTACCCGATCCCGGAAAGCCTGCTCACCGAGAAGCGTCCGTCGACGCGCAACCGGAACAGCGTGGTGGGCAGCTCGGTCTTCCACTTCGCGAAGGACGTGCTCTACACCACCTATCGCTACTACTGGGACGACTGGGGCGTGCGCTCGCACACGGTCGATCTCAAGTACCGCCAGGAGCTCCCCGAGCACGACTGGCTGCAGCCGCACGTTCGCTACTACCAGCAGACGCCGGCCGACTTCTTCACCTTCGGCCTGCCGCTCACGCAGCCGGTCTCGCAGCGGCCGAAGTACGCCACGAGCGACCTGCGCCTCGGCCCGCTGCGCACGCTCACGCTCGGCGCGTCGTACGGCTTCCGCTGGCCGGACCTTCCGGGCGACTTCAGCGTGCGCGGCGAGTACCTGCGTCAGTGGGGCGACGGACATCCGTCGTACGCGATCGGCGCGCAGCGAACGCTCGACCTGTTCCCGCCCGAAGACGTCTTCACGGTCACGGTCGGCTACTCCGTGCCGTTCTGAGGCCGGCCGTGACGTCGCGCGCTCCGCAACCGACGCACCCCGAGACGGGCGCGTCGGTCGCGCGCGCCGGCGATCATTTCGTCGGGCGATTCGCGGCGCTGGGCGGCCCGTGCGAGTTGCTCGTCGACACCGACGACCGCGCCGAGGCCCTGGAGCTGGTGGACCTCGCGCGCGAGGAGGCGCTCCGCATCGAGGAGAAGTTCGGGCGCTACCGTCCCGTGGGCGTCGTGCACCGCATCAATCACGCGGAGGGCGCGACGCTCGAGGTCGACGACGAGACCGCGGCGCTGCTCGACTACGCCGCGCTCTGCCATGAAATGTCGGAGGGACGCTTCGACGTGACGTCGGGCGTGCTGCGGTGCGTCTGGCACTTCGACGGCCGCGAGGCGGAGCCGGACGAAGCGGCGCTCCGCGCCGCGCTCGCGCGCGTGGGCTGGTCGCGTGTGCGCTGGGAGCGCCCGCACCTGACGCTGCCCGCCGGCATGGAGATCGACCTCGGCGGGCTCGGCAAGGAGTACGCCGTCGATCGCGCCGCCGCGCGCGTCGCCGAACGGGCGTCGGCACCGTTCCTCGTCAACTTCGGCGGCGACCTCGTCGCCCACGCGCCGCGACGCGGCGGCGTGCCGTGGGCCGTCGGCATCGACGATCCGGGACACACGGGCGAGGCGGTGCTCTACCGCGTCGATCTCGCGCGGGGCGGTCTGGCCACGAGCGGTGACGCGCGCCGCTTCGTGACCGTGCGCGGCCGGCGGCTCGGCCACATCCTCGATCCCCGCACGGGCTGGCCGGTCGAAGGCGCGCCGCGCTCGATCACCGTGCTCGCCGCGACCTGCCTCGAAGCGGGCACGCTCGCGACGATGGCGATTCTGCGCGGCGAAGACGCCGCGGCGTTCCTGCGCGAGCAGGGCGTCGAGCACCGCATCGCCTGACCGGCCGTAACGCGAAGCGGCCGGCACGTCAGGCGTGCCGGCCGCCATCGCGGAGTCGGGCTACGACTGGCGCAGGATGACCACGTGCTTGACGGTGCGGAACGCCGGCGGGTCGAGGATGCGCAGTTCGAGTCCCTTACCGGCGGGCACCAGCGAATAGCTCGCCGCGGGCTGTGCGCTCAGGACGCGGGCACGCGCCGACGGGATCGGGATGACCGTCTGGGCGTCGGTGTCGATCGCGGTGAACACGCTGTCGGCGATCGACGACGAAGGCACCAGCGTGCTGCCCAGCCCGAGGAAACCACCGGTCGCGACCGCGGCCCCGGAACGCGTCAGGCCCTGCTTGTCGCCGATGACGTAGAAGACCGTGCCCATTTCGCGGCGCTGCTCTTCGATCGTCTGCTCGCGCAGCTGCACCGTCTCGTTCGCCGTCTCCACCTGCGTCGTGAGCCCGGCGACCGCGGTGTGCAGCGAGTCCACCTGGTTCGTGAGTGAGGCGATGATGGACTCCTTGGCCGCGATGTCGCGCCGCAGGCCCTGGATCACGCGCTCGAGTCCGGCGATCTTGACGCCGTTCAGGCGCGCGCGGTTCTCCAGGTCGCGCAGGCGCAGCTTGGTCCGCTCGATGCCGGCTTTGAGCAGCGCGATGCGGTCGAGCGCCTCGCGTCCGCGCAGCACCGACAGGCCGCGCTCGGTCCCCGGCGAGCCGGGCAGGAGCGGCCGCGTGGCCTCCGAGACGCCCAGCGTGGCGAGGCTGTCCTGGATTTCGGCGATGGCGCTCAGCGCGTCGCCGTAGCGCAACTGCGTCGCGTCCTGCGTGGACTTCACGCTCTGGTAGCTGGCTTCCATCGTGCGGTACTTCTGCCAGAACATGACGGTGGCCGCGAGCAGCAGCACGACGAGTGCGGTGAGGGTGAGGGGAACGACCTTGTTCATGTCCACGTCTCCTTTTCGACGGGGCCTTCGCTCCGGGGAGGTGCGGAGGTGCGATGCGCGCATGGTACACCGAAGCGCGCCTCCGGGTTCGCCGCGCGTGGCCCCGGTCGTGCCCGAGGGCAAACGCGAGGGGCGAGGTCCGCGGACCCCGCCCCTGGCTCCGACCGTCGTCCCGGCCTGCGCCGGGCCGCCGTCACTTGCTCGTCAGCGTCTTCGTCTTGACCTTGCCGACGACGTTCATCGTCAGACGGACTTCGTAGTCGAAGTTCGTCGAGCCGCCGCCCGCCGCCGCACCCGTCGCGTCGTACGCCAGGTAGTGCGTGGCCGCGGTGTGCGACTTGAGCTCGCCCAGCAGCGTGGCCAGCGTGTTGTTGATCAGCGTCACGCCCGCGGGCGTCAGAGCCACGTTCGTCCAGGGCGTCACCGCGCCCGCGCCGCCCGTGAAGCTCGAGATCAGCGTGGTTCCGGGCGTGATGCTCGACGTGCTGCCGAAACCGATGCGGATCGAGCCGTTGATGGTGCGGGCCGCGACCGGATCCGGCGTCGTGACGCGGTAGTCGACCTTCTGCAGCGAGATCGACACGAGGCTGTCCAGTTCGATGCCGGCGTCGTCGATGGCCGACAGGATGTCGGACGTCGGGATGAGCGTGGACGTCGGGTTGCTCGTCAGCACGTTTGTCGAACCGCTGGCGTGCAGCTGCGTCGTCACGGAGTTCGTGACCACGAGCTCGACCATGCGGTCCTCGATCGTGGGTGTCAGGATGCAGCCGCTGGCGAGAAACTGCACCGCGACGAGCGCGGCGAGGGCGAGACCAAAGCGATGGATGCGCATCGTCGTCCTCCTAGAGACCCAGGCTCAGGCCGAGGGCCGCGCCGGTGTA
>WBZT01002537.1_pt1 | contig 12596 bp, 9 predicted proteins | sample 5204241 | NCBI WGS metagenome assembly WBZT01 (sample SAMN12344358, study PRJNA552823) | activated sludge metagenome | biome: Activated sludge suspended growth; feature: Nitrification reactor; material: Wastewater; isolation source: activated sludge from nitrification reactor of wastewater treatment... | reverse complement strand
GAGATTGGCCTGATCGCAGTACTCGGTGATGCGAATGCCGCGGACCAGTTCCATAATGAAGTAGGGACGTCCGCTTTCCGTCGCACCGGCATCCAACACCTTGGCGATGTTCGGATGATCCATCATCGCGAGGGCCTGCCGCTCCGCCTCGAACCGCGCGACTACGGCCTTCGTGTCCATGCCGAGCTTGATGACCTTGAGCGCCACGCGCCGGCGCACGGGTTCTGTTTGCTCGGCCACATACACCACGCCACACCCGCCTTCGCCAACGCGCTCCAAAATTTTGTAGCGGCCGATGGTCTGGCCCACGGCCTCGTCGGGCGCGTCGGCGAAGTCGAGCTTGATGGTTTGGACCGGCTTAAGGCCCAGCGCCGATTCTTCGAGTGCGAGGAATGTGTCTTTGGCCTCATGCGCGGCAAGCAGAGTTTCGAGGCGCTGGCGCAGGGAGGAGTTGCCGTGACAGGCGCCGTCCAGGAAGGCGGCCCGCTCAGCGGCGGGGCGTTCCAAAGCAGCGGCGAAGAGCGCGGCTTCACGCTGGTCGGATGGCGGCATGGACAATCGGGAAATGCTCATCTGATCCTATATGCGTATTCGGCCGACTAAAAGTATGAAGAATTTTTCCTATACTTTTCCGGCCGGGTTGGCGCATTGATAGGTGAAGCCCATGAGCAACTCTGAATTCAAATTTTACTGTTCCCACTGTGATCAACCTTTGAAGTGCGAAGCGCAGTTTGCCGGGCGCCAGATTCAATGTCCCGCCTGCCAGCACCTCATCCGCATTCCCAATCCGCCCGCGGGCATGGGTTTCACCCAGATTGAGCCCGAATCCGGCCAGACCTGGGCCACGCACATTCCAAAGGGACCGAAAGCTTGAAGCCTGAATACCGCCGGCCCGTCTGAAGATCAACTGGCCGGCGGCCCGCGCATTTCCACGACGAGCCAGGCGCGGGCGTAAGCCCACCATTGCTTGGCCACGGGCACGGTGATGCCGAGGGCTTGAGCGGCTTCCGCGAACGTCAACCCCACGAAGTAACGCAACTTCACCAGTTCGGCTTTGCGCGGATCCACGCCGCCAAATTTTTCCAACGCTTCGTTGACGCGCAGCAGCGCCTCGCCGTCGGCTACCGGTGCGGGAATTTCGATTTCGGCCACATCCAGCGGTTCCCGGCCGCCCCCTCGCTTCGCCGCCAGCCGGCGCCGCGCGCGCTCGACCAGGATGCGGCGCATCGCCTCGGCGGCGGCGCCCAAAAAATGCGAACGGTTCTGCCAGCCGGGCTGCTCATCACCGCCGAGCCGCAGCCAGGCTTCGTGGACGAGCGCGGTCGGCTGGAGCGTGTGCCCGCCGGCTTCACCCGCCATGCGAAGCGCCGCCAGCCGGCGCAATTCGTCATAGACGAACGGCAACAGTTCTCCGGCGGCCGCGGGATCGCCCGCCCGGGCGCGCTCTAGGATCAGCGTAACCTGGCTCATGTAGGAAATCGGCGGACAGGTTAAGGCCATTCCCCGCGGCGCGCACCAATTCTCTTTACCGGGGTCTCTTTGCCCGCAACCGGATTGCTGGCCGCTGCCTCGCGCTTTCCATTTTTACCGGCACCCGCTTTAATCCGGCCGTGGCGAACTTGCAGATCAAAACCGTTGAGACGCTCGACGCACCGGAACTGGCGATCTATCTCACCCTCCGGCGGGTGGACGAACACGAACGCGCGCGGGTGCTCGTGGCGGCCAACATCAAAACCGTACGCCGGTTGCTGGCCAGCCGGTTCACCGTCCTTTCGGCTTTGCTCACCCCCCAGTGGCTGGAAGCCCTCGAACCGTCGCTGCGCACCCGGCCCGAGACCATCACCGTCTTCGTCGCCGAACCCGCCCTGTTAGACACCATCACCGGTTACAAGATGCATCAAGGCGCGTTGGCGGTGGCCCGGATTCCACCAACACCGGACTTTGAAACGCTGTTGGCGGTCGCACCCCGCCCGCTGCTGCTCGCCGCCGTTGAAGGCCTGGCCAGCGCAGAAAATCTCGGCGCCGTGGTCCGGAGTTGCGCGGCATTCGGCGTGCATTTTCTGCTCGTGGGCGAAACGTGCGGCAGTCCCTACCAACGCCGCGCCGTTGCCGGCTCGATGGGCACGATCTTTGAGCAACCCGTCCTGCCGGTGGAAAACCTCGTGGCGAAACTCACCGCGTTGCGGGCCCGCGGCGTACGCTGCCTGGCGGCGCACCCCCGACCAGGCGCAACGCAACTCGCCGACGCCGACCTGCGGGGCGATTGCTGTCTCGTATTCGGCGCGGAAGGCCCGGGCCTCACCCCGGCCCTGCTCGCCGCGTGCGACGACACGGTCGAAATCCCCATGCCCTCGCACATGAACTCCCTGAATGTCGCCGCTGCCACCGCGGTCTTCCTCTACGAAGCCACCCGGCAACGCAAGCCGCTCCGCTGCGACCGTGGGTTCGCCGCGCGCGCCGATTTTTCTCCCGCGGGCGAGGCTCCGGGCTTAACCTGAGCGCCCATGGCCATGCTCGGCAAACGCAACCGCCTCCCCGTCGTTCGCGCGTCCGCCCCCGGCCTGTACCTTGACGGCGGCGAACTCGGCGAGATTCTGCTGCCGGGCCGTTACATCCCGCCGAACCTTAAACCGAAGGATCAACTCGAGGTGTTCGTTTATCGCGATTCGGAGGACCGGCTCGTGGCCACCACGCAAATTCCCCACGCGACCGTGGGTGAGTTCGCGTGCTTGAAGGTGGTCAGCGTGAATGCGCGCGTCGGGGCGTTTCTCGATTGGGGGTTGGCGAAGGATTTGTTGCTGCCGTTCCGCGAACAGGAACGTTCGGTACGCGTTGGGCAGCGGGTGGTGGTGTTCGTTTATCTCGATCCGAAAACCGAACGCATCGTGGCAACGACCCGCCTGCACCGTCACCTCAGTCCGGACCGGCCGTTTTACCGCAACAGCCAGCCGGTGGATTTGCTGATCACGAGCGCGAGTCCTTTGGGCTATCAAGCCATCGTGGACAACTGCCACAGCGGGCTGCTCTACCGCGACCAGATCTCGACGCCGCTGCAAATCGGTCAGCGGCTGCGCGGTTTCGTCCGGAACCTGCGCCCGAACGGGCAGATTGACTTGAGCCTGGATGCGGCCGGCTACAAACGCGTCGCGCCGCTCACGGAACTCATCGTGCAGGCCCTGGAACAAAACGGCGGCCGGTTGGACTTCGATGATGACAGCCCGCCCACCGCGATCCGGCAGAAATTCGCGGTCAGCAAAAAGGCGTTCAAGCAGGCCCTCGGCAAACTCTACAAAGCCCGACGCATCGGCTTTCAAAAACCTGGCATTCAATTGCTGGAAAATTCCGCTTGGTCCCCGGGCGCCTGATCGGGGGCGGCCACCCTGGCATCGGCGTTTGAAAATCCCCGCCCCACGGTGATCCGAACTCCGAATTTGGTTTCACAACGCGCGGCCGTCTGCTCTTAATGAAGCACTTCCTCCAGAGCCGTGGGCGGCGCCAGCAAGGCAGCCAAACTTCCAACTCGCCTAGCCGCGCCATGCTCAGCTAAGCTGTCGGCCTGATATGGTAGGGACGCGTTCCACCGCGTCCCTGACTTTTATCCACCTCGATATGTTCAGCCAGGGTGGAACGTGTCCCTACCAACCAATGATTTTACCATGATGACCAGCACCCAGATCCGCCAGTCGTTCCTCGACTTCTTCAAGTCGAAGCAGCACACCATTGTCCCGTCGTCCAGCCTCATGCCGGACTCGCCGAACCTGCTGTTCACCAACGCCGGCATGAACCAGTTCGTGCCCATCTTCCTCGGCCAGACCAAGTGCCCTTACACCCCCGGCCGCGCCGCCGACACCCAGAAATGCATCCGCGCCGGCGGCAAGCACAACGACCTCGACGATGTCGGGCTCGACACCTATCACCACACGTTTTTCGAGATGCTCGGCAACTGGTCCTTCGGCGATTATTTTAAGAAGGAAGCCATCGGCTGGGCGTGGGAACTCGTCGTGGAAGTCTGGAAATTTCCGCCGCAACGCATCTACGCCACCATTTACCAGCCGAACAAAGATAAGAACGACCCCGCCGATCGCGACGAAGAAGCGTGGAATTTCTGGGCCGAAAAATTTCGCAGTGTCGGCCTCGATCCCGACATCCACATCGTCAACGGCGGCAAGAAAGACAACTTCTGGATGATGGGCGAGACCGGCCCGTGCGGTCCGTGCACTGAAATCCACGTGGACCTTCGCCCCGGCCCGGCGCAGACCGACCTCGACGCGCAGAAATCCGGCCGCGCCCTCGTCAACGGCGGCGACGCCCGCTGCATCGAGATCTGGAACAACGTCTTCATCCAATACAACGCTCAACCGCGTAGTGGCGGCGACGCCTCGTCGCGTCAAGGTGGCAGCAGCGCCCCCGCTGCCGGTGCGACGGGGGCGTCGCAGCCACTCATCGAGTTCATCCCGCTGGCCCAAAAACACGTGGACACCGGCATGGGTTTCGAGCGCGTCACCAGCATCATCCAGGGCACGAAAAACCTGACCGATTTCCAGAACGCCAAGATCTCCAACTACGAGACCGACGTCTTCCGCCCGCTCTTCGACGCCATCGAAAAACTCAGCGGCAAGAAATACGGCTCGACGCTCCCGAAAGCCAGCAGCACCGGCGACTCCGAGCAGGAGAAGGTGGACGTCGCGTTCCGCGTCATTGCCGATCACATCCGCACGCTCAGCTTTTCCATCGCCGACGGCATCCAGCCCGGCAACAACGACCGCAACTACGTCCTCCGCCGCATCCTGCGCCGCGCCGTGCGTTACGGCCGCACGCTCGGCTTCAAAGAACCGTTCTTCTACAAACTCGTGGACGTCGTGGCCGAAAACTTCGGCGACATCTTCCCCGAAATCCGCGCCAAGAAGAAACACGTCCAAGACGTCATTCGCATCGAGGAAGAGGCGTTTAATAAGACGCTGGATCGCGGGATTCAACTCTTTGATGAGCGGTTTATTGGCACTATCTCCGACCTGGTATCATTTGCAGCAATCGAGAAGAAAATTCCTTCGACAGTTGTCTATAAACACTTTGTTCATCAGAATTTAATAGCTAGAGACTATTTAATTATAGACTTGGAGAAAGATTACCAAGCGGCTTTGGAGAAGCTTGGTGTAAAACTTCCTGCTCCATACTTTGACGGAAAATTTGCCTTCGAACTTTACGACACCTATGGCTTCCCGTTCGACCTCACCGAGTTGATGGCGCGCGAACGCGGCCTGACCGTGGACAAGGAAGGTTTCGAGAAGTTGATGGAAGAACAGCGCGCCCGCGCCCGCGCTGCGCAGAAGAAAGAAGTCATCTCACTTTCGGAAATCCAAACCACCACGCCCACGAAATTCGTTGGCTACGATAATTTGTCCGTGGACGCCAACGTGGTCGAAGTCGTTTCGATGAAGGACAAGACCGCCGTCATCCTCGACACCAGCGCCTGCTACGCCGAGATGGGCGGCCAGGTCGGCGACACCGGCGAATTGACCGGCAGCGGCCAGCTCTGGCGCGTGGCCAACACGCAAAAGTCCGGCAACACCTTCCTGCATTTTCTCGCGGACGGGCGGAGCGATGCTCCGCGCTCCGAGAGCGCGCCGGAGCGCGGAGCATTGCTCCGCGAGTCGGATATTCCGGTGCTCGGCTCAACCGTCACCCTGAGTGTGGACAAGCCCCGCCGCGATGCCATCCAACGTCACCACACCGTCACGCACCTGTTGCACTGGGCGATTCATGAAGTCGCCAGCAAGGAAGCGTCGCAGAAAGGTTCATTCGTCGGCCCGGACAAGTTGACCTTCGACTTCAACAGCGCCGCGCTCACCCCGCAGCAAATCGCGGACATCGAGAAATTGGTGAACGAACGCATCCTCGAAAACGCCGGCGTCTCGTGGACGGAAGTCCCGCACACCGACGTGAAGAACCGCAAGGACGTGATGCAATTCTTCGGCGACAAATACGGCGACGTCGTCCGCGTTGTGCAAATCGGCGGCAGTGCACACAAGCTCGACGGCTATTCCATGGAACTCTGCGGCGGCACGCACACGCGCGCGACCGGCGAGATCGGTCTGTTCCGCATCGTCGGTGAAAGTGCGATTGCGGCCGGCGTCCGGCGTATCGAAGCCGTGGCGGGTTTGGAAGCCTACAGCGTGGCGAACGCGCAGGCGCAGCTCATCAAGAGCCTCGCGGCCCGGGTTACTTCGCCCGTGCATGAACTGGACAAGAAAATCGAGGCGCTGCTCGCGCAGCAGAAAGAACTCGAGAAACAACTCAAGGCCGCGCAGCAACGGGAGGCCTCGAACGCCGCGAGCGAGCTGCTGGAGCGCGTCCATGCCGTGAACGGCATCCCGACGATCATCCACAACGTCGGCGCGGCGGACGGTGACTTCCTGCAACTCGTGGTGGACGCCCTAAAAAGCCAGTTCCAGGGCGTAATCGTGCTGGGCGGTGGGGCGCATCCCGGGAACGTGGCGCTGGTGGCTGCGGTCACGCCCGATTTCACCGCGAAAGTTCAGGCCGGCCGGATCATTCAACAGATTGCCCCGATCGTCGGTGGCAAAGGCGGCGGCAAACCGGACAACGCCCGCGGCGGCGGCAAGGACGCCACGAAACTCGACGAGGCGCTGGCCAGGGCGAAGAGCTTGGTTGGTTAATGCCGGAGACGAGCCAGCCGGTTGCGTCCGTCAGACAAGACACCGGCGAGACTCATTGAACTGGTGGAGTGGTGCGCACGGCAGGACTTGAACCTGCACGCCTTACGGCACTACCACCTCAAAGTAGCGCGTCTGCCAATTCCGCCACGTGCGCGAAGCCCGCATAATGAAGCAGCCTCCCGCCGTCCGCGCAAGGCCAATCTACTTGGCCGGCGGCGCTTCCTTCGGTGCTTCCTCCCGGGGTTCGGCTGCGGGGGCGTTGGGGGACTCCATCACCGGCGGCAGCGCCTTGGCGTCCCAACGTTTCCAGTCGGCGAGGAAAAACTGGTGCGGCAGCAGGCCGATCAACGCCTCTTTCAACGGGAACGCCACCGGAAAGCCGTGCCGGACCAGCAGGCAGTCGAGGAGAAAATTGCCCCAGGCCAACGCGTCGGGATTGCTCGTGGCCTTCAACCATTCGGAGGCGAACCGCGACTCCATGGTGAATTGCGTCAGATAGAGTCCACGCACCGGTTTGAGCATGTCATTGATGGCGTAGAACGACTCGCGCGCGTCCGGGCTCAGCCAGACGCATTGCCGGTTGCCATACCAGGCCACGGCCCACGGCGCGTCGCTCATCAGCAATTCGCTGTCTTTCATGAAACCGCCGATGGTGCGGAACAACGGCGGCGTGTAGGGATACACCACTGGATTGGTCCGGGGTGGCAGGAAGGAAAAGATCATCGGCAGCGCCATCACCGCGCCGAACAACCCGATCACAACGTATCGGAAGCCTTTGAACGGAAGATTCATCTGATCAAGCATCATGTAGAAGAAGGCCACCCCGTAGATGAAGGCGAACGGGACGACCAGCACCAGCAGGTTTTCGGAATTCAAGTCCGGCGAGTCCTCCGCGAGTTGGGTCCGCCCCAGCGCCTGCACCAGAAACAGCATGCCCAGGCACATGACGACGAAGTAGCGCAACCGGCGGATGGCGGGATTGCGAAAGCCCAACAGCAGGCCGGTCAGGAACAGCAGCGAAATCCAGTTGCCGCCGAGCCGGGGCAGTTCATTTTGCAGAATGCCGCGACCGTTGCGGAGCAGTTTGGTGAGCGGTGATTTCAGGATGACGACGGGATCCACCTTCGGTTCGATGGTCCGCGCCAGTTTATGCTCGGGGAAATAAGGCGTCCCTTCCACGATGGCGTAGGTGGCGGTGCCGAAGGGCAATCCGCTCAGCCGCAGGTTCCGGTAAATCCACGGTGTGATCAGCAGGCTGAAAACCACCAGCGTCACGAGGCAGAGTTGCGCCCGCCGGAGGCCGCCGAAGAGGGCGAGAAAGGTGATCGTCGGTATCAGCAGCCAGCCAAACGAGTAACGCGTCAACAGGCCCAGCGCGAGCATTACCCCCACGCCCGCCGCCAGCGCCAGCACCGCGAGCGGCCCCCGCTTGGGTTCGCGCACTTCGGCCTCCACCAGCACGATAAACCACGCCAGCCCCACGAAGCACAGCAGCAGCAGCATCGTGGACAAACCCGAAACACTGAAGCGCCACAAGAGTTCGCAGGCCAGCAACAAAAGACCCGCCAGCCAGGCCACGCCCGGATCAAACAGCCGCCGCGCCAGCAGAAAGGTCAGCACCACGGTCGTGAACAGCAGAAATTCATTGAGCAGCGCGATCAGGAAATCGGGTTGGTATCGCGCGAACTGGCCGCCGGAACTCCAGAACGGTTTGTTCCGGTGCATCTCCCATTCCATCGGCATCACCTTCATGTAGGCGGCCAGCAGCATCGGATAGAGCGGTGGATTTGCGAGATCGGGATGGTAGCCCTTGAGCATGGCGGGGTCGGGCGTGTCGCCCAACCGGCGGTCGGGATGCCGCTTCTTGATCAGGGCGATGCTCAGTTGCCGGATGAACAGGGTTGAGTAGCCCTTGCCCTCGGACAAGTTGCGTCCGACTTGCGCGGAGTCCATCGCCTCCTGCGTGCCCAGGTTGCGAAAGTTGTACCAATTGTAGCCCACGAACAACCCCAGCAGCGCCAGCACGGCCAGGCCGATCCGGATTTGCCGCATCCACGGGCCGACTTCCAGCTTGTGAATCAGTTCTTGCAGCGACGGCATAATCAAAATCCTTCCAGGTGATACGTGTGCAGTTTGCGGTGGAACGTGCGCCGGCTCATGCCAATCTTCTTGGCGGCCAGCGTGCGGTTACCGTCGGTGTCCTTCAGGGCGCGGATGATCAATTGTTTCTCCGCTTCCTTCACGGTCAAGTCATTCTTCTGGAGCGCCCGCCCGGGATCCCCGGCCAGGGCGGTGTCCGCGCGCACCGTGCGCGGCAGGTCGCGCGCGGAAATCCGGTCCGTCCGGCACATGACCACCGCGCTCTCGATGGCGGCGCGCAACTCGCGCACGTTGCCGGGCCACGAGTAGTTCAGCAGCAACTCCAGCGCGTCGGCAGTGAAATCCTTCACCTCTTTGTGATTCTCCGTGGCAAACTCGCGCAGAAAACTTTGCGCCAGCAACGGAATGTCCCCCGCCCGCTCGCGCAGCGACGGCAGGTTGATCTCCACGATGCACAGCCGGAAAAACAAATCCTCCCGGAACTCGCCGGCCTTGACCAGCTCCTCCAGATTTTTGTTCGTGGCCGTGATCAACCGCACATCCGCCGTTAGCGTCTTGTTCGAGCCGACGCGTTCAAAGGTGCGCTCGCCGAGAAACCGCAGCAGCTTGATCTGGATCGTGGCGTCAATCTCGCCAATCTCGTCCAGGAACAGCGTCCCGCCCTGCGCCTGCTCGAAACGCCCGATGCGCCGCTCGTGCGCGCCGGTAAACGCGCCTTTCTCGTGGCCGAACAGTTCGCTCTCCAGCAGCGTGGACGCGAGCGCCGCGCAATGCACCACCACCAGCGGCTGTTTCGCGCGCGGACTCAACCGGTGAATCGCTTTTGCGATCAGCTCCTTGCCGGTGCCGCTTTCGCCCGTGATCAGCACCGAGGCGCGCGAGGGCGCGACCTGTTTCACCACGTCGAACAGCTCAACCATGACCGGGGATTCACCCACGATGTTCTCGATGCCGAATTTCGTATCGAGCTGCTGGCGCAGGGAGACGTTCTCGACTTCGAGCTTTTGCGAGCGCAGCGCCTTGGCGATGCGCATCTCCAGTTCGTCAATTTGCAACCGCCCTTTGGCGATGTAATCGTCCGCGCCGCGTTTCATCGCTTCCACGGCCAGTTCCTCCGAACCGTAGGCGGTCATCAGGATGCAGATCGGCGGCTTGGCCAGCGATTTCGCCCGGGCGATCAGCTTCAACCCGTCCTCGGTCGGCAGGCGGAAATCGGTCAGCAGCACGTCGAAGCCTTCGCGTTCGAGCAGTTCCATGCCGGCCTTGGCGTCCTCGGCCACATAAACATCGAAGCGTTCCTCGAGCGCGGCCCGCAGGCCGTCGCGCGTCGGCTTCTCATCATCCACAATCAAGAGGGTTGGATTCATTCCCAGGTCACTCGTCAGATTTCACACCATCAATCAGGCATCGGCGCTTCGAGCAGCCGCGGTTTGCGTTCGTGCAACGGAAACCACAGCCGGAAAGTCGTCCCGCGGCCCACGTGGCTCTCCAGTTCGATCCGTCCGCCATGCGCCCGGATGATGCGCTGCACGATCATCAGCCCCAGCCCCGAACCTTTCTTCTTGGTGGTGTAGAACGGTTCGAAGATGCGGTTGATCTGCTCCTGCGGGATGCCGCCGCCGGTATCCACAACGCTCACCCACGCCGCCTCGTCGGTTTCGCCAGTCTGGACCGTGAGCGCGCCACCTTTGGTCATCGCCTGCATGGCGTTCTTCACCAGATTTACCAGCGCCTGCTGGACCTGCGTGGGATCAATCGGCGTCGTGGGCAGATGCCGCGCAAATTTTGACTTCACGGTGATGCCGCGATTGTCGAGCTCGGGCCGCAACAACTCGAGCGTGCGCTCGGCGACTTCGTTCAGCGTGGTAAGCTTCACCTGCAACGGCGCGGGCCGGATCGCCTGGAGGAATTGCGTGACGATGTAATCCAGCCGGTTGATCTCGCCTTTGGCCACGGAGAGATATTGATCGAGCTTCCGCACCACGTCGGCGTGGTCGGGCTCGCTGGACAATAATTGGGAACGCGGGCGGACGCCGCTGGCGCGCGTGCCCGCCGCGCGCCCGGTGCCGGTCTGGAGTTTTTTCACCTCGCGTTCCATGAGTTGCAGGTGAATGTGCAGCGCGTTGAGCGGGTTGCCAATCTCATGCGCCACGCTCGCCGCCAGCAACGTGAGCGCCTGCACTTTCTCGCTCTCGATGGCCTCGAAGGTTTTCTGCCGCGCCTCGGTGGCGTCGTGAACGATCAGCGCCACGCCGGAACTGCCCGAGGCCACGCCGTCCAGCGGCGCCGCGTAGAGGCGCAGGAAGCGCGGGCGCGGATAGGTCACCTCGAATTCATGCCGCACCACGTGTTCGCCGCCTTCCTTGTCCAGCCGCGCAATGCTCTTCCAATCCAATTCCGGCAGAATGTCGCTGAGCTTTTGATCCTCGGCATCGGGTTGCAGGCCGATCAAACGGGTGACCGCCTGGTTGAAATAGAGGATGCGCCCGTGTTCGTCCACCACCAGCACGCCGTCCTCGATGGCGTTGAACAGCGTCTCGAGAAAACTCCGTTCGCGCGCCAGCCGCTGGACCACGGTCTGCAAGCCTTCGGCATCGAGCCGGCCGATGCGCCCGAGAACCTTGTCGAGGAAACTGGATTTGGGAATCGCCACGGGTCAGAACCACTTCCGCTTCTTGAAATACCAGTAGGTGGCCACGGTGGACCCCGCCGTGAGCACGATGGCCAGTTGATACGCGTGCGGCCATTTCATCTCGTGCATCTGGTCCCCGAAATTCATGCCATACCACGTGCCGACCATCATCAAGGGCGTCGTGATCACCGTGATGAGCGTGAGCAACTTCACCACTTCGCCGGTCTGATTGGACGACATGTTGAGGTAAACCTGGAGAATGCCGGTGAGCGAATCCGTATAGGCCTGCGCCGCTTCGGAAATGCGGAACAACCCGTCATAGACGCTCCGGTAGTACGGCACCATGTGCGCGCGAATCAGTTTGAACTCGCCCCGCGCAAACCGCGCCAGCACCTCGCGTTGCGGCCCGATGATCTGCCGCAGATGCAAGACCTCCTTCTTGATCTGGAGAATCTTGTTCAACGTGTCCTTGGTCGGATGTTGCAGCGCGAGTTGCTCCAGTTCGGCGATCTCCAGCGAGAGTTCCTCCAGCGCCGGCTTGTAGTTGTCCACGATCCCGTCCAGCAGGTTGTAGGCGACGCGATCCGGTGCGCGGGCGATGTGGATGGTGCCCTTCACCGCGCGATCCTCCACCATCGTCACACTCCGCAACGGGCCCTCGTGATAGGTCACCAGAAAGTTTTTCCCGAGGAAAAAGTTCAACTCGCTGGTGGCGAACACGCCGTCTTTGCGGCTGTAATCCACTGCGTGAATCACCATGAACAGGTAGGGCTGGAAACGGTCGTCTTCCTTCGGCGAGAACTCCTCGACCTTCGGCCCCGGGCTTTCCTCCACGCAATCTTGGATCGAGAGCGGATGAAAATGCAGTAGCTCCTCCAGCACGAACTTGGTTTCCTCCGGTGCGGGCTTTTCCAGATCGATCCAGAGAAACAGGTTCGTATCCGTGAGCAGGGTCGGCATCAGGAACATCTCGATGTCCTTGCTGTGCAACCGGCCTTGCGTGGTGAATGCCAGTGAACGAATCATGCGCGTCGCTTGGTTCTCTGCCGTGTCAACTTGTCGCGAGTTTAGGCGGGAGGGCGACTAAAGCAAGTCGGCGCGCGTGACGGATTGGCCTTCGATTCGCGGCTCGAAGCTCCAAACGCCAGGCGCCAAGCCGCGCAGCTGGCTTGGCGTTGGATCGCTTC
>WBZT01002535.1_pt1 | contig 12598 bp, 9 predicted proteins | sample 5204241 | NCBI WGS metagenome assembly WBZT01 (sample SAMN12344358, study PRJNA552823) | activated sludge metagenome | biome: Activated sludge suspended growth; feature: Nitrification reactor; material: Wastewater; isolation source: activated sludge from nitrification reactor of wastewater treatment... | reverse complement strand
CCCGCGTGCCTGGCACACCTCGAGCTTCAGCAGCCAGCAGGCCTGATCCTGCGCCCGGCCCGGAACGACGAACGGGTCGAGCAGGCCCGCCAGGTTGTCGCGACCCAGTAATTCGATTTCGCGCCGTTCGCGGTGCGCCTGCCGCAGCAGCGCCAGCAGCCGTTCGCAGCCGGCGGCATCCAGTCGGCGCACCTTGGAAAGGTCGAGGCGAAGATGCGAAGTTCGGCCTAGTGCCTCTCGCACTGCCGCAAAGCCCGTATCGTTGTCGCCGGTCAGTTCGCCGCGAAACAATGCGGTCCCCACCACCTTGGCCTGCACCGGCCCCGTGGGTGCCACCTCGCGCCAGCCCGGCGGCGATTTCTCGAACGCCTGCGCGTACTCGATGCCAAGCGCCTCATGCGCCACCCTCTGCCCGGTCAGTCGGAAGAGATCAAAAAGCATCAACCACAGGCGCTCGCCGGCGCCCGAGCGATAGCTGCGGCTGGCGTTCTCGAGCAAGGTGCGGACCGCCACATCCTGACCGTGCGCGTAAAGCATCGCCGCCTCTTCGGCTTCAGCGTCGATCGGATCAACCTCGACCTCGACCTGGAATTCGGGCGCCGTCTCGCTGAAATCAAATTCGCTCAGATCCAGCGGCTGCGACTCGGTGCGCGCAACCGGGGTCGTGAAAGGCAGATCCGCGCGCACCAAGCCAACCGGTGCCGCAACCGCCGGTTTCTCGTCCGCCGTCCGTACGGGGCTCCGCTCGTCGCCCGCGCGAGGTGACACTGCTGGCCGAGCAACCATCTTCCTTTCCGGCGGCTTCTTGAAAAACGAAAAAACCATTGGCTGACAAGGACCGGGATCGAATCTGCGATGAACCCACCTTGTAACACAACGTCCGGCGCACTGCAATTTCAATCCGGGCGGCGTGCGCTCGACGCCAACCTGGCGACACCCGAAGCGCCACAACGGCAACTGTCGGAGAGGGGCAACGGCACGGCAACGATTTCCCTGGCTCCCCGCCCTTCCGGTCGGGCACACGGGCAAAACCGGTGCTTTGGTTTGCACCGACTTCTTGCTAGAATCCGCCGGTTTGGTGTTGATCGCCCCCAGCAAGGCGGATCGTCACGACGGTCGCCAGTACCGCTGGGCATGAACACCATGACCGTTTTCCGCATCCCCGGTTCACCTCCCCCGCTTCGGGAAAAGGGAAACCCATCGACAAGGAGCGGGAATCGCGAGTCGCTGACGCGACTTTCACACCGGATACACGATGACCATGCGCGCGACCTCTCGCAAGCCCCTGCCAGCGCTCACTGCCCTGGCGATCGGCCTGCTTTTGTCCGGGCCGAACACTTCTGCCAGCACGGACGAACTTGCGGAAGCTCGACGCCTGATGAAACAGGGGCAATCAGCGGCAGCTCTCGAACACATCGATGCCTACCTGGCAAGCAAGCCCAAGGATCCACAGGGACCTTTCCTCAAAGGGCTGATTCTTCTCGAAATGGGCAATCGGAACGAAGCGCTGGTGGTGTTTACCAAGCTCAACGAAGACTACCCCGAACTGCCCGAGCCGTACAACAATCTGGCCGTCCTCTACGCCCAACAGAAGCAGTACGAAAAGGCGCGGGTTACACTCGAAATGGCGATCCGGGCCGATCCGAGCTACGCGTTGGCGCGCGAAAACCTTGGTGATGTCTACTCCCGGCTCGCCAGCCAGGCATACGACCAGGCGCTGCAGCTCGACCCGGCGAGCAAGGCCAGCAAGTCCAAACTGACCAAACTCGGCGAACTGGGCCTTGCCTCGACCAGCAGCGTCAGCGGGCAGGCGGCAGCCACGCGACCCGACGGTGAAACAGGCAACCCCACGAGTCGCGAACCGGGCAGGTCGGCGACCACGGCCCCCGCTGTCGCCATGGCAAGCAGCCCGGCAGCCAAGCCGGCAAGCAAGCCCGCGCCGACCGCAGTTACGACGATGCCGGAGAGCCAACCGGCACCGGACAACAGTGCTGCGATCGTTGCCGCAGCGCCGATCGCCACGGTTTCGCCCGGTAATGCGGCGCTGGTCGCGAGCGAAGAGGCGCGGGGACTTGCCGGCAAAGGATGGGATCTCATCTTCAGCCCCTACACCTATCATTACTCGTACAGTGCGGACCACAAGCCGGTCGTCCTCGTTGGACTGTTGAAGGGATTGGAAGGCAACTGGCTGATCGGCGGCTCCGCTTTCTCCAATTCCTTCGGGCAGCCGAGTGTCTACCTCTTCGGCGGCCAGCGCTACGTGAGCCCCTTCGGCTTCGAAAACTGGTACCTGCAGTGGACCGCTGGCCTGCTGTACGGCTACGTCGGCGAATACCAGGACAAGGTACCGTTGAATTACAAGGGCTTTTCGCCGGGCTTCGTCCCCGGTATCGGCTACCAGTTCAGCAAACGCGCTTATGCCGAACTCGACCTCCTCGGTGGCGCCGGACTGATGTTCTCGGTGGTCTTCCCGCTGCCGAAGGACTGGCCCTGAGCAACGCAGGCAAGGTCCCGCCGGCGCGGGCGCGCTGATCCAAGCGATTGCCGGCCACCGCCATAGCCGTCGTCTGATCCTGAGTCCCGCCAATGCGAACGCCCCCGCTCCGCCACCTGCTCGTTGCGCTGTTGCTCGCCTTGTCGATCGCCGCCGGGCTGTGGTGGGCGACTCGGCCGCAACCGGTGGCCGTGGTCGTCAAGGAAATCGAGCGCGGCCTGGTCGAGTCGACGATCGCCAATACCCGCGCCGGGACCGTCGAGGCCTGCCAGCGCACCCGGTTATCGACGATTGCTGGCGGCCGCATCGAGCTGCTGCCAGTGAAGGAAGGCGACCGGGTGCGCAAGGGCCAGCTCCTGATGAAGCTTTGGAACGACGACCAGCAGGCGCAGGTTGCCTGGGTCGAGAGTCAGGTGGCAACGGCCCGCAAACGGGTCAGCGAAGCCTGCGTCGTCGCCGCCAATGCCGAACGTGAAGCAGACCGCCAGTCGGCGTTGCGCGCGCAGGGTTTTGTCTCGGGAGCACGCGAGGACAGCGCGCGCAGCGAAGCGCTGGCCCGCCGCGCCACTTGCGAGGCGGCCAAGGCCGACGTTGCACAAGCCGAAGCACGAGTCAGCCTGAACCGGGTGGAACAGGGGCGCACGGTGCTGTATGCACCATTTGCCGGCACCATCGCGAAGATCGTCGGCGAGGTAGGCGAGTACTCGACGCCGTCACCGCCTGGCGTGCCGATGCCGCCGGCGATCGACCTGATCGACGACTCCTGCCTGTACGTCAAGGCACCGATGGACGAGGTCGACGCACCGCGGATCGCCGCCGGACAGGCGGTACGCATCAGCCTCGACGCGCTGCCCCGGCAATCGTTCCCGGGTCGCGTCCGGCGTGTCGCGCCGTACGTATCGGCGGTCGAAAAACAGGCGCGCACGGTCGACATCGAAGCCACCTTTGACGACCCGGCTGCACCAGGCAAACTGTTGGTCGGCTACAGCGCGGACGTCGAAGTGATCCTCGCCGCGCGCGCGAACGTCCTTCGCGTTCCCACCCCGGCGCTGCTCGAAGGCGGCCGCGTGCTGCTGGCCGGCGCCGATGGCCTGCTCGAGGAACGCCAGGTCAGGACCGGGCTCGCCAATTGGGAGTTCACCGAAGTGCTCGCCGGCCTGTCGCCCGGTGACCGCGTCGTCACCTCCCTGGAGCGTGTCGGAGTCAGGGCCGGTGCGCATTACTCGGTCGACGACCGACCACCGGCAAGCAGCAAGTAAGACATGGCAACGGCGCTGATCGAGCTGGTAGGCATCGAACGAACCTTCCACCGCGGTGACAGCGAAGTACACGCGCTGCGCCACCTGAACGTGCGCATCGCCGCCGGCGAATATGTGGCGGTGATGGGCCCGTCGGGATCGGGAAAATCGACCCTGCTCAACCTCCTTGGCCTGCTCGACCGCCCGGATGCCGGCAGTTACCACCTCGAAGGCCGCGACGTCACCACCCTCTCGGCAGACCAGCAGGCGCACGTGCGCAGCGCTCGCATCGGCTTCGTCTTCCAGAGCTTCCATCTGGTGCCACGCCTCACCGCAGCCGAGAACATCGCCCTGCCGATGGTTCTGGCCGGGGTGGCGCCCGCCGAGCGTGCGCTGCGCGTCGCCCGCGCCTTGCGCGACTACGGGCTGGAGAATCGCGCCGACCATCGCCCGGAGCAACTCTCCGGCGGACAGCGCCAGCGCGTTGCGATTGCGCGGGCGACGATCATGCGGCCGGCACTGATCCTCGCCGATGAACCGACCGGCAATCTCGACCGCGCCACCGGCGAGGACGTGATCCGTCTGCTGGAGGAACTCAACCGGGGCGGCGTCACCCTGATCGTAGTCACCCACGATGGCGGGCTGGGAGCACGCGCACACCGGCAACTGTTGATGGAGGATGGTGCCCTGCATGACGACCGCTGGCGCCGCGCGGAGTTGTCCGCGTGAACGTCACGAAAGCGACCCCGGAGACTCCCCTCGCTTGCTCGTTGGAGAGGGAATGGGGGACACGGGAGCGACTGGTTGTCCCTGTCCGTGTCGGGGGCCGTGAGGGCCGTTGGCCGCGTGCGCAATGCCGACCTGATCCGCTTTGCGCGCGCCGCGGCGAGCGGCAACCGATTGCGCACTTCACTGCTGGTACTGGCGATGGCCATCGGCGTCGCCGCAGTTGTCGTCCTGACTGCACTCGGCGACGGCGCTCGCCGCTATGTGCTCAACGAATTTTCGTCGATCGGCAGCAATCTGGTGATCGTGCTGCCGGGCCGTTCGCAGACCGGCGGCTTCAATCCCGGCAACGCGATCACCAGCACGCCGCGCGACCTGACCATCGACGACGCGCAGGCTCTGCTGCGCGCCAGTGCCGTTCATCGCGTCGCACCGCTCGCCGTCGGCACTTCCGAAATCAGTTTCGGCGGCAAGTTGCGCGAAGTGATCGTCGCTGGTACCACCGCCGACTTCCTCGAAGTGCGCCGCCTGTCGCTCGCTCAGGGGCGCTTTCTGCCGGCCGGCGACTGGCGGCGCGGCGCCTCCGAGGCGGTGATCGGGGCCAAGGTACGCGACGAGATGTTCGGCCGCGAGGAAGCGCTCGGGCAGCTGGTCCGCATCGGCGATCGCCGGTTCCGCATCGTCGGCGTTCTCGCCGCGACTGGCCAGGGACTGGGAATGAATACGGACGAACTGGTGGTCGTTCCTGTGTCGCTCGCCCAGGCGATGTTCAACAGCAATACGCTCTTTCGCATCCTGGTCGAAGCGAGCAACCGGGAAGCGATCGAAGCGGCCAAGACACAGGTAGGCGAAATCGTCCGCCTGCGGCACGAGGGTGAGCAGGACGTGACGATCATCACCCAGGATGCCGTCCTCGCCACCTTCGACCGTCTGCTCGGCGCGCTGACTCTGGCAGTGGCAGGCATCGCCGCGATCAGTCTGGGAGTGGCCGGCATCCTGGTGATGAACGTAATGCTCGTCTCGGTCACCCAGCGAACGGCGGAAATCGGGTTGCTGAAGGCACTCGGCGCCACCGGCGGCACGATCCGCAACGCGTTCCTGACCGAGGCGGCAATGCTGTCGATCGCCGGCGCGCTTCTCGGTTTCGTCCTCGGCCAGGCCGGTGCCGCGATCATCCGCCAGCTCTACCCGGCTTTCCCGGCATTCCCGCCGGATTGGGCGGTGCTCGCCGGACTGGCAACGGCGCTGGCGACCGGAATCGTCTTCGGCGTGCTGCCGGCGCGTCGGGCAGCACGCCTCGATGCCGTGCAGGCGCTGGCGAAGCGCTGACTTGACGATGGACAAAACACGATGATCCACCCGCGCGACGGTCTGCAACTTGCACTGCGCGCAATCACCGCGCAGCGCCTGCGCAGCTTTCTGACGCTGCTCGGCATCGCCGTCGGCATCGCCGCCGTCATCCTGCTGACCTCGATCGGCGAAGGAATCCATCGCTTCGTGCTGGCCGAATTCACCCAGTTCGGCACCAACCTGCTCAGCGTCGCACCGGGCAAGGTCAAGACTGCCGGCCCGGCGCCGACCGGCATCCCGACCTCGGTACGTCCATTGACGCTGGCGGACGCGCGTGCCCTCGAACGGCTGCCGCACATCACCGGCATGACGGCCACGGTCTGGGGCAACACCGAAGTCAATGCCAATGGCCGCCTGCGACGTACCACGGTGAACGGAGTCGGCGCGCAGATGCTCAGGGTGTACAAGGTCCGCCTGGGCAGCGGCCGCTTCCTGCCCCCCGACGATGCCGAAAATGCGCGCGCCTTCGTCGTCCTCGGCGCGAAACTCAAGGACGAACTGTTCGGCACCGGCAACCCCCTCGGTGCGCGGATGCGCGTCGGCGGTCAGACCTTTCGTGTGATCGGCGTCCTCGAGGCCAAGGGGCAATTCCTCGGCATCGATCTCGACGACGCGGCGTACATTCCCACAGCACGCGCGCTCGAACTCTACAACCGGGACAGCCTGATGAAAGTCGACCTCTCGTACGAGGAAGGCGTCCCGGCGGGCGCGGTGAGTGCGCTGGTTGTGGCAACACTCAAGGCGCGCCATGGCCACGAGGATTTCACGATCACGACGCAGGAAGACATGCTGCGGACGCTGTCGAACATTCTCGATATCCTGACCATGGCCGTCGGCGCGCTGGGAAGCATTTCGCTGCTCGTCGGCGCGGTCGGCATCGTCACCATCATGACCATTGCCGTTTCCGAACGCACCGGTGAAATCGGCCTGCTGGTCGCGCTCGGCGCCCCCCGCCGCAGCATCCTGGGACTCTTTCTCGGCGAGGCGATCGCTCTCTCGGCGCTCGGAGGGCTGCTCGGCCTGTTCCTCGGAATCGCGCTGGCGCAGGCGATTCATTTGCTGCTGCCGGCACTGCCGGTACACACGCCGATCCGCTTCGTCGTCCTGGCGGAGGGTATCGCCGTCGCCATCGGCCTGCTCGCCGGCGTGCTGCCGGCCAGGCGTGCGGCGCGCCTGGACGCGGTGGCGGCGCTGCGCGCGGAGTGAACCCGCGAGCGACGGCCCATTTCCGGCAGCACGTCGTCCCTCGTCTCGCCCGCCAGCGTCGAGGCAGAATTCCGCTTGCACACTGTCGCAGCCACCTTCGTTGGCCGCACCGAAAACCAGAGGCGAGCGATTCGCCCGCAACGCCCCCCGACAGCGGCCAAACGGCGCTCTACTCTTCGACGTTCTGCGAAACCTCGGCCCATTCCTCCGGCGTAAACACCCGCGATCGGGTGTGGAAGGCCTTGCCCTCGGGGCCCTCCAGCGAAAAAGTGCCGCCGAAACCATCGATCACGTCGATGATCAGCTGCGTATGCTTCCAGTATCGGTACTGAGCCCTGCCGATGTAGAACGGACAGCCGCCGATATCGCCGAGATGAACGTCCTGTGCACCGATCGTGATTTCGCCCGGCAGGTAGCAGTTGGCCGCGCTATTGTCGCAGCAGCCGCCGGACTGATGGAAGAACAAGGCTCCGTGTTTCTCCTTGAGGCGCTCGATCAGTTCGAGCGCTGCCGCCGTGGCAATGACTCTGGCAACCATTCCCGACTCCTGAAATGGGGGGCGCCTGCCCCCCGAAGAGCAACGCCGAACCGATCAGAAGAATCCGAGCTTCTGTTCGGAATAGCTGACCAGAAGATTCTTGGTCTGCTGGTAATGGTCGAGCATGACCTTGTGCGTCTCGCGGCCAATTCCCGATTCCTTGTAGCCGCCGAACGCCGCGTGCGCAGGATAGGCGTGGTAGCAGTTGATCCACACCCGTCCGGCCTGAATGCCGCGGCCCATCCGGTAGGCAATGTTTCCGTTCCGGCTCCAGACGCCAGCGCCAAGTCCGTAGAGGGTATCGTTGGCGATCGTCAAGGCTTCCGCCTCGTCCTTGAAGGTGGTCACGGCAAGCACCGGGCCAAAGATTTCCTCTTGGAAGATGCGCATCCGGTTGTGCCCCTTGAACAGCGTCGGCTGGACGTAATAGCCTTCGGCGAGATCGCCAGCGAGCTGCGCCTGGCTGCCGCCGATCAGCACCTGGGCGCCTTCCTGGCGACCGAGGTCCAGGTACGTGGTGATCTTCGTCAATTGTTCCTTCGACGCCTGCGCTCCGATCATCGTCTCGCTATCGAGTGGATTGCCCTGCTTGATCGCGGCGATGCGCGGCAGACAGCGCTCGATGAAGCGCTCGTAGATCGATTCCTGAATCAGCGCCCGCGAAGGACAGGTGCATACCTCGCCCTGATTGAAGGCGAAGAGCACCAGCCCCTCGATGGCCTTGTCGAGGAAACCGTCGTCCGCCGCCATCACGTCCTCGAAGAAGACATTCGGCGACTTGCCGCCGAGCTCGAGTGTCGCCGGAATGAGGTTGTTGGCGGCGGCCTGAGCAATCACTCGCCCGGTGGTCGTCGATCCCGTGAAAGCGATCTTGGCAATCCGCTTGCTCGTGGCGAGCGGCATTCCCGCCTCGCGGCCGAAGCCGTTCACAATGTTGAGCACGCCGGGTGGCAGCAGATCGGCGATCAGCTCGGCCATCAGCAGAATGCTGATCGGCGTCGATTCGGCCGGCTTCAGCACCACCGCGTTGCCAGCGCCGAGTGCCGGTGCGAGCTTCCACGCCGCCATCAGCAGCGGAAAATTCCACGGGATGATCTGGCCGACGACGCCCAGCGGCTCGTGGATATGGTAGGCCATCGTGTTTTCGTCGATTTCGCTGATGCCGCCCTCCTGTGCGCGTAGAGCGCCAGCGAAATAGCGGAAGTGATCGACCGAAAGCGGGAGATCGGCGTTCAACGTCTCGCGGATCGGCTTGCCGTTGTCTACCGTCTCGGCATAGGCGAGCAGCTCGAGGTTGGCTTCGAGGCGTTCGGCGATGCGCAGCAGCAGGTTGGAACGTTCCGTCGCCGAGGTTCTGCCCCATTTGTCGGCAACTGCATGGGCAGCATCGAGGGCAAGTTCGATGTCCTCGGCGGTCGAGCGGGCCACCTGTGTGTACGGCTTGCCGGTGATCGGCGTAACGACGTCGAAATACTGTCCCCTGACCGGTGGCACCCACTTGCCGCCGATGAAATTGTCGTACCTGGCCTTGTAGTCAAGCTTGGCGCCGGCGGTGCCGGGAAGCGCGTAAATCATCCAATTCTCCTCTGCCGTGGATTGAGCTGTTGACCCGACCAATTGCGGGCGAAGGTGCTGTAAGCACGCCGCGTGCCAGCCTCAAGTACCCAAAAATTCCTCGCAGTAACAGTATCTTGGCCAAGTTGATCGAATCCAGAAGCTGCGCATGGAACGTGCCGATCTGGCACACTGTCACGAAATGGCACACTTCGACGTCGCTTCGGGTGGGAACTGTTGCGTCGCGTGCGTCGCCCGAGTATGGTCGCGGGAAAAACCGAAGCGGGCCGTTCACGGCTCCAGCACACGAAAGGAGGAGAGGGATGCTTGCCAGACTCGCGGGGCCCGCTTTGCGCCAGGCGCGTCAGCTTCTCGTCGAACACGGCGAAGTGCCGCCGGAACACCTGGTTGGCTCTTTGCTTGTGCGCTCCTGGCGCCGCTGCCTCGACGCCGGGCTTGCCCCATTGGGTCGCCTGGCCGAGCCAATGGTTCTCGACCCGAGTCAATTGCAGCGCGCCTCGGAACGCCACTGCGAACTCATCGCTCATGCCCGCCCGGTAATGGAGTACCTGCACGCCCAGACGCGCGAATCGGGGAGCATGGTCATCCTCGCCGATGATCGAGGAATACTGCTGCAGACACTCGGGGAAGTCGATTTCCTCAGCCGTGCCGAGCGTGTCGCCTTGATCCGCGGCGCATCGTGGAACGAAGCGCATCGCGGCACCAATGCCATTGGCACGGCTCTGGCGGAAGCGGGCGCGGTGGTCATCCACGGTGCCGAACACTACCTCGAACGAAACAGCTTTCTCACCTGCGCCGCCGAAACGGTAACCGCGCCCGATGGTCGCCTGCTCGGCGTACTCGACATCTCCGGCGACTGTCGGGGACGCCATCCCCACACCCTGGGTCTGGTGCGCGCCGCAGCGCAAATGATCGAAAACCGCCTGTTCGACACGCGACACGGCAACGATCTGCGCCTTCGCTTCCATCCCCTCGCCGAAGGAATCGGCACGGTTGCCGAAGGAGTCGTCGCCTTGAGCGAGGACGGCTGGGTCATCGGGGCGAACCGGATCGGCCTCCAGTTGCTCGGGCTTCGCCCCGCGGATCTTGGTCGTACCCCGATCTCTCGCGTCGTCGAGGTCCGCGATGGCGACTTCCATCATTGGGAACGCCTGCACGGAGGTGCAGTGATGCCGGCACGAGACAAGATTGGCAGGCGCCTGTTCTTCCGGGTGGAGCGCGAACGAAGACACCGGCGGCTGATCATGGAGCCGTCGGCGCAGACGCGCGACGAGCAACCCGATGCACTGGTCGATCTGGATACCGGAGATCCTTCGCTGAAGGCGGCCATCGAGAAGGCACGGCGGGTGATCGGCAAGCCAATCCCTCTCCTGCTGCGCGGCGAATCCGGTGCCGGCAAGGAATTGTTTGCGCGCGCGTTTCACGACTCGGGGCCGCGACGGACGAAGCCATTTGTCGCGGTCAACTGCGCGACGCTTCCGGAAAACCTGGTCGAAGCCGAGCTGTTCGGCTATGTGCCAGGAGCATTTTCGGGAGCGAAGCGCGAAGGATCCCCCGGTCGCATCCGCAGCGCGCACGGCGGAACACTCTTTCTCGACGAGATCGGCGACATGCCGCTGACACAGCAGGCTCGCCTGCTGCGCGTCCTGCAGGAACGGGAGGTCGTTCCGGTCGGCGGAGTGCAGCCGGTGGCGGTCGATTTTCTGCTGATCTGTGCCACGCATCGCGATCTGAAGGCGGAGATGGAGGCAGGGCGTTTCCGTTCGGACCTCTATTACCGGATCAACGGTCTGACGCTGCTGCTGCCGGCGCTCCGCGGACGAACCGACTTCGCTCTGCTGTCCCTGCGCGTGCTGCGCGAGCTGTCGCCTGAACGCGAACTGGCGCTGGCGGACCCGGTGGCGGCTGCCTTCGCCACTTACGCGTGGCCGGGAAACCTGCGGCAGCTGGCGAACGCCTTGCGCACCGCCTGCGCACTGGTCGGCGAGGACGAAGAAATCATCGGCTGGCAGCACTTGCCCGACGATCTCGTCGAGGAACTGCGGAATCGACCGCGACCGAAGGACAACGGAGCTTCAGCGCCGGGCGCAGGGAACAATCTGCGCGAGCTCTCCAATGGCGTCATCCGGAAGGCGATCGACGGCTGTCGTGGCAATCTTTCCGAGGCCGCGAGGCGCCTGGGCATCAGTCGCAACACGCTCTACCGGCGCATTCGGGCGGGAGTATAGGTTCGGAAAGCAAGGGCACCGGCAACTCGCAGCTGCCGGCCGGCATCCGCCCACTCGTCCCGCGTTCGGCGCTCAGCGATGATCGTGCAGACCACGCGCCGCTCGCGGCGTGGGCCGTCGAACTCGCAGAGGAAAATGTTCTGCCAGCGCGACAGACCGAGACGGCCGTCGATCAGCGGGATGGTCTGGGAAGGACCGACCAGTCCCGCTTTGAGATGGGCATCGCCGTTCCCATCCTGCGCGTCGTGCAGCCAGACGCCCTGTGGAATCAGCTGGCGAAGGAAATTCACCACGTCGGACTGGACACTCTCGTCCCAGTTCTCCTGGATCATGATCGCGCAGGTCGCCCCCTGGGCATATACCGAGACGAGCCCGTCGCGGACACCGCTGCGCGCCACCACCGCTTCGACCTGGCGGGTGATATCGACCAGTTGTTCGCGGCGCTGCGTAGCGGCGACTACCGTATCACGCACGGCTCATTCCCGGATATCCACTGACACGACCTGAAAGACGCACCTCTCCTGCCGCAACCCACTTGCGACCACTGACTGGCTCCGCGAGTATCGCCTTCGCCGATCCGCAAGGTCAAGCTGTTGCCTGAATCTGCAGGTTCTGCCCTTGCCTTGTCCACAGACCGCAAGGCACAATGCCCGGGTCTGCCCTGCCGGAGTGACGGTCATGGCCGTGCCGAAAGCCACCGAACAGCGATTCACCTACGCCGACTATCGGCAATGGCCCGACGACGAGCGCTGGGAATTGATCGACGGGGTCGCCCACGCGATGGCACCGGCGCCGACGATCGGCCACCAGACCCTGACCGGTCAGCTTTTCAGGCAGATCGATCAAGCCCTGGACGGGACTCCCTGCCGCACCCTGATCGCTCCGGTCGACGTCGTTCTGGCGGCAGCGGGCGAGACTGACGAACAAGCGGCGAGCGTCGTCCAGCCCGATGTTCTGGTCGTCTGCGATCCGGCCAAGGTCGGCGAGGACCGCATCCGCGGCGCCCCGGACTGGATCATCGAAGTCCTCTCTCCGGCTACAGCCCGCCACGACCATCTCACCAAACGCGCTCTCTACGAGCGCGCCGGCGTGCGCGAGTATTGGCTGGTGCACCCGATCGACCGCGTGCTCACTCTCTACACGCTACGAGACGGTCGCTACGGCGGCCCGGAAATCGCCGAAATGGCCGGCGAACGGTCGCCGACGATCTTCCCGGAAATCGTCATCCACTGGCAGGAGATCC
>WBZT01002534.1_pt1 | contig 12602 bp, 11 predicted proteins | sample 5204241 | NCBI WGS metagenome assembly WBZT01 (sample SAMN12344358, study PRJNA552823) | activated sludge metagenome | biome: Activated sludge suspended growth; feature: Nitrification reactor; material: Wastewater; isolation source: activated sludge from nitrification reactor of wastewater... | reverse complement strand
CGACCTGGACCCAGCAAGCGTATCTCAAGCCCGCCGCCTTCGGCGCCACGCAGGCGGGTGACGGTTTCGGCAGTTCGGTGGCCGTCTCGGGCGACTCGCTAGTCGTCGGGGCGCCCAACGAGGCGAGCGGCACGACGGACGTGAACAGCGTACCCAACGAGAGTGCCTTCGGTTCCGGCGCGGCCTTTATCTTCGTGCGCAGCGGGACGACCTGGACCCAACAATCGCACCTCAAGCCTGCCGCCTTCGGCACCACGCAGGCTGGTGACGGTTTCGGTCGCTCAGTGGCCGTCTCGGGCGACTCGTTAGTCGTCGGGGCTTCCGGGGAGGGCAGCGACACTACGGGTGTGAACAGCACACCCAATGAGAGCGCCAGCGCTTCTGGCGCGGCCTACGTCTTCACCGACCTCGGCCCTCAGTCAGAAATCGCGGTGCAATACCCCGCCGGAACTGACGTGATGGATGGCATGGCTACGATTGACTTTGGCATTGTCCCAATCGGCAGCAGCAGCCCGGTCAAGATTTTTACAGTCACGAACTCCGGAAATGCCGCCTTAACTCTAACGAACATCATCAAGGATGGTTCGCACCCTGGAGATTTTACGGTGGGTGCGCCTGGCCTCACCACGGTTGCGCCCGGAGCCAGCACCACCTTCAGCGTCACCTTCTCCCCCACCGCTTCCGGTTTCCGCAGTGCCGCCATTCACATCGCCAATAACGATAGTGACGAAAATCCCTTCGACATCGCCTTCACTGGCACGGACGGTTCAACTCCGTTTGAATGGGCCAGACGCGTCGCCAGCACCGTCAACCCCGATACCGAGTTGTCCATCGGATTGGCCTTGGATGGTGTGGGCAACGCTTATGTGACCGGATGGTTCGATGGTACGAACGACTTTGGCGGCATCACGCTTACCAACAAGAGCGGTGGTGGACAGGATGTTTTTGTTGCCAAATACGACCCCGCCGGTGCGCTCCAATGGGCGCGGCGGGCTGGCGGGAACTCCACGGACCGCGATGGCGGCCGCGGAATCGGGGTGGACACCGCTGGGAATGTGTATGTCACGGGCGAATTCTTCGGCACGGCAGACTTCGACGGTTTTAACCTGAGCGCTCCAGCCAACAAAGAATTCTTCCTCGTCAAATATGACAATGTGGGTGTAGTGCAGTGGGCAAGACAGTCCACCGGCGGAATTTCATCCGGTGTGTACGGCACCGGCCTGGCCGTAGATGCCGCGGGGAATTCCTACGCCGTTGGCTACGCCGATAACGGGGCCACCATCACGTTCGGGACGATAAATCTGCTCAGAAACGACACCGGCTACAGCACGTTCCTGGTCAAGTATGACACCGCTGGTACGGTTCAGTGGGCGCAATTGATTGGAGGTTCCGGCTCGACCTACGCCACCAAAGTCGCGGTGGATGCCAACGGAAATGTGTACGTGCGCGGGGCGTTCAGTGAAACCATGACGATTGGAACAAGCAATCTGGTCGCCGCAGGCCAATCGGATATGTTAATCGCCAAGTTCAACAACTTCGGGGCTCTGATCTGGGTCAGCCAGATTGGCGGAGACGACTTCGATGAAGGAGGCGTGGCGGTTGACCAGGCTGGAAACGTGTACGTCTCAGGTGCGTTTGGCGACAACCCGGCAGATTTCGACGGGATAAGCCTGACAAACGCCGGATCACTGGATGCGTTTGTCGCCAAATACAACAGTTCCGGTGTGATGCAGTGGGCGCGCCGGGCCGGAGGCACAGACTTCGATTGGTTTTGGGACGTTGCTTTGGATCAACAAGGAAATATTTATGCGGCAGGGTTGTTGAGTTCCAACGCCGTCGCTCCCAACGGTTCCGGGGGGGCAATGATTGCGAAATACGATCCGGCAGGAATGCTTCAGTGGGTCCACTCCGGCGGCGGCCTGCCCGCGAGTCCGGTTAGTTCGATCACGGCCAAGTGTGAGGTTGATTCCGCTGGCAGTGCTTTCCTGGCCGGCTGGTATCGAACCGCCACTACTTTCGGTACGAACGACCTGCAAACCCAAGGATACTGGAATTTCTTCCTCACCAAGCTGGCAGGGCTGGAGCCGCAAGTCCCACTGCAATTCGGAGGTCTGTCCGTCTCCAACGGCACTTTTGCAATGCGAATTTATGGCACAATTGGAATCGGCGTGATTGTGGATACTTCTGTTAACCTAACGAACTGGACGCCATGGCAAACCAACGCACTTCCTGTGGGTGGTCTGAATTTGGTGTTGCCGATGGCAACAAACCGTCAGTTTTTCCGGGCGCGTATTCCTTAACAGTGGACGGTCTGAGGTAGTCTCAATACCTCGGCACTTTTGAGTCTATCTCCTCGCTCCAGGCGGTGATGCCGCCTTTGACGCTCTTGAGATATTTGAATCCTTGTTGCCGCAGGAAGTTCAACGCCTTCAAGGAACGCACGCCGGCTTTGCAGTGGATGTAGTAACTCTGGTTGGGATCGAGTTCCGTGAAGCGTTCGTTGATCTGGCTCAATGGCAGCAGCGGCACGCCCTCTACTTTCGCGATCTCGTATTCGTCAGCTTCGCGCACGTCAATGACCTTGATGCCAAGCTTCGGATCATCCAACGCCTTCTTCATGTCCTGCACTGTGACTTCGTCGGGATTGCCGACGGGTTCGGCGGGCGCGGGTTGGATGCCGCAGAATTGATCGTAATCAATCAGTTCCTTGATCGTCGGGTTATCGCCGCAGATCGGACATTGCGGATCGCGACGCAACTTGAGTTCGCGGAACTTCATGTCGAGCGCGTTGAACAGGAGCAGGCGTCCAACCATGGACGTGCCTTTGCCCAGCGCGAGTTTCAAAATTTCCGTCGTCTGGATGCAGCCGATGATGCCGGGCAACACGCCGAGCACGCCACCTTCCGCACAACTCGGCACCATACCGGGCGGCGGCGGTTCGGGATACAGACAGCGATAGCACGGTCCGCCGAGGTGCGGCGCGAACACGCTGGCCTGGCCCTCGAAGCGGAAGATCGAGCCATAGACGTTTGGTTTCTTGAGCAGCACGCAGGCGTCGTTGGTGAGGTAGCGGGTCGGGAAGTTGTCCGTGCCGTCCACAACGATGTCGTAGGGGCGGATGAGCTCGAACGCGTTGCCGGAATTAATCGCCGTGTTGTGGATCACCACTTCCGTGTTCGGATTGATGCCGGCAATTGTTTCTTTGGCGGACTGAGCCTTGGGCCGGCCTACATCGGCGTCCGTGTGGAGAATCTGGCGTTGCAGATTGGAATAATCCACGGTGTCGAAATCCACGATGCCGATCTTGCCGATGCCCGCCGCGGCGAGATACATGGCGATGGGCGAACCGAGCCCGCCCGCGCCAATGCACAGAACGCTGGTGGCTTTGATCTTCTTTTGCCCGGCCAGGCCGACTTCCGGCAGGATCAGATGCCGCGAATAACGGCGGATTTCTTCGTTGCTTAGTTGCATAGTCAATTCAAGGACGGGCATCATAATTCAAGACCCGCTCACTGGCAAACGGCAACAAGGGCGCTCGGCGTACTTGCGCGCGGAGGCGTTCGGGACCGCCGGCTCAGCGACCTAATCAAGGAAGACGTCCACCACCGCGCCAAGCGCGGCAGCCAGCGCGCCTTCGCGACAGTCGTACCCGAAGTTCGGGCGATGCGACCATTGATCCCGCACCGCTGAATCGCGCGCCGCTGCCCACTCACGTTTCTCCCGTTGCCAGCGTGCCATCTCCTGCGCCCGGGCTTTATCAAAGCCACCGGTTTGAATGAACTCCACGATCTGACGCAATTCGTCCTTGTCGAACCAAGTCCCATGCGGCTTGCAAACATCCACCACAACGTTCGAGCAATTCGCAAAGTTTACCCGATGCATCAATTGATGGCACACCGGGCAAGGCACGTAGCGAATTTTTTCCACCGGCTGGTTTCCCGGTGGCGGCAACGGTGCGGCGGCGCCGAGCACGGCTGCCTGCTGCTCCCGATCCACGCAGATTTGCTGCACCGTCTCCGCCGTGGCCCAAAGCCCTTCGCACTTGGGACACTCCTGCAAGTCAATTTTGCCAATCACCACGGCATCCATTCCGGCGCGACAACGCGGACAAAGCCGGACGGCGGCGCCCTCAACCTCCTTGCGCCTCACTTTGGCGCCGCAATGCGAACAAAACTTTGCGCCCAGAAAGATCATGCCGAAACACTGGGGGCAGGCAACCGTCGCCAGCCGGGAATTGCAGTGCTCGCAACGCGTGGCATCCGAGGCTGCCGCCGCGCCGCAGTTCGGGCAGTTGAGTGATTGCGCTGCCATGGCCGGGAAATTCTCAGCGCTCGCGATGGATGCGCAAGTCCAGACTGCGCTGAGCGCGTTATAGAAATCCTCCGAAATTATCCTTCCCTGATTTCGGTTTTGGCAGATGATAGCGCCACCAAACGAAAGGCAATTTATGGGTCTGATGGACTATCTCAAAACACAGTTCTTGGAAATCATCCAGTGGCAGGACGATTCACGCGACACCATCTCGTGGCGCTTCCCGGACGAGGACAAGGAAATCAAACGCGGCGCGCAACTCATCGTGCGCGAATCCCAGGCCGCGCAATTCGTCTATCTCGGCCAGTTCGGCGACACGTTCGGCCCGGGTAAACATTACCTGACGACCGACAATATCCCGATCCTCTCCACGCTCAAAGGATGGAAGTATGGGCTCGAATCGCCCTTTAAAGCGGATGTTTACTACGTCAACACGCGCCTGTTCACCGGCAACAAATGGGGCACGGCCAATCCCATCATGCTGCGCGACCAAGATTTTGGCATCGTCCGCGCACGTGCCTACGGCATCTACGATTTCAAGGTCGTGGACGTGAAGACATTCCTCCGGGAAGTCGCCGGCACGGACGACCATTTCCGGCTCGATGAATTCGCCGACACCATGCGCTCGCGCATCGTGAGCGTGTTCACGGACGCGCTCGCGTCGGCCAAAGTGCCGGTGCTCGATGTGGCGTCGCGTTACTCGGAACTGGGCGAGGCGTTGCTGCCCGCGATCAACCCGCAGGTCACGGCGAAATACGGCATCGAGATCAGCAGTTTCATCGTTGAGAACGTTTCTGTTCCCGCGGAAGTGGAAGCGGCGATCGACAAACGCAGCAGCATGGCGGCGATTGGCAACCTGAACGACTACGTGAAGTTTCAGATGGCCGAGTCCATTGGCAAAGGCGGCGGCGAAGGCGGCAGCATGGCGAACACCGCCGCGCAACTCGGTGCCGGCCTCGCGATGGGCCAGCAATTCGTCGCGGCGCTGGGCGCGCAACAAACCACCCCCGCCGCTGCTCCGACTGGTGCCGTGCCACCACCGATTCCCGGCGCAATGCCTGATCTGCTGGGCGTTAGCGACGTCGCCCGCGCCTTGGGTGTGAGCGAAACCGACGTACTGGCCACGCTGGAGAAAGGTGAACTCAAAGGAAAGAAGATCGGCTCAACCTGGCGCGTGACCAAAGCGGCGCTGGATGAGTTTTTGAAGGTTTAGCTATCCGAGCTGAATGACCGCAGCGAGTTCATGAAAAAATGGGGTGATACCATTGCGATCACGGTGTTCGCCATTATTGCAATCGTGGAAGTTGTTCACGATTTCGTCGTGAACGAGACCATTCACTATTTTGCAGATGAACCACGCCGTTTGATGTTGGTGGCTTCGATTGCTATGAGTGGCGGTCTCGCCGCGCTTGTTTTCGAACGCCTGTCGCCTTACATACGCCGCCGTATAAAGCTTTATGCCCTTGGTTCAGCTCTGATTTTTTTGATAATATTCACGGGCTATTTTCTGTTTGAATTTGCAGGTTTGTCTCGGCAAATCGGCACGTCCGGCACGCCCCGCGCGTTCATTCTTGTGCCCATTTGCCTCGCGGCGATCATCCTCGTGCTGGGTTTCGAGTTCTATCATGTGTTTAAGAAACGGGTTGGATAGCTCACAATGCCTGAAGCCCTAGCCCAAAAAAAATTCTCCTGCCCGGCCTGCGGTGCGGCGGCGGAATGGAATCCCGCTAAGCAATCGCTCACTTGCCGGTTCTGCAACCCGACCTGGCACAAACACTCTAGCTACCGGTCATTCGTCTGGGCCGACAATCCCAAAAGAGACCTCTGCAAAAGTCCGTCGTGCCGACGGAGCGCGGAGCATTGCTCCGCGAGTTTGTTGGTGTTTTTGCGCGGAGCGATGCTCCGCGCTCCGCAGGTTGCGACTTTTGCAGAGATTTCCGAAGGGATTGCGTCCTCCAGCCCAGGGTTGCGAGGAACGAGCTACCCTGGGTCATCGTTCAGCAAAGGTCGTCAACCGCAACGCGGTTGTGGCGATTTGATTTCATTGTTCCCAAAGACGCCGCAACCCCGTTTGGGGTTGTGTGATCTCGCCCGTTCTTCCCAAGGTAGCGCGTGCCGCACAACCTTGGGCTTTGGGACAGAATCCCGTTGGGATTCTTCTTCCGTGCGGATCGAATTACCCGGGGTTTGATTGACGCGCCCGCATCACAACTTTGCTTCCATCCATGCCTGATCCAACTCCACCGCCGATCATCCGAGAGGCCACAGCCCAAAAGAAATTCTCCTGCCCGGCGTGCGGCGCGGCGGCGGAGTGGAATCCGGCCAAGCAGTCGCTGGTCTGCCCGTTCTGCGGCACGACTTCGCCGGCGCAGATGGAACTCAACGCGGCGGGCGAACAAATCATAAAGGAGCATGATCTGGTCGCGGCGATTCGCGGGATTCCCGACGACAAGCGCGGCTGGCAGGCGAAGAAGACCTCGGTCAAATGCCAGAGTTGCCAGGCCATCTCGGTGTTCGATCCCGAACGCGTCGGGCAGCGCTGCAATTTCTGCGGCTCGGCGGCGCTCGTGCCCTACGAAGAAATCAAGGAAGCCTTCAGCCCCGAGAGTTTGCTGCCGTTCCAGATCAGCGAGACGCAGATTCGCGAGAGCATCCGCCAGTGGTACGGCAGCCGGTGGTTCGCGCCGAACAAGCTCAAGAGCGCCGCGCTCACCGACACGGTGAAGGGGCTGTACATCCCGTACTGGACGTTCGATGCGCACGTGCACGCCGACTGGACCGCCGAGTCCGGTTATTATTATTACGAGACGGAAACTTACACGGACGCGAACGGCAAAACCCAGACGCGGCAGGTGCAGAAGATCCGCTGGCAATGGTCGTCCGGTTCGCTGAACCACTTTTTCGACGACGAACTGGTGGCGGCGTCGCGCGGTGTAAATCCGGATCTGTTGCGCAAGGTAGAGCCGTTTCCCACTAAGGAACTTGCGCCGTACAACGCGGGCTTCGTCTCCGGTTGGGTGGTGGAGCGTTACCAGATTGATCTCGTAAGCGCCGCGCAGCGCGCCCGGCAGGTCATGGATGGCAAGATCACCTCGATGTGCGCCGCGCAAGTGCCCGGTGACACGCATCGCAATCTAAGCGTGAACACGGATTACTCACGGCAGACGTTCAAGCACATACTCGTACCGCTCTGGCTGCTGACCTACAACTACGGCCCGCGCGCGTTTCAGGTGATGATCAACGGCTTCACGGGCAGCATCGCCGGCCAGTATCCCAAGAGCTGGGTGAAGATTTTCTTCGCGGTGATGGGCGGATTGGTCGTTCTGGGTGTGATCGCGCTGATCGCCACCAACCGGCATTAAGCCCCGCCAGAAGCAATGGCAGGCGGCGCGGCTACCGCGGAGCGTCCGGCTTGTTGAACGAACAACACGCGAGCCATCCCCAACCGACGAGGAAGCTCACGCCGCCGACGGGCGTGATTGCGCCGAGCCAACGGAGGTTCGTAACCGCCAGCAAATAGAGTGAGCCGGAGAAGATCAAGATCCCGGCCAGAAAACAAAACCACGGGCCGCGGGCGAGGCTCGGTCGCTCGGCCAGCACGAAGAGCATGACTGCGTGGACGAAGTGATACAGCACGGCTTTCTCCCAGATTTCGGCCGTGCCGTGCTGCGTCAGCACTGCCTTCAAGCCGTGCGCGCCGAAAGCCCCGAGGGCGACGGCTAGAAAACCCAACGCGGCGGCGATGCGACTTGCGGTGCGAGCGTTCATGCGACGAAAACGCAGCTCACTTTTTCTCCGCTCCCGCTGCCTGACGTTCTTTGAGGCGGCTGATCAGGTATTTATCTTCGGTCGCCTGCTGCCACGCGGAAAACCAGAGGTCGCCCAGCATCTGCCCGCCGCGCACCAATTGCGCCTCGAGAAAAGCCCGGCCCTCGGACGCTTTCTCGTTCTCCGGCGAGAGCTTCTTCTCCTTGTCCAACTGATACAGCGGCTCAACCAGCTTGTGCGTCTCCAGCAAATACGCTGTCACTTTGCGGAACAAATCCTCGTACTTCGTCGGGTCGTTGACGATTCGCGCGGCGCGAATCTTCGTCATCAGCGGCTCGGCCTTGACCCCTCCGGTCTTGCGGAAGAAGCCGCCGTCAATCCAGGCATGGATGCTGGCATTGGTCGCGTAGCCCGCCGGGTTGTCGCCCACCCAGCCGTGGTGATGCTTCGTCGTGTGCAACGGCTGCGCGCAATCGCCGACGTAGTGGCCCATCGTGCCCATGATGTAGAGAATGTTGGCCTGTGCGTTCGCGATCTCCTCGGGCGTGCCGCCGTGCTCCTGAAAAGCCTTGAGATAGGAAAAACCCGAACGCAACTTGCCGCAGCATTCGGTGATGGCCCACGGAGCAAAACCGACCAACTCGCGCGAGTGATCGTGGTTCTTCATTGGATCAATGGGCGCAAATTTATCGGGATGTGCCGCCCGGGCCAGCGCCAGTTTGCCGGCGAATTCATAGCGAAAGACCGGCAGCGCCTCGGGCGTCAGTTCGTAATCCGCCAATTCCTCAAGATCGAGATAATGGTCCGGGCCGGCGAAGTGCGAGAGCACGAGGTCGTCTGTGGCGGCGCGGCCATCGCCCTGGTTGCGCCAGCGGTCCGGTTCGCCGGAGAGAAACAGCACGCGCTCGCGCCCGGCCGGCGTCATGGCGCACGACGGAAACATCGCCGGCAGGGCGGCGTAGGCGAGTTCGTTCACAACCCGGTGGCCTTCGTAGTCCCAGGCGTCGGCCCGGGGGACCGACACGCCAAACGGAATGAGCAGCAACAGCAGCACTGGCGGACGCGCGCGATTCTTCTTCATGGCAACGATTCGAGTTGGCGAACTGTAGTTGGCCAGACGGGAAAAGCAAAACGGGAATTCATCCCACGCACAAATGGTTTTCAACCCGGACATTTCGTGGTTGAATTTCCGGGCGATGAAGATCATCACCGACGAACGTTGCACCGGTTACAGCTCGCGCGGCCATCCCGAACGGCCGGCCCGCGTGGCCAAGACCATCGAGAAGCTCCACGCGCAAACCGACCTGGCCATCGAGTGGAGCCAGCCCGGTCTGGCGACCGATGACGTCATCCTCCGCGCCCACACGCCCGAACACATTGCCCGCCTCCGCATTCCCCAGGATTTCGATGGCGACACGCCGTACTATGAGGGCATCGAGACCTACGCGCGCGCTTCGGTGGATGCCGCCTTGCTCGCACTCCATTTCGCCCGCGCGGGGGAAGTTGCATTCAGTCTGATGCGCCCACCCGGCCATCACGCCACCCGAGAACATGCGATGGGTTTCTGCTTCCTGAACAATGTCGCCATCGCCGCCCTGGAGGCCAAAGCCACCGGCGCCAAGCGTGTCGCCGTTTTTGATTTTGACGTGCATCACGGCAACGGCACGGAAGCGATTCTGCTCAACGAATCCGGCACGGCGTTCTTTTCGATTCACCAGTTTCCCTGCTATCCCGGCACGGGCGCCGAGGACGTGGGCAACAACTGCTTCAACTTCATCGTCCCGCCGGGCGTCTCGCGCGAGGACTACCGCGCCATGCTGACCAAAGCGCTCGCGGCACTGAAGAAATATTCGCCGGATCTCATCGCGGTGTCCGCCGGCTTCGATGGCTACGTGCGCGATCCACTGGCGCAAGGCGCGCTCGAGGCGGAGGATTTTCACTGGCTGGGAACCGAGCTGCGCAGCGTGGGCGTGCCGATGTTCAGTTTGCTGGAAGGTGGTTACAGCAACGATTTGCCGGATTTGATCTTCGCCTACTTGAAGGGCATCACCGGAAAGTAGGCTTCACTTCGCCGGACGCTTTCGCCAGAAATTCGCCAGGATCGAACCGCTGATGTTCATCCACGGACTGAAGATCGCCGCCGCCAGGCCGACTGTCCCAAGCTTGCCCATCGCACCGGCGAGGCCGGACGCCATGCCGCCGTTTTGCAGACCGACTTCGAAGGCGACCGAGCGAGCGGAGTTTTTGTCCAGCCCGCTCGCGCGACTGAGCCAGTAACCGAAGAAGTAACCCGCCGCGTTATGTAGCGCCGAGGCGAGGAACAGCAGCCCGCCCACCTGGAGCAAATTATCGCGACCCGCCGCCGTCGTCACCGTAGTGAAATAAACGATGCCCGCCATCGAAGCTACGGGCATCCACGAATCCAGCTTTGGCAACCAGCGCGTCAGCCAGTGGTACGCCACGCCCACCACCAGTGCGCCGGCGGCGTACCGAACCAGGTCCATCCCGACCAGCGCGCCGGAGCCGAGGTGCAGTTCCAAATACCTCCAGCCGCCGCCGAACCCGGCCAACAACACGGCTCCCGCCGCTGCCAGGCCCAGCACGACATGGCGACCCCGCAGTGCGGTGTGTTTCAAATGATCGTGCAGCAACGCCGCGCCAATCGGCACGATCACCATCTTGATGATCTCCATCATCATGTTGAAGAACTTCACTTCCACCAGCGTGCCCGCCAGCTGCGTCATCAGGAACGGTGTCATGACCGGCGCCACCAAGGTCGTGATCGCCGTCACCGAAACGGACAACGCGAGGTTCGACTTCGCGATGTAGGCCATCACGTTCGATGCCAGCCCGCTTGAGCACGAGCCGATCAAAATTATTCCCGCCGCAATCTCCGGCTCGAAATGGAAGAGCTTGGTCAGGGCCAGCCCAACCAACGGCATAACGGAAAAATGGCAGACGATGCCCACCAGCACGCCGCGCGGTGATTTCGCCACGCCGGCAAAATCCTTCAGACTCATTTGCGTGCCCATGCCGAACATGACCGTCTGCACCACGAGCAGGATGAGCCATTTCTCGCGGAGGTTGACGCCGCCCCAGGTTTTGAACGCCTGCGGAAAAATCATGCCCGCCGTCACCGCCGCGATTATCCACGCGGTGAACTGGTAGCCGCGCAGTTTGGGAATGAAACGAAGGCTGATGGCCAGCGCCACCACGACGAAGACCACCATCGGTTGCCACGCGCCGTTCATTTCAGAATCGTCGCCACATAATCCACCGCAATCCCCGGACTCGCGAGAATCGGCACCCGTCGTTCTGCCGGCGTCAGCGCATCCACCACCCGCGCCATCGAAGCTTGGGCCAGGACTATCACCTCAACTTGCTGAGACAGTTCCTTCAAGGCCGCCGCAACTTTTGCGTCATGCGTCGCGCCGTCGCCAGCCATCAAGGCTTCAAATGCGCCTTCCACGAGGCGCGAAGTGAGTTCGATCTGCTTTCCGGCAAGCGCCGCGCGACGTTGGATCAAATCCGCCGTCGGTTCCAACGTGGTTGACAATGTCGCGATGACGCCAATGCGTTTGCCGGTTAACACCGCGCAATCCGCCATGGGTTGATCCACGCGCAGCACCGGCACGCCGCGCGATTTGGCCGCCGCCTCGACCGCCGGGCCGATCGACGAACAGGTGACCAAAATGTAATCCGCGCCGCCGAGTTCCGCGGATTCGAGATAGCTGGCTACCCGCCGCGCGATGGTCGGCGTGAGACTGCCCGCTTCGCGGATGCCCCTCACGAGCGAGTCATCCGCGATGTTGAAAGTCTCGACGCCGGGCAGCTTCTCCTTGCAGAGCTGGGCAAAGACCGGCACGAGAGTCACGGAGGTGTGAACGAGTCCGAGTTTCTTTGGTTTCATGCTGACCTCGGCATCGTATGTCGCTGCCAAGTGACGCGACAATTGAAAAACTGATTTATGCGTTACGGTTTCTGGCGTAGGTTGCGCGCGACCAATGCAAACTGACTTTGCAAAAATCGAAAGTCATTCCAATCGCCGCGAGGTCTTGGAGTGCGGCGGCTGGCGGGGAACGGGGCTGACGCCGCTGTTCTCTATTCGACGTTGGTTGTTTGCAGATCGAAAGCGGTGTGCGCCCTCACCCCTCACCCACCGCACTCCAAAACGCTGGCGCACGATTCTCCCACTGCTCGTGTTGCTGTTCGCGGTGATGTTGCGGGCCGCTACAACTGAAACCGAGCGTCAGTATCTTTCCGGCCGCGGCAAGGACGATGCCGTGTCGTGGAAATTTCTCTGCACCACCGGCGCGCTCTCGGGTTTCTGGACCAACCTGCCCGTGCCGTCGAACTGGGAACTACACGGGTTCGGCCATTTGAATTACAAAAAGGACTCCACGAACGCATGGACGGAGCATGGGCTTTACGAACGCGAGTTCACGCTGCCGAAAGAATGGATGAGCCGCCGCGTGTTCCTCGTCTTCGAAGGCGCGATGACCGATACCAGCACCAAAGTGAAC
>WBZT01002532.1_pt1 | contig 12608 bp, 10 predicted proteins | sample 5204241 | NCBI WGS metagenome assembly WBZT01 (sample SAMN12344358, study PRJNA552823) | activated sludge metagenome | biome: Activated sludge suspended growth; feature: Nitrification reactor; material: Wastewater; isolation source: activated sludge from nitrification reactor of wastewater... | reverse complement strand
TCTGCGGGCATGGACCTTCTATCCCTGCCAGGTCAACTGCACCAGTCCGCTGACGGGCAAGGTGAGCGTCCGGGCGAACTACGATCCCGAGGGCAACGAGGCCGAGGATCCGAACCGTGAAACCGTCGACATCACCAACACGTCGGGTGAGATGGTCGACCTTTCGTTCCATGTGCTCACGGTCATGGCCGAGGTCTACGAGTTCCCCCAAGGCACGACATTGGCGCCCGGCGAGACCGCCTACGTGCATGTGGGGCGGGGCAGCACCGAGCGGCTGCATCACTACCTCGATCGCAACGAAACGATCCTTCCCAACAGCGGGAAAGGGTCGGTGGCACTGCTGCGCACCCACACATCGGTCAGGATCGCCTGCCACGCGTGGGGAAGCAGTAGTTGCTGATCCCACTGGGAATCAGCCCGACTTCAGGAGTTCCGGCCGACGGATGGCGCCTGCGACTTCTCTGACGCAGCGGTGAGGGTTCCCGGTGTCGTGTTTGGTCGCGTCTGACCACGCTTGGTAATTTGAGCCCGCTTCGGGCTGGTGACTCTGTCAGCCGGAGCGCGCACCAGCCACCAGCCCGGGAGGAACCGTGGACAGCACGACGACCGGACTAGCGGCCATCCCCGACAACGGCCTATTGCTCCACGTCGGGGTCTTCAAGACCGGGACCACCGCACTTCAGGAGGCCCTGAGGGCTGCCGGGCCAGCCCTCACCGAGGCTGGGGTCCTGTATCGCGGACCCGCATCGTGGGTGCCGCGGTGGAAATCACTGCTCGTGCTGGTCGCGGAGAACAAGCCCGGAGGGCAGTGGCAGCAGATGGTCGCGGCGGTAAACGGCCACGAGGGCCGGGCCATGGTCAGCAGTGAGAACCTGTGCGGTGCCACCCCGCGCGAGGCCGCGACTGTTGTCGGCAAGTTGGGTGCGGGCCGTCCCGTCAAAGTACTGATTACTGTGCGGTCGCTGTCCGGGCTGCTGGCTTCCACGTGGCAGCAGTTGCTGAAGCGGGGGCTGACCCTGCCGTTCGAGGATTGGCTGCACAAGACATTCGACAACGTGGAGTCCGTCGAGGAGTTGTTCTGGCGCCGCAACAACTTCCCCTGGCAAGTCCGCAAATGGGGCGAACTCGTCGGCGAGGAGAACGTCATCCTGGCCGTCTCCGACAAGAAGTTCCCCACCCGCAATCTCGAAATCGTGGAGCAACTCCTCGGAGTGGCGCCGGGGACCGTCACGCTGAATCCGGACACTCGGTCGAACCGGTCGATGTCGTTCGCCGAGGCTGAACTGCTCCGCAGGCTCAACCTTCAGGTCGGTGAGAAGCTGCGACGTGAGTCCTACCGGCGCATGGTCCGCCTCGGTGCCTTCCCCGGCTTCTACCGTCTGGACACCGGACCTGGAGAGCCGATCCCCGTACCCCGCTGGGCGGCGGAGCGGGCCGCTGATCTCGGCAGCCGCCAAGCGGCGGAGTTGAGGCAGATGTCCGCCGTCATCGTGGGCGATATCGACGTCCTCGGCGACGCCAAGTGGGACATCGACGGCCCGATTGCGTCCCCCGAGATGGTGTCGATGGACACCGCGGTCGCCGCGTCCGCCGGAGCGCTGCTGGCCGCCGAGCGCTACCTGCGGTCGGCACAAAAGAGCGTTGCCGCTGAGCCGCCCCCGCCCACGAGTGCCCGTTCGACGGAACGGCGACTGCGCAGCCTGCTCAAGCGCTCCTGAGTCGTATGACGACACCGCCCGAGTCGCCGACTGTGGCCATCACGTCCGTGGCGGCGGACCGCGAGGACGTGCCCACGGAACTGGGGCGGCTGGCGGAGTTGCTTGCCTCAGATCCCTCCGAGGATGTCGTGGTGATGGCCCGCGGGCTGAGCCTGCCGGAGCAGGCGATGGCGGACTTCTCGGCTCCTGGACCCCGCGGCACCTTCGCGCTCACTGCCGGATCCGACCCCGGCACGGCGGTTAGAGTGGCGCACGGCAGGATCGTGGCCGTCGCGGCCGATGAGTTTCCCGAGCCGGGAACGGCATCCCGCTGCCCAGGACTGCTTCATGTGGCAGCGAACGATCGGACGGTTGCAGCTGATGCCGTCACCGCCGCCGCTCAGGAACTTCGGGCCCGGCAGCTGGGTGCGGCTGACGCGTTCACCTGGCTCCTGCGCGCCGTGGTCAGAGCCGGTGTCGTCGTGCGCGCCGAGCCGATCGCGCCCTGGCCGTGGGGGACTCAGGACGAGGTAGTCGCTGTCACAGCCGCGGACGCTGCTCGGATCCGGTTGACTCGAGCCAACCGTTCCGATGACGGCTGGTACTCCGTGTCAGTGCTGCGTCGCTTGAGCAAGCCCGTCACCGCACTGGCTGCTCGGCGGGGCTGGAGCCCCAACGCGATCACCGTCGCCTCATTGGTCATCGGCCTGGCGGCAGCAGGCCTGTTCTCGGTGGGTCAGTTCTGGGCAATGGTGATCGGGGCCGTTCTGCTGCAGCTGTCGCTCGTGGTCGATTGCGCCGACGGTGAGGTCGCCCGCCTGACCGGGCGGTTCAGTCGGACCGGGGCCTGGCTCGACGCGGTGACAGACCGCGTCAAGGAGTTCGCCGCCTATGCCGGCCTGGCCGCGGGTGCTGCTGTGGGCACGGATGGGCGCAGCTGGTGGCTGGCCGCGGCAGTCATGACCCTTCAGACAGCGCGGCATCTGTCCGATTACACGTTCACCGAAGTTCAGAAGGCCCACGACATCGCCGACGTCGCAGGGCCGCTGCTGTCCGGCGCTGCCGCCAGCGCCTCGCGTGTGACACCGGCCGCCGACCCCTCCGAGTCCTCAGGGCCGGCCGTCATGCTCCGCCGCACCCTGTTCCTGCCCATCGGGGAGCGCTGGCTGCTCCTGTCTGCCGGTGCGATCCTCCTGGGCGGCTGGTGGACCCTGATCCTCCTGTTCGGCGTTGGGGTGCTGTCCTGGGGTTACGCCACCATCGGCCGGATTCGGCGCACGTTGCGGTGGCACCGGGGACCGATCGCGGAGTCGGTCATCGCCGACCAGCTCGACACCGGGTTGTTCACGACAGCCAGACCTTGGGCGCGAATTCCACCGGTCGCCCCGCTTATCGGGGTCACCGTGGTGTGGCTGATTGCGCTGGTCGCCCTCCTGACAGGGTGGGGCCTCGGGTCCACCGTTCTGCTGTTGCTCGTGGTGGCACTGCTCCTGGCCACGCCCAGTGATGTCGCCTGGCTTCCTTTCGCGTGGGCGGTCCCGGCGGTGATTGCCGCGATCGAGATGACGATGTGGCTCGCGGCCGGGTTCGCGGCAACCGGGTTCGCGGGGCCGACGATGTTCATGTTGCTCTTCGCTATCGCATTCCACCGCTACGACCTGCTCTACCGTGCCATTGCTCGGCGGCCACCGCCGCTATGGCTGCAGGCCCTGTGCGGTGGTGTTCCGGTGCGGCTACTGATTCTGGTCGTCCTGCTCGTCACGGGGACGGTTGGTACCGGGAGCCTCGTGATTGGGGTCTACTTATTGATCGTGAGCGTCATCCTCGCCTCCGTGCAGTGGTTGGGACGCGCCGGATGAGTGCGTCCGAAAGGGTTTCGACCTCCGAGAACGCGATCGTGTTGCACATTGGGGTTCACAAGACCGGTTCGACCGCATTACAGACAGCGCTGGCCCGGGCCCGCCCCGAACTGCGGTCCCACGGGGTGCTCTACCCCGGGTCGGACATCGCTCACCACAGTGCGGCTTGGGCCGCGACGGGCTTCTCGATCGGGTTCGGCGACGAGGCGACGACGGTGCGCCCACGCAACTGGAGTCGGCTCGTGCGTCAGGCTGGCCGCCACAAGGGGCGCGTCATGATCAGCAGCGAGTTCTTCGGACGCATGAAACTCAAAGCCGTGCGCCGCGTCGTCGATGCCCTCGGTCCCGATCGGGTCCACGTCGTGTTCGCGGTGCGCCCACTGGCTGACCTTCTGCCCAGTTCCTGGCAGCAGTACCTCAAGACCGGTTTCACCGTGGGCTACGAGGACTGGCTGCATGATGTTCTGAACAACCGGAGGCCCACCACCACCAAGGGGTTCTGGCGCCGCGCCGATTTCGGTGCTCTGGTCACACGGTGGCGCAGAGTGCTTCCGCCCGAGCGCATCACCGCCGTGATGCTGGACCCGCAGAACCACGACCTGATCTACCGTGCGACCGAGGGCCTACTCGGCCTGCCGGACGGCCTGTTGGACCCCTACCGCGGTGGCGCCGCCAACCGCTCGATGACAGCTGCAGAAGCCGAGTTGATCCGTACGGTGAATCTGACTATTCGCGATCGGATGGGGTGGCGGGACTACAGCGAGAGAATCCGGCACGGCGCGATCCGCGCGATGGTCGAGGACCGGCATCCCGATGCCACCGAGCCACCGATCGGCACACCACAGTGGGCGTTGGTCAAGGCGCGCAAGCGCCAGCGACGGGACTATCGTCGTCTCACTCGCTCGGGGATCAACCTCGTGGGAGACCCAGACACGTTGTTGCGCCGTCGGACGGGCGCACCTGTCGTGATTCCCGAGAGTGTTCCGTTGAGTGCTGCGGCTCTGGGTATCGCAGTGGCCGCGGGCATGCCCCGGCAGCCGCGGGACTGATCCCGTTACCGATCACGTGCCCCTGGGGCGGTGCTCGAGCGCCGCGCCGGCAGCGGGATCGCCGGCAGTGACCACTACATCCCGATCGAATGCGCAACCAGTAGCGCAGCTGTCAGGATCGCGAGGCTGAGAAGGGTCACAGCGATGAGCTGGACATTGCCGGGACGAGCGGTCATCGCTGGCGTTGTCGCCGCCCCCGAGGGGCTCTCGACCGTCATGGCACTCATCGCACCGTCGCTCGACTCAGCCGACCCGGCCGGCCCCGATGTGTGCGACTCGTGCTCTCCTGCTGCCACCGGCCCAGGCTCTACCCCGTCCCGACGAACAGTCAACATGCCGTGCTTCAGATGATGGGCGACCAGCCACCAGTTCATCGGATAGGCAGCCATGAATCCCACAAGCAGGGACATGGACATCATGAACCAGAAACCCGGCTGCGACGGGTGATGGGTGTCGGCCGAGAGAGCCATGATCACCGCCATGGTCAACTGCATTCCGGCCATGAGCACATTCATGGACAGGAATTCGGGCAGGAAGGTCATGCGCAACGACGCGGAGTAGGACCCACCTGCCATGGAGCGCATGGCGAACGCCTGGAAGAACAGCCATCCGAATCCGAAACCCAGTACGTACTCGACCGCGAAGTCGCTCCAGAAGTTCAATGCCAGTACGGAACCCAAAGCGGCGCCCACGACGATGCCGAGCCCATCCCCGGCAGCGCAGTGCATGGTGGAGCCGAGTACCTGCCGCCAGCGCGCGGCGACGTACTGCTCATGCGTGCCACGCAGTGGTTCACGACATCCCAGGACATAGAAGAAGGCGCCGAAGGGGCCGGTGAAAATCGTCAGGATGACGAAGGCCCACTTGAGCGTGACAGCCTCTGGGGTCACGCGCCAGATATCCACGATCACGAACACGACGGAAGCTGCTGTGAGCGCCCACCAGAGGATCATGATGCCCTGGAACATTGCGGAAATCGTAGGCGCTGGTCGCACCGGATGCCCGCCGGATCGGCGGGCACGTCACTTCAGCCGACTGCTCGCCAGGATCGCGATCGCGTGACCCAGCGTCGACAAGGCTGCCAGCGGGAGCAGGGCTACCACGAGCACCCGGGTTGCCGTCAGGTCGCCCAGTAGTGCATCGCCGACGGCGGCCACAAGGATCAAGAGGGTCATCTCGACCGAGTGGTAGATCCGGTGGAAGGGTACGAAGCGGGCAGCGTTTCGCAGTGTGTTGAGGGCGCCGACCTGCGGAGCGGCTGCCTCGTCGGAATCAGCGATCTTGGGCAGTTGGGTCAGGTAGCGCGTGGACTCGGCCATGTCGTTCAGTGCCTTGTTCCACATCAGCAGTACTGCCAGCAGCGTCCCCGCGAGGATCCACCCGCTGTCCAGCGTGAATCCACCAGCAGCCCGCACCCCGAGTGCGATGGGGATCAGCCCTTCGGTGGTGTAGTGACCGATCTTGTCCAGGAATACGCCCGATGCCCCACTCGTGCCCCGCACGCGGGCAACCTCACCGTCCGATGCATCGACGAGCATCTGCAGTTGGGCCAGGAGGGCTGCAAGCACCGCCCCGGGGAGTCCGGGGATGAGCAGAGCGGCGGCGGTCGCCCAGCCGGTGAGGATCATGAGGCCGGTGACCCCGTTGGCGCTGATTCCGGTCGGCAACAGGGCTTTGGTGACGTAGGGCGAGAAGCGGCGCAGATACAGCGAGGCGGTCCAGTGCTCCGCACTGCGCCGACCGGTGATCGACGGGGGTTGGCCGATCGCGCGGATCTGCTCGATCGTGTAGCGCTCGGTCATGGGTCGATCCTGGCAGACCGTTGGACTCGGCGACGCTGACGGTAGGCCGCGACATTCGCCCTGTTACCGCAGTTGCCCACATCGCAGTAGCGCTTGGATCGGTTCTTGGACAGGTCGACGATCACTGCATCGCAGTCTTCTGCTGCGCAGACGCGCAACCGCGACATCTCCTTGGTGCGGATCACATCGATCATGGCCATTGCGGCCTCGACGGACATCCGGGTGGGCAGATCGGCTTCCGGGCCGGCGGCGTGCAGGTGCCAATCCCAGTCGTCGTGTTTGACGAGTTGGGGCAGGGCTCGCGCCTCCCGCAGTAGTCGATTGACAAGGTCTACGGCACCAGGTTCGTCGAGTTCCCAGAACTGCCGCAGGACGGGTCGCAGCTCCCGCACTCGGTCGAGTTCCTGGACGTCCCCGCTGCGCATGCCGCTCCATTTTTCGGCGACCACGAAACGATCCAAGGCGGGGGTGTCAGGGAGACCTTCGGCACGGCGGGCAGCGGTGTTCACCAGAGCCGCGGCACCGAGGATGGCGGACTCGGTGTCATAGGCAAAAATCAAGTTGACTCCTTACGCGACCCACCAGTAGTGTCATGGGCAACAGCATAGTTTGACCCTTACCAGTCTGAGAAGAGACCTATCCGAGAAGAGCCCTATCAGAGGAGAGACTTATCAGAGAAGAGCTCCAGCGCATGAGTGAGCTCCCGACAAGAGTCTCCCCGGTGAGGGAGGCAGAGGGATCCCGACAGGGGGACAGAGGGCCCCCGACGAGGGGAGACAAGGACCCCGATGAGGAGAGACAAGGGCCCCGATGGGGAGAGACAAGGAGTAGTGCGATGACCGCTGGACCCGACGTCCGCAGCACGGGACTGGTGATCGCGATCGTTTCGTCGCTGGCCTTCGCGTTGTCCGGTCCGCTGGCAAAGCCGCTGCTCGACGCCGGCTGGTCGTCCGGCGGTACCGCGATGGTGCGGATCGGGGGTGCGGCCGTGGTGCTGCTGGTTCCTACGGCGGTTCTGCTCGTGCGTTCGCGCGGACGTGCCCTGGTCGGCAATTCCCGATTCCTGATCGGATACGGCGTGTTTCCCATCGCCGGCGCTCAGCTGGGCTTCTTCAGTGCGATCCAGACTTTGCCCGTGGGGGTTGCATTGTTGATCGAGTACCTCGCCCCCGTGTTCGTCGTGCTGTGGTTGTGGGTGCGCCGCGGGCAGCGGCCCGGCCGCTTGACCATCCTGGGTGGCGCGGCGGCCATGGTCGGATTGTTCTTGGTGCTGGACCTCTCGGGTGGGGGTTCGATCGATCCGGTCGGGGTGGCTTGGGCGCTGATGGCCTCTGCCTGCGTGGTGGTCTATTTCCTCCTCTCGGCGACCGTGGCCGACGACTTGTCTCCGGTTCTGGTCATCGGTGCCGGAATGGTCATCGGCTGGGTGGTGCTGGCTGCCGTGGCGCTTCTGGGTGTATTGCCGGTCACCGTGGTCGCGACGTCAGCCTCGCTGGCGGGAGCGACGCTGCCTTGGTGGGTTTTCGCGACGGGTCTGGTGCTGGTCGCCACGGTGTTCGCCTACCTGACGGGGATCGTCGCTGTCGGGCGGCTCGGCGCGCGCTTGTCGTCCTTCGTCGCACTGTCCGAGGTCGTGTTCGCCGCAGGGTTGTCGTGGCTGCTGCTCGCGCAAGTTCCGAATGGCAGTCAGCTGCTCGGTGGTGCGTTGATCCTCGTCGGGGTCGTGTTCGTGCGCCTCGGTGAGCCCCCTGCCGACCCCCTCGCCGATTCGACGGGTCGCGAACTTGTGACGGAGGAACTCAGAGATCCAGTCCGGTGAGCACCAACACCCGGTCGTGCGTGAAGTCCACCATGGCCGAGCGCAGACCCTCGCGCCCGAAGCCGGAGGATTTCACCCCGCCGTACGGCATCTGATCGGCCCGGAACGACGGGACGTCGCCGATGATCACGCCGCCGACATGTAGCTCCCGATGGGCGCGGAAGGCCGTCTTGAGGTTGTGTGTGAAAATGCCGGCCTGCAGCCCGAATCGGGAGTTGTTGATCGTCGCGAAGGCGTCATCGGTATCCCGCACGGTCGTGATCGTCATCACGGGACCGAAGACCTCCTCACAGGCCACTGCCGAGTCCGCCGGCGCATCCGCGACCAGGGTGGGCGCGATCGTTGTGTCGGACCGGCTGCCGCCGGTCAGAATCTTGGCTCCGGCGGCCACGGCATCGGTGATCCATGATTCGATGCGGTCGGCGGCGGCGGTGTTGATCACGGGGCCGACCACCACCCCGTCGTCCAACGGAGAGCCCGTCGGTAAGGCCTGCATCTGGGCCACCAGGCGTGGCGTGAATGCGTCATACAGGGATTCGGCGACCAGGATGCGTTGGACGGACACGCACGATTGCCCCGCTTGGTAGTTGCCGAAGGTGGCGATGCGTTGGGCTGCCCAGTCGAGATCGTCGTCGGATGACCAGTCGGCGAGCACTGCGGCGGCAGCGTTCCCCCCGAGTTCGAGGACCACGTGTTTCGTCGGCTGCTCCGACTGGATATGGAATCCGACGGTCTCCGATCCTGTGAACGATATGACGGGCAGACGAGGGTCCGCGACGAGTTCGGCGGTGGCCTGGTTGTCGAGGGGCAGGACAGACCACATGCCCGGCGGCAGATCGGTCTCCGCCAGGATCTCGCCCAGGAGCAGTGCGGTCAGCGGTGTTGCGGGGGCCGGCTTGATGACGATCGGAGCCCCCACCGCGAGCGCCGGGGCGACCTTGTGGGCGACCAGATTGAGGGGGAAGTTGAACGGTGCGATGCCCAGGACAGGGCCATGCGGGAATCTGCGCACCAGTGCCATGCGTCCCACCGCGCTCGCCTCGGTATCGAGCCGCTGCAGCTCTCCGGACCAACGCCGCGCCTCTTCGGCCGCCCAGCGGAACGTGGACACGGCCCGGATGGCCTCGATCCGGGACCACATCAGCGGTTTGCCGTTCTCGGCGGTGATCAGGTGTGCGATCTCCTCCGATCGTTCACTGATCTGCTGCGAGACATGCATCAAGGCATCGGCCCGTTGAGCGGCGCTGGTGGCGTTCGCTGCGGCCTGACTGGTGTCGGCAGCGACCACAGCTGCCTCGATGTCCTCCGGCGCGGGAAGGTAATGCTCGGCGACAGGTGAACCGTCGTATGGGTTGTGGACCGTGTGCAGTTCCCCGCTTGTCCGAGGCCGCCCCGCAACCCAGAACGGGTGGGGGTCGGTCATCGAGCGGCCTCGGCGATGATCGCCGCGGACAAGACGTCCATCGCGTCGGACAACAACTCGTCACCGATCACCAGTGGTGGCAGCAGCCGGATGACGTTGCCGTAGGTGCCCGCGGTGAGGATGACCACACCCTGCTGGGCGCAGGACGCGGCGATCTTCTTGGGCAAGTCGGGCAGTGGTGTGAGCGTTCCTGGTTCGGTGAACTCGATGGCCATCATGGCTCCCCGCCCCCGCACTTCGGCGATCACGTCGACTTTGCCCTGAACGTCGGTCAGTCGCTGCAGCATGATGTCGCCGATGTGACGCGCACGGGCCGCCAGGTCCAGTTCGCGCATGGTCTGGATGGAGGCCATCGCGGCAGCGCAGGTGACCGGGTTACCTCCGTAGGTCCCACCGAGCCCACCGACGTGGACGCTGTCCATGATCTCGGCGCGGCCGGTGACCGCCGCCAGCGGTAGTCCACCGGCGATCCCCTTGGCGGTCGTGATCACATCCGGTACGACACCTTCGTGGTCGCTCGCGAACCATTCACCGGTGCGGCAGAAGCCGGTCTGGATCTCGTCAGCGATGAACACCGCGCCGTTGTCCGTGCACCACTGCTGAATCGCCGCCAGGAATCCTGGGGCGGGGACGACGAAGCCGCCCTCGCCCTTGATCGGTTCGATGATCACGGCTGCGACGTTGTGCCCGCCGACCTCGAACTCGATCCGCTGCAGTGATCGGGCAGCGGCAGCCTGGCCGTCGAGACCATCGCGCAGGGGATAGGACGTCGGGACGCGGTAGACCTCCGAGGCGAACGGACCGAACGACTCCTTGTAGGGCATGTTCTTGGCCGTCATGCCCATCGTGAGGTTGGTCCGACCGTGGTAGGCGTGCTCGAAAACGACCACCGCATGGCGGTGGGTGAAGGCCCGGGACACTTTCACGGCATTCTCGACGGCCTCCGCGCCGGAGTTGAACAGCGCCGAGTGCTTGTCGTGATCCCCGGGGGTGAGTTCGTTGAGCTGTTCGCACACCTCGATGTACGGCTCGTAGCCGGCCACCATGAAGCATGTGTGGGTCAGTTTGTGCACCTGCTCTGTCACGCCCTGGGCAACGAGCGGAGCCGCGTTACCTACGTTCGTCACAGCGATGCCGGACCCCATATCGATGAAGGAGTTGCCGTCCACATCGATGATCACGCCTCCGCCTGCACGGTCGGCGTAGATCGGCACCGCCGCTCCCAGCGCGGCGGACACCGACACTGCCCGGCGGGCGGCCAGTGCCTGGGACCGTGGTCCGGGGATCTCGGTCACGACCTTGCGGACCTGGGGGAGTTCGGGGCCGAAGGGTTCAGTCATGGTTTCTCGTCATCTCCGTGGGTGTGCGGGTGTGCGGGTGTGCGGTCTGCCTGTGTGCGGGTCTGCCTGTGTGCATCTGTGTCTGGTGGTGTTCGTCGGTGTCGTTCGTCGGTGTCGTTTCGCGGCACTCACGGCACTTCACGGCACTTCACGGCACTTCACGGCACTGCCGTGGGGGTGCGCTCCTGGAGCTGCCACTGCTGGCCGTAGCCGTTCGTCAGCAAGTCCAGGAAAGGCTCGCTCGGCATTGCCTCCGGACCGAGCACGCCGGCACCTGACCACTGGCCGGTCGCGAGGAGTTCCAGGGCGACCACCGGGTTCATGGCTGTCTGCCAGACCACGGCCTGGGCTCCGTATTCCGTCATGGTCCAGTCGTTGTCGGCCACGTGGTAGAGGTAAACCTCACGAGGATTACCGTCCTTGCCCGTGCCGGTGACCCACAGACCGGCGCAGGTCTTGCCGGACATCTTGTCGCCGAGGGTGAGGGGGTCGGGCAAGCATGCGGCCACGACATCGCGGGGGCTGACCTCGTGATGGCCGACCTTGACCGGTTCGGTGCGGTCCAGGCCGAGTTTGCGCAGTGTCTTCAGGACTTCGATGAACTCATCGCCCAGTCCGAACTTGAAGGTGACGCGTTGAGCGTCGATCCACCGCGGCATCAGGAGGACTTCTTCGTGTTCGACGTTCACGCACTCGACCGGTCCGATGCCTTCCGGAAAATCGAACACCTCCGGCTCGCTGAAGGGTTCGGTGGTGTACCAGCCGCGGTCCTTCTCCCAGATGACCGGTGGGTTCAGGCACTCCTCGATCACGGTCCAGATCGAGAACGACGGCGCGAAGTCGTAGCCGTGCACCACGAGGTCGGAGGCGTCGCGGACCCCGAGTTCGTCGATCTCGCTGAAGAGGTTGTCCGCGGCATACCGGGCGAACACATCCGCGAGCCCGGGTTCGACGCCGATGCCCACCAGGGCCAACCGGCCTTTCGCCCCCCAGGAGTCGGAGTGGGCGAACTGGTCATCGCCCAACTTCACCCCGGTCAACTCATAGGGCTTGTCCGGATGGCGGCTGGACAGACTCATGGCCGTATCCAGGTAGTCGGCGCCGGCCAGGAAGGCTCCCTCGAAGATGTCGACGACGAATCGAGGATCGACGGCGTTGAGGACATGCGTGACGCGCAACTCCCGGCATGCGTTCGCGACATGCTGCGGGTCGGAGGCGTCCAGCTGAATCGCGGAGAAACGGTCGTCGCCGATGCGGTCCACCAACGCTTGGGCACGCACTTGGTCGTAGTCGGCCACCACGAAGTGCTCGAAGAAGTCTCGTCGGGCTGCGATCAATGCGGCCGACGAGCCGACCCCGCCGGCGCCGATCATGAGGATGCGCATCTGTTCTCCTTCGTCAGTGGTGATGAGTTCTCGCTGGTGGGTGGATCTTCTCGCTGGTGGGTGGATCTTCTTGCTGGGTGGTGGATCTTCTTGCTGGGTGGTGGACCTTCTCCGTGTGTGAGGGGACCGCTCTCACCTCGTGAGTGGATCCCTGTCATCTCGTGAGTGGATCCCTGTCATCTCGTGAGTGGATCCCTGTCATCTCGTTAGTGGATCCCTGTCATCTCGTTAGTG
>WBZT01002531.1_pt1 | contig 12609 bp, 9 predicted proteins | sample 5204241 | NCBI WGS metagenome assembly WBZT01 (sample SAMN12344358, study PRJNA552823) | activated sludge metagenome | biome: Activated sludge suspended growth; feature: Nitrification reactor; material: Wastewater; isolation source: activated sludge from nitrification reactor of wastewater treatment... | reverse complement strand
CCAAAGTGCCGAACGCGTGCGAAGGTTGGTTTCACACCCCTGGCTTATCGAACAGGTAAACGCTACCGCAACGCAGAATAGTGCAGTTACAAACTAGAACGGGTATGATATGGCTGGCGACAGGGATGATTGGGTGCAGCCAAGCCAGGGCTGAATTGGCCGCGGGCCAGTTCAATCCGTACGCGACGATCACGAAGCAGAACATCTTCCGGCTGAAGTCGGCGACACCGACCGAACAACCCGAGATTCAGGTTCCTCGACCAAGAATCATTTTGCTCGGCATTCTCGCTGGCCCCGGCCCGAAACAGGTTTTGTTCAAGGTGCTCGCGGTGAACTCAAGCTGGTCCGACAGCTACGTCCTCAGCGAGAACGAAACCGCCGGTGAAATTGAAGTTGTCGAGATCATTGAGAGTGCCGGTTCCGTCCGTCTGAGGAATCGCGGGCAGGAACAAAAGTTAACCTTGGAGCGCGATGGCATGAAGCCGGGGGATGCCTTCCCCAGCGTTGCATCTCGCCCCGAGATCGCCAGCAATATTCGTTCGGGCAGCACCATTCCGCCGCTGTCCGCGCAACCGCCGATCTCATCTGAACTGCAAATGATCAAGATGGAGGTCAATCGAAAGCTTACGGCCCGCGAAGTTGAGCAGGGCCAGTTGCCGCCGCTGCCGCCGACACCGCTCGAAGGCAGATGAATTCCCAGTTGGAAACCCGGGTGGCTGTGTTCATTCATTCTTGGCCGGCTGGAACACCGCAACTAAAACTTCCCGGTGGTGTTTGAAGACCGGAAAGGTATATTCGAGCCATGAAGCAGAGCGGCATGTGGGCGGTTTTTCTGGCCGGCGTGGTGGTGTTGTTAAGCCACGCCGTCCGCGCGGAGTCCTCGGACGAGGCGCCGCCCGCGAGTCCGTACGCCGCCATCGTGGACCGGAATGTTTTCAATCTCAAACCCGCTCCGCCACCCGGGCCCGTTGAGCCGCCCCCGCCCCCGCCGACCAAGATCGTGTTGCTCGGTATCGTCGCTGGCGGATTCGGACCCAAGGAAGTGATGTTCAAGACGCCGGTCGGCACACCGCCCAAGGAAACGAGTTACGCCCTCAGTGTGGGCCAGCGGGACGGCGACATTGAGATTCTCGATATAGACGAAAAGGCCGGCAGCGTGCGTCTGAGCAACCACGGCCAGGAGCAGACCCTTACGCTGGAAGAACACGGCATGAAACCCGGCGGCAACGCGCCGCCGACTTTGCCAGGGGTTCCGGGCGTCCGCATCCCGCCGCCGGGTGTGCCGGGCCTGCCCAACGTTCCCGCCCCCGGCACGGCCGCCGCGAATCCCGGCTTTCCGCCTCCCGGCGGTGGCAGCAGCGTGACCACGTTCGGCGCCGGCAGCACCATGCCGAATCGCGCCTTGCGCGTGACCTCCTCCGGCCCGGGAGTGCCCGGTGGTATGATTGGCGGCGCGGTGGGTAACGCAAACACGGCCCAGCAACCGGCGCAACCGGCGCCAGTTTCGGCCGAGGTTCAGATGATCAACATGGAGGTCAATCGCAAGCTCACCGAAAAGCAGGTGGCCGATGGCCTGCTTCCGCCCATTCCGCCCACGCCCCTGACTGGGAAATAAGCGTGCCGAGCGCGGGGCCGGATGAAGCGCGGAGAAACCGTCGTACGGGAGCCGTCATCGCCACTCGTGCTTGGGGTACTTCCGCTGTAACTCGGATTTGATTCGCGGGTAATGCTCGCGCCAGAAGTTCACGAGGTCGGACGTGACCTGAATCGGTTTCATCGCCGGCGTCAGAATGTGAACCACCACCGGCACGCGGCCCAGCGCGATTTTCGGCGACTGTGTCACCCCGTAGAGTTCCTGGATGCGCAGCGCGATGTGCGGGTTGGCCCCCGGTTCGTAACTCACTTTGGGTGTGCGGCCATTCGCCAGCGCCAACCGCTCGGGCGCGTGCTTGTCGAGCAGTTCCCGTTGCGCCGGCGAGAGCCACGACATCACCACCGGCTTTACCTCGCGCTCCTTGATGTCCTTGTAACTCACGGCGCCGTGGCAAAGCTGCTCCACGATTGCCTGTTTGTCCTCGTCCGTGATCGGGGGTAACTGCAAATCCGGGCAATGCTGGCAAAGCAACCGCAGCCGCCGCAGCCACTGCTCGACGGAATGGTCCCAGTTCGGCAGCGGCAACCGGCCCGCGTTGACTTCCTGCGCCAGCAACCGCGCCGCCGCGTCGGCGGGCGGCGGGTCAATCCGCTTGGCCGCGAGCGCCAGATCGCGGAAGCGCAACAACTCCGCCGCCAGCACGCGCTTGGCCTGCGCATCGAATTGCACCTGGACCTCGCGCTTGAGGTCTTCCGGGAAGATTTCTTGCAACCACTCCGGCTCGATCGCCGTCGCCAGCGAGAGCAGCGTGTTCAACTCGCCGCCGCGTTGTTCGATCTCCCGTACCTCCGCCGCCACCAATAGCGGCGCTTGTTGCACCACGCTCTCGCGCGCCAGCACCCCGCGCCGGCCATGCACCAGTTCGCAACGCAACGTGCCTTGATCCAGCCGTCGGGCCACGCGGTCGCTGAAACCGAGGAGGATGCACTTTTGCAACGCCTCCTCCTTCACTTCGCGCGGCGCGGTGTCGAGGCCCTCGTCTTTCGCGATACGGAGAAATTGCTCCAACAGCGGTCCGACCTGTCGGGCCGTGACCGCGTGAATGCCCAGGCGCTGACAGGCGTCGAGGCGGAACTGGTTGCCGGCCGCGAAATTCCAGGCGCGCATCAAAATCCAGAAATCCGAAGTGGCTTTCTCGCCCAGCAAATCCTCGCGGTCCTCGCGGACCTCCTTCCCGCCGCCACGCAGCAACAAGTCGCGTCCCTGCGTGAGCGCCGCCACGAGACACGCCTGATGCACGCAGCCGTATTCCTGCGCGGCGAGCAACATGCGCGCGTAACGCGGGTGCGCCGGGAACGCGAGCATCTTGCGGCCAATCGCCGTGATTTGCCCGGCGTGATCGAGCGCGCCCAAATCCGTGATCAACTCCTCCGCGTGCGCCAGCGAAATTTCATCCGGCTTCTCCAGCCAGCGGAAGGCGCGCAAATCCGCCACGCCCGCCGCCTTGAGCGTGAGCACCACTTCCGCCAGATCGAGCCGCTTGATCTCCGGCAATTCCTGCGGCGCGCGCTCGTCGTGTTCCGCCCGCGACCAGAGCCGCAGGCAGCGGCCCGGCGCGGTGCGGCCCGCGCGCCCGGCGCGCTGATCGCTGCTGGCCTGGGAAATCTTCTCGATCAGCAGCGTGTTGATGCCGCGGTGGGCATCGTAACGCGCGCTGCGGGCGAGCCCGGAATCAATCACCAGCCGCACGCCGTCAATCGTGATGCTGGTCTCCGCCACGTTCGTGGCCACGACGACTTTCGGTTGCGCGTAGCGTGCCACCGCCGCGTCCTGATCGCGCGGGGCAAGTTCCCCGTGCAACGGCAGCACGAGATAGCCGCGCGCTTCCGGCTGATTGCGGATGGCTTCGATGGTTTTGGAAATTTCGAAGCCGCCCGGCATGAACACGAGCACGTCGCCCTGGCCGCCGGAAGTGACGAAGCTGCTGAACGCATCCGCCGCCAGTTCCCAGGGCGGCGGCGGATTCGCGCCCTGCCGGTCGGCCAGATAGCGAATGTCCACCGGGAACATCCGGCCTTCCGAGCGGAGCACGGCGCACGGCGCGCCGTTCTCCCGCACGGCGCGGTTCGAACTGGCCGCGTCGCCGGGCCGGTCAGGAGATCGGCGCTCCGACAAATAGTCCTCCAGTTGATCCGCCGACAGCGTGGCGGACATGACGATGATCAAAAGATCCGGGCGCGACTCTTCCTGGATGTCCAGCGCGCGCGCGAGGGTGATGTCGCCGTAGAGATGCCGCTCGTGGAACTCGTCAAAAATTACCGCCGAGATTCCCTTCAGCGTCGGATCGGCGATGAGTTGCCGGAGCAGGATGCCTTCCGTCTCGAACTTGATCCGCGTGGCCGCGCTCACGCAGTGCTCAAACCGAACCTGATAGCCGACCTCGCGTCCGAGTGGCCCGCCCAGTTCGCTGGCCACGCGTAACGCCAGCAACCGCGCCGCCAGCCGGCGGGGTTGCAGGACCACACACTGGCCCGCGCCCAGCAAACCGTGCTTCAGCAACATCTGCGGCACTTGCGTGGATTTGCCCGAGCCGGTGGGCGCTTGCAGCACGAGCCGTTTCGTTGCCCGCAGCGTCGCGATGAGGTCGTTTTCAATGTCGTAAATGGGCAGCCGTTCGGGCATGGGCGGAATGATTTAGCGGAATTGGCGGGGCTTGGCGAAATCAAAACACGCGCCGCCCCGGGAACTCAGCGTGCGGTGTCGGTCGAACGGGCGCGGGGCGTTTCACGTCGCCACCGCAGCGCGTGCCCGAGTGACGGAATGTCCGCCCGCCATTCCCGCAGCACGAGCGTGATGACGAACTCTTCCGCGCATGCCAGCGCCACGATGGGCAACAGCACCCGCAACGTCCAACCCGGCCCGCCGGCAAAAATCACCACGAATGCGATCGCCGCAAGGCTGGCGGCGGTTTTCGCCGCCCAAGTATGGTAGCTGGGCAGGCGTCCGAACTTAATGAGGCCGGCACCTTGGGCGGCGGCGTAAAAACAAAGTGCCGCGGCGATCGCTAATTTTTCTTCCCGCAGCACCTCGGGTCGCAGCCACCACGCGCACGGCGGCATGGCGAGCGTGGTGGTCAGGTCCGCGAGGCTGTCGAGCTTCGCGCCGATGGCGCTGGTGGCGTTGAGCCGGCGGGCGAGCCAGCCGTCCAGCACATCGGTGAGCAGCGAGAGGATGAGGCAGGCCACGAAAATCTTTGCCTGCCCGTCGTAGGCGAGCATCAGCAACACCGGTACAAAACCGAGTCGCAGCGAACTGAGAAAGTTCGGGAGGCCGGCCACGCGGGCATTGTGCGCGGCCCGGCGGCCACGTCAACGCGTGGCTTGGTTCAACGCGTCCAAAACCACTGGACTGTAAGGCGCGGGGTAGGGCAGGGGCTCGGGCAAAACGGCGGGTGGCTTCGTCGCGTCCGGTGGATAGACCAGCACCATCGGCACGCCGGCGCGTTCAAACCGGGCCAGTTCATCCGTGATTGCCTGCGGGCGCAGCGTGTAGTCTGCCACCAGCGCCACCGCATCGAGTTGCTTGAGCCGGGCAATGACGCTCTCGTTCTCGAAGGCCGGTTTGACGGAGACGTTGCAAATTTGACACCACTTGGCGGTGAAGTCCACGACCACCATCCGGCCGGCGGCGCGGGCGCGGGCGACGGCTTCGGCGCTCCAGGGCTGCCACGCGTAACCCTCCGGCGCGTGCTTCAAGGAGGCCTCCTTGCCGGCGCCGGTTTCCGGCGCGCGCCAGCGCAAGCCACCGTTCAAGGCCCATGCGTAACCGATGAACAACAACAGCAGCGTGATCACGAGCGCGAGGCCGCGGCGCTTGCCGCCGCGTTGGAAAAACTCGCCGAAGGTCCACGCCGCGGCGCCCACGCACACCAGAAACACCCCGAGCCACCAGGTGCGTTCGCCGTAGAAACTGGTCGCGAGACTCCCGAGCCAGAGAGCCGTGGCCAGCATCGGGAAGCCCATGGCAATCTTGAATTTTTCCATCCAGGCTCCGGGCTTCGGCAGGAACTTGACCCACTGGGGTTGCCAGGCCAGCAGCAGGTACGGCGCGGCCAGTCCCGCGCCGACCGTGAGAAACATCAGCACCACGACGGCGGCCGGTTGCAGGAAGGCGAAGCCCAAAGCTGCGCCCAGAAACGGCGCTGTGCAGGGCGTGGCCAGGACGGTGGCGAGTACGCCGTTGAAAAACGCACCGGACGCGCCATGCTGCGCGGCCAGGTTGCCGGCGGCTCCCATCACGCGCCCGCTCAACGTCACCTCGAACACGCCAAACAGGTTCAAGGCGACGAGCGTGACGAGCGCGGTGATCGCCACGATGAAATAGGGATTGCTGAACTGCATGCCCCAACCGGCGCGCTGGCCGGCTGCCTTGACGCTGATCACCAGCGCGGCCAGCACAAGAAACGAGGCGAACACGCCCGCCGTGTACAGCAATCCAAGCACGCGCACGCGACCCGGCGATTGCTTCGCCTGGCCGACGAAGCCCAGAATCTTGAGCGCGATCACCGGCAGCACGCACGGCATGATGTTCAGAATCAATCCACCCAGGAACGCGTAGAGCAGCATCAAGCCGAGCGATTGCGTCTTGCCGGACGCGGTGGATGTCGGCGCGGCGGCGGGAGTGGCTGGAGCAATCTGGGTGGGCTCGGCGGCGGCGGGTTTGGCGCCCAACGCCAGTTTGACTTCGTAGCCGCCGCTGCTCGCGCCGCCATTCAGGATAAGCAATCCCTCGATCTGCTTCGGCCAGTCGCCCTCATATTTCTGAACCACTTTGCGGAGCGAAATTATCCCGGCCCGGCTGCCGACGGCTTCGGTTTTGCCGAGGACTTCAAAGTTTTCGTCCGGGTAAGGCAGGAAATCAGCGGAATCCGCTTGGTTGGGCGCCGTCAATTCCAGCAACAGCGGCCGTTTGTCGGCGTTGGCCGGCAGTTCCCAACGCGCGCTGATTGGAAGCGATTCGCCCGCCTTGGGTAGCTTGGCCCGCCAAGCCGCGAAAGCGGCAGCCTCCTCCGAGGGTTCGGTCCTGTCTCCGACCGAGAGACTGGCTGTGACGGTCGCCTTGCCGGGAACGCAGGCGGTTTGACATTCGAGCCAGGAAACTTTGCCGGTAAGCGTGAGCGAGCCGGGCGGCAGATCCTTCGCCAGCGTCAACGGGATGAGCAGCGCGGCTTCGTCGCTGAGGACGTAAGTGGTGGCGTCGGCGGCCACGAGTTTCTCGGGCACGGGCCAGTGGATTTCGCCTGCTGTGACCCCGGGTGGCAGTTGCCAGGTGATTTTGGTTGGCATACCCAGCCCGCCTTCGCCGGCGTTCTTCCAATAGGTGTGCCAGCCCGGGTCCATGCGCAGGCGCAGCGCAGCCCAGATGGTTTCGCCGGCCTGGGCGGTCCCGGCCTCCAGCACGAGCGCGGCCTGGGTGTGCGCGGCCCGGGCGGGGAAACCCGCCAGGCCCAGCAAGCCCGCCACGATGATTGCCCAAGTTCTTTGCACGATCCTAGTTTGGCCGCAAGCCGCGGAAAGTTCTAATGAAATTCGGAGCAAATTCTTTTCCCAAGGAGTCGCGCGCCGGGTTTGAACCTTACGCTCAACCCTTCTACACTCGCGCCGATGTCTGCGCTTGCGGATCGTGGCTGGCAGTGGTTGCTGACCGGGGACGAATTTTTTTCCGCCCTGCTGGCCGGCGTTGCCGCCGCGCGCCGGACCCTGCGGCTGGAATTTTACATCTTCGCGGCGGGCGAGCCGGGCGAAACCGTGGTGCGCGCGCTCGTGGCGGCGCAAACCCGGGGCGTGGCGGTGCGCGTGCTCATTGACGCGCTCGGTTCCTATGGATTGCCCGAGCAGCTCTGGGCGCCGCTGCGCGCGGCCGGCGGCGAGGTGCGGATTTTCAATCCCATCGCGCTGCGGCGGCTCGGCATCCGAAACCATCGCAAACTGGTCGTGTGCGACGACCAGAGCGCGTTCGTGGGCGGCTTCAACGTCGCGCCGGATTACGCGGGTGACGGCGTGACGCGCGGCTGGCGTGATCTCGGCCTTCGGCTCGAAGGCGGTCTCGTGGCCGAACTGGCGAACTCGTTCGACGAAATGTTCGGGCGCGCGAAGTTTCAGCACAAGCGGCTGGTGCGGCTGCGGCGCGCCACGGCGCGGCGCGAAGTCGAACGCGCGGACGAGACCCTGCTGCTCAGCGGGCCGGGGCGCGGGCGCAATCCCATCCAGCGCGCGCTCCTGGCGGACCTGCGTCACGCGCGGCGGGTGGACATCATCGTGCCGTACTTTCTGCCCTCGCTGGCGTTCCGGCGCGCGATCACGCGCGTGACCCGGCGCGGTGGCCTGGTGCGGCTGCTGTTGCCGGCCAAGTCCGACGTGGCGCTGTCGCAACTCGCCACCCAGAGCCTCTACCGGCGGCTGTTGCGGGCGGGCGTGGAAATTTATGAATACCAGCCGCAGGTGCTGCACGCGAAACTGTTTGTGGTGGATGGCGTGGCTTACATCGGCTCCTCGAACCTCGATGTGCGCAGCCTGCGGATCAACTACGAGCTGATGCTGCGGTTCGAGCAACCGGCGCTGGGGGCCGAGGCGCGGGCGGTGTTTGACGAGGCGCTCACGCACGCGCGGCGGGTGGAACTCGAATCGTGGCAGCGCTCGCGCTCGTTCTGGCTGCGGCTCAAGCAGCGCTGGGCGTACTATGTCCTGGCGCGGCTCGACCCGTTCGTCGCGCGACGGCAATGGCGGGCGTTGCCGGATTGAGGTACGGGCAAGGCAAACTGACTTTCAGCCAAGCGAGAAGGAAAAGTGAGCAGTCTGCGGGAGGGGCTTGCTGCCTACACCATATTAGGCCGCTGGTGCTGGTGACAAATCGGACTCATAAATCGGCAAGTCGCGGAGCAGTGAACTCGGCAAAGCTTTCGACTCAATCGCCTGTTTCCACTCAGGTGGCATTAACACCCGCAACGTCCTCTCATCGAATCGCTCGTAAACCAGAATAACCGGCTGCACCTGCCGAAGCCGAATCAGAATGCGCTCGATGTGCTCCCGCTCCGCCTCAGCCTTGTGCGAGAACGGTGTGTAAATGAGAAACACATCCTGTCCCTTGATGTTGTATCGGCATCCTCCGAAGACGTAGAGCGGTTCGTGGTGCATAAACAACCTAACGCGTAACGGACTGCGGCTTCCGCAGCCTGCCCTTTTTCATGGCGCAACCGTATTCCTGTCGGAAGTCGCTGTCCAGAATGTCTTCGAGCCGTTGCTGGATGCGGCTCAAGCAGCGTTAAGCGTGCTACGTCCTGGCACGGCTCGACTGGTTCATCGAGCGGCGGCTGTGGCGGGCGTTCCCTGATTGAGGCGTGGGCAGCGTAAGCCAACTCACCCTCCTTCTGCGCCTCGGTCCTCTACACCCTCCAGGGCGTTTTGACGAGTTGAGGCAGCGCTTTCGTTACTCTGACAAAATCTGAACAGACGTAGTGATAGCCTTGCCATCCACGAACATCACTCGGACCTCGTGCTGAGGGAATGTGGCGACCAGCTGCTTGCCCCCAAATCCACCCTCGTTCCAATCCTCGTCACTTAACTTCCCCTCTGCTAGTCTGCTTCGAGCTTCGCTCAGGCTCAATCCATGAAAAGAGTCAGCATACTGACGAATCGCTGACAAAGAGTTTTTAAGATCGGCGGGCGCATGTCGGTGCGTGCATGAACTGACAATGCAGGTCGCGAGCGCTGAAACCGTGAGAAGAATCCAGAAGCGCATACGATGGCTAATGCGTAACGGACTGCGGCTTCCGCTGCCTGTCCTTTTCATGGCGCAACCGTATTCCTGTCGGAAGTCGCTGTCCAGAATGTCTTCGAGCCGTTGCTGGATGCGGCTCAAGCAGCGCTGGGCTTACTACGTCCTGGCGCGGCTCGATCCGCTCATCGCGCGGCGGCAATGGCGGGCGTTGCCGGATTGAGGCGCGGGCAAGGCAAACTGGTATTCAGCAAGGGGCCGGACAACTGAGTGATCCAATAAAGGGAGTTGCAGCTTATCCTCTGATCGGGCCACGTCATCACTCAACACTTCAACTTCCGCCGATAGAGCGCGACCACGGTAATCGTTGGGATAATTGTGGCGATGGAGCAGATGCATACGAATATGACAAGCAAAGTCAGGGGCTCCCCTTTCGCGTTGCCTTGCCAAAAACGATGAGAAAACAGCTGTCCGCGCTCACTTGCCACAATAATGATAATTGGGGCGCAAAGGGTGGCAACGACGGCTGGCCAGAAAGCAGGCCGACGCCCCCGGGCAAGACTGCGGCGACAAACCAAAGCCGTGAGATAAATCGCAATCGCTGCCGAAACCAGAATTGTGGCGATCAACAGTTCCATACCAGTGCAAATTGGCCAACGACCTGATTCAGGTTATCCGAGGTCATTTTTGCCGCCGTTTTATCTCGTGGGTACACCGCGTTGGACGAAGCCCGCGCATGAGCCTCCTCCAACGTCTTGCGTTCCGGGGCAACTCCGCCTGGCCCATCTGCCAGCACGAACCCGTGGTGTCAGCAAACCAGAAACTGCTCCGTGCCGCGTTTTCTATGCGGGAAAAGAACGTGTTGAAGTGCAATTCAAGCAGGTGCTCCAACACGCAGGTCGCAATTGCCATGCGCACATCGGCATGACGACGTGAACCGTGTTTTACCACGAGGGGCCAGACCCGCTCAGGGGCGGAGGCGACCAACTCGCCAAGCGTAATCGCGGCTTGCCAACGTGCGCGCGGGCTGCGCGACTCAAGCGCCCGGTCAAGGCGTCTGAGAGTTTGCGATGAAGCGAGCACGACCTCAATTGCGGTTGCGGTTCACTCGGCGTTGGCGCCGCTTTCCTCTATTAGCCGGCGCTGGATAAAGCGATAACTCGATCCCGATTCCCAACGAGCCAGCCAGGCTCACCAGCGGAGGTGGCAGGTAATCGCACTGGACTGCTGCGTCCAGACAACGCTCGTATCCAAAGTCCAAGCTCATCTCGGTAACACCGCGGAAGCCCGATAGCCGCTGGAGTTCATTCTTGTTGTTGCGGAGGAATGCAGTGACTGCGGTTGTGTGGCCGCGCAATCGGCCAAAGCCGGACGTGATTCGAATGCCGAAGCCTGTGAAAGGGCACTTCTTTCCGGAGGCGCCGCGAACTTGCTGGCCCCGGTAAAACACTATGTCTGGATCGAGTGAGGATTGCGCAAGAAATGCATCCATATCAAAGTGCTTTCCGCTCGCCCTGAAATATGCGCTCATGAAGTCCTGAATTGCTGAATGCTCCAAGATTGGGACTCGAACGGGCTTCGCACCGTCATTCTGATTCGGCGAATCACTTTCCCAACGCGACGAGGTAGCGTTGCACGCGGGTGGCTTCCTCGGTGGCGGCCAGCTTGGTGTAGATTTGATGGAGGTTGCGGCAGATGCGCAGGAACAACCGTCGGGCGCTCACGGGGGTGAGATACTCGTCGTTCAGATCGTAATTACCGCGCATCAGGTGGTGAATGCAATCGCCCTTGGTGAGCTGGCGGCCACGATTGAACACATCCACGTAGATCTCCGCGGCGGTGGATTGATAGCGGCAGATAAAATGGCCGGGCAGGCCGATGCCGACGACGGGGAGTTGCAGCCGTCGCGCCATGAGCAGGAAGAACAGGCAGAGATTGATCGGGTTGCCGGTGCGGCGGTCCAGCACGCGATTCAAGTAACTGTTTTCCGGATCGTAGTAGTTGCGTTCGTTGCCGGCGAAACTCAGTTCGCCGAACACGTAATCGCACATGGTAGCGATGATTTGATTGGGGCGGCGCGCCTCCAGCAGGCGTTCGCGCAGTTCGGCGGCGAAACTGTCCAGCAGCGCCTGATAGGCTTCCACGTTGATGTCCGGGTATTGCGTCCGGGCTAGCAGCCAGGCGCCTTCCTCCAGACTGAAGTCCTCGCCGTGCCGCAGGCAGAACGCCAGGAAGGCGTCATCAGCGGCCTGCCGGTCGAAGTGCCGGATCAACTCCTGGGCGCGGCGACGGAGCAGGGGATCGCTGCTGAGGGAATGCGGTTGCAGCCAGGTCTTCGCCGCGGGACCGGCGGAGAGGATTTTGTCGCGGATCGCCTGATAGACCGCCGCGTCCTCATCCGCGAGCAACGTGATGAGTGCCGCCCGCTGGCTTTCGCGCAGCGCCTCCGTCCGGACCATGTCTGGCAGGCTCGCCATAAACGAACGGGGAGATTAAAGCATGACCGCCCGCGCAATTCAATCCCGCAAACGCTCGTCTGTGCTCGGGGTCCCGCCGGCGGCGGAGCGCTTCCGTTTGTTTTCAATTTCCCGAAAGGCTTTTTCCAGCAGCTCACGCTGCTCCCGGCGGGCTTCCCTGCGCACGGCGCCCAGATCGAGGATCGCCGTGACCATGGCGGTCGCGGCCAGGAGGATGCAACCCGCCCAGTAAACCAGATACCAGCGTTGGTTGGTATTCGGTGTGGGTTTGGTATCGCCGCCCGCCAGCATGATCAACGCCGCGACCAGACAGCCCGCACCGAACACCCGCCGCCGAGTTTTTTGCGTCGAATTCACTGCGGCAGGCTAATGCATTCGAAGGCCGGGCCCAATCTGAAATGAGCCCTGACGCTTGTCGGATTAATGGAGTGAACGGGGCGATACAGTGGTGAATCCGCCGGGCCTGGGCTCTGGCGGGTGGCCTGGTGTCGTCCTTCCGGGGCAGAATGCCTGTCGGCCGGCGGCCAGAAAGCGGGTCGGCTGAATCGCGGCCCTCGATGAAGGTCGTAACGGTGTGCCTGGACTCAGAGATGTTTTTTGATCTTTTCGAGAATCAGGCGGGAGATTGACTCATCGCCAAAGGTCCCGACGCGGATTTTCGGCCCCTGCAGGTCCTGCAGGATGGCGATCGGGCGGCCAAGCTCATTTTCCAGCGCCCGGATGGCGTCGAAGCGCTTCTTGTGGTCCTCGTGCGTGCCGTGGCTG
>WBZT01002526.1_pt1 | contig 12623 bp, 8 predicted proteins | sample 5204241 | NCBI WGS metagenome assembly WBZT01 (sample SAMN12344358, study PRJNA552823) | activated sludge metagenome | biome: Activated sludge suspended growth; feature: Nitrification reactor; material: Wastewater; isolation source: activated sludge from nitrification reactor of wastewater treatment... | reverse complement strand
AACACAAAAAAAGAAATATAAGAATCCTCATTGAAAATTAATTGTCTTTATATTAGAACATCATTCCCCTTCTACCACCTTTTTCAAGATTTGATTTTAAACCTCTCATATTATAGGTTATACTCAACATAAGATAGCGTGCTAGAGATAATGTTTCGGTTTGAATAACTTTATTAATACTAATATATTGTTGTATTCCAACTGTCTTATTAAATACATCATAAGCACTTAACCTGATTTCTCCCTTATTATCTTTCAGAAACAATTTATAAACAGATAAATTCAAAATAGGTATGGTTGTATTAAAATCGGTAACCTTATTATTATAATTATTTAAATTAAAGCTTGAATTAAAGTAAAACAATTTTGGAAATTTAATATTCATTTCGGCATTTCCTCCATATGTCTCTACTTTGTTTGAAGCGTTTGAAGTTATTGAAGAATTTTGAGTGCTAGTCCTGTAAAATGTGTTTAAGAAAAAGGTGAAATTATCTATTGGGGTCAAATTTGTTCTTAGGTTAAAACCGTGCGTACTTGTTTGTGGTTGATCCGATATTCCGTTCACCAATGTTTTATCTTGACGATAATTAAAATTATATCCAATATTTATAGTAAATTTATTTTTAACAATTGGAAAACCATAATTTAAATTTCCATTTGCTGATCTTGTGCCATTGACATTAATTGGCAAGGTAGTATTGACTCTTCTTGAATCAATCTCTGTTGAATAGATTACATCAGTTTCATTATAACTATAGGAGAATCGAGCATACAAATTTGTAAAATTCAACCGATTAAATTTTCGAATCGAAATTCCCACCTCATTCGTTCTCTTAGGTTGCAATCCAGGATTGCCAATCCGTATAAATAGCGGATTAGTATTATCCACTATGGGTAGTAAATCTTTATAATTAGGTGCGGATACCCATCGAATATAATTGACACTTGCTTCGAAACCATTTCTCAGTTCATACTCTAATTCAACATTGGGAATCCAGTCATGATAAACATTACGATTGGCAGTTGAAAAACTATCTAAGCGTGTCAGCTCGCTGTTCAAGAAAATTTCTTGAAACGCACCTCCAATATTAACGGTTACTCCTTCATAATTATAAACTAAACTTGAGCCTAATCTATTGTATGCATTGGTGTTGATAAAATCCCTACTTAAAAATTGATTTGTAATTAATACATTGTTTTCATAATCTCCAACCAGTCTTGAATAATCTGTGTGACTGTTTGCAAAATTATAAAAACTCCTCCATACAATTTTCTTTGTTAAGGGTTCAGACCATAGAACATTTGCTTTAAAAGTATTCACGATTTGGTTGGTGTTATAATTTTGATTAAGTGATCCAACCGAATCAATTATACTTGCAAGGGAATAAAAATCATTTCTAGATTGTAATGAAGAGGCTCGTTCAGTATTATTTCTAATATATGATGTACTCAATCCCATGTTTCTCCCTTTCTTTCTAAATTTTTTCCGATAGATCATAACATTCTGAGAATTAGTTGCATTTCCAGTAACGTCTGAATTAGAAAATTGATCGCTTAGAGGTTTTTCGTAAACGTCATAATTATGTAAATCTGTTCCGATTACCGTATTCCTATTACCAAATGATTGATTGAGTTTTACGACAATACTGGAAGATGAATCAATTTCTTGCTCTAATCTTAGCTCAAGTCGGTGGCTCATCTTTTTATTATCCCTTGAAGATGTATCTAATGTGTTATAGGGATCAACCGGATATAATAAATTTTGTGTTCTATATGCATTGGAAAATAACTGATTCAGATCATAAAAATACATGCTACTCAGTTTTGTTCTTTTGTTGTCATAATTGTAATTAACACCTGCTGACGCCTTTTTTGGAAATCCATAATTGTCACTTCCAAAAAAACTAGAAGCACCAGTTATATCGTCATCTTCTCCATCATCAAAAATTACAAACCTAAAACTCCCGCCATTTGAAAAACCAAAATCTCCATCATCACCCCAGTTAAATGAATTTGATCCTTTAAAATCCTGATAATCATTCCAGGACAAACCATTTCTACCAGTATTCGTCAATGATCCAATTACAGAAAATTGATTTTTGGAATCGAATTTATTATAGTTTCCTTTTATTTCTTTTGTTTCCTCGGTTCCTAAACCAGCGACAATTTTTCCAAATCCTCCTTTTTTGAACTCTTCTTTTAATTCAAGATTCATGGCTTTGTCAGAATTAATTCTTCTCTGACCGGTTATTTTTTGTTCTTCCGTTACATCATTAAAAACCTGAACTTTCGCAATGCCTTCAGCCGGTAAATTTTTGGTTGCGGCCTTAGGATCACCTCCAAAGAAATTTTTACCGTCAACCGTTACCCTGTTTACATTCTTACCATCCGCTGTAATGGATCCCTGTTGATCCACTTCAATCCCGGGTAATTTTCTCAAAAGATCCTCCACCGTTGATCCTTGAGGCACTTTAAATGTTGAAGCATCATATTCAATAGTATCTCCTTTTATCAGCATTGGCGCCTTAGCAGCTTTAATAACCACTTCAAATAATTCCTTCGAAATAGGCGTCATTTTTATTTTTCCAAGATCCTGATATTTTTCTTTTCCAGTTATACGAATTTGATTTGGTATGTATGACACATAATTAATCTTCAATAAATAAGGCCGAAGTTCAATTGAACTGAAAATAAAAAATCCATGCTCATCTGCCTGAAGATAATCTAATAATGAACTATCGATTGGATCGAGCAACATCACGGAAGCTAATGCAAGACCCTCACCCGAAGTATCTACGACCTTTCCCTTTAATGTCATATGATCCTTTTGGGAAAATAAAAGATTGTAAAAAATGGATAGCAGGAAGACAAGAACTAATTTTTTCATAAAAATACCGATGATCTATTGATTGAAAATGTTATTAATATTGATCCTTTCTAAACGTACAGATGCTTCTTTTAGTGTTTTTTCTTCTTTAGCAAAACAAAATCGAAGTATCTTGGGATCATATCCATTGTGATAAAATGCAGATATAGGAATACACGCTACGCCATTATTTTGCGTTAAAGTTTCAGCAAGTTGAACATCTGATTGATTGCTTAATTTTTTAAAAGAAGCAAGCATAAAATAAGAACCCTTACTAGGCAGCCATTCCATTCCGATGCCACTGACAAGTGAAAAAAAATAATCTCTCTTTTGTTGATAAAATTCCGGCAATTCATCAAAAAAAGCTGGTTGCTTGTCCAAAAATTTTGCAACAGCATATTGTGCCGGCGTATTTACTGAAAAGACTGTAAACTGATGCAGTTTCCTAATTTCCTTTGTAAAAGCTTTGTGTGCTACAATATAACCTAATTTCCATCCCGTGTTGTGAAGTGTCTTTCCTAGAGAATAAACTACAATACTTCTCGTCATCAATTCCTCAGAATAAAGTGCGCTGTAATGCTTTGAATGATCATATACCAGTAGATCGTAAACCTCATCCCAAAGAATTACTAAGTCTCTGTCTTTGGTGATTTTACCAATCCGTTCAACATCTTCTTTGCTTAAAATACTAGCGGATGGATTATGCGGATTGTTGACAATAATCAGTTTAATATTTTGCTCTTCAATACATTGTTCAAATTCATCCCATGGAATGGTAAAATCTGGTTCCTTCAATCGACAATAAACCGGAATTCCACCATTTACAATTACAGATGGTGCATAAGAGTCATAAGCTGGTTCAAAAATTAATACTTTATCTCCAGGCCTGATCAGTGCACTGATTATTGTATAAATTGCCTGAGTTGCTCCCGCCGTAATGGTAATTTCATTTGCTACATCAGCTTCAAATTGATAATCTCTTAACAATCTTTCAGCAATTTTTTCTCGAAGAAATAGCAATCCAGGCATCGGAGCGTATTGATTTAATCCCAAGTTTACAGCTTCGTTCAAAAAATCCAAAAGTTCAGTAGGTGGCTGAAAATCTGGAAACCCTTGAGCAAGATTGACTGCCTGATGTTTGGTAGCAAGCTCAGTCATTTTAGCAAATATAGAAGTTCCTGATTCAGGTAATTTGGACGAAAAAGTTGATATATTGCCAATAATCATGGTGTAAAGATCGACATTTACAAACTTATGTCAACTTGTCAAATGTTAAGTTCGTCTAAATATTTTTGCCACCTTAACCTATGACTATCATGAATCAGAGTATTGCTTTGGATGCCATCAAAACGATGCATTATTACAAAGTTTTGCAAATCTTCTTCTTTACTAATTCCGATCTGAAAAATAAACTTTGTAGGATAGTTTCCTAAATACCTTACCGAAGCATCTTCCATATCATTGCAAAAACAGATAATTGGCAGACCAGTTGAACAATATTCTTCTAATTTACTGGGAACAACATCATAATTCACATTCGCAAATGAAACTAAAATATTGGTCCTTCTATAAGCCATTACTAGTTCTTCCCCGATTTGTTGTGGAAAGATCTTTATTCCAGATATCCCTCTTGTAAAATCTACCAGTTCCTCGTAATGCACTCCTATAATATTGAAAATTGAATTTAGATCCTCATTTTGAATCATGTTTTGTATTCTTTCAATAATCTCAATTTCACGCTTTGCAGGTCTTACAGGTAGATATGTATTTCCAAAATAGCTAAACACAACCTGAGAACTAAATACAGACTTAATATCCTTAAAATCTAAATAAGGGCCATTCGAAATGACTTTAGATTTTGTCTTTAATCCTGGAAATTTAGTATCATAATAATTTGCAAGAAATTCAGAATTAAAAATGATGTGATCTGCATGGTTGATAACCCACTCTTCCATTTTTAATGATAAATAATTCCACCAGCTCGGTTCATACGATTTAACCATTGCATCTCCTATGTCAGCAATCCAGAGCGCTTTCTTAGAGAAAAATATTCTAGAAAAAATTCCAATAAAATGAACAGAAACAGGATTTGAAATGGTAAGTAAGATATCCTCTGTCTTTCTGTACTTCAATAAATAAATAAAAAAATGATATATTGAGTTGAATATAAAAATATCAGGCCAAACTATTTTTTTTACACAATTGCTTAATAATTTATATGCAAGCCTATTTCGAAATGAGGCACTTGTTATTTGAGTTCCATGGAATTTTATTCTGTTATCCAATACTAATCCTACATCTTCACCCGGATTTGTAATAAATATATAATTATATCTGCTAGCTAAAACATTGAGTAAATTTTGAATCCTAATACTTCTGGGATTTACAACAGGGAAGTGAAATGGATTAAAAATGACCAGACGCTTTGGTATCACTTTTCGTAAACATTTAAAAAACCATCTCTGGTCCAATTTGAATTAATTTTGCCTTGTGCAGAAAAATATGCATCCCTTGCATATCTGTAATATTCAGCACTGGATAAAACACTTATTTCTTTTAATTTATTCGCCGCCCCAACCACATCACCCTCCGGAACAATCCATGAATTATATTGGTTGATGGCTAATTCCGGAATATCGCAATGCGTTGTTGTGAGTAATGGTTTTGATAATGCTAAGGCATCTTTAAGAAATACCGGACACCCACCTTCTGAATCATTATTCGAGGAATGCTTACTTAGATTAGCAGCAATATGAGCTCGCGACAATTTCGATAAATACTCTTTTTTAGATATTTTATTATTTAATATACAATTATTTAATTTAGATTTTGACAGGTATTTTTTGAGTTCCATGGCATAGGATTGATCTATTACCTCACCGTACATCTCAAGACAAAATTTATCAGCCGCATTTGATTTATGAATTGCTTCAAGCAATTGAAGTTGTCCTTTTTTCTCAGTAAAAGAAGCAACTTGAATAAGTCTTATTGGCCATTCCCATGGATTAAATTTAAAGGACTCTGCTCTCTTAAAAATCATTTGTAAAATGATGATGCTTTCGTCTTTGACTCCGTATGAGATTAATAATTTTTTACTATAATTCCCCTCTACAATAAATTGGGCACCGGACTTTGACAAAGAACAATAATAATCTATTGTTTGAGGTTGCATAGTTGGCAGATATTCGTAATCAAATCCATACAGTGAAATCAACTTTTTGCAAGTTAGCTTTTCAAGTATTCTTTTAAATTTAATGGCCATATTTCCAAAATGAAAATGCACGATATCTATATTTTGCTGATCAACATATTCCATTAAAATTCTTTCGTAGTTAATTTGATGCATCCTGGAGTATACTTTATTCCAAAATGGGATCGGGTAACTAGAATTTATTCCATATCTTTTAACTTTCTTATACTCAATTGGACGATGCAGGTAATAGAGACATGCGATATGATGTTCAATTCTATCTTCCGTCAATCTCAAACTATCCAATAACCATTCCATCGTTTCGGGCAGATAGATGTCAAAAATATGTAGCACTTTACAAGACATTGGATTTCTTTTCTTTAGTCATTTCCATCCATAAGAGAATGGAAACCAATCTCCATTTCTTCGTCAAATTATCAGGTTCAAAATTAACATTATCTCTTTTCAGTTTTAATATCAACTCATCCAATTGCTTTTCCATAAATTCGTATCGCACAAATCTATTGGGATATCTAATAATCTTGCTTAAGGCATCTAATATTTTATCAAGTTTTAACCTTAAAAATAAAATATTAAGTTTAATATACTTAACTGGTATCCATGTTCTTTGCCATGCAATATTTAACAGTTTATCAGGAAGCACCATTTTAAGTGCTTTAAGATAAAAACGATGATGAACTTGAAATTGATCAGGAATACTGTAGTTTATCAGTAGCCAATTTATGTTATAAAAAGGAATAAATGTCTTTAAATGTCTGGATAAATTATATATATGTAATGCACCCTGATTGGCGATTTTTTGAGATGATATATAGGGATCAATTCTTTCAATGTTAAAATAAGAATCAGAAACCCTTGTCTCCATTTCACCAAACTTGAACCATTTTTTGGCAATCTTTTCATTTATCCGATTATCCGCTTCATAAACAGAAGGATAAACACCTCCTCCGTAAAATCCGGTAGATATAATTTCAAATTTATCCTTTAACCATTGGTATATATTTCCTTCATGAAATTGGTCTAAAGTAAGCATTCCATCGCACTCCCAAAATAATTCCTCGCGGTCCTTTAGCCAATTGTCTTTTGTTAAAACAATTGGGTTCCATTTACAATTTAGTTGTTGGGATACTTTTTGAGCTATGTACTTGTCTAGTGAATTTTCAGTTGAAAAGCTAAAGCTTTCCACAGTTGCAACCTTACACCACTCAGACAAAACCCACCTACTATCCAAACCACCACTTAAAGCTACACCAACTTTTTTATTCTTAGTCCAGTTGCCGTTGAATTGAATTTGAAAAGCATTTATATATTCAGTTAAAAGCCAATTAATATCCTTTGAATTCATCTGAATTTCGTCCCAGCCCCAAAATTTATAACATTTAATCTCTGAAGTCAATGAAGCTTCATATACACTAGCCGCATATCCTTTTCGAACACCTTTATACCAGCATCTACCTGAAATAAAATGACCATTCTCATAGTATGCCTGAATGGCAACATTATCCCAATGCAATCGATCAGGAATTAAAAAATTTAAATTTTTTAAACTGTCCGTAAAATATTTACTATTGTTAAACTCAGCGTAATACAAAGGCCAATATCCTAAAAGGTCTGTATATAGATAGATAGTTTGAGTTGACCTTTGTATTAATAAAAAGCCATTAATCCCATTTAATAATTTATATAATTCAAGTATTTTTTTTGGTTCCTTCCAAAGTTCATACAATGAGGTAGCGTTTAATACTTCATTAAAATGATCTAATAGTAATGGATTGCCAATACCGAAAAGAATAAAATCCTCCTCTTCTTTGCTTATTAAGGCATCATCAACACCAATATTTGAAATAAACTTCCATGAACCGATATCAATCGTATTTACTTCTGAATTAGATTTTAAATAATTTTCTAATTCTCCATAATTTAACAACTTGTCATTTGTTAAAACAAAATTTATCATCAGATAATAGACAAATTAATCCATCTTTTCAATCGTTCACGCTCAAATGCATAAAATAATATAAATACTAAAATTAATAAAGCGATAACAGAGATTGCAATATTTGAAAATAAATATTTACATATATACGCTCCTAAAGATAATAACATTATTACAAGCCCCAATTGACTTTTGTTCAGACTAAATGAAATGTTGTGAACTTTTAAAAGTTTTTTTAATAAAATAAATAACACCAGGGTAGAAAGAAATGTATAAACTACACCAAATATCAAAAACGAAAATAGACTTCCCTTCAAAAGATAAAACAGTCCTAATGCTATATAATTAAAGAGCAATATCCCAATATTCCAATAAAATACTTTTTTGGATTCTCCAAAAGCAACGATATAGCTAATAACAATATTATTAACAGATTTCAGAAATGCAATTGGAATTAGATACAATGCAAAATAAAAGAGTTCATAAGCCTTATCAGGATATGCCCACGTCAACCAATCACGGCTATATATCCAAAATACAAAATATAAGGTAAACATAAGATATATAAAACTTGTCAAACTCTCCTTAATAATTAATGTAACATCTTCTTTTTCCTTAAAAGCTTTTGAAACCACCGGTATTATAGCCTTGTTAAATACCGGATTAATTTTAGCAAAAATCATATAACTAAGCTCAGTCATCAATATATATTTTCCCAAAGTACTTAATCCGAATAATCCGACGATGACAATGGTATCGTATTGACCTTGAACAAAACTAATAATTTGAGACCAGATATTATATTTACTTTGTTCCATATGTACCTTGGCCGAAATGGCTTCCAGAGCATCTGTCTCCTTTAATCCACCCAATTTCCATAAAAGTATTGAGCCTACACTATAAAAAATAAAAAGTCTTAAAACAACCCCACTACTAAATACTTCAATAGGTTGAAAGAATTTACACATAAACAGCACAAAAATTAATTCAACCGTATATGCCATCATCTGGGACAATGCAATCTCTCTTTGCCGAAATTTTTGAATTAATTTACTTTGAATATAAGCTCCAATACCAATGATAACAATAATTGATATGCTATTCAATAAAATTACAGGACCAATTATTTCGTTTAATTTATATAAATATGCGATAAAAAGGAATGCGAGTATTCCTATTAAGATATAGAGAAACTGAAGTCTGAAAATTTTCCTAACAACTACTTTGCTACTTTCATGCCTTTGAATAATGCTGAAGAACATTCCTGGATCCAGAGAATATAATGCAAATCGAAAGACAATTGAAAAGATTGCATAAGCCCCCAACTCCTTAAAGGGTAAAAATCTTCCCAACAAAATAAGCGTAATCAATTGAATAACTCCAATATAGATTGTCAATCCCAATTGCCATCTAAATATAGAATTAAAGAAACCTTTGTTTTTTGTCATTTAAATGTACTGCACTTGCAAAGCTAATAAATAAAATGAACCGAATTATGAATTCAATATAGAATGAATTCCATTTCAATATTATAATAACGAATTAGACCATGACCTTTCGCCTTTATTAAATATTTATTTATACTTATTTCAGAATTCAGACCCTTCAAATGCCTGGTTTATAGTTAAATTTGCAATCCATGTGCTCCAATGAATATTCCAAAGGATTTGTTTTTTACGGATATCTGGCGAGATAAGATCATGAGTTATCCTTATTTTGCAGAAATTAAGCATAAAGATTCAAGCCTTTTTGTGATGCTTGACTGCAAAACTAAATTTGGCTTAAAGTTTGGCTTTTGCCCTTATTTAACACCCTACAACGCTATTTTTGTTCACCCAGAGAATGAAATGAAACCTGGTGTTGCATTTAATGTTGAACTAGCTCTTTATCAAAAACTAATAAACCATCATTTTCCATTTTCGGTAATACAACTAATGTTTCCAATTAAAAACGTACAGCTCCCTTTGTTTAAAAACCAAAAAATAGTTTCAACTATCGCTTTTACTGAAGTAATAAACAACACTATTTCCCTTGCCGCGGGCTGGAATCAACTTTCCAGTGAGGTTCGGAACGATATTAAATTTGCAGAACAACATTCGAACATAGATGATCAATATGATCTAGAAGAAATAGTAAACTTTTTACTTACTAATCCACATTATAGCAAAACAGGTCTTACTAAGAAAATTTTAATAAATTTATTTATCGAATTAAAGGAGCTGAATGTTATTAAAACACTAATATTACACACCAATGAACAACTTATATCTGTAGCAATTTTTGTAAAATCTCAAGACACTTTGCATTATTTGATGAGTGCCAATAATAAAGATAAAACACTTCGTGGCGCTAACTTAGCTCTCATATGGAAAGGAATTCAGATCGCCTTAGAAAATAATTTAGATTTTAATTTTAATGGTACTTCGAATCCCAATTTGATTAAAGTATTTAAAAGTTTTGGTTCAGAGACTTTCGTATATCCGGAATCGAAAATATTTTCATCAAGATTAGTTAAAAACATATCATTTCTTCTAAACTATTGTTAGCAGAGATTTATTATCCGGTAACAATGGTAATACTTATTCTACAATTAGCAAATAATGACAAAAATTTACGATGTTATTTAAGTATTCTTCAACTGATTCATTAAATTTGTTTATTGTGTATGCAAACATTATTGCAATCGATAGATTATTCTGAAAACCTTGCACTATTATGGTTGAAACAAGCACATGAAGTAGTCAAACAAAAAGGCTTTGCGCATAGTTATCGTCTATGGTTGCCAGGAAAAACCGGTTGGAGAGGTCCGTATCCTGAAACGAGTGGATACCTAATAGAGAACTTATTGTATTACAATAATGGCATTATTTCCAATTCAGTAGATATGGCCTATTCTACAGCTTGTTGGTTAACCAATATTCAACATCCCAATGGCTATTTTTATTCTGGAATTAACACCAAGACAGCGAGTTCATTTAACACTTCGCAAATATTATTCGGGCTTAAGAATGCCTACACTTATTTTGGCGAAGAGCAATTCAACAATAGCCTGCGATCAGCCAAGAATTGGTTGATTTTAAACATAGACACAGAAGGCTGCTGGACGAATGGGCTTTACAAAAAAGAGTATTTCGGATGTTATTATGCAAGAGCCATATGGCCAATGCTCTTAGTGACAGATGATGAAAGTGAAAAAAAATTACTTCAAAAATCTCTACACGTCTTATGGAAAAATAAGACCAATTCTGATGGATTTAAAAATCTTGGCTTTTATTCCAGCGAATTAGCTCTAACTCATACCATTGCTTATGCGCTTGAAGGTTTTTTTGAATGCGCCTTGATTTTAAATGATAATTCAATTTTGGAGGAAATATTAATAATACTTGAAAGTCTTGCCACACAAATTGATCAGGAAAAAAATTTATTTGGCCGCCTTGATGCATTTTTTATCCCCAAATCAAAATTCAAGTGTGTGACTGGGCAAGCTCAATTCGTAAGCTTGTTTTCAAAAGCCTTTCTTCGAACACAGAATGAAATTTACAGGAAGGTATCCGTTTTATTAATGTCGGAATTGATCCATTGGCAATATAAAGTAAAAAACATTCATCTAAATGGAGCTTTTCCTTCATCTATTCCGATCCATGGACCGTATTTCCCATTTCAACTGGTTAATTGGACGAATAAGTTTTTCCTTGATGCTTGCTATTACCTTAAATTAACTTTAAAGAATTAACGCAAAATCACCATTTTACCAAAATTGCGAACAAAAAACTTGTCTGTATTTGTTTCAAACTTTGTAATGTCATTACCCTTCTCATCTTTAAAAAGTGCTCTATAAAGATACACTCCATTCGCTAGTTTCTCACCCAAATCATCTGTACCATCATACTCGAATTCAGTAAGATGTGTACCAATATTTAGAGGTCCTATTTCATTTTGATCAAGTTCTCTTACAATTTTACCTGAAACCGTCATGATTTGAATTTTATAAAATGACGGTACTTTATCTCCAGTCAATGTGTACACAAATCTTGTCTTCGTACTGAATGGATTAGGATAATTAAATACGTTAGATATACTGCTTTCCTTTACTATTTTGTAATCTACTTTCTCATCAGTTTCTGAAACATAATTACCATTCGCATCTTTAGCTTTAATATACAATGTATAGGTCCCATCTTGCTGAAAGTCGCCATTGATTATCATAGTAGCTTCGTTAACATTACCATTGCCTGAAGCTGGTTGAAAGAAAACATTACTCTGTTTAGATGGGTCTATCACAGTAATGGTTTTGTCGGGTGCCTCAATTTTGAGACTGAATAAAGATGGATCATCCATTGGAATACTGTTCGCTTCATCATGCAATAAAACCTTTATTTGACTTACAGGTGAAACGATATCGCCATTGTTAATTATAACACCATCAAATGAGACAATTACTTTTGGTTTACGTCTGTCTTTTCGAACATAATAGTCAATCACAGCAATATTATTTGACAGATTAAATTCTTTCTGATCCTGCCTTGGGTTTAACTCTACAATTAGCTTGTAAGCTCCTACCTGCCTTGTAGTTTTTTGTTGATAAGGAATTCTAAGATGTTCAAATGCCT